>Ga0105055_10006355_pt1 | contig 16239 bp, 12 predicted proteins | sample BON03_FD_78090 | JGI IMG/M metagenome (GOLD analysis project Ga0105055, IMG submission 78090) | Freshwater microbial communities from Lake Bonney liftoff mats and glacier meltwater in Antarctica - BON-03 | ecosystem: Environmental > Aquatic > Freshwater > Ice > Glacier meltwater | place: Lake...
ACCTCGCCCACCCGCTCCCGCGCGATACTTCTAAAGCGGTAATAATGGGTCATAAAATGGGAGGTCAAGACCGCCCCCAGAAGATCTCCATCTCGCAGCAAGAAAATGCTGCTCGTGAGAGGCCTGAATATGGCCGACACCTGGTTCCCTAATAACGTTTGTCCTTCACTTCCCGCCTCGGGAAGGATGGAGAAGCTTTCTGCGGCTACTTCAATCATGGCACATTATTTTGGCGACGACCGCTCCGTATTGTCACAAGCAACAAAAACACCGGAGGATTGAAGGCGTTGCGCCAGGGTCAGGACTCCGTGGAGGCGCGGGGAGCGACAGCGACCCAAGCCGTAATGTAGTCCACCCTCGCGGCGGCGATTTGGGGATGCACCTCGAGATTCGCGGGCTCTTTACTCCACTCTTCTTCGCGCTGATTCCAGACCGTAGTTTCAACAGAAACCACCCCGCGATCCGGCTTGCTGCGTGAGGCAATCACTTCAAGAACCTATGTCCGGGCATAGAGGATATTGCCATGAAAAGTCGGCAAAAAATAAATGACTTTTTCGTAATCTAGGTTGACAATGGCCGACCCGCTGATGTCGCTAATTGACGGTCATTCCCACTCCAATGGAAAATACCAGAGTGCCATTAACGACATTTTTCCAAATGGGGTCTGTTCCACGTAATGCGTATCAATGTGAAGGGGATGTTGGCTCAGGGTCTGAAGACTGAAAAGCAAATCGTCCGCCAGCGTGATAGTCCGACCCGGCAAGTGGTGAATCAAGTCGCCAACTTAAAAATCCTCCAAGACGCGACCGCAGAGGTGTGAATTTCTGCCATATTTCGTTAGTTCTCCGATTGAAAAGTTTCTCGCAAAATGGTTTTTTGCACCTTCCCCATGGCATTTCGGGGCAGTTCGTCCACCAGATGAATTCGCTTGGGCACCTTGTAGTTGGCAATCCGAGATTTGAGGACTTGCTGCATTTCCTTGGGATCCAGAACGGCGCCTTTCTGGGCCACGACCACGGCGACGACCGCTTCTCCAAAATCCGGATGGGAAGCCCCAATAACGGCACTTTCCGCCACTCCGGGTAAAGCGTCGATGACGTCTTCGATCTCTTTGGGATAAACATTATAACCTCCTGAGATGATGAGGTCTTTGTTCCGCCCCACGATGGAAAGGTAGGTCTCCGGCACCTCACGACCATCAGTCACACCACCCCAACGCCCCAAATCACCAGTTTTAAACCATCCATCACTGAATTCCTCGCGGGTCTTCTCCGGCATCCGCCAATAGCCGGAAAAAACATTGGGACCTCGAACTTGGATCTGCCCAATTTCGCCGACGGGACATTCTTTCCCGTCATCACCGAGCACCCGAACAGCAACTCCAGGCAACGGTAACCCCACCGTGCCTCCCAGCCGTTCCCCGAGGGCTGGATCGCCGGGATTGGAGACCAACATGACGGTTTCGCTCATTCCGTAACGTTCGAGGATGGTATGCCCTGTGTGCCTCTGAAATTCCCGGAAGGTCTCAGGAAGTAGCGGCGCAGATCCGGAGACAAAAAGCCGCATCCCGGCGCAAACCTCCCGGCCAAACCGTGAATCCGCCAGCAGTCGAACGTAATGAGTCGGAACCCCCATTAGAACCGTACATTTGGGGAGTTGGTGGAGAATGGTGTCCACATTAAATTTTTCCAACCAGATCATTTTTGCCCCCGCCAGAAGCGCCCCATTGGCGGCAACAAAAAGCCCATGGACATGAAAGATCGGCAAAATGTGGAGGAGAATATCATCCGACCGCCAACCCCAAAAATTATGGAGTACCTTGGCATTGGACCCTATGTTACCGTGACTGAGCATGGCCCCTTTGCTGCAGCCTGTCGTGCCGGAGGTGTAGATCAAGGCGGCCAGATCGTCATCGGATTTCGTCTTGGTGACAAAAACGGACTCGCACTCGACTGCCGCCTCAAGCAAGGAACCGGTGTGATCGGAGTTGAGGGTGAAAACATGTTCCACGCCGGCCACTGCCGCCAAGGCGCGCACGGTCGAAAGATGTTCATCCGCACAGACGAGGACCGTTGGCGCGGCATCCCCTAGAAAATAAGAAATTTCGGCATCCCGATACGCGGAGTTAAGCGGGAGATAAACGTATCCTGCACGCAAAGTGGCAAGATACAAAAGCAGGGATTCCGGCGATTTTTCGACCTGGGCCGCCACCCGGGCCTCCTCGGGAAGTTTCAGGCTGGTGAGAAGATTCGCCAGTTGCGAAGTGAGAGCATCGATTTCGTGCCAGGTCAGTTGAAAACCCTCCGGGGTTTCCAAGGCCACTTGCTCGCGATGAGCCGGGAACCCGGACTCCAAAAGATGATAAAGATTCATGATCGATTTAAAAAGCGGGGGAACGCTTTTCTAAAAAAGCGCTTACACCTTCGCGGTGCCCGAAACTGTCACTCCAAGACGCATAAAAAGCGCGCCGCTCTTCGGAGGTCCACGGTTCGGTCGCAGGCATCAACCGGCGGAGGGTGGCCTTATTGTGGCGCGCGGCTTCGGGCGAACCTTTGAGAATTTGCTGAAAGCAATCCCCGATGGCCGCATCGAGCGCATCATCCGCTACCACTCGGGTGAGAAGTCCTTTGGCCAGCGCATCTGGAGCTGGCAAAATACGGCCTTCCAGGAGGAGTTCCAAAGTCAATGACCGCCCAGCTACGGCCAGCAACCCCCGAAATTCCTCCGGAGCCATGGGAAATCCCAGTTGCCCAATGGGCACCCCGAGCCGAGCCGACGTGGTCGCAATACGAAGGTCGCACTGGCAGGCAAGCTCCAATCCTCCACCCACACAAACACCAGCAATCGCCGCCAAAGTCGGATGTGGGCATTCGGCCACCGCTCGCAGGGCCGGCGCGAGGATTTCCTCATGATATCGAATGACGCTCTCCAAATCCCCTCGCTCGACCGGAAATTCTCCGATGTCGGCACCGGCCGCAAAATCGTTGCCGGCTCCACAAATCAAAATGCCCCGCACAGTGAAATCCTCCGACAGGGCCGCAAACTGCGATCCGATTTCCCTCCACATCGCCACCGAGATGGCATTGAGTTTTCCCGGATGGGACAACATCACCGTGACAATGGCTCCGGTTCGTTCGACGGTCACGGTCCCGGAGGACGGCAGACCGACATTCGGAGCCGATTCAGAGCGAGGATGATTCTCAGACATCAGTTAATAATCGTCGGTTCAAATAGTCAGTAAATCCATCAGTTCCGAAACCGAGGTGGAATCGAGATCCTTGCCGTGGAGGATTTCCAAAACCTCATCCGCCCGCCGGGCCGGGATGCGGCCGCGCAGGTTGCGTTCGAATTTCTCTTCCAAGATCGGAATCCCTTCCGCCCGACGACGGCGATGGCCGATGGGATACTCCACCGCGACCCGTTCGGTTGCGCTGCCATCGCTGAAGAAAATTTGGATCGCATTGCCGATAGAACGTTTCTCGGGATCCAAATAGTCCCTCGTAAAGTCGGCATTTTCTACCACCTCCATCTTCGCCCGGAGGGCATCAATGCGGGGATTTGTAGCGACCGCATCCTCATAATCTTCCGCTGTCAATGTGCCCTGAATGAGCGGCACTGCCACCATGTATTGGATGCAATGGTCGCGATCGGCGGGATTGTCGAGGGGACCACTTTTATCGATAATGCGTTTCCCGCTTTCCTGCGTTTCGATCACGATGCGTTCGATTTCATCAAGACGGTCCTTCACTTCCGGATGAAGGGTCACCGCTGCCTCCACCGCAGTTTGGGCATGGAACTCGGCCGGGAAGGAAATCTTAAACAAAACATTTTCCATCACATAGCTGCCAAAGCCCTGTTCGGGCACCCGCACCGGCTGTCCATTGAAGAGGACGTCTTGAAAGCCCCAGCCTTTGGCGGTGAGCGCACTCGGATATCCCATTTCTCCTTTGAGAGCAAAAAAAGCATGCCGAACGGCCCGACTGGTGGCATCGCCTGCGGCCCAACTTTTGCGCGATCCCGTATTGGGGGCGTGACGGTAGGTGCGGAGCGCTCCTCCATCGATAAAGGCATGGGAAAGCGCATTGATGATATCGGCACGGCTCCCGCCGAGCATTCGGGTAACCACCGCCGTGGATGCCACCCGCACCAAGAGGACATGATCGAGCCCAACCCGATTGAAGCTATTTTCCAAGGCGAGGATGCCTTGAATCTCATGTGCTTGAATCATCGCCACGAGGATATCCCGAAGACTAAAGGGATCCTCGGAATTGCGGCTGAGATAATCCGCCACCGCCAAAATACCTCCCAAATTATCAGACGGATGCCCCCATTCGGCAGCTAGCCAAGTGTCATTAAAATCCAGCCAGCGCACCATGGTCCCGATATTAAACGCGGCCTGAATAGGCTCAAGCTCATAGCTCATGCCCGGCACCCGCGCCCCGATCCCGGGAAGATCGGCGCCCGGCACCACCGGTCCAAGCAATTTCACACAAGCCGGATACGAAAGCGCCAGGAGACCACAACCCAGCGTATCCATTAGACAGTGGCGGGCGGTTTCGATCGCCTCCTCGCTGGTGATGTGATCGGTCGCGAGGACATAATCGGCGATTTGTTGGAAAAGAGCGTCAGGCTCGGCACGTTGGGCGTTGGTCGAGGACATAAGAAAAAGTGGAAAGTGGAAGAATTTAGCGTTTGTTTTGAGGCACGAATTTGAGGTTTTCGGGACCTGTGTAATTCGCGCTGGGGCGGATAATTTTGTTGTCGATCCGTTGTTCGATAATGTGCCCACCCCATCCCGAGGTGCGGGCAATGGCAAAGAGCGGAGTGAACATCGCGGTCGGCACCCCCATGAGGTGATAAGAGACGGCGCTAAACCAATCCAAATTCGGGAACATTTTCTTTTCCCGCCACATGACAGTTTCAATGCGCTCGGCAATCTCAAACATTTTCATGTCGCCAGCCTCCTCGGAAAGGGAGCGGGCTATGTTTTTGATCACTTCATTGCGAGGATCGGAGACGGTATAGACCGGATGGCCAAACCCAATAATGACCTCTTTGGCTGCCAACCGCCGCACGATGTCCGCCTCGGCTTCATCCGGGGTGGCATAGCGTTTCTGAATATTAAAAGCGAATTCGTTGGCTCCACCATGCTTGGGACCACGCAGAGCCCCGATTCCTCCCGCGATGGCGGAGTACAAATCCGATCCCGTTCCGGCGATGACCCGGGTCGTAAAGGTGGAGGCATTAAATTCGTGCTCGGCATATAGAACCAGCGAAGCGTGCATGGCTTGGACCCAGGAATCTGGCGGCTCCTGGCCGTGGAGAAGTTTCAAAAAGTGCCCGCCAATGGAACCGTCGTCGGTCTCGACATCAATGCAGCGGCCGTGGTGGGCGAAGTGGAACCAATAGAGCAACATCGAGTTCAACGACGCGAGGAGGGTGTCCACGATCTCGCGCGCATCGGTCGCACCATGGGAATCTTTCTCCGGCAAGGTGCAACCGAGGGCCGAAACTCCGGTGCGCATCACATCCATAGGATGGGCTGCAGCCGGAAGGGCTTCCAAGACCTGGCGCACCACCAAGGGAATTCCGCGGCGGGATCGCAATTTAGCTTTGTAAGCTTTCAATTCCGCCTCGGTCGGCAATGTCCCGTGGACGAGGAGATGGGCCACTTCCTCAAACTCACACTGGGACGCCAGATCCAAAATATCATATCCGCGATAGTGGAGGTCATTCCCGCTGCGCCCCACCGAGCAGATGGCGGTATTGCCGGCAGTCACGCCGGAAAGTGCGACGGATTTTTTCGGTTTGAAGGGAACGGCTGAGGAATCGGCGGTCGTGTTCATAAATCGGTTGGGGGGGTGGCAAAGAGGGCGTCGAGTTTATCTTCGTAGGCGTGGTAATTCAGCACCTCATAGAGTTCGTCCCGGGTTTGCATCGTGTTGGTGAGACTTTCCTGGGTCCCCTCACGGCGGATGGTCTCATAGACGGCCTCTGCCGCCCGGTTCATCGCCCGGAAGGCGCTGAGGGGATAGAGAACCAATCGGGCTCCAACCGCACCCAACTCCTCAACCTTGAAGAGCGGGGTCCGGCCAAACTCAGTGATGTTGGCCAGCACCGGCACTTTCACCGCCGTCGTAAATGCCCGATATTCGTCGAGGGCAGTCAAAGCCTCGGCAAAAATCATGTCCGCCCCGGCCGCCACGTAAGCGTGCGCCCGCTCGATCGCGGCATTCAACCCTTCGTCGGCGTGGGCATCCGTCCGCGCCATGATCACGAAATCCCCGTCCGTCCGCGAGTCCACTGCCGCCTTGATGCGATCGCTCATCTCCTCGACGGTCACCAGGGCCTTGCCGGGGCGATGTCCGCAGCGCTTCGACTGCACCTGGTCTTCAAGGTGACAACCGGCCGCTCCGGAACGACTCAACTCGCGAATCGTTCGGGCGATGGAAAAAGCGCCTCCCCATCCCGTGTCCGCATCGACCAGCAGTGGCAACGTCGTGGCTTGGGTGATGCGGCGCACATCTTCACAGACGTCGTTCAAGGTTGTAATCCCCAGATCCGGCAATCCGAAGGACGCATTGGCCACGCCCGCGCCGGAAAGATAAAGAGCGCGAAATCCTGCACGCTCCGCCAGCAGAGCGCAGTAGGCGTTGATGACACCCATCACCTGCAAGGGACGTTCATCCTCTACCGCGGCCCGAAGACACTGACCAGCCGATGAGCGTATGGGGTTTGTCATGATTTCTATAATCTACCGATTTTTCGTGATTGGAAAATACTTATATTCTGTCACCGTGATCGTTAAAAACTATCATCAGCGATCTTCATGGAACTTCGTCATCTTCGTTACTTCGACGCCGTTGCACGGTGTCTCAACTTTCGCCGAGCGGCCGACTTGCTCAACGTCAGCCAACCCTCCTTGAGTGTGCAAATCCGCCAACTCGAGGAAGAAATCGGCGTCCGACTCTTTGAGCGCGACACCCATCGCGTGACCTTGACACCCGTCGGTGCACAGTTTTTAGAAGACGCTCGACGCATCCTCCGCGAGACCGATGAAAGTATACGCGCTGCGCAGAACCGCGAGCGAAGCGAAGCGGGACGACTTGCCATCGGGTTCGTGCCATCACTGGCCTACGGAAGTCTTTCTGGAATTCTCAGCACCTACCGTCGGCGCTTTCCCGACATTCGGCTTCATCTCGCCGAGATGGATTCCACCCAGCACATGCAAGCCCTGCAAGCCAAACGCATCGATGTCGCACTGGTGAGTCTCGGACTGGCGTCCAAAGATCGGGCCAACTTCCGCCAAGCGGACATCATGACCGAGCGGCTCATGGCGGTCTTACCCGAGGATCATCCCCTGATTCCCAAGCGCCAAAATCAAACTCTTTCCCTTGCGGCGTTGGCGGAGGAGCGATTCATTCTTCCCGCCCGATTCATGACCCCGGTATTCAACCCATGGCTAATCATGCTCTGTCAGCAGGCGGGCTTTCAGCCCAAGATCGACCAGGAAATCGGCCAACCCATCACAGCGCTCAATCTTGTGGCAGCCGGGATGGGGATCACCCTGCTTCCGGAGCAATACAGCCACTTTGCCATCGAAGGCATTCGCTTCATCCCGCTGGCCAAGCCGGTCCCAGGCTACCGATATTGCGCAGTCTCCTTGCGCCAGCCACCCAACCCCGCCTTGGTCAAATTCATCGAGGTGGCAAAAGCGATTGGCAAAAGTCATTCCGAAAAGCGCGGGAATCAGAATTGACGACTGGGCAATCAATCCAGTTCGCAGTTGCTCAGCAGCGTGATCGTCATACCGGAATTTTTCCGGACGAGCGCCGACCGTCCGATGTCGCTATTCTTCCTCTCCCAGCGCCGATTGGAACTATTTACCCCACAGTCTGGCGGCGGCTTCTATTTTGTTCAAATTCGCTTCGCCCGTCGGAGAAAAGGCACTGAACTGAACGTTATCCCCCCGCACCCGCTGCCTTGCGACATTGAAATACCAGGGATACATTTCCCGTGGTTTTGAGCCCTCGATTCCCATTAAAGGATCCAGAGTTGCAGCCCCCTCGCCTGCGATGGGTATCCGCATTTCCACGCTCCAGAAACCTTCACCGCGGTGCACAGCAATGGTTGATCCGGAGGCCCACTTCACTTCGCCGTCGGCAGCATGATCAATTTCCAATACCGCACCCGCCGGGTTGACTGCGATCTCGTAGTAAGAATGACTGTTCGTTTCCAGAATAATGCTCACGTAATCTCCTCCTAAAATTGTCGGATCATCGTTGGTAGAAGAAGTATTCACAATTCCCTCCATGTCGGGCTCGGTGCAATGAATCCCTAAGTAGAGGAAATCTGCGTCACGCAGCATTTGGAAGCGATTAGGCGGAGCTGCCGGCAAGCCGGGTGCGGACGCCGCGAGGTGGGCAATCCGGAGCTCTGGCCAGAACTCCGGCTCGAGAATGCCATCGATGGTGTTCTTCGCCATGGGTTCCCGACTACTGTGACTGGCCACCAGAACCCGATAAGCCAGGTCGTCGTTGCGCTTCCGGTTTAGATTCGTGATAACCGTCTCCATTGGATTCTTCGTGTAGTTGTAAATCCGATCCACTCGCTCAGCGTAAATCGTTCCAGATTCGACAGCCGCACGCGCTTTTTCCAGGAGATCGAGCGACTGCCGGATGATCTCGGCGTCCTGACGCATCTTCGGCCAATTGGCCTCCGAATATTCAATATATGCCTTCATTTCGTCGCGCACAGGGCCATAATAGCTGGTGTAATATTCGTCGAGCACGGCGTCGAGATCGAGGTCGGCATTCCACCACAGCCGAGAGGTGACGTAAATATTCAGATGTTCAATCGCAAATTCGTCGTATTTCAGTTCATCTTTCCGGTCCGGACGATGGTCGTAAACTTCGATATTATCCCCTAGCGACACCCCTTTCATTTCACGCAGATCCCGCGCGATCAATCGCGGGAAAAATGTCGGCCGTCCGTAACGTTCCGGCGTGCTGTAGAGATAGTAATCATGGGTGAAATACATCTTACTGGGCAGTCTCGCCAACCATGATTCCCGCAACTCACGGTGCTTTGTGCGTATTTCTTCATCGTAAAAATTGCTGCGCCAGCGGGCTTCAACGAGCGCAATGTTCGGGCTCATAGTTTCGATCTTCTCCGGCGGCAGCCCGTATGAGCTGTAAGCGAGCGCTGAAACCATCCGATCAGGATGACTTTTGTATAATTCCCGTGCCACAGAATCAAGGTAGCCCCAGACGTAGTCGGACATACTTCCGGCAGCTCCGCGCTCGGGCGTGTCCAGTCCCGCGTCCGTTTCACTAATTCCTCGTCCGAAACCATCGACGACATCAATGCTGATCATCGGCTCCTGATAGTGATCAAAGATAGATCGCGCATAGGCGAGGTGTTTCTCCTTCAGCCCCGGTGCTCCCAGGCTCGGGGCCCCCGCCCCTTTGTGGTCAGTCGCACGCTCGCCATTCCAAAGTGCGTAGAACTCCGGATGCTTCTCCTTCATCTCATCCCGCCCTGTGACGAACTTCATCCCGTGGCTGAACTGCGTGATGCCAACAAGATCGTGCCCCGCATTCAGGCCCAATCGAAGACCCCAGAGTGACAACTCCGGTTTGCCAAGAAACTCGTGAAAAAAAGTGATCCTGCGAAGCGGAAAGTCTGGCACGACCGCTCGGTTTCCCTCTGCGGGAAGCGAGATTGTGGCACTCTTGGGCACGACCTCGCCGATGTCACCAGGCGCATACCACCGAACCCCAAGATTACGCAGGAATCCATAAACTGCATTCACCGTTCCCCGGTCATCATGCTCCCATAAGCCCAAGCTCTCAAAGTAGGTCGTGTAGAGCCGTCCGAAATTATTGACGAAAGTATCTTTTGTAATTTTATCGAATTCCTGGTTGACGCGATCCTGATCTCCCCGGTTTCGACCCCAAGGTTCAATCGGTTCAAAATCCTTATCTGGACCGAGGAGCGCCAGCCAGTCCGCGCCGGCTGCTTCCCGGTACGCGCCGTGTCGCAGACCTTCAGTTTCAAGATTAAGCTTTTTCGTCCCATCGCTAATTCCAACGTAGATCGGAATGATCCCAGCCCCGGAGGGCTCCGTCACGATTGGCAACTTGGCTCCGCTGATCCTTTCGACGTAGTTTTGCAATTCGTTGGCAGCAAAACGTGTCATTCGCGCAGGCGTCGCCGAAATGACGATCTCTGACTTGGCGACACCATCGCGCACCAGATCGGTCGCTCCCGCACTCGGTTCCGCGGATATGGCAGCCGGACGGAGAGCCAGCGCTATTGCGCCTCCCAATACTAATGAACGCAGTGAAAGACGCGGGTTTGATAGTAAGACAGGTAACTTCATAATTATTTCTCGATAAAAATCCTCCCAAAAGCCTTCTGAGCTCCGGGGACAGGCTTGTGGAACGTGCCGCCGGTAGGCGACCACGCGGAGGTCTCCGCGTTTCCATCTCTCAGCCGCACGCGGCCGACGTTAATATACCAAGGATCGTTCACTGTCGGCAGATCACCCGAGATTCCCGTATTGGGATCAATCTCGCTCGCCGTGGCTCCAGCCGGCGGGATGCGCATTTCCACGGTCCATTCATCCTTCCCGCGATTGACCGCGACTTCGACTCCGGACTTCCACTCATCGTTCAGGCCTTCGCTGCGGTCGATGTCCATTATGTTACCGGCGGGGCCAACGCAGATCTGGTAGTAAAGATGATCCGGTGTTTCAATTTGAACTTCTATAAAATCTCCGCTCCAGATCGCGGCGTCACCGTCAAGCGTTGACATGATGTTCAAATTTTCCATATCTGAGTCCCGGCACAGGATCGCGAGATAGAGCATTTTGTCTGATCCCACAGCGATCCTGAATTCCGTCCCTTCTGCGGGAACTCCACCTTCCTTAATCTCGCGGAAGGACTGCGTCGCGACACCGCTCCAAAAGTCATCTATCTGATTTGCCCCGATTGGAGCACACGCACTCTCAGGAAATCGGAATTTCGACAGTTTGAGGGACCTTGGCGACAATAGTTTTGAGGCGATCGTTTGGACCACCGAGGCGTCGGGGCAGGGCGCGCTGGAAAGGGAAGATTTGGCACAATTTCGGGTTACCCGTGGGTCGTCCTTGTTGACTACGGTTGAGTAGCGGGGGCCGCTAGGAGAAATGTGCCTCCGTCGAATGACGAGATTTGGTCGAGTCCAGAGATATTAAATTCCTCCACTACCCATCCGTTTCCTTGATACAGTGTGGCCTCCGCATCGCCTGCGTCATCAATCAAAGCCACGCGCGACCAGCCGTTTGGTTCTGAAAGCGGGAGTAATTGCAAACCGTTGTCTGCCGTCAACCAAATGCGTCCATCCTCGCTGCGGGATTCCACAACCAGCGTGTCCGGGTGATTAGGAGCAAGCGGGTTTGGGCGCAATTTCACCTGAATGGAATCAGGCAGTTCTCCATCGCTCCCGTCCGCAACAAGCCCATCGGAAGCAATCCCAAAGTCTTTGCAGTCGACCACGCGGCGATCCGCGATGATAGTCCAATCCACCGACTGAGTTTTCGTGGATTCCGCCGCGTTAGCATCTGCTCCACGTTCCAAGCAAGTCCACCGGGTGGAGCGATCCCACGCATACAGAAGCCCCAGTCGGGTTTCTGTCGCGGAGATCCGCACGGGCAGCGGCTCTCCTTTTTCAATCTTCAATTCCCGGACCACACCTTCGTCCGGATTCACTTCTCGAACGAAGGAAACACCGTCGTCGATGCTTCCAATCCAAACGCTGCGGCCATCCGCGCCAGAAGTCAGCGATTGGAAGGGAGGGGAAACGTCCAGTTGCACCCGATTTTCGCCCGCTGGCGTGGTCCAAATGATCTCCTTGGCGGATTCCAAGACCACTGCGGCTCCGTCTTGGAGGGCCACAATCGCTGCAACGGCGCCGGGCGCCTCCCACTCTCGGAGGATATTACCGTCCGGCAGACTGCGTTCGACTATCTGTTTCCCCGAAGCAAGCACGAGCCGGCCGCCGCGAACGGAAAACGGCCCATCCCCTGCCCCGTCGATACGGCCATGTGGTTTGCCATCGGTCGATGAAAATACCTCTAACCCACCCGGAGTGAAGACCACGACCCACTCTGCATCCGCCTGAATTACCGGTGCGGTCGCAATATCATCGCCAAGGGAGGTTTGCCAGGAGGGTTTGCCGTCGACCGGAGTGCCAACGAGCGTCCAAATGGAGTCCCGGGCGACCAGCGCCACAAGCCGGTCAGGCGCGACGAGGATACAGTCTGCGACGATTTGCCAGTCGGTCCGTCCCTCCGCTACCCAGTCATTGAAATGATACGCAACACCCTCCACCTCGATTCTACCAACAACATATCCTCGCACGGAGTAACGACCGGTCGGGGCATCTTTGCCGTCCGCCATTTTACCGTCCCAACTGGTAATAAATCCATTTAATCCGATGTCGAATACAGATTCATCCTCATCGGTCATCAGCGTCCTAACAAGAAACCCATCCGCGTCGAAAACACCCACGACAAAGCGTCCGGATAGCTCCGGTGGAGCAAACGTGATTCTGACTGGCGGGGATACCACGACCTCAGGTGTGTCGTAGGGCTCATCGGAGGCCGTGGTGTCTGGCTCCTGCGCACAGACTGAGGCTGCCCCCGAAATCAGGCTCATTGCCAGGAGGGCGCGTAACGTGGGAGTAATCATTGATAAACTTTCCAGTTCAGGTCCGGGAACAGATTGTCCTTGTTTTCGCAGTCCGCAAGGAAGCTTTCATCATTCTGATTGGATACGACATCATTGTACAATCGGTTAAAACGGAGGAGATGGTCCTTTGTGCGGCGGGTGGCGTATTCGGATGCCGTCCCAGTTTTCATGAGAAACGCCCAGTCACTAGACTGCGCAAGGAGGAGTTCCCGTGCCATCTGACGAAGGACCCGTTGTTGAGCGGGTGGAGGATTTGCCCCCGCGTTCCTCGCCTGTTCGGTCATGCGCCGCGCCGCAGCGTGCAAGTGTGGATAGATCCATGCGTTGCAATGGTCGAGCCACACTTCCCAGTGGCCTTTGTTTCCCCAACTGGATGCAGAGGGAGTGATCACCTGCTGCGTCGGGTGTCGCTCCAAATAGGCGGTGGGCGTGTCGAGTCGGAAAACTTCTTGATCGTAAGCCGCCTTCCGCAAAAAGAGATTTAAAAACTCAGGCCCCTCGAACCACCAGTGGCCGAACAACTCGGCATCAAATGGGCTCAAGACAATCGGCTCCACCGGAAGTGAACGCGCGAGGTCAGCAATCTGCGCCTTCCGGCTATCCAAAAAGTGATTCGCATGTGCCTCGACCGCGCCGTGAGCCCATCCGAGGTTGTAGATATCCTTGGGCTGGTTCGCGCCGGTAATCCGGTGGTATTTGATTCCAGAAAATCTCCGGTGATCCACCGGCATGAACTTTGCGAGATAATCGAGCGGCAAATCCTGTCCAATATCCCGATAAAACTCCCGGTATGCGGGATCCCCTGGATAACCGTCCCGCGAACTCCAGACTTGCTGGCTACTCTCACGATCCCTGCCGAACACAGCCGGGCCCTCAGGGGTGAAGTAGGGTGAAAAAATCGCGAACCGCGGTCGGGGTTTTCCGAACATGACGCCATGCGCATCGAGCACAAACCAGCGCAGATTCGACTCCTGTAACAATTTCCCGACTCCCGGCACATACGCACACTCCGGCAGCCAGATTCCCGCCGGGTCCCGACCAAAACACGAGGCATAGGAGTCGCATCCCAACTGGATCTGCGCCCGCATCGCCTCCGGAAAATCCGCCATGAGCGGGAGAAATCCATGGGTTGCCGCGCACGTGATGATTTCGACTACGCCATCGACCTGGAGTTGGGCAAGTGCACTCACGATGTCACGTCCCAACGGCCCTGTATAGTAATCCAGCGAACTCTGGAATCGCTCTAGGTAAAACTTTGCCAACCGATGCAGCTGCGCGTCCGTTGCCGTGCGTTCGGTTTCCGCACGCGCCAACTCGACACCGCGTGCTAGATATCGCTCCGCCCGTTTACGCAGCAGCGGGTCGTTAAGCATCGCGCAGAGCGTCGGTGTCATCGTGAGCGTGATTCGGCACGGGACCCGATCGACAACAAGCTGACGAAGAATCTTCAGCAGCGGGATATACGTCTCCGCAATCGCCTCAAATAGCCAGTCCTCCTCAAGAAATTCTTCGTGCTCAGGATGCCGGACAAAAGGGAGATGCGCGTGCAGTAGGAGGGCGAGCGTGCCGGTTTGCATCAAGGAAATTTCGGAAGAGAGAGTAGCATCGATCGAACGCGATCAACGTAACTCTCGGGCAGGTTTGCGGCAAGGCTAACTTGCCCGCACCTGGGCAAAATTGCAGCGGGAAATGTCGTAACACTTGAAAAGCAGGAGGTTTTGCGTATTGAAACGTCCGTCCACGACTCGCCGATGGAGCCAACGTGTGGGTCTTTGGCTCTCGATAGCGTTTGGATCTGCTTGCGGTGAGCTTCAATCCTCGCAAACGCGTTACAACCGGGCAGTAAAAGCCCGAGGACTAGTGTCGGATTTCCACCCCCAAAAAGACATCTTCATCTTAACTCGCGAGAAATGGGAAAAAGACCTTCGAGTGCCATCCCCACTCAACAGCACAGCGCTTCGAGAAGGGATTCGCCTGCATCATGCCTTCTGAATAGTTGGAACAGGCACGGATCTGGCTCGCAGGAGCGAATTCCGATTTGTCAACTGCGCGCATTCTCATTGAGGGCTCAGAAAAACACCTCGATACCGGAGTTTACCGTTGTCAGTAGGCTGCAGATGAGGGGGAGCGAACTAAACAAGATGGAGAGGATTATCTGGGTTTACCTAGCGGCAGTGCGTGGCAACGTGCGACGCAGCCTACTGGAGTTTGATCACGAACTTCTCAGTGTATTTCCATTCTGAACATTCTGTCAGAAAAGGTATAGCATCGCGCCTGAGAAACCCGCCATCCGAGGAAGTCAAAATTAAGAAAGCGCGAAAGTTTTTGCAGTAGACTACCGGATAAAAAGTAACGGGTAACGAGTAGTGTGTGGCGATTATGGAATTTGCAGAACGATTCGAAGACTTGAAAATCTGGCAGGACGCACGGGCCCTTGCCAACGAGATCTATCACGCTATGAGCTCGAGTCGTGATTTTGGATTCAAGGGTCAAAAATATGTGAGCCCTGACACCGCATCCGTGCTACAGTCACGGAAATTATAGCTCTCGACATCCATCGGCGCCTTGGCATCGCACCTCAAAAACCCACCACCCGCCATCCGCAACTCATAACCCACCCCTCCAATGAATTTCTCCTCCCTGCGCAGCCCCCAACGAAGCCTCATTATTGTCGGGGGGTTCGTGCTCGCCTGGTTCGTATTTGCAGAGATTGGCACCGAGGCGTGGTTTCGCTACAAAGAAAGCCAGACTGCAAAAACAGTGCCGTGGAACATCCAATTTCCCAACCCGGAAGATATGAGGACGGCTCAGCAGAGGGGGTTTTACAGCTTAACGACGCGCGAACTCGGCGACCGTGAAAAGGAAATCCTCCATTTTGAAACGGGCCTCGGGGCATCATGGAACGACACCCGTGGTAACGCGTGGAATGCGTTCTCTCTCAGTTGGGCTCCGGATAAGAATCTAGGAGAAGTCGATTCCGCGCACAACCCCACCATTTGTTTGCCCGCAGCGGGATTTGAGTTCGTCAAACCAGGCCCCGTCGTAAATATGCAAATCGGCGATTCCGAAATGCCCTTCCAAACATGGGTCTTCAGGCAAGGCAATCAGGAGATCTACGTCTTCATGGGCGTGCGCCGCGAATTTGCGAGCGGCAAACTCTTCCTTGTCACAGATACCAGCCGCGAAGGAAAACTCAGCCGCGCAATTGATAAAGCGACCACGGGCGTGCGCGGTGGTCCGCTACAAGCCGTTCAATTATTCGTCTCAGGCCCGCGCAGCCTCGAAGAAGCAACCGAACTAGCCAAACAGCAGATCCGGAACTTGCAGGGGTGAGCGGGAGCGAACTAAACGGGATTCACAAGATTGTGCGGAATTTTACAGAGTCATACAGATGCAGGGCGTTCGGATGAAATCCGGGGAAGTAGCGGGTAGCGGGTAGCGGGTAGCGGGTAGCGGGTAGCGGGTAGCGGGTAGCGGGTAGCGGGTAGCGGGTAGCGGGTAGCGG
>Ga0105055_10006360_pt1 | contig 16229 bp, 5 predicted proteins | sample BON03_FD_78090 | JGI IMG/M metagenome (GOLD analysis project Ga0105055, IMG submission 78090) | Freshwater microbial communities from Lake Bonney liftoff mats and glacier meltwater in Antarctica - BON-03 | ecosystem: Environmental > Aquatic > Freshwater > Ice > Glacier meltwater | place: Lake...
AAACCCTAAACCCTAAACCCTAAACCCTAAACCCTAAACCCTAAACCCTAAACCCTAAACCCTAAACCCTAAACCCTAAACCCTAAACCCTAAACCCTAACCCCTAAACCCTAAACCCTGAACCCTAAACCCTAAACCTGAACCCTAAACCCTGAACCCTGAACCCTAAACCCTAAACCCTAAACCCTATAAACACCCTGCACCCTAAAACCCTAAACCCTACAGGAGGTTCGGGAGGAGGGGGCGCCTCGGAGTCGTCGTCCGGGTCGTCGTCGTCCAGCGGGTCGCCGCTCAGCATGAGCGAGATCAGCGCGGGCAGCGAATGCGCGATCGCGGGCGCGACGGCGGATGGCGCCTCTAAAATGCACACGTGCTCCAGCGCGTTTAACGGCCGCAAGTCGCTGGCGCGCAAGAACGGTCCGCGGAACAAGTAAGAAAAGTCGCACTCCTAGCGCGTCACGCCAAATTTGAGATAGCGCAGCGCCGTGAGTGTGCGCAGCCCGACGCCGACCTCGTCTAGCCGAGAGCACCGCACGACCAAACTCGTCAACGCTGTCAGAATCGACAGGCACGCGGGAAGGCTGACAGGCTGCCCCATGTCGATGCGCGCGTTGATTTCCAGGCGCGCGAGGGTCCGCGAGCTGGGCGACAACACGCGGCGCGCCCCAGATTCCCACTCGGAGCGACGCAAGCGCACGAGCTGACGCAGCACCGGCTGTTCTTCCGGCTTCACGCGCTCGGAAAAAAAACCGTCGTTGACACCAAAAACCGGGCCTGGCGTGAAATCCGTCTCGCTCTCGAGGTAGAGAGAGGTTAGGCGCGAGAGCGGACCGAGGTTGGGCAAAAGGCGCGCCATCGGCTCGATTTCGGGCGGGGGCCGCTCGTTGTTCGATTTGCCCGCCCACTCGTACAGCTCCTCGTGCGAAGTGACGCAAGGTGCGTCGCTGTTGTCGTCATTGGTGCTGCGGTCGCCCGGCGAGGTCGAGCAAGTCGGGGGCGGAAAGGGGATCGCCCAAGGCTGCCCGACGCTCAAAGAAACGAGAGTCGGCGCCAAAGACGCAAGCGACGGAAGGGCGATCAGCAAAGGGGCGTTGCGCGGCCAGCTCGTGTTTTTTAGCGACGGCGGAGATTTGCGCCAGCTCTCAAGGCGCAGGCGCGTGAGCAGAGGGGAAAGGAAGGCCGGGTCTTCGCCGTTGGGGCCTCCACCGTGCACGAGGCGCAGCGGGGAGTCTGAGTCGCAGTCGAGGCTCAGGCTGAGCACGCGCAGAGCGGGAAAGTTTTGGTGGGAGAGCAGGCGGCCCGGCTCTCGGCGTGACCAGAACGACGGCCAATCGTCGACCTCGAGCGTCGCGAGATGCGGCAAGATTTGCGGCAAGGGCGCAGGCGGGGAGGCGAGGACGCGCGCCTGGCAGGGCGTCCAGCAAGGCTCCGGCGTGCTCGACGTAGAGGACGCGCAGGCTGCGGCACGCGTTGGCGACGGACGGGGCGGTGGACGCCAGCGCGCGCGAGAGAGTACGCAGGCCGCGTCCTTCGCTCGGCACCTCGCCTAGCACGCGCAGCGCTCGCAAAACGCCGCCCCCGTACGCGACCAGCCCCGGCAGCCCCTTGGGCACGACGCTCGCGCAATCGGCCGCGCGGAAGGCGATAGCGCGCCAAGAGCGGCACACTCCCGAGGCGGCGACAAGCGTCCTGAAAAAGGTTAGGGGCGCGGGCATGCCATCGTCGCTGCCGTCGTCGCTGCCGTCGTCGCTGCCGCTGATGGGCGGATATACGGCGCGCCACGCGTCCCCGACCGTCGCACCGTCCTCTCCGTCGTCGTCGTCGGCGCCGTCGACCTGCCACTCCGTGTCTTCCGGATCCTTTGTCGTTTCCGCGCGGGACAGGCGGAAGCGCCGCTCGACCAGGCGGGCCTGTCGCGCCGCGTGCCGCTGGCGCTCGAGCACGACGAACAGCACCTGCAGGGAGCGCTGCAAGTCGTGCTGCTGCTGCTGCTGCGCGGTGGTGGTGACCGAAGCAAGTCCGGCGCTCGCTGCGCCTCCCGCTCGCCCTCCGTCTCCTTCTGCTGTCGCCGCCCCCGTCGCCGCTGCTGCCGCCGCCTCCCCGCGCCTGCGCTTGTTCTTACGTTGCTCGCCTTGGTCGCGCGCGCTGTCGCCGCCCTCGCCGCCACCTCCTTTCGCGGTCGCCGAGCTCTCGTTCTCTTTCGGCGGCATGGTTTTCGGTCTTGTTTTCTCTGTGTGCTTTTTGCGTTGCGTCAGCGGCAAAACTGCTTTTGGGGTCAAATACAAGCTGTGTGTGCTGCTGTCATTCTGTGTTGCGTGCGTGTGTCGCGGGCGGCGCGTATCAATGTTTTGAAAGAGCGCAAGCACGCGGACGACTCGATCAGGAGGAAGCAAAGGAGAGACTGCCGCGGCCGCCGCCGCCGCCGCGAACGCCAAATTCTCCGGCACCGCCGCCCGGACGAGACACACGCAACGGTCGCCGTTTCAAAACGTCGTTTTAAGACCATCAGCTCCTCTCTCACGATTTGTCCGCCGACTACTCCGAGGACCTCTCAAAGTCTTCCGCCGCATCCGCGTCCCTCTGCTGGACGCTTGGCAGCAGGGCGGCAGCGGCGCCGCCGCCAGCGCCGTCCCTCCGCCGCCGCTGCCCCCCGCTCTTGCCCCCCCGCGGCTGCTGCCCGCGCGGCTGCTGCGTGTCGCCCGAGAACACGCGCATGTCGTTGCTCTGGTACGCGAGCATGAGCGTGGCCGACGCGCCGCTGGACCCGGCCACGCTGCCAAGCATGCCGCTCCCGCCGCCGAGCGCGCGCGCCAAGGGGCCGATGGCGCCGCCGCCGCCGCCGCCGCCGCCGCCGCCGCCGCCGCCGCCAAAGAGCGCGGCGCCCGGCCGGTTGCTCACGGTGGCGAGCAGCCTCAGGCGCGGCGCGAGCGCGACCGTCACGCGCAGCTCGGTGGTGGAGGACGAGGCGGAGGGGGGAGCTGCGTCCCCGCCCGCTCCCCCGCCGCCGCCGCCGCCGCCCCCCCCGCCCCCGCCGCCCGTCGTGTGCGACAGCGTCGCGACGACGCGCCCGCCAAACGCGAGCTCGGCCTCGGTGCCCAGCGCCAGGCCGCGCAGGGGGCCGCCGCCGCCGCCGCCTCCGCCGCCACCGCCGCCGGCCTCGCCACCGCGGCCGGAGAGCGGCGCTGCGCCGGGGCCGCCGTCGGCCGAGGTCATCGCCGCCGCCAGCAGGGGGGCCGACGCCAGGCGCCAGCGCGCGCCCGAGCGCCGCCAGTAGGGGCCAAACAGCCGCCCGCCCGTCTCGACGCGCGGCAGCAGCGCCGACAGCGCCTGGGCGGCCAGGCCCGCGAGCGACAGCGACGCGCCGTCGTCGGCGAGGAGGGCCTGCGCGAGGCGCGCCTCGAAGGCGCGCGCGACCTCGGCCGCCGTGGCGGGGTCGGAGATGAGGGCCGCCGCGGCGGCGTTGGAAGAGGGAGACGGCGCCGAGGGGGCGGCGGCGTCGGCAGCAGGCGGCGGCGGCGGCGGCGGGTTGCCGCCGCCGCCTTGCTGCTGCTGCTGCGACTGCGGCTGGTGTTGGTCCGCCTGCGGCTGCTGCGACTGCTGCTGCTGCGAGAGCTGCTGCTGCTGCTGCTGCATGTCGTCTTGAGCCTTGTTGCGGCGACGGACGACCGATGCAGAGACGCCGCCAGCCGCCGCCCGCGCGCCGGCCCGCCCCCCGGCCGCCGCCTCGCCGCCCGTCTCGACGACGAGGCTCTCCTGCCAGGCGGACGCAGGCCCTCGGATGGTGGCGCGCAGCTCCGGGGACACGAGCGCAACGTCGACGAACGGATTGGCGAGGCCGCCCTCGGGCGTAAAGGTGAGGGTGTTGGGCGCGCGGCCCAGGCCGCCGCCCCCGCCGCCGCCGCCGCCGCCGCCATCGGCGGGCGTCGAGGCCACCGCCGGCCGCTCGCCGCGCTCGCCCGCCGCTCGGCCGCGGCCTCCCCTGCCGCCGCGCGGCGGCATGGCGTCCTCGGGGCCGACGCCGCCGCCGCTCTCGAGCCGCAGCGTCGTGGCCACCAGGTTGAGAGCGCCGTTCTCCAGGCGGATCACGCCCGAGGGCGCCAGGTCGCCGGCCGGGCCGCCGCCGCCGGCGCCGCCCGCGCCCCCGCCCCCGCCCCCGCTGCCAGCCCCCGCCCCCGCAATTCGGCTCTGCAGCTCGAGCTCGCCCGACACGCCCACGTTTAGCACGAGGGGGAAGACGGCGCGCAGGTCCGGGCCGAGCCGGAGGACCAGGCGCGCGACGCGCAGCGGCGGGGACGGCGAGGCGGCCGGGAGAGGAGGAGCAGCAAGGGGGCCGGCGGCCGCGCCTAATGCCGGGGGAGGCGCTGCGGCGGCCGCCGCCGCCGACGCCGCCGAGGCCGCCGACGCCGCCGAGGCCGCCGCCCCCGCGCCGCCGCCGCCCCCGTCCTGCCGCAGCTCGGCGGCGGCCTCCGCGCCCGCGCGCAGGCGCAGGGCTGCGCGAGTGCGGCCCGCGCGGAGGGCGGAGAAGGCGCGCGGGACGGCGGCGACGTCGTGGCGCACCAGAGGGTCGGCCGACGCAAACGCCGTCGTCGTCCTGTTGGAGGCGGCCGCGGCGGCAGCCGCCGCCGCCGCCTCGTCGCCGCCGCCGCCGCCGTTGCTGTTGCCGCCCGACGCGTCGCCCGGCGGGGGCAGCAGCAGGGCCGTGCCGCGGCTCAGGCGCACGTCGCCGGACACGACGGGCGCGTCGGCGGCGCCCTCCAAGCGCAGGCGCGCGTCCAAGGCGCCCGAGAAGACGCCGCGCACGCGAAGCTCGAGCTGCTCGGCGGAGAGCTCGAGCGCGTCACGGGGCCGCAGCCGCCGCCGCTCGTCGCCGCCGCGCTCCTCGCCGCCGCCCGTGTCGTTGGCCTCGCGCTGCTCTTCCGCCGCCCCTCCGCCCCGCAGCGGCAGCGACCCCGTGACGCGCACGCGCCCGCGCGGGCCCGAGCGCGCCTCGATCGGCACGACCACGCGCAGCACGGGGCCGCCGCCCCCCTCCTCCTCCTCCTCCCCCGCCCCCTCGGCGCCCCCACCCACCACCACCACCTCGCCGCGCAGGTCGACCAGCGGGTGCCTCAGGGCGCCGTCGGCGTCGACGACGCCGCCGCGCGCGCTCGCGCGCGCCAGCAGGCGCGGCGCGCCGAGCGGGCCGCGCAGCGACGCGACGATCGACGCCGAGCCGCCGCGCCAGCGCGGGCAGAGCGGCCCGTCGCCGGCGAGGGCGGTCAGCACGGCCACGCCGCCGTCGCGCACGCTCAGCGCGAGGTCGACGGGCGGGTTAAGGTCGTCGTCGTCGTTGCTGTTGTCGTTGTTGTTGTTGTTGTTGGGGCCGTCCTGCTGCTGCTGCTGGTGCTGGTGCTGCTGCTGCTGCCGCGCGGGCTGCCTGAGAGACACGGTGCCGGCCAGCCGCACGTGGCCCGCGCCTCCCGGGGCGGAGGACGACGCGCCGTCCGCGCGGGCGCCGCCGCGGCCCCACGTGCCGCCGCCGCCGCCGCCCCCCGCCCCTCCGCCGCCAAAGCTCACGACGCGCCCGAGCAGCGAAAAGGGCGCGGCGGCGACGCGCCGCAGCAGCGACGGCCGGCCCCGGCGCTGGTGACGCTTGCGCCACCGCGCCGCCGACGCGTCGGCGGCGGCCTCGGCGGCCGCCTCCTCCGCCGCCGCGGCCTCGTCCTCCTGGTCGCTCATGGCGGCACCGGCGCCGGCGGATGCCCCCGCGTCGCTCGCCGCCGCGGCCCGGCCCTTGTTGTTGTTGGTGTCGCTGCTGTTCCTGCCGCGGCTGGCGCGGCCGCCGCCGCGCGACGACGACGGTCCCGCCCGCCGGCCCCCCTCAAACTCGCCCCCCAGCTCCGGCACCACGTCGACGTCGATCGCGACGACCTGCTCGGGCGTCAACGCGGCGGCCGCGCTGCAGCGGCGCAGGCGCACGCCCCCGACGGCGCCGCCGACCAGCCGCGCGCGCAGCTTGGCTGTCGGCTCCTCGGCCGAGCCGCCCAGGCGGCCGCGGGCCTGGATGCGGCCGCGGACGGGGCCGGCGCCGGCGGCGACGGCGTTGGCCCAGGCGGCGGCGGCGGCGGCGGCCGCGGCCTGTTGGCGCGCGTCCTCGGCCTCCTCCTGCTCGGCGGCGGTGGCCGCCGCCGTCGCCGCCGCCGCCGCCTCGCCGCCGCCGCCCGCCGGGCCGCTCTTGCCGATGCCGACGGCGGCCATGGCCGACGCGAGGCGCGCGCCCAGGGCGTCGATGGCGGCGCCCCCCGCCGCCGCCTCGGGCGACAGGAAAGACGGAAAGCCGCCGCCGCCGCCGCCGCCGCCGCCCCCAGAGGGAGGGGAAAAGGGCGGCTGGCCCCCGAAAAAGGGCGCGTGCGGCGCCGCCGCGTGCGGGCCGCCGCCGTGGGCGCCGGCGGCCGCGGCGGCCGCCGCCGCGCCCGCGCGCCCGGCCCCGCCCAGCGCCGTCGGCGCCAGCAGCATGCCCACGGGCAAGTCCGACACGACCAGCGTGGCGTCCTGCCGCGGCCCCAGCAGCGCGCCCTTGATCTCGAGCGTGGCCCCACCCGCCGCCGACACCCGCAGCGCGTCGAGCGTCAGGCCCTCGCCGCCGTGCGCGGTGCCGGCCACGACGACGTCCTCGAGCCGGTAGAAGCGCAGCAGGCCGCCGCCGCCCTTGCCGCTGTTGCCGCTGTTTCCCGTGGACGATTGCGGGCCACGCCGGTGGTCCCCCGCCTCCCACGCGGACGCGCCAGAGGAGGAGGAAGGGGGCGCGCCGCCTCCCGCGCCCTCCCACCCGCCGCCGCCCCCACCCCCCCCTCCTCCCCCGCCGTCAAAGGCCCACCCGCGCCCGCGCACGTCAAACTCGACCACGGGCGCGGCGTCGCTGCCGCCACCGCCCGTCGCCGACACGCGCGCGCCCCACTCGCCGCGCAGGTCGCGCAGGAGCGAGGGGCCCTGGCCTTGATGCTGCTGCTGCTGCTGCTGCTGCTGGTGCTGGTGCTGGTGCTGCTTCTGATGCCGGCGGTAATGGCCGGGCCGCTCGCCGCCTTCATCGCGGTCGATCGCCGCGGCGGACGGCGGTGATGGCGACGTCGACCACGCGGGCCCCCCCTCGTCGCCAAAGGCCGCAAAGTCGCGCTCGGCCAGCAGCGCGAGCGCCTCGACCTGCGCGGCAAAGGGGCGGCTGGCCGCCGAGACGGCCCCGCGGCCGCCGCGCAGCCCCCCCAGGAAGCGCGCCTTGGCGGCCGCGTAGTCGGCGGGGCGCCGGGCGGCGGCGCGCGCGAGCAGGCGGGCCAGCGGGCGCAGGTCCTCTAGGCGCGCGGAGGGGCCGACGGCCGCCTCGACGCGCCAGCGACCGCCCTGAGGCTGCTGCTGCTGCTGTTGCGTCTGCTCCTGTTGGTCGGGCGCATAGGAGGCAGTGGCGGTAGCGGCGGCAGCGTCGGACGGGGCGTCGGGCGCAACGTTGGCGTTGTCGCCATCATTGGCGGCGGCAGCGGCGGCGGCCGCTGACGCCCCAAGCCCCCCCTCCTTCTCGACCTCTCCCCCCTCGTCCCGCCGCCGGGGGGTGGTGGGGGGCTTGTCCTTCTCGACCTCTCCCCCCTCGTCCCGCCGGGGGGTGGTGGTGGGCTCGTCCTCCGGCCCGCCTGGCAGCACGTACTCGGCGCGCAGCGCGTAGCGCGACGAGGGCGGGCCCACGGCGCCGCCGCCGCCGCCGCCGCCACCGCCGCCGCCGCACCCGTCGCCCCTCACCCGCCGCCGCTGCACCAGCACCGCCTCCTCGAGCCGCACGAGGCCGCCCTCCCACCGCGCGCGCGCCGAGAAGACGCTGCCGGCCACGCCGCCCAGCCTCGGCTCCTCCACCTCGACGGCGCCCCGGCCCGCGCGCGCGTCCAGGTCGACGTCGGCGGCCGCTGCGCGCAGCAGCCCGCGCAGGGACCCGAGCTCCAGCGCGTCCAGCGGCAGGTGCTCGGCCGCCGCCGCCGCCTGCGTGCCCGCGCGGTTGACCGTCGCCGACAGGTACAGTGGGCCGCGGCGCAGCAGCGCGTGGCTGGCGGCGGCGCGGCGCAGGGACGGGCCGTCGTCGTCGTCCTCGTCGACCTCGTGCTCGTCGCCGTCCTCAGCGCGGCTGTCGGCCCTGGCGGCGCCGCCGCTAGTGCCGTCGACGGAGCCCGCTGCGCCCGCACCATCAGCGCCGGCTAATGCCGCCGCCGCCGACGCCGCCTGCGGGGGCGCCGCCTGCGCCCGCTCTCCCATCAGCGCCGCGCGCGTGGCGGCCGCCGGCAGCGCAAGGTCGAGCTCGAGCTGCGCGTCCGGGGGGGCGGCCGGCGAGGACGCCGACGGGCGGGAGGCGGCGCCGCCTGCGCGCGGGTAGGCGGAGCCGGCGGCGGGAGGAGGGGCGCCGCCGCCGCTGCTGCCCGCGCGCACGAGCAGGCGCGGGGCCGTGAGCGACAGCTCCCCGACCGCGCCGCCGCCGCCGGCAAAGGCGGCCGCCGCGGGGGTCGCGCCCGGGGCCCAGGCGCCCCCCACGCCACCGCGGCGCGCGGGGGACACCAAGGTGAGTCCGTTGAGGCGCAGGGACTCGAGGCAGAAGGGGCCGCGGTACTCAAAGTTGGAGGAGGGCGCGCGGGGGGACGGGGGCGCCCCGGAAGCGGTCGCGGAGAACGCCGCCGCCGGGCCGCCGCCCCCCGCGCCCCCCCCCGCCCCCTCTCCGGCGCCCCCCCCACCCGCGTCCGCCACCAGGCTGGCCGAGGCGCGCACGCGCCCGCTGACGCGCATGCGCACGGGCAGGCCGTCGACGGGGTCGAGCGGGGGTGGAGGCGCCGCGGGCGGCTCGAACAGCTCGGCCGGAGGGACGGTCGCCGCCGGCGTTGGCGCAGCCGTGGCCGCCCCATCCGCGCCCGCGCCCGAGGCCGCCGCCGCCCCCGCTGTCTCTGCCGCCGCCACCGCCGCCCACCGTTGCCACGCCTCCTGCATCGCCTGCTCCGCGCGCGCCAGCGCCAGCACGTCCAAGTTGGCCACCCCCGCCTCGACGCTGAAAGCGTCCACGCGCGGCGCGCCGTTCGCCGTCGCCTCGGCCTGCGTGTCCGCGGCGCGCGCGCGCGCCAAGCGCGGGTTGCTGGTGGCGGCCGACAGGCGCGCGTCAAACCCCTGGCCGCGCGCCTGCAGGCGCACGGCCGCGGGGGACAGCACGCCAGCGGCGGTGACGGCGGCGGCGGCGGTGGCGGTGGTGGTGGTCGAGGCATTCCCCTGCTGGTTCTGCTGCTGCTGCTGTCGGGAGGCGTCGGCAGAGGCGGCGGGCGCGCCGGCCCCGCTGCTGCTTCCGCCGCCGCCGCCGTCGCCGTTGAGGGGCGCCGCCCCTGCCGCCGCAGACAAAGGAGGCGGCGCCGCCGACGACACGGCCTCAAACACGACCACGGGGGCCGTGTGCGCGCCCGTCAGCGCGCCGCGCACGCTGAGCCTGCCCAGGGACGCCGCCAGGGCCGGCGGGCCCGCGCCCGTCGCCCCGCCGAGCCCGTAGGCGCGCGCGACGGCCGCCGCGCCGATGCCCTCTCCGACCGCCTGCACGGCCAGCGCGCGCGGGTCGTCCTCGGCGCGAGGGGCCACCCACACGCGGCCGCTCGCCGCGACCGTGCCGCCCCCGCAGGGGCTGGCCGTGGCGCTGTGCAGCAGGAAGGTCTCCGTGGCCGTGTCGAGCGTGAAGACCGCGCCCGTGCCGCCCGGCAGGAAGGGCACGCGGTCGTAGGCGCCGGCGGCGCCGGCGTCCGCCAGCAGCGCGTCGCGCGCGGGCGACGGCTCGACGCGCGCGAGCATGGGGGCGGGCGGCCGCACGAGCGACGCGCGGCCGGAGAACACGGGCTTCTCGAGCGGGCCCGTGACGTGCAGCTCGCCGCACACGGCGCCCGCCAGCGCAAAGGGGATGGGCCGCACGCCCAGCGTCGCCCGGAGAGCGTTGGCCTCGGCGCAGGCGCCGTAGGCCAAAGGGGCGGGGGCGGGAGCGCCGCCGCCCTCGCCGCCCTCGCCGCCCTCTCCGCCGCCCTCTTCGCCCTCGGCCCTCGCCGCCGCCGCGTCGTCGCCGCCGCCGCCGCCCACCACCGCCTGCAGCCGGTACTGCCCGCCCCTCAGCGCGTCCAGGTCCAGGTCGCCCGACACCCTCAGCGGCACCGATCCGAACCGCCCCTCCGCCCGCAGCAGGTGCGCCCGGTCGCCCGACAGCTCGACGGCCAGGCGCGCGCCGAGCACGTCGTCCGTCGCGTCCCAAAAGTGAAAGTCGGCGCCGCGGATGTCGAGGCGGCCCGTGATGGTGGGGAAGGGGGGGCCGGGGGTTGGTCCGGAGGGCGGGGGCGGCGGGGCGAGGGCGGCGGCGAGGGCGGCGGCGGCGAGCGACGGCGACACCGAGGGCGAGGGCGAGGAGGACGGCGCCGCAAACGGCCAGGGCGAATGGCGCAGCGCCTCTTCGGCGGCCGCCTCGACGGCCGCGGGAGAGCAGCAGGCCGGGGGGGGGGCGGCGGCGGCGGCGGCGCCGTCCCCCCCTGCCCCGTGCGCCTGCCCCTGCCCCTGCGCGCCCGCGCCCGGGTCCCTCAGCGCCACGTGCAGGTCGCCCGTGATCGCGCCGCGGTGCACGTCCATCGGCAGCTCCACCAGCCGCTCGGCCAGCCGCGCGTCCAGTCCCCGCGCCCACAGCGACACGCGGAGGTCGCTGCTGTCGTCGCGCGGCGGGGGGTGGCTGCGCGGCCAGCGGTAAGTGATGCGCACGCGCAGGGGGGCGGGGGCGAGGAGGGGGGGAGTCTCGGTGGGGGCGGGGCGGGAGGAGGGGGCAGCGTTCGGGAGGGGGCCCTCGCCGGGGAGCGGGACGAGCGGGCGGCGGAGCGCCGCGCCGACGGGCGAGCGAGGGCCCGCCAGCAGCGCCCAAAGACGGCCAGCGCCGCCGCCGTCGCCGCCGTCGGGGCTGTCCATCATCCGCGCGCTGTCCACCACGCGTGCGTTCTCGTCGCGAAGTCGCCGCATCTCGGCCAGCGCCAGCGGCGAGCGGTCGACGACGGCGGCGGCGGCGGCGGCGGCGGCCGCGGCGGAGGCGCCGGAGGCCCCCTCGCCCTCTCGCTCGCCCCTCTCTCCCTCTCCCTCTCCCTCGTCCTCTCCCTCGCCCGCCGCCGCAAGCGCCGCGTGCGCGTCGCGCACGTCCAACACGCCGAGCTCGAAGAAGGCGGCCTCCTCGGCGGCGAGCATCGCATGCGCGGCGGCGCGCCCGCCGTCCGGGTGGGCGCGCAGGTAGTGGAACTTGAGCGGGAGCTTGCGGCCGCCGCCGCCGCCGCCGCCGACGGCGTTGGTGCTGCTGCCGGCGCCGCCGGAGACGGGCGGCGCGCCCCCTCCTCCCTCGCGCCCCGCCGTCTGCACGGGAGCAAACAGCGCCGCGAGCGACGGGGCCTGCGGCGCGGCGGCGGCGATGCTGTCGGCCGCGGGCGAGATGATGACGGGAGCAGCAGAAGACCCTGGGGGCCGCCCCTGCTGCATCTGCTGCCCCTGCTGCTGCTGCTGCCGCTCCAGCGCCAGCGCCTCGCGCAGGCCCGAGCCCGGCGTGTTGTCGTTGGTGAACACGCGCGCGCGCTCCCCGGGCCACAGCGCGCCGGGCGTCACGAAGCGCAGGTGGCGCTTGGCGTGCGGGGACACGGTAGTGAGCTTGTCGCTGCGCGGGTCGCGGGGGACGGCAAGCCCGCTGCCGGACAGCTCGAGCGTCTCGTAGTTTTGCCCGAGCAAGGCATCGACGGCGACGGCGGCCACGCGGCGCGGCAGCGGCTCGCCGTGCGCCTGCAGGCGCAGCTCGCCCTCGCGCACGCGCACGGCCGCGAGGCGGGCGGGCGGGGGGCGGGAGGGGTTGGCGGGGACTGCCGCTGGCGCTGTCGTCGTTGTCGGTTTTGTTGCGTTTGCCGCCGCCGCCGGCGCGCGCACGGGGCCGGCGACGAGGGCCGTCGGCTCGGGGATCGATGCTGCTGCTGCCGACGGCGACGGCGACAGGGCATCAGCCTCGTGCTGCTGCTGCTGTTGCCCCTGCTGCTGCTGCTGCTGCTGCTGCTGCCCCTGCCCCCCAAGCAGCAGCAGCTGCTGCAGGTGCTCGGCGGCCGCGAGCCCGGGCACCCACTGCCGCGACGACAGCGGCGCCGTGTCCTGCGGGAACCCAAGCCAGGAGAGGTTGGCCGACTGCGCCGCCGTCACCAGCGGTTGCCGCACCAGCAGCTCGAGCACCAGCCTCCCCTCGCGCAGCGAGCTCAGGGGCCTCAGGCGCACGCTGAGCTCGCGCGCGCGGATGTGCGTCTTTTCGGCGGGGCCGGGGCCGATGGACACGCCCTCGATGGTCAGGAGCGCCGGTAGGAGCGAGGCGGGGCCGCCGATGTCGTTGCGGGTGCCGCCGAGCAGCAGCAGCGCGGCGGCCGAGGAGGACGGCGACCGGGCGGCGCCGCCCCTTGCGGTGGCGGTGCTGCTGCCGCTGCTGTAGCTGCCGCCGCTGCCGCCGAGCAGGCCGAGCAGCGGGTCGCAGCGCACGACGCCGACGCGTCTGTTGGCGGCGGTGGCGTTGGTGGCGCTGCCGGTCGCCGCTCGCCGCCGCCCCCTCTCCCCGCTCGTCCCGCCCGCCCCGCTCGCCGCCGCCGCTCCCGTCGCCCGGTCGGCGCCCTCCTCGCCGCCCTCCTTGCCGACGCCGTACACGCGCACCTCGCGCATGGTCGCCCCCGAGATGACGCTGCACACGCGCGGGAGCACCCAGGCGTTCAGGGCCGGGCGGAGGGCGGCGCCCAGCGCCGCGTTGAGCGCGAGGAATGCGGCCGCCAGCGCGAGCAGCGAGCGAAAGGCGGCGCGCGCCAGCAGCGGACCGACCAAGGGGGCGCGCAGCGCGCGGCGCCAGAGCAGCTGCGGGATGGTCGGCTCGGCCAGGGTCGGCGTCGGCGCTGAGGGTGGTGGCGAGGGTGGGGGTGATGACGGTGGTGCCGAGAGAGCGGGGGTCGAGGCGTGTCCGAGTTGCGCCTCCGGCTGCCTCTGCTGCTGCTGTTGGGCGGCCGCGGGGGGCGAGGAGGGCGGCGGCGGCGGCGGCGGCGGCATCGGCGGCTCTGCTTTTGCTTCCGCTGCTGCCGCCGCCGCTGCCGCCGCTGCCCCTTGCTCTGGTCGACGCCGGCCCTCTGCCCCCACCCCGGCACCGTTGGCCGCGCTGCTGATGCTGCCGTTGCCGCTGCCGTTGCCGCTGCCGTTGCTCCTGCTGCTGCTGTCGGTGTCGGCGCGCGGAGGGGGCGCCGCCTCGAACGCCGCGGGCGGCGACGAGGGAGGCAGCTCGGCGGCGCTCGCTCGTCCTGCTGCTGCTGCTGCTGCTGCTGCTGCTGCTGCTGCTGCTGCTGCTGCTGCTGCTGCTGCTGCTGCTGTTGCGCCGCCCTCCACGTCGCCGCCAGATGCTGCTGCTGTTGCTGCTGCTGCCCGCACCCCGCGGGCCCCCCCCCCCCCTCGGGGCGCGGGTCCTGATGCTGCTGCGGCGGACGCCGACGCCGCCGACGCCAACGCGGGCCGCCGTCGCGCGCGCGGCGTTGGGGGCGGGACTGTCGCGTGTAATTTTTGGGGATGGGACAGGCATCGTCCGATGATTGGGATCGTCGTTAGTCGTCCGATTGTTGCGCCCGCGCATCCAGAGGGGGTGCCTCTTCACGGGTCAGGAGGGAGGAGGGACGAGGGGGCGCCCAAACCAAAAACCCTCGAGCAACAACAAGCAAAAGGCAAAACCCTCACCTCCTGTCTGGCGCCTGGGCGCGGCGGTCGCGGTTGCAGCCGACATGAGCCTGCGGTTCCCGGCGATCGGCCAGCTGGCCAGCGTCATCGTTTCGGGGGCCTGGCGTCCCTCTCTCTCTCAAAAAGGGTTGGATGTGCAGCTGTCTCGCGACGACATGGACGTGACGCGCGCTGCGCGCGTGCGTCCGGGCAATCCGGTTCTGTGAGGTTTGTTCGTGTGTGGGTCAAGATTCATGGTCGATGGTCAAACCTCGAGGCTGGGCCGCGGCGATTAGTGGCGGCGATGTCGCGCCGTTCGACGACAGTCGTTCGCCGCGCCCGACAAGCGGGGAAAGACCTGGCCGCTCGCCCCCCCTCTCGTCTCTCTCTTCCCCCTCCTAGGAGTCTCAGGACGTGGTCAGAGGAGATCGTTTGCCTTGTTACAAAGAGGGGGGCTTGAAAAGGGGCCTTTCCTTGCCCGAAATGACCTCGACGCCGACACCTCGCCAAAAAAACACGCTCCGCCCCCCCCCCCCGGGCGGACTCAAAACCGGATCCCGCCGCTCGGCGGCTCAAACTCGACCGGGAAGCTCTCCTCGGTTGCCTCCTCGTCCTCGCGCCACATGCGCACGGTCTTGTCCGCGCCGCACGTGACCAGGCGCCCCCCGCTCAGGTCGAACGCCGCCGCGAACACCCCGGCCTCGGCGCCCTCGAGCGACCCGGGCTGCGGCGCCACCGCCCCCCTCTGGAAGCAGTTGCCCGAGCGCCAGTCCCAGAACCAGAGGGAGCCGTCGTCTCCGCCCGAGACCAGCACGTCCGACTCGCTGCACATGGCCAGCGCGTTGACGATGCACCCCTGCCGCTGCAGCGTGTTGTGCAAGAAGTCGCCGCGCGGCAGCGCGTACTTTTTGATGTTGTCGGCGCCGGCGGAGGCAAACGCGCTCTCGCGGCCGTGGACGGCAAGCGCCCGCACCGCCTTTTTGTGCTGCGTCAGCGTGGCCGACACGCTCCCCTTGCGCAGGTCCCACAGGCGCACGGTCGCGTCGTGCGCGCCCGTGATCACCTGCGGGTCGGTCGCCTGGCACTGCACGGCGGACACCGTGTGCGTGTGCCCCTCGAGCGCCCACACCTGCAGCTTGGTGCGCGCGTCCCAAGCGCGCGCGGTGGCGTCGCGCCCGCCCGTCACCAGCAGGTCGAGCGTCGGGTGCAGCGCGAGGCAGTAGACGCCGGAGAGGTGCCCGTGGTACTGCCGGATCACGCGGTTGGTCTCCAGGTCCCAGCACTTGACCGTCTTGTCCAGGCCGCACGAAAACATGTAGGGGTGCCGCGGGGAGACCGCCAGGCCCGTCACCTGCTCCGTGTGCCCCGTGAGCGTGATCTTGAGCACGCCCGAGGCCGTGTCCCACAGCTTGACGGTGCGGTCGGCGCTGCCCGTGGCGAACCACCGATTGGAGGCGTCGAACGCGACCGACCGCACCCACCCCGTGTGGCCCGACATGACGCGGTAGCAGCGCCAGGGCGCGTGCCATTGCGGTCGGGGCCAGTGGGCGGCCAGGCGGCGGGACACGGCGGCCGAGCCGTGGCGTAAGAGGGGGTCGCGGTCGGCGCGGTCGGCGCGGGCGATGACCTCCATGGCGGGCTGGTTGACGGGCGGGGGGGGGGCGGAGGCGAGGTGGTGCTTAGGGGGCGGCAGGCGCGACGCGAGCGCGAGGGCGGTCGTTGTCGTTGTCGGTGCTGCTGCTGCTTCTGCTGCTGCTGCTGCTGCTGCTGCTGCTGGTCCTGCTGCTCTTGCTGCTGGTCCGGCTGCTCCTCCGCCTCCTGCCGAGCCCCCAGCCACCTCGTCGATGATCCTGCCCACGACGCCGCCGCCACCCTCTCCCGCTTCTCCCGCCGCCGATGCTCCCGCCGCTCCTCCTCCGCTGGCCGCCGCCGCCGCCGCCGCCGCCGCGTACTCGCCGCGAAACTTGGCGGCCACGCGCAGCCTGAGGCCGTCGTCGTCGTAGGGGGGCAGCGCCAAGGGGGGCTGCGGGCCGAACAGCGACAGCAGCGCGCGCTTGCGCCGGCGCGTGAGCCGCTGGGCGAGCAGCAGGAGCTCGCCGTCGTCGTCTCCGCCGGCGGCGGCGCCGGCGGCGGCGGCCGACGTCGACGGCGCGTCGACGCCGCCGTCGGCGGGCGCCATCGCGCTCTCTCTCTCTCTCTCGCCCCTCGCTTGGTTCTGGCTCGTTTCTCCGAGGCTCTAGGTCCGACAGGCGGTCGTGCTCGTCACCTCGGTGTAGGCGCAAGACACGGATGGGAGAGGCGGGCGCGCGCGGAAGAGCGAGGGAGGGAGAGGAGAGGGAGAGGGATGACGGAGGGTGCGGTGGTGGTGGGGGGGGGGGGGGGGGGGGGGGGGGGGGGATGGGGGGAGGAGGGTTGGGGGGGGGGGGGGGGGGGGGGGGTGGTGGGGAGGGGAGGGGGGGAGGGCGGGGGGGGGCAAG
>Ga0105055_10006363_pt1 | contig 16224 bp, 9 predicted proteins | sample BON03_FD_78090 | JGI IMG/M metagenome (GOLD analysis project Ga0105055, IMG submission 78090) | Freshwater microbial communities from Lake Bonney liftoff mats and glacier meltwater in Antarctica - BON-03 | ecosystem: Environmental > Aquatic > Freshwater > Ice > Glacier meltwater | place: Lake...
AGAGTGAATGGTCGAAATACAAGTAGGTCCCCTATTTATTTCCCCACGTGCAGAGGTGCACCCTTTGATTTTTCTACAATAAAAGATTTTTTTTTTTTAAAAAAAATATTCCTAGTCGACATCTAGAATATACACTGCTCAGTTCAAAATTCAAACGAAAAAAGGTGTGCATTGAAAGCTAACTTTTCAATCGTAAATTACCATAAAATTAACGATTGGTGCAAAATATTCCAGTGTTGTGAACGAAACGAAACGCGCGAGTCCAATTTCACAAAACCTATTAAACGTAGAAAACCAAATCAATAATAAAACGAATGGATAGTGTGATTGTTGTACCTGCTGATCGGCACAAGAGCATGGCTGCTGTTGATGGCATGCGCAATGTTGGAGTTGCTACTGAGCTTCGACTGATCAACGTGGATGATGTTCGTGAGCTTTTCCACGTGGGTATTCTCATCCACACACATTTCCGGATCAACAAAATCAAACCAAACCCGAAGAAACCTGATGAGTTTCTTCGAGATGACAGTTATGATGATTATCTTCCAAAGATCATTCTTGTCAATATGGTGGAGAGCCAGTTCCAAGATTTTGACGTTACTGTTCGAGTGAACCACAGAACAGGAGACGTCTGGGCGGCGTTCCAAAACACTTGCTACATCAACGAGTCTCTTGAATTGCAAACATTTCCTTTTGATCGACAGCTCTTTCGAGTTTCATTTAAGTCGCCGAATGCTCTCTTGAATACTTGGGCCTTGGATGATGACATTTTGGATCTTCCCTCGGCTGAAGGCATGGACAATACTGGTCCGTTCCTGGTTAGCTGCGAACTTAACACTTGGCGGTTGGCAGGTTTCACTGTGGGAATACACACTGATGATGTGGACCCTGTGAGTCTCACTGCTGGTGAATTCGTTCTCACCATTCGGGCAGAGAGAGACCCAGTTTACTATTTGTTGAACTTTATAGCAATCATGTTCGGAATTGTCATGGCTAATGTAACTTGTTTGACCATGGACCCTATCACGAATATGGGAGAACGTCTTTCAGTGTCGGTAACGTTGTTGCTTACCGCCGTGTCTTTTAAGTTCGTATTGGCTGATAGTCTTCCACAAGTAGGATACCAAACTTTGATGGACAAATACGTGCTTAATGCATTCTTCTTTCTTTTGATGGGACTTTTCTGGAATCTCATTGTGTCTCCAAGAGTCATGTGCATTGCAGAGATGCTTTCAGAAGGAGAATTGGACCAATGCGTGTTAGATAAACATGGAATTGTGAACCATATGGATGCATTGTTTCAAATCAGCTATTTGGCATTGTGGATTGCATTCAACTTGTTTGTGGCCTTTTTGTGCTCTTTCCCTTCTATCTTGCGACATTCTTGGGAAAAAGTGGACAATAATCAAATTGGAGATATTGCTGCTTCATTGAAGAGACAGAAAAGAGTTCTAGATTTGGACAATCCAGTTCCTGGAACATATTGCGAAGAATCAATGAAACCTTCATCTAGTTTATAGTTTAAAATTCAAATAATGTTAATATTTTTTGATGTTCCCCTTGTCTGACTCTTAAATGCTTCAGCGGTTTGCAGTGATACTGTGGTTGCACTCATCGAAGATTTTAGGAATAGATAATGCTTCGGGAAACGTAGTAGAAAGTACAAATTCCTCAGCAGAATCAGAATGATATTCTCTGTCCACCCGAGAACTAGCTTTCGAAGCGCCCATGAATTGAAACCCGGGATTTCTATTGAGAAACCATTAAAATCGTACAAGTTTAAATCGATGCAAATATGAAGAGCTACTACAAGATACAAGCAACCGAAACAGTAGCATAAACTGAAACCACGTCGATGTCGATGAGCGTCTGATACAACAATGATCACCCCGAAAAACAAGAAACTAATCGGAAATAGGATCCTGTGCGAACCATATCCTATATACACGGAACTGAAACTGATGGCAAAAATGGAAACCGAAAATATAATGAGCTCCATTGATTGGAGGCCTAGTTTCATAATCTTTGTATTTGCGAATAGAAATGAAAGTAGGCTGTGACAAATCAAGAATAGAACTATGCAAATGTCGCGTGAAGTGATTAATCTGGGTTCTTCAACCGTAATAGCCTGGATGTAAATAAGACATGGGAACGACATGGAAATAAAGGTAATCGTGTGGATGCGCTGAAGAGTTCTATATAGATACTTGTTGCAAAAATACTCTCCAAAAACATGTCTTCCGATAGTATCTCGTGGATCATGATCAAACGGCTTGAGGACGTTCATGACTATTTTCACTTTGGGTGAATTATCATCCGGGCTGAATACTATATCGCTGAACACTGGAACGTTCATCAATCGATCATGAACTGCTTTATCAACTGATGCGGCAACCATGGGTCCTTTTAAACTCACATAAGCACTCGGATATCTCCATTGTAGTATAAATCTTGCCACACATAACCAAATCAGATTTAGAATGCATCTCGATGTGAAGTTCTCAACGACTGGAGACATTTGCATTTTGAATGCATCATGCTCAGGGTGTTTTAGATTTACAATCCGAACCATTAACATTGCTACAACAATGGTCCATGCGTTCATCAGCAGCACTTTTCCTCGTTTCACTGCGGCATCTAAGCCAGCGACCATCGTGCTCGCGTTAACACATAGCATTGAATGTGCAAGGGCTATTTCGGTATTTTCAAATGAGAAAATCATAGAAATACCGAGAAGAAATGCATTCAACAGTGCGAATTGAGCTTCAAACCTAGTCAACAATCGTTTCACAACTTCCGTATTAAATAACAAGATGGGCGCTAATAGTAAGAGTGAGGACGAAAATACCGTAAAAAGGTACATTCCGCGATAATAAATTGGGGCACCAAGTTGAACTGGTATAGTATAAGAGAACAGCAATATTTGTGTCAACAAAATAATTTTATCATTGTTGCCGGTTCGGACCAAAGAATGAATAGTATTTGCAAATGTCTTTCCGAAAAGTTTCATCGCAATAGTCTGATCTCCGTCACCGAAAGAATAGGTAAACATGTCGTGATAAGGATAAGATACCCTAACGCGAGTTTTGAGACCCGTCGGAGCGATCATTTTCTTTGAGATATCAATTCAACGGACTTCTTTCAGGACGAGGGGGGCTCTAATGTCAGAATTTACGGTTACAAACGATGGACGACTTGTATGATGGGTTTGGGGACGAAGAGGATTTCAGTGCATTTGGTGGTGGTGGGCGATTCGGAGCTGCTCCAGGAATGTCGCTAGGTCGAGGCCCCCCTTCAACTTCTCACCGCTTGATGACTTCTGGTGGCAGCAATAACATTGAGTTTCGTCCCGTGACTAGCAATCAAGGAGCGGGCTACACATCGGACAAAAGTGCTGGTGGTGGATTCGATCCGTTGAATCAAGGTGTAAGAGCGGCTTCCTTGGAGGAGAAATCTGAGAAGACTCCAGAGGAACGTGCGAGAGAGATTGAAAGGCAGGTACACAATCTGTTGGAGCAGAGTGCAATCCACGCGAGCAAGAAGCAAATGATGCCTGCTCTTGAAAAAGCCAAAGAAGCTGTTAAACGGGAACGATCTTTATGTAAGCACAAGGAAAGCCAGAAACTGGGCGACCAGATTAGCTTGGAGTTAACATATGCTGTGAATTTCAATTTGGCGAATAGCTATGCACTAAATTGTATGTTTAACGAGTCGTTAAATCTTTATCAGTTGATTGTAAAGAATAAACAGTACCAGCAACCTGGTAGACTGCGAGTGAACATGGGCAATATTTACTTTATTCAAAGTGATTTTGTGAAAGCTATTCGCATGTACCGAATGGCACTGGATCAGATACCCAACACTGGAAAGGAGATGAGATTTCGAATTATGCGAAATATTGGTAATGCTTTGGTCCGTCTTGGTCAATTTCAAGAAGCCATTACTAATTATGAAGCTGTTATGTTGGGAAACCCGGATTTTCAAACAGGTTTCAATTTGATTGTTTGCTATTACGCATTGGGTGACACGGAACAAATGAAAAAAGGATTTCAGCGTTTGCTTGAAATTCCAATTCAAAAAGAAGAAGAAGACGAGGATGAAATCCAAAATGACGAAGAAGACAAAGACTGTTTGACTCAGGAATTGATGGAACGAGAAAAACGGGCGCGGAAATACATTTTAGATGCAGCTAAGCTTATTTCCCCGGCCATTGATAAAAAGAACTGGGTGGCTGGATACGAATGGGTCATACAGGAGCTTGAAGAGGTACAACCACATATTGCGAGTGAAATGGAAATCGGCAAATCGATCGAGTATTTAAAAGACAAAAAATTCGACAAGGCCATTGAAGTGCTGAAGGCGTTTGAAAAGAAGGATCAGCATTTGAAAGCAAAAGCGGCTACCAACTTGAGCTTTTTATATTTTCTGGAGGGTGATTTAGCTGCTGCTAATAAATACGCCAATCTCGCGGTCAGACATGATAGGTACAACGCCAAAGCGCTTGTTAACAAAGGGAATTGTTTGTTCGTACAGGGTGAATTTGAACGAGCCAAAGAATTGTTTCTGGAAGCAATTGGAGTCGAAGCCGATTGTTCGGAAGCCATCTTCAACTTGGGTCTTGTGAATCAAAGAATGGGCTTGCTCGAGGAGTCTCTTCAGGCTTTTGAAAAACTCCACACCATCGTTCCGAACTCCCCTGAAGTAATATATCAAATTGCCAATTTGCATGATTTGGTCGGTAACTTCGAAGGCAGCACCAAGTGGTTCAATATATTGGTAACAAGAGTACCAACGGATCCGCACATTTTGTCCCGCTTAGGCCAAGTCTTTAACAAAGAAGATGATGAGACACAAGCGCTGCATTACCATCACGAATCGTATCGCTACTATCCTGTCAACTTGGACGTCATATCTTGGTTAGGTGTTTGGTACGTCAAGAGTGAATTGTATGAAAAGGCAATCGAGTTTTTTCAGCGTGCATCGCAGATACAACCGAATGAAGTCAAATGGAGGCTCATGGTCACCAGTTGCTACCGCCGAATGAGCGCTTACCAAAAAGCCTTGTCGCTCTATGAGGAGATTCACAAGGACTACCCTGAGAACGTCGAGTGCTTGCGTTATTTAGTAGCTATTTGCAAGGATATGGGACTTCAGTATGGCACATATCAGACAAAACTGGCTAAACTAGATGATTATAAAGCCATTCCTATGGAAACACGACGCGAGGAATCATTTGATGAAGATGAGAGGAAAGCCGATCCTATCAAAAATATTATTGCTCACAGTATGGGTGATCGTGGTCCTATCATTAAATCATCCCACGAAGCAGATGAATGGGCAGACGCCGATATCGATGACTTGTTGGCAGAATAGCAAATTGGTACTAGAATAAAATAAAAGCTGAAATTCGAGTTTCATTTTAAAAGTAAAATATTCATTAAGCCCGTCAAAGAAATGCCCAAACTGCAACTTGTCAGAATATCAGCAGAAATTCCCTTCCATGAATAGCTCTTATTGGTGCATGATTGGCAATAACTCTGGGCAATCTTGCGTGAAATGCTACTCTGCTGGCAAATCGATATTAAAAGCTAGAAACGTGGCTTCTTACTGTACATGGCCACGACATCATTGAAATTAATTTCACGGAGCCAATCTGATGGATCACATTGGTTTCAGGATATCCGCAAAATTAGATTTTGTGTTTGGACTCTGTGCATTTTGTTTCCTTTGAACAGTTTTCGTGTGGGTATTCCATTCCACAGGAGACCATCAATGTTGAAATAACTGTGTTACATTATTTCTGCGTGACTCGTCGTCGCCAAAGTGCTATCATAATGGATGTACCATGATAACACGAAATTATTGGCGATAATACTATGATACAGTTGTACCTGGTACAGTTGTTAAACTACTATGGAAGAAGTGCTGTTCAATTTGTTTGCAAGCGATGCTGAGAAGTATGTTGTGGAATCTTTTTCATCTGGTTTTGATGACCTCGATCGATTCATTATAGAGTCACAAAAGGTAGAAAGCAAAGTAATTCTAACACGAATCACGCGCGAATTCCTAATGAACCTGACGAAACTCCATGAGGTTCCTGTGACTTGCCTGAAAAGCCTGAAACTGGTTTTGTTCATTCTAGGTGAGGATGAATCTTTAGCAGAAAGAGCCGTTGGGTTCTTGATTGAGTCCTGTGGATACCCCTTTTGTCTGCTTCGACTTTGCCTGGATGAAAAATACGCATGTAGTGCCACCATGTGTTGTGCTCGAGTTATTAACCGAGTTAGGGAAACCCCGTCACTGCTTGTTCAAATAGTTATATCAAACATGCTCTCCCGTGATCGTGATCTAAGGTATGCCTCTGTCCTCTGTCTCAGTCGAATGCATGAGAAACATCCAGAGGCAAACAAAATGCTCTTGACCCTTCTCCTGGATTCAGACCCTGTTATTTTTGAATTAGCTGCCCGCATCTTGAAGAAAAATGACACAGAAGATATAATGAATGCCCTCAAACGCAATATTAACAGCTGTGATAAAAACATTCAACTAGGAGTGTCGGATTTGCTGATCATACTTTCTAGACATATCAACTTGAATGAATCCATGGATTTACTTGAACTCTCAATGACTTGGGCGGAGTCTATCTATAAGCAGAATACTGAGGTCTTAAAAGACAGTGTGATTGTTTTACTGTCGAGCCTGGCCACCTATCCAAGTTGCTTGTATCACATGTTGTTGCGTGGACGATTTGAAATCATACTCAACGTCGTTCAACACACGTGGTCCTTGGAAAACGATTTGCTTATTCAGCTGGCAACCATTTCTATAAATATTAGCGATGCCATGGCTGATGAAATCAATCTGGAGAAAATCGTCTGCAAGATACTTATGCCGGGAATATACAATTCCTTTTCAAAAACAGATACTTTGAAAAAGAAAGGACTCATATGTCTCAACATATTGCTTCAAAAGCAACAATGGGCTTTTATTGTTAGTAGAGAGGCTACTTTGATTAAAGCCACGATTGGAATGAATTCAAATAAAGACTTTGATGATCTCCGTTATTCTATATGCAGCTCTTTAGTGATGAACCAAATGCCCCTTACCGATGGATTAGTGAATTTCCTGTCGGGATATGATTGTGAGTTGACTCAAATGATGCTGCAACTGCTGCACATGAAAGACTTAAATATCCGTGAGATGATTTCAAAAGCAACTAGTTATTTGAATTCGAAAGAGATGGGAACCAAAGCTTTGAGTTTAATAGCTTTATTACTTCAACATACAGATTGGACAACCCTGGATCAACATTCAATGTGGGGCTGGGATGCTGACTTCATAGCATCCCTCGCCCTGACCATGGAAAACCTGTTGGCAGTATCCCCTTCGTCCCAACCAGACCATTTAGTGGCGAAAATGCAACGCAACTGGGCACAGATACGAGAAATTCTAAGAATACTTCTAAATCTAACCAAAACAGCCGGCCCTGATCGAGATTTGAAGCTTCATTTCAAATTCAACAATACGAATGAAAACGTCAGATTTCAAGCAGATCATTCTTGTGTGGTTCCTCTTGTAAGGGGTCAACTGCAGGTATCTTGTCAAAAAAATAGAGATGATAAATGGGGAGTGCAATTTCAAAATGAGCGTCAAGGAATTTTACTAAATGCCATCTCTTCCTCGAATTGCTTGACATTACCAGAAACTGGTTGGACTATTAGGTTTTGGACAAAGAAACTTTTAGAAAGACAGCATTTGGATATAATGACACTTGTATGCGCTGAAAACAACGATCAGCCCGTAGCTTTAGTATGTACAGCTTGGGGGTTAGAACTTGGTATATTCAAGAATAGAAAATGGTTTGGATCAGGGGTTGCATTAGATCACCTAGAACCGGGCTGGCATCATATAGTGTATTCGTGTGACGGAAAAACCACCACCACAGTCATCATTGATAGATCTATTGCGGGTCATATTCATTGTGCTCCTAAAAACACCAAAATTAAACTCATTGGAAACTCGCTCACCTTCGACTCGGTTTTCAGCGATGCTTTCCTAATCGCAGATCTAAGATTTTACTCGAAACAACTGAGCATCTTTGACACTCCTGCTAAAAGTGTATTTAATAGAAGACCTTGGGAAGTTGGAAACACCTATAACGTGCCGCATGATTATTCGAGAGACATGGTTGGAGAAGCCTTCAAAAATCATCTAGTCAGCCTCATTGATTGCGGAATGGTAGAAATCGAATACTTGGCATCACAAGTCGTCGCAAACCTTCTTGCCAGACCGACTAATGCTGCCTTCTTCCTCGCACGTCTAAATAAAATCATAGCATACGCTCACTCGAAAAACAACAATTCAAACACATTCAACTCCATTTTGCGAAACAAGACGAAAATCATTCATAAATACTCCCTAGCCTATATGTAAAGAAATATTCAACTCTCGCTGGCATATATTTCTCAATCCGAAAACTTCCATGATACTAAAGTGGCTGCATTAAATAAATAGTGAAATTCCTGGCAAGTCGAAAGATCCAATTTAATCATGTCGAATGAAGCGGGAAGTGATGCTAATCGATGATGGAACTATCCTCCTATTCTCTTGGGAATCATGGTAGAATACTCTGGTTCCGGTAGCATATCCGCAGCCTTTGTTGCGCCAAAAACGCCATATCCCATGCGTTACAAGCTCCCTGCTATAATTCCACCTCAACTAGGTCGACCTCCTCGAGCTAACAGCGTAGAAGATTTAGCGGACATTGGTGTGATCGAAGATTTTTACGAGGTCGATGACTTCGTGATTGGAGAGGGCCAGTTCGCGAAGGTGAAACCATGCAGGAACAGACAAACAGGAGAATTATGCGCAGTTAAGCAAATCGATAAACAAGGAACAACCGAAGACCGTCTTGTTACTGAAATAAAAGTTTTGAGAGAGTTGAAAGGTCATCCTAACATAGTAAAACTTCAGGACGTGTTTGCAACGAAGAGCCATGTACTAATGGTGATGGAGCTGGTGAATGGCGGAGAGTTATTTGAGTAAGTATTTCAATGTTTATTCCACATCCTGTTCAATTAAAATTATAGCTACCTGGTTGATAATGGACCGTATTCGGAAGCTGCCGCTGCGAAGCACATTCGTCAAGTAGCATCAGCCATCGAATATCTCCATAGAAAAGGAATTGTGCATCGGGACTTGAAGCCTGAAAATATTTTGCTTACCTCGAAAGATCCTAGAGTAGCACAAGTGAAAGTAGCTGATTTCGGTTTGGCTAAAATTTGTTCCTCCGATGTTATGTCTACAATTTGTGGTACATGGGCGTACTGTGCACCAGAAGTTCGTACCAACCCTGATGGATATACAAATAAGGTTGATATTTGGAGTCTGGGGGTTATCACATTTGTTCTTCTTGTTGCATATCACCCTTTTGACCCATATGGACAAGGCGACGATGCGATGCTGTGGAAAAACATATGCAACGGAAATTTTAATTTTGATCATCCTTCATGGAAGGGAATTTCCACAATCGCTCAAGATTTCATTTGTAAGATGATTACAATAGACCCGGAGCTGCGTCTTGATGCCGAGTCTGTCTTGGCGCATCCATGGTTAGCCAATTCGAACCACAATGTGGATCCTATCTCAGAATGTATCAACAGTGATTTGGACACAACCAAAAGAAAATATGCAGCGGCTCAAAAATTCAAGTCTGCAACGAAGGCCATTTCTGCCATGAATGCATTTAGCTCCCCAAACAAGCCAATTGCAACCATGAATGCATTCAATACCAAAAGTAAAATAGAGGAAAACATGACAAAAATTTAAAAAGTTAAACCTGAGGGGACCTTCCCGTCTAGGATTCGATTTCATGTTCTTTTGTAAAATCGTCGCTTCCGACCCAAGAATTGAAAATATGTTTTTGGTGGTGGTGTGTATCGCAACGCTGTTTACTGTGGCAGGATCTCGGGCTTCATGTCCATTAACGGTAGATCTTGTTATTGATGGGAGCGGCAGTATAAATGACAACGACGCCACCTGCAAGCAACAACTAATTGAGTTAGGTGAGGAATTACCTGCAAGAAAATTCTGTTTTAAAATGACGAACATTTACTCTTCGAGGCTTATTGACCAAGCAAGAATACTTTGCTCCAGCAATACAAGTAATTATGAACCAGATCCACAGGTTTCCATTACTTTGATGCGTTGTCACGTAAACCCAGCTAAGTTTGGATTTGTCCAAGTGCTTGAGCCAACTCGAGATTCGTATTCGATCGATAAAGGTCTTAATCGCCTGTTCAAACAAACAAATTCAGGTCACTCTTGTGCTACGGGAGCTTTGAAACTCGTGAATAAAATGATTAACAATGAGGCTGAGCCGATTACGAAACATGCCGTTGTGATAGTATCCGATGGCAAGTTGGAGAATTCGGACTCTCCTAAGGTGAAAAGTATCATATCCAAAATGAAAGATCGAGGAGTAATCGTTATTGGAGCGCCCCTTTTCGATTCGCTGTCATCGAAAGTTGCTATGAAAGAACTTGGACTCGCCAGCAGTAGTCTCGTTTCATCGAGTGTTCCAACGGCTAAATATTTCAGAATATCAATCCCAGCTCATATTCCGACATGCACTGCTGAACAACATGCATGTGTGGATGAAAGGTCTGCAATACTTCGTGGAACTCTAGACGATCCAGAAAGGGATGATTGCATAGTTGATTCCCTATTTACCAACATCGCTTCTTGTGTTCCATTTAAATGCTTGGGGATCAATATCACTGAATATAAAGCGAAATGCGTTTCGTATGTTGGAACCAATCGTGATTGTTTGGTTAATTGTAAAGGTATTGCTTCAAATATAAACGCTCATCAACTTATAACTCAGGATGGCAACATCACTTTTGAAAATGGAATCATGCTGAAGAACAGGGAGTTCGATGCACAAATGCCAGGCAGTCTTCAGGAAATGTGGAGTGTCAATATAGCGAAGAACACTAGGCACTCGCCGATAGTCTGCGACGCGAGTATCCTCATAGTTGCAGGGTCGAATGAATTGGCAGGGGTAGATATAGCCGGGCATTCTCTTTGGGAATTCAAGAATCCTATATTCGCTTCAGCAACTTTTAGCCAGCCAGTGTCTGGCTCGGGAGACTTTTTTTTTGTTGGCGATACCGAAGGAATATTGTATCAAATCCATTGTCATACTGGAAGCATCATAAAGCAATGGAACGTCGAGGGGTCAATTAGCTCGGCTGTACTTGCAGTAGATGATGTTGTTTATGTCGTAGCGGGAGACAAATTACACAAGATTATGTACCAGGATAAACAGTTTTCTTCTTCACTGACTCTCTCTGTGTGTCCACGCTCCAATTTGGTCGACGGATTGATTCTCGTCCGACAAGTGCAAGCATCGCTGCTGATTGCATGTGAATCTGGAGCCATTAAATTAATTGGACTAGATGGAGCGATTCTATGGGAAATGAATTTAGACGAACCTGTGTTTCGAGCTCCTAGTGTTGGAGATACGTATTTGTATGTTGTATCTGACTTGACGATTCTTGCATTGTCGATATTGGATGGTAGTATTCAATGGGTGAATCAGGCGAATGTCCAAATATCTAGTTTGGCATTGTTGAATGACAAACTAGTATGTGTATTAGTGAACGGCGATGTTAGGTCGTATGAGTCGTCAGATGGGTCTTTTTTATCCAGTGGGGTCATAGACAGCTCTGAAACATATTCGAAAACCTTGCCTTCATCTGATTCCACCGGGAAGCTATTTCTCTCATTGCCTCAAGCCATTTACGTATTTGATGTGAATTCTATGCGGTTGAGCTATGTTATTCCAGAAATGAGATGCTCCTCGCCTTTGCTTTATGAGACCTCGATGTTTGTTACCTGTAGTCAATCGAAATTGCTTCACTTTGCGCAACAATCTCCAGACACTCGGAGGATGCTCACAAGGTCATGGAATTCAACGTGGCCCACTTCTGCCATTGTTGTCACCGTGTTGTTATCTATCATAACTCTTGGTTTGGTTGTTTTCCATATGCGTTTCAAATAACATTTATTATTTTCCCTTTTCTGAATTCTTTACGTACGACCACATCTTTCAATTTCTGATGAGATTCTTTTGAGCCGTCAAAGTCGGTGCATGTGAAATTGGCGTTGTATCCGATTTCTAACCGTCCGTTGATCTTCTCCTCATGAATACCGAACTGACAATTTTACTCGTTACTCTTTAAAACGCAAAAACATCAGTGTACTTACATATGCGCTGATGGTATACAAAGACAACGCTTGAGCAAAGGATACGCTTTCGTCGCCTCCACAAATTGCATGATACATTCCGACGAATGGATTCTGTGATTCTTCAAGTACGGCAGCCACTAAAATTCCAGATTTGATGAGAGTTTTAAGCCCATAAGATGCGTTTCCAATTTTTGAAGGTTCAACTATGGCGATGACTCCAGTTCGTGCCATTCGTTGAATCAAGTCCATTTCAAGTTCTTGGCAATTCGTTAGGAGCAAATTTCGTTGTTTTCGGTCGACGCCATCGAGGAATGAAGCAATTGATGATTCAGTTAGCTCAATAATAGCAGCCTTACCGGCAGTTCCAGGATAGTTTTTTATATAGCAGAATCCGGGGGTCACAAAAAGGCCTTCCAAATCCACAACAGTGCTTCGTTTTGCATTTTCGACATCCTTCACGACATCTACAATCATTCCATTTTCCACAATTAATGACGTGCCTTTTTTATATGAACTGCTGTTCCAATCCCAAAAGTATCCGTTTGTGAAACATTGGGCCGATTCACCGTATTTTAGAGGTGGGTGAAGAGTTACTTGATTGGCGGAGGGAAGCTGAAAGATGTTATGGATTTTCAAAACTCCAACAATCAACCCATATACAAATTCATTTCCGTACTCTGAGAGATGAAGACCGTCACAAAGAAATCGACTACTCTCCATTTTGGTTTTCTCAATCTCTTCATGCAAATGAATATGCACTATCTTGTTTGACAAGCCAACAACTTGACAGAGTTCGTCAGCATATAACCGTGTATTGGCAGCCGTCCTCTCTAAAACCCCAGTAGCATACTCCCCATATTTATTCCGTTGATGAACCAGTCGCTGCTCTTCGTTGATAGGAGGAGGGCCGATGAACACAACTTGGGCAACTGCGGGTAGTTTTGCTTCAATGGAACTGAATATCGATTTAATATTCTCGTAATATTCATCTACTGGACAAAATTGGGAACTGCCAGAGGAAAGCAAGCAGGCATCATTAGCCCCTACCCACACAATAACCACCTTTGTTTTTGAAGAAACTGAATCTAAAATCAAGTCAATATAATGTGCAATCCATCTAGAGGAGTAACCACTATATCCACGATGAATGAAATCCAATTTACCGAAAAAATGAGAAGCAAGACGAGCTCCAAATCCTTCTTTGTCGCTGAAACCATGAGTCACTAACGAATCACCAAGTACAAGCGCCATTTGAGGGGGGCTATTTCTATTTTCAATATTACCGTTACAATGGAGTACAAGCGGAAGTTGAATGTTCGCCAAGGGAAATTACTTGGGAAGCTTCAAAAGCATCCAAAGGATGGGAAGATATTGAGTCAGATTTCTGAGATCAGTTACCAATTGTCAAACCACCAAATGGCCCTTGAACAGGTACTCAACGCGCTTGAACAAGGCGATCAGACTCCGCAGAATTATTCAATTGCAGGGTACTGTCTATTTGAACTTAGTATGATGGAGGATGCTGGGGATGCATTTGAAAAGGCTTTAAAATTGGGAAAGCTAAGAAACTCCCGATTGGATATTTTATTCTTTCACTATTATTCCAGAACTTTGTCATTTTTCAAGCAATATGAAAAAGCTGTGGATATATGCACTAGTGGTATAAGTGGTTGCGCAAAGAAATCTTGTGAATCAAGTAAGTTTGGAGGCGCTGGTGCTCTTTGTGTATATGCCGCAGGACTTCAAGTTAAATTAAACAACACGAAAGCCGCACTTTCCCTATATGAGAGTGCCCATCAATTTGGAAGTGAATTAATACGTCCATATACTATGAATGATATATGGTTACAAGTATCACTAGTTTATCAACTCATGGGATATCAAAAGTGGGCAATTGCAGCCAACAATTTTGCCAACCCGTGCACATGGAAATCGATTCTCAACACTCACCAATTCCAACTTGATTTTCAATCCGCCTATTTATGTGCCAATCAGTTTCTTATGGATTCTCCTAATGATAGCCAAGCCATAGACGCCATTGCAAGTCTTGAGAAACTAGTACAGGGGTGTGACGCCACAGACTACTTCGCGCAACTTACTTCTCTCAATAGAAAACCTATCAAGCATCCGGCTCATGAAACTAGTCGTTTGTTTTCAGTAATTCGATTTCAAAAATCATATGAAGAACCGAAGGATCAAACATTTGAAAGGAACGAATTCTCATCCCTCAGTTTGGTCACACGAACTGGTAGCAAATTGTCTCGCAGTATCAGCAACCCTTATGACGATGGACGATTGAAAAGATCTTTCTCCTCTGGAAAGAATTCTTTCAGTGTATCAAATGTTTCTGAGTCGAGTTTATCACAGCCGCCGTCTCAACCTTTCCAAGAGGCTATCCAAGAGAACCATTCGAAGTCCACAGCAGAAGTGGATTCAAACAAAGCGTCGCCCATCCCAAACACATTTGAATCGGCAGAACAATTATTGAAAGAGATTGAACTTGAAGAAGATATTAGCTGTGAATTCAGTAGTTCTGTGCGAAGTAGCAGTGATGACGAATACAACGAATGGGTTGAAGACTAATCGTTTTTTAAAATTAAATCAATGAAATGAAAGCATTTGATTCTAATAAATAAGTGACACCCAGCCTCCAATTAGAAACATTCCACCTTTCATACAGGTTAAAAAAAACTTTCAACATCAAAGAAGAGAACTAACCAATAGGAGTAATAGCCCCGAGTCTTCGAATTCCGGTTACTAACATCAATCCATTCAGATTCAATTGATGGGATAAACTATCAAACTTACAAACCATTACATACAAGCTGCCGCTAAAGAGTGTAATTCCAGTAGCAAATAGAGTCTCGGTCCATTGATTAGATTTCGTATTCTTCACGAAAAGTAAAGCAACAGAATGAATCAAATGGTAATGAGCAGCTATTTAAACGTGTCACAAGAGAATTTTTATTAGATATCTCAACTCACCAGTGTTCCAAACCTCGCTTAATATGAAAATGATTCATCTCAAACTACATCGAATAAACGGATACTTACATCATTGCAGGGTCGACCTAGACATATGATTAATAAAGCATAATCATGTTGTCCCATGCACTTACTTTCCCTTTGAGACCATGAGCCCCAAATGCGCCAAACGCAACAGCTAGGGCTCCAAATACACCTGCTAACTTCGACATTTTTCCACGATAGAGCCCCCCTTCTCAGTATGGGCAGTAGCAAAACTCCTAATTAGAATGATAAGAATCATAAGATTGTATTCTCAAGCGTACGCCCGAAATTAACGATGGCCACACGCCAAAACTCGAACATGTTTATTTGAAACAAAACAGAATCTTACTATGAAGCTCTCAGTGTTCTTTGCTCTGGCGCTTACGCTTGCTTCAAATGTAGAAGCCGATGTATACATGCACAATCCTCGTGGAAGCAACAACCGCAATTGTCGCATTGACAACAACGAGAACAGGAGAAATGGCAACCGTCTATTCGATTCGCAGAATAACGACAAGGGAGGATACTCTTGTCCTAATGCAATGCCATTCGCTTGCTACAAATTGCAAGACGCCAACGATGGAAACCTTAACCAAGGAGGCTGCCAAAACCAAGTAGCCAATGTTGATAAGAATGGAGTGCTGACTTACAATGGAGATTACCAAAAGTACTTTGTGGGTAACACTGAGTCTATGGCCTACTATTCCGGTTCCGTTCTTGAACTGGACTGGACGGAGCAGCATGGTTCGGGAGAGAATGAACGGTTGATGAGCAATATCGTCATTCAGTATGCTGAGGAGAGTTCACTGCAAGATAACTGTGGTGCAAATCCAATTGCAACTGCAGCTGATGCTCAAGCTTGCAAATCTCCATTTGTTGCTCATGCTGATGTTAATGGAGGAGCTGCTTGCGGTCTTCGAGACGGAACTCCTACTCGACTCAATGGAGGCAACCAACAACGTG
>Ga0105055_10006367_pt1 | contig 16222 bp, 16 predicted proteins | sample BON03_FD_78090 | JGI IMG/M metagenome (GOLD analysis project Ga0105055, IMG submission 78090) | Freshwater microbial communities from Lake Bonney liftoff mats and glacier meltwater in Antarctica - BON-03 | ecosystem: Environmental > Aquatic > Freshwater > Ice > Glacier meltwater | place: Lake...
TCCAAAGCGGTTACAAAAGCATTCGCACTTTGGGCGTCGTCCACGACGCCAGGGAACCCGAGAGCATAAACATCCTCCCCCTGAGTAGGATTCCCGACATGAAGCGGGAGCGCATTTGCGTTTAAATCCGGAACACGTATGAAAGCCAGATCATGCTCAACGTCCTCCGACACAACCTGGGCACCATAGGCTTCAATCTGAGTCCCAATCTTTCGCAGCACCAGCAGCGTGTCGTTCCCCTTCCGATCCGCGACAACATGGGAGTTTGTCACCACGATGGATGATCCCGCCGAGCAATTCACCACGAATCCCGAACCGGTAGCGGTCTCGTCGTCTGTAGATCCAAAGACAATTAACCGAACCACCGATGGCTTAATTCGCTCAACGTCGAGAGACAGCCCCCTCCCGGAAAATCCGAGGATGAAAGCAAACACTAGAACGAGGCTCTTACTCATTCCCCTTCTCCCGCTGGAAGTGGACGTTCACTCTGAACGGGGAAATCCTGGCTGACGGCTGCGGGCCACGAGTATTTCAAAAGTAGAATCGCCACCAGCGCAACAATTGCGAGCAACAGGACCACGAGCCGAAGCCAACGGGTTGGTGCCGCGGCATTCTGCGGAAAAACCGCCAGCGCCGTCACATTGTCGCCCTTCGGCCCGTTTTTTTTAACGGCCTGCTGAACAAACGCCTCCATTTGGGTTTGAGTCGGCGCAGATTTAAAAAGTTTTTCAATGTCCTCCGTGAGTGTCCGCTCCCAGAACCCGTCCGAACATAGAAGGAACTCATCGTTTCCCGTGAGATCGGCGTTTCCATAAGTGGGCCGGAGTTCCTCTTCGCTGCCAAGCGCACGCAAGAGGCGCCCCTGGTCCGGATGAGTGCCCATTTCCGCTTCCTTCACCTCGCCCTGTTCCAGCAAAATTTGCACCATCGTGTGGTCGCGGGTCCGCTCAATAAATTTGCCTGAACGCAGACGGTAAATCCGGGAATCCCCTAGGTGGACCATGTGCGCTTTTTTACCATCAAGGTAAAGCAGTGAGATAGTCGAGCGGGGGGCCAATTTCGGAGTCTCGCCGAGTTTCAAAATTGCCTCATTCGCCGTCCGGCAGATTTCCAGCAATTCGGCTTTTGGATCCTCAAAATGTCCGCCTGCCTTCTCGAAGGTCTCGCAAGCAATCTGCACTGCCAGTTTGGCCGCCATGCTTCCGCCCCGATGTCCTCCCGCGCCGTCACATACAACGGCAAGCAATCGTTCACCCCTGGAGAAGGCTCCTGCAGCGTCCTGTTGCTCCTCTCTCGGCCCCTTATCGCTCGATGTGATCGTCGTGAAGTTCAATGGTTCCAGTTTATATACAAGTTCCGAACCAGACTTCAATATTTCTGAAGCCTTGGAAATGCCTCGATGCTCAAAACTCGTCGTTCCCAAGTTGAGCAGCAGACCTTGTGAAGAGGCACCGCCATCAGCCGCATTGTGAGCGGTCCGGAAGCAATGCTTCGCGAGGGATTCACGCAGGGGGCAGCCGATGAAACGACGCGTCGTGAGATCTGCGTGAAATGGTGGACCGATCTCAACGGCGCAAACGGCCGCTCGCTTCGATCAGGATTGGTGCAATCATAACCCCTAAAGACCATGAGCACGATAGCCCTCTTCAGCGACATACACGCCAACATCGACGCCTTCGAGGCGGTTCTAGCGGACGCCACCGATCTCGGTGTGTCGGAGTGGTATTGTCTCGGGGATGTGGTGGGCTACGGATCAGAGCCGGGTGGGTGCGTGCGGATCGTTCGAGAAAAATTCCTCGGGTGTGTGATGGGCAACCACGAGCACATGCTCAATAGCGTCTCGTCAAACCGAGAATGTGACGAGTGGGGGGCACTGGTCGGTTGGCCTCTGAAGATTGCCCGGCGGCAACCCGCGAACGATAGGACCTGGCTCCGGACACTACCGCTGGTTCTTAAAAAAGACGGCCTGATGCTGGTTCACGCCTCCCCGTGGCGTCCGGAAACATTCTCCTACGTCGACAACGATGAAGACGCAAAAGCTTCGTTCGAAACCATGGACGACACGTTGGCATTCGTTGGACATACCCACGTGCCCGCAATTTGGGAAATGCACCGACAAAACCTCCGGCAGGCGGTTCCCGGCGAAGCGCCCGTCCAACTCCACCAAGGATCCCGCTACATAGTGAACGTTGGCAGTGTCGGCCAGCCACGCGACGACAATCCCCTCGCCTGCTATGCCATCTACGATTCCGAACGTCGCGTCGTCTGGTTCCGGCGCGTCGCATACGACATCGCAAAAGCTCAGAAACGCTTCCTCAATGCCGGGCTGGTCAGTCGGAGTGCCTCCCGCTTAGCAGCGGGGGAATAGGTTTCAGACTCTCCATTCCAGTAAGCTCAGTCGCCGAGTTACATTCTAAGATTTCGTTAGGTCCGGTATCGACGAAATCATCACTCACGGAAAGTTGTCGCTTCAACAAGGAATTCTTATCAAAGCAGAAGACATGGGCCTGATACCATCTCTCGGAAATAAAGGGACGCTCTGGCTTGATCTTTTGAGGCAGGGCTTCGTTGTCATTCCTCGTGTCATCGCAATGGATAGCAGTCGGACTTTCGCCTTGCCGTCGACACGGGCGAACACGGTCTTGCTCAATCAGCAACACCCATTCGCTTTCGGATATCGATTCACGACGATTGATTACGGGCATTTGTCACTCCGAGTTGTAGGGGCGCAAACGCTCCCACGCTCCTATCGAACCGAAGAGCCGCAAAGGCGCACAGTCCCTGCCATAAAGCTCTACAGGTGTTGCTCCAGCCATTGGCTGCAGTAGCCATAGATGGCGCGGGAGATTTTCCAGTCGCGCAGGAAGTCGATGGCGGGGAGTTGATGCTGTTGCAACGATCATTCAGAAAACGACCAGAAAACTGGGTTTCGAACATTTATGCCGGAGTCGCTTCTGCGCGATAAATGCTCTGGGCCAGCGTCCACCAGGCGCGAGAACCTACAGCATCGCCTCCGGAATTTGCTGCTCCTTGGCGCAGGCACGTCCCTTCTGGTCAGCGCCCTGGGAAAAGCGGATCACGTCACTGACCGCGGGAGTCTTATGGCGGTTAACGAAATCCTTGATGTGCAGGGAAACATCCTTGGAATTTTAAGTCCGACTACAACAGAGACAAGATTTCTATATGACGCTGCATAACAAAACATCTGCAATAATCACCCGAGAACGACAGATTCCCAGCTACCTCAAAAGAATTAATCAGACCCCGTTATGATGCTCTTTTGCAGAATTTTCTGGGGTATGGCTGGAGAGGGAATCGAACCCCCGACACGAGGATTTTCAGTCCTCTGCTCTACCAACTGAGCTATCCAGCCGTGAAAGTAAGATTAAACAATGTTGACGCGACCCCTGCAAGGCCTGAGTTAAATATTCCCATGCGGGACAGAGCTCTCGCTTCTCAAATCAGGAGCGCCATGGAGTGACCGCTGGTCGCCGGCTGTTACAGCGATGGGGACCGCTGGTAATCGCGGACGTAGTTGTAGCGGGTTTCGAATCCAAGTTCTGGTGGAAACTCGGAATACCCGGACTGCAACCACGGAATTTCGCTCCGGTAGGGCTGCCGGTAGGTGCCATTAGATGTGGGAAACGGGAACAGCACCGTCTCGTAGACGCCGTAGCCAATGCGGGCGAACATCCGGCCCACACCGCGCACCAGGCCATATGACCATGCAGCGCTATTGCCTTCTGAAAAATTAATTGCTGCCCAGCTGTCGATTACTTCGGTTGAACTGAATGCGATATTTGATATTCCGCGACCGAGCTTCCGGGTCGGGCCGTAATCGGATGCGGGCGGGGCTTGGATGTCCGCCATGGCGAAAGAGGCACAGAGGAGGAGGGATACGGCGATAAGGACCGGATATTTCATTGTGTTATTTCTAACGGGAGCGCCTTCTGAGAATCAAGGGATTTGTTCAATGAATAGAAAAAATTTTGTATCGGCTTGCCATGTTTGGATGTCAGGCACGCTTTTTTAAAGCCCGCCCCGGGGATCGCACCGACACGGCGCGGCTCAAAGTTCCGCTAGCATACGCTGGAAGTGCATCGCGACCACTTCTGAGAATGCTTTGACGGTCGGGGCCGTTCCGGTTTCTTGCTCGATGGATGTCATCTCCACATCCGCGATCCCGCAGGGGATGATGTTGGAAAAACCTACCAGTTCGCCGGACACATTTAATGCAAACCCGTGCATCGTGACCCAATGTCGGACGCCGACGCCAATGGATGCGATTTTTCTATTTTCCACCCAGACGCCGGTGAGTCCCGCACGGCGGCGGGCCGTAATGCTGACGTCCATCAATGCAGCAATGAGCACGTCCTCCAAAAAGCGCAGGTATCGGTGTAGGTCATTTCCGTGCGGATGCAGATCAAGTATCGGATAGCCGACTAGTTGGCCGGGACCATGATAGGTCGCCTGGCCACCGCGGTTGATTTCATGCACGGGAAAAGGCAGTAGCTCGGGATTGAGCAAACTCGTTCGATCGCGCGACCGACCAATGGTGAATACCGGATGATGCTCCAGCAGGAGAAGCGTGGGGCCGACTCGCGCGGCGCGCACATCGGCCACGGTAGCATCCTGAATTTCGAGCCCCTTGCCAAAATCCACGCGTCCCAGCCAGCGATTTTCCACAGTGATCATAGTCTCTGCGCAGGTTCCCCCCGCATCAATCGGGCGTCACGGGTTTGGAGGTGCGCAAGGCCAATTGCGAGGGCGTCCGCCGCGTCGGCGACGGGGGTCTCAGTGAGCTTAAGCAGCGCACGGACCATGAATGCAACCTGCTCTTTTTGGGCGGCACCATTTCCCACCACCGCCTGCTTCACGCGGCGGGGCGCGTACTCGTAAATCTCAAGGCCCCGCTGCGCAGCAGTGAGGATCGCAGCGCCCCGCGCCGCACCCAGGGTGATGGCCGTCCGGTAGCTTTGGACATAAATGATCGCTTCGAACGCCGCAGCGTCGGGCTCCCACTTATGAATTACCTCGGCAAGCCGATCACAAATCGCGACAAGGCAGGACGATTGACGCAGCGCTTGAGCGTTGCGAATCACGCCATAATCCAGCGCTTGGATTTTCTTATCAGCTCCCTGTTCGAGAACGGCAAACCCCGTGCCCCGCAATGACGGGTCCACGCCTAAGATCCGCACACATCCCGGTTTCATCGAGGCCAATGATTGATCACTGCCATGATAGACTCCAGCGCAATGTCGTCCATTTGCCGGGATTGTGCGGATAGGATGTGCACTGCCGGGTTTTGGGGAGCCCAGACATGCGGATCGGTGGGGCCGAACATCAAGGCACACGGGATTCCACTTGCTGCCGCCAAATGGGAGATTCCGCTGTCATGACCCACAAATCCGCGACAGCGGGAAAAAAATGCCGCCAACTCCGGGAGCGGCACGGAATTCAGCACTTGGACGGTGTTTCCAAATTCGCTTTGAAGTTCCTCAAGTTGTGCCTGATCGGCTTCACCACCCACCAGCACAACCGGGTTTTCCGGGAGCCTCTTTTGAACCTCTGCGATCAGCATTCGCCATTGGGAAAGCGGCCAGTTTTTCTTGGCGCTTCCGCTGCCGGGATGCATTGCGATGCAGGAGTCCATGTCTATCGGCAGGAGTGATGCAGCTGCGAGTCGGTCCGCGGAAGAAGGAAATACGCAGGCTCCCGGGTTTTCTAGAAAGAGACCCAACCGAACAAGAGGAGCTGCCAATTGCGCCGTCGCGTGGCTGGCATCATTAAGTTTGCCAGGGCCAACGATTAGATTTTTCACACCTGCGCGTGCAAGATTTCCCGAGAATATCCCGTCCGGGTCAAAAAGATAGCTGATCACTTGGTGAAAGCTGGAAAAATACTGTACTAGTTCCCGATCCAGATCCGCCGAGGGATGAAAGAATCCAGCGAGCGGTCCGTATTCAATCGATCGCGTCGCGTCAGCATAATATCGCTGTGCACCAATCTCGAGAATATGACGATATCCGAGGATCTCGAGATGACTCTCTGGAAATGCCTCGCGGATGAGACGGACCGCCGGAAGCGTGAGAACAAAGTCCCCGATTGCACCGCCGCGAATGACAAGGATTCTACCGGCCACGGTTGCGGAGCAACGCGGTTGGCGTTAGGTCAGCGGCCTTGTCCGAGAGCCGAACCATACACTCCAGGACCTTCCCACGAAGCGGGACGATTCCATGGAATCGAGGACTCCCGGGCTCCCGTGGAGGATGGCTTTTGTGAACTCTCACAAGCAGAAAACGCAAAAAGGGCAAACAGTCCGGTTGCGATTCCGACGAATCGCAGGGATAAGATTTCCGAAGTGCACTTCATGAATTCTGGGAACCTTTTGGAATCAGTTTGCCGAACTTGAGAAAATCACGCTATCACCTGGCTGCACAAAAACACCTACCGGAAGCGAATTCGCGACGATGTCAGCGATAGATGTCGATGGCTCAACGGATGTGACCCGCACCTTACCCAAATACTGGGAGCCACGCTTTAGCAGGAGTTCCGCATTATTTACCACGCCATTGCGGTCGCCAATGCTGAGGACCACAAAGTTCCATGCAGGGTTGACTGCGAGCACGCGACCCTCGAGGCCTTCACGCATTTTCAATCCTGCACGATCATCTTCTTTCTTTTTGAGAGAAGTGAGCTGCGAATCCGAATCGGTGAGCTTGGCCTGGAGGCTGCTGTTCATTGCTTCGAGTTCGGACAACCGGGCATTATCGACCGTTTCTGCGGCAACTGGAGCACTGGTGGTGGCACTTGACAGCTCAGCAATCGTGCGATCTTTTTCCTCGATTTGCACATTCAACGCAGCGAGTTGGCCGCGGGCTTCATCCGCGGCAGTGGTTGCTGAGGCAATATCCACGGCGACTTTCTGTGCTTGAGCACGCGCCGCGGCTAAATCCGTCTCGGCCTGCGTTTTTGCTGCCGTGCTTGCATCGAGGTTTTCCGTCAGCGTGGCGACTTCCTTTTGCGCTCCGGCAAATTCGCCCTTGGTAGAAGCGAGCATGGATTTAGTCATTGCGAGATCGGCCTCGATTTTCTTTGCTTCGCCACGGTTCACATACGAAATACCTGCGGTTCCAAGGCTGACAAGGATGGCAACGATCAATAATATTTTGGCCATGGTAAGTGTGCTAAAGGGAGTGAGTTAATTTGGGGATCTAAGTATGAGTTGCGGGTCCGAAATGCAAACAACAAAGAACGCAAATCTGATGGATATCAGCGGGTTCGCGCGTGCTGTTTGGAAGTGGGAGGGAGTGTTGTGGAGACATTACGGGATTTTGGCGAGTTTTTTCGTTCACGAATTAGCGGGTTTTTTTCTGCGATGCGCCGCAACCCCTCGAGCGTCAGTCCAGGAGCAACGGCGTCGAACATCGGAAGGAGTTTTGAAATCCGCGAAGCATCCCCACCTGTCGCGATTACATATGGCATTACTCCATTGAATTGCTCTGTCGCAATTTCAGCTAAAATCTCGCGGATCAGCCCACGATAGCCAATCACGGCACCGGATAACATCGCCTCGCGGGTCGACCGTCCAACCACGCGGGGTGGCTTGGCGAGCACGACTTTCGGCAGCAGCGCCGTCCGCTGATGCAAATACTCGGTGAGCGCCGCCATCCCGGGAGCAATCACTCCACCAATATAAAATCCGTCGCTGGAGACCACATCAAATGTCACTGCGGTGCCGAAATCAACCACCACAGCAGGCAGAGGAAACAATGCAACCACAGCGGCGGCATTCGCCAGTCGATCAGCACCGATCGTTTCTGGCTTGGGGTAACGGATGCCAACGCCCAGGTTGATCTCCGCGCTGACCTCAAGGACGTCGACCCCCAGCGCTTCATGTACGACCCGCGATTTCGCTGGAACGACAGATGCCAGAATACCGCGTTGGAAGCGCAATGTTCGGATCGCATCCGACAGAGCTGCCACGGAGAGGTCCGCAGTGGGGATGCGGTAAACGCGTCCGACTTTGCAGGAATCAGCCACGGCGAATTTTGTGAACGTGTTGCTAATATCGACGACGAGCGTTCCAGGAGTGCGGGATTTGGCCATGGGTATTGCTAATTCATCTTCCGTCCGAGGACCACGCGATTCGAATTTGTCCCGAGCGCATTATTGTCGACGCCCCAACAATTGGCAGTTTTCGTGAATGTTTGCGCATTAATGAGAACGAGACACGGTTGAATGGACGCCGAGCGCATCGCCCGAATTACCGCATGTTCTAACTGGACCTTTCCGCCGCGGACTTCACCCACTTCGAATGCGATCCATCCACCGACCTCCAATACCCGTCGCAGCTCCTGAAAAACGCCGGTCATCCGCTCCTGCCACACCAACTCGGTCCGCACCTTCCAGATGGGGAGTGTGGCGGCATCGATCCCATTAAACCAGCACCGCAGCCAGTTATCGTCGCGGTAATTGACGACATCGAGAAACGGAGGAGACGTGATCACCAGTTGCACCGAGCCGTCACGAATTTCCGGTGTCGCGTCGGCGGACGCAGTCAGCATCCGCGCCTTTGATGCAGCTTCGCGGAGCGTCTGGCGATCTATGGAGGTAAGGTCGGACAGCAAACTACGAGATTTTTTCAAGATGATTGCGCGGACATCCCGGGGCGGCGGGACTTGGTTGCGCTTTGCATTGATACGCGCCTGCGCAACGACCGAAGTCGCCTGATTCGGAGGCAACGTATAAACCGAAAAAAATCCTGGAGAGTGCCCGGTCAGGCGGTTGGTGGCGACCATTCTGATCCAGCGGTCAACGGCATCCAGTGAACCGCCGGCAGCCCGATCCAAAAAATAATCCCGCAAATTGCTAATGGCCTGAAGCGTGTGCGCATGGAAAAATACATCCAAGCCGTCCCGGATCGCGACAGATCCCTCGAGCGGCAATGACCCGAGACGCTCGGCGATCTGCGCAAGGTCTGGGGGCAGCATCCTGCCTTCAAGCAGGATGCGGGAGAGCGGATTGATATCGCAGGAAACCGGGATGCGCCCACGAAGCGCCGCTTCCAGAGCTGTCGTTCCCCTCCCCCCAAACGGATCGTAAACTGAGTCCCCCAAGGCCGAAAACCGCTGGATAAAAAATTGCGGCAGTTGCGGTTTAAAACAAGCGCGATAGCTAACCTCATGCAACGAGTGTGCAGCCCGTTGTTTGGCCGTCCAGAATTCGTTGATGTAGACCGGTACGGCTTCACCACCATCCTCGATAGACGTAACGACGGTCGCTTTTCCAAATTCACGAAACGCCCGCAATTCCTCATGGATAGCGGTTTCATCGGACCGCTCGGTCACACCGACTGGCGGCACATCCCGGAGGTTGAAGAGCTCCGCTTGTTCCATTGCTAGGTGTACTTCAGCACTTCCTCGATGGTGGTATCTCCGTCGAATATACTGCGAAGCCCATCTTCGCGCAGCGTGGTCATGCCGAGCTCGATAGCCTTTTGACGAAGCACCACGCCGGGTGCGCGTTGATTGATCAGTTCTCGCACGGGATCACTTATTTTCAGGAGTTCGTAAATCCCCTTCCGCCCGCGATAGCCGGTGTGATTGCAGTAGTCGCAGCCTTTGCCGTAATAGAAATTTTTATCCCCGATATCATAGGGTGAGAGCCCGAGTGACTGGAGGACGGTCTCCGATGGCTCGTATGCGGTCCGGCACCGGGTGCACACCCGCCGGATCAGCCGTTGCGCAAGCACCCCTTCCAGCGAAGCGGAAATCATGAACGGCTCGACTCCCATATCGACAAGGCGAGTGACAGCGCCCGCAGAGTCATTTGTATGGAGTGTTGTAAATACAAGGTGGCCGGTCAGCGAGGCTTGGATGGCAATCTGTGCAGTCTCGATATCACGCGTTTCACCGACCATGATTCGGTCGGGGTCTTGCCGCAGAAACGCACGCAACACCCGAGCGAATGTGAGGCCGATAGCCTCATTGACAGGCACCTGAATGATCCCCTCAATTTCGTATTCCACAGGATCCTCTGCGGTGAGCAACTTTGAATCGATGGTATTAATTTTCCGGAGACAAGAATAGAGCGTTGTCGTCTTACCTGAGCCGGTCGGACCGGTGACGATGAAAATCCCGTTGGGTTTCTCGATCGTCTCGAGGATGTACTCGTAGATGTAATCCGGCATCCCGAGCGTCTCGAGTTCGAGGTTCACGCTGGACCGGTCCAACACACGAAGCACGACACTCTCGCCAAACTGGGTCGGCAACGTGGACACACGGAGATCTACCTGCTTGCCGCCAATGGTCCGCTGGATGCGTCCGTCCTGTGGCAGCCGTCGTTCAGCGATATTGAGATTTGACAGCACTTTGACACGCGAAATTACCGGCAGCGCAAGGTGCCGGGGCGGCGGGTCCATTTCATACAAGGCACCGTCCACGCGATATCGGACCTTAAACTCGGTTTCGAACGGCTCAAAATGAATATCACTGGCGCGCGCTTGGATCGCCTTGTCCAAGATGAGATCGACGTATCGGATGATGGGCGTGGTGTTGGCCTGTTGCGTGGCTTCCTGGGCATTAAACCCATCGTCCATCGTGACTTCTTCGCTAAGTTCCACCTCGGAGGATCCCAACTGGGAGAGAATTTCTTCAATCGAACTGGCTTCGGAGCCATAGTGTTCTCTGATGAGACTTTGCACCTTGGCTGTCGTCTGACCCACAGCAAGCTGAATTTCACGGCCCAAGGCAAACCGCAGATCTTCCAGCGCCTGTGCATCCATGGGATCTGTGAGAACGACAAAAATGGTATTCTGCTGAGCGCCAATTGGCAGAGCCCCGTGCAGCCGTGCGAGGCCGGACGGAATCAGGGAAAGAACCTCTACGGTGGGTTCAAAATCCGCAAGATTGTAACGCTCTGCCCCGAGGCTATCAGCGAGCGTCTGGTACAGACCGTCTTCGGTAACGAATCCGAGATCAACAGCGACCTCCTCGGCAACTTTTCCAGTGGCTGCGACCTCGCGTACGATTTCTTCGCTATCCTCTGCCGAGATCAGCGCGGCATCTTTTAGGAAGTCGATCAGGTTTGTCGTATTCATTCCGGGAAAGTTAATAAAAAGGTAAAGTCCATTTGGAGCAAGTTAGAGCGCATCGCCCATGGTGGTTGTGATGACCTCCTCCGCGGTGGTCATTCCGGAGAGCACCTTTCTCACTCCATCTTCGCGGAGCGTCCGCATCCCAAGCTCGCGCGCGCGCTGCCGAAGTTGGAGGGTGGGAGCGCGGTTATTGATCATGTGACGCACTTCGTCATCGACCATGAACACCTCAAATATCCCCTTGCGTCCCTTGTAGCCTTTTCCGCGGCACTTCTCACATCCGACCGGTTTCATGGGGGAAGCACCTGCCATTTGTCTAGGCTCCAGACCTAGAGTCTTCATCTCGTATTCCGATAACTCGGTGGGAACGCGACAGGCGGGGCACAGTTGTCTGACAAGCCGCTGAGCCATCACCGCCCGGACGGAACTCGAAACAAGAAATGGCGCCACTCCAATATCCACGAGGCGGGGAATCGCACTGGGGGCGTCATTTGTGTGCAAAGTTGACAGCACCAAGTGACCGGTAAGACTTGCATTGATGGCGATGCTGGCAGTTTCCGCATCACGGATTTCACCAATCATGATAATATTTGGCGCCTGTCGCAAAATCGACCGCAAAGCAGCGGGGAAGGTCATCCCGATAGCGGCATTCACTTGGACCTGATTGATCCCTGACATCTGGTATTCCACCGGATCCTCGACCGTGATCAATTTTCGATCCGGCTTATTCATATAGTTCAGACAAGCGTAGAGCGTCGTCGTCTTACCGGATCCCGTGGGTCCCGTAACCAGAAGAATCCCGTCCGGAAGCTGAATGAGCGATTCAAACTTCGCTTGGTCATCGCTAAGAAATCCGAGGTCGGGCAAACCCAGCACGAGCGCGGACTTATCAAGAATTCGCATGACGACGCTCTCGCCGTGAACGGTCGGAATCGTCGATACGCGCAGATCGATGGCATTTTTCCCGATACGCACCTGAATACGCCCGTCCTGCGGCAGACGCTTTTCAGCGATGCTCATAGTGCCGCTCATGATCTTGAGGCGGCTGACGATGGCAGACTGAAGTTTTTTGGGCGGGCTGGGCATTTCCTGCAAGACGCCATCGACGCGGAATCTTACGCGAAACGTTTTAATCAGAGGCTCCAAGTGAATGTCACTCGCCCGGCTTTTATACGCTTCCAGGAGAAGCGTCATGACCATCTTAATGATTGGCGCGTCACCGTCGTCATCGTCATCCGCACCGAATGACATCCCGCCCTCGCCCCCTACACCGGTTGCGTCCGGTTGAAGCGGGCCGTAGTATTGATCGAGCGCCGCGTCCAGCTGCTGCTTCGTGGCGCAGACAAATTCGACTTCCCGCTTGAGCAAAAACGTGAGGCTGTCAAATGCCTCAAAATCCATCGGATCCGAAATGGCAATAGTCACGGCACCACCCCGCTCCGCAACAGGGATGGCATGATACCTGCGGGCGTCCTGTTCTGTAAGAATCTCCAGGACATTGGGTGGCACCGCTACTTGAGCGAGGTCCATGAAATCCAGGCCGCTGTTTGCTGCAAGTGTGCGTGAAACATCTTCTGCCGTGATCGCACCCTCGGCGACGAGGGCATCCACAGGATTTCCGGTTGAGTTAGACTCCCTGGCCGCTTCGATCTGGGATCGGGTAACGAGCCCGGATTCAAGGAGGATATTGAGAGTGTAATCGACGTTAAGAGCCACAGGATCGGAGAATAATTTCTTGTTAAACGGCCTAATGAATATCTGTCAAACCGGACCTCTTGGAAACACAAAAACCGACAAAAAGTTTTCGTGGCGAATTTTGACCGCGGTAGACGCATCAGAATTGCAATCTCAAGCGGCTCCCGCTATCCTCGTCAAACCCCAATGAATAAATATCGAACGTTTTTAATTTTCGGCGCGCCAGGAAGCGGTAAAGGAACACAGGGCACTACACTGGGGATGGTTCCCCGTTTCTTTCACTGCGCTTGTGGCGACGTTTTCCGGTCCATCGACACCCGCACTACACTGGGACGGGCATTTTTAGACTACTCCAGCCGAGGGCAGTTGGTTCCCGATGAAATCACCGTCGAGCTCTGGCGGGTCCGAATCGATTCCTGCGTCAAAGCTCATACGTTTCGTCCGGATATCGACTATCTCGTGCTCGATGGCATCCCTCGGAATGTGAACCAAGCGAAATTGATGCAAGACATCATCGACGTAAAAAAAGTTTTCCATTTGTCGTGTCCGGACCGCTCAAAGCTTGTCGAGCGGCTCAAGCGCCGTGCGCTGAAAGAAAACCGCCTTGATGATGCAAACGAAGAAGTCATACGCCATCGTCTTCAGACTTACGAAGACGAATCAAAGCCGCTCCTCCTGCACTACGGCGAACCCTTGACTCATGCCATTGATGCTACTCAAGCGCCGATTCAAGTGCTCTCTGAGATCCTGTCGGAGGTTGTCAAGACCGGGGCCGGATTTGATGTTGACTCCTGAACCTACTTTATCCAGGCCCTCATTTCGTACGGTTTTTATGGGGACCGGCGAGATCGGTCTGCCATCCCTGAGGCTGCTCCTCGCCCGCTCCGATTGCGACGTCGTCGGAGTGGTGACACAGCCTGACAAACCTGCTGGCCGAAGCCGTGCGTTGAAAGGCTCGATCATTAAGGAAATTGGTGCGGCACACGGACTTCCCGTATTTCAACCCGTTTCACTCCGCAAACCGGATTCGCTGAATACACTTCAGACCTGGAATCCAGATCTGATTGTAGTCATGGCATTTGGCCAGATCCTTCCGAAATCCGTATTGGATCTACCCGCTGTTGCCTGTCTAAACCTGCACGCCTCGCTGCTTCCGAAGTATCGCGGAGCATCGCCAATCCATGCAGTGATTGCAGCTGGAGAAAGTGAGACGGGCATCTCGGTGATGTTTATGGCAGAGGGTCTCGATACGGGCGATGTCCTCCTCATGAAGCACGAACAGATCCTAAGGCGTGACACGGCCGGATCATTACATGATCGCCTCTCCGAGGTGGCCGCCCAGGCGCTTTCGCAAGCAATCGATCAATTGTCCAGCGGATCGGCGGTGCGATCAGTTCAGGATAATTTGGCCGCTTCTTACGCCGGACGCCTGACAAGGGCCGATGCGATAATCGATTGGTCATTGCCGGCACAGCAGATCGAACGTCAGATCCGTGCCATGAACCCCTGGCCTGTCGCGTGGACCACGATCCCGCTCGGTGATGGCACCCGTCGAGACTTGAAAGTCTTCTCAGCGATTACGTGTCGCAAATCTGCCGACGAGCCTGGACGCATTTTACGTGCAGATGGGCGAGGTACATTGATTGCTGCCGGAGAGGGAGCCATACTTATCCGACAAGTGCAAATGGAAGGTCGGAAACGCATGCCGGCCGGAGAGTGGCAACTCGGCACCCCGCTTCTCATCGGCGGGATTGCTGGCGGCACAGTCCCTACGCCGTAACCCAGCCTAGCGCACTGTTGAACGAAGCCTAATCCGCAGTAGCTCGGACCGGTTTCGAGAGGTAATCATTCATTCCCGCAGCCGCACAGCGCGCTTCATCGTCAGGCATTACGTCGGCAGTGATGGCGATGATGGGCAGCAAAAAAACCGCTGCCGGATTTGCTGCATGGCCTCAAGGCCATCCATCTCCGGCATCTGCAGATCCATGAGAACCGCATCAAAATGAGAGGACTCCACGGCGCTGACCGCTTCGCTGCTATTTTCCGCCATAGCGCGTTCAAATCCCAGCTTTGCCAGCATTTTAGCCACAAGCTTGCGATTGACCGCATTGTCGTCTGCTACAAGCACACGGGGCAATGCCTGAGCAGCTAATGGAACACCGGCTGCTATTATTGCTTCAGCTGCGTCCTTGGCACGAACGAGTCGCGATTCAAATTCTTTGGCGGCAGTGCGATCGCTTTGAATCGCCAGCAGCTTGGTAATCTGTCCGCTCGCATCCGTAGGCGGCTGAATCTCCAAGTGAGCCCAATAAGGAGATTTTTCTTTATTCAGTAGTTCGAGTTCTGCCACTTGTGATTGCAACGACGCTGCGGTGCCGAGCATCGTCCTGAGCGTATTCGCCGATGCTCCGGCAGATCCGACGATTTCCTGAAAACGTCGATGCAGCGAGTCCTCGCGGGTGTATCCCGTGACCTGCTCAAATACATCGTTCACCCAATCAATTGACCCGTCCGGCTGCATCAGGCACACCGCGTTATCAGCGCGACTCGCTATGAGTGCCAGCACGTCAAGACGTTCTGCGGCAACTTTTTCTCCGCGATTTCAAGAAGCACACTATCCACTACGATTGGGCTTCCCTCTTGGCTAAGGGAGACCACTCCACGCTCATTGAACCAGACCCAGTTTCCCGACTCGGCGCGAACACGGCATTCGACCTCGAACACATGAGCTTCCGGAGGCCATTGAGATCTTCTGGATGGAGCCAACCAAAATCGTGCTCAGATTCGCAGACTTCTCCGCGAGAGTCCTCACTTCATTGTTGGGCACCCGTTCGGCGTGATACCCGACTTACTGCACGCTCACGAGGCCAACTATAATAAAAACCGCACACAGCCGCACAGCGTCATGCCTGGGGCTGAATGGGATTTCAAGTTCGATTGCGTTAGGGCGGACCATTGCAAAGACCAGCCTGGGGAGCACAAAGCCACAAGAAAATGTGCTCGCCCCCGGAGGACGATGCCCTAACTAACGACATTAGTAAAATACGGCCATCGGAACCCGGCGCAGGCGCAGAGACGCTGGACGTGAAGAATTTTGAAGTTGCTTAAAAGGCTGTAATTTCGGTGGGTGAGCATGTTCAGGTAAGACCCGGAGGGTCCATTAGGAAATTAGCCGATGGTGCAAACCCTGAGCTTTCTACAGATCAACCCTTATCCTGCATTTTATAATGATTCAACCGCATCTCATCTGCGCCGAAGCCGTCGCCGGTTTGCATTGGGAGAGAATATGCCCCACCACGAGTTTCGGTAGTTGCCGCCTGCCGGCAGTGACGGGGCGCGTATTCTTCGGCTATCCGCGCGGACGCGGACACCCTGGACCGAGGAGAAAAGAATTAAAACCCTGAAGCGCATGAAGCGCATGAAGATTCA
>Ga0105055_10006368_pt1 | contig 16220 bp, 12 predicted proteins | sample BON03_FD_78090 | JGI IMG/M metagenome (GOLD analysis project Ga0105055, IMG submission 78090) | Freshwater microbial communities from Lake Bonney liftoff mats and glacier meltwater in Antarctica - BON-03 | ecosystem: Environmental > Aquatic > Freshwater > Ice > Glacier meltwater | place: Lake...
TTTCCTCCTCCATCAAGCGTAAGGGCTCCTCCTATAGAACCAGCACCAATGGTGGAATAAACACCAGGAGTAATAGTTTGCCCAGCACCAAAAGCTGGAGGAAATGCGGGAAAGTCAACAAACTTATCGTTAAGATGAATATACAACCTAAGTAAATCGTATCTAGCCTGAGTAGTTACGACATTGCCAGGGCCCGTATTGCTATTATATGCATTACCAGTATAAGATGGTAGTGCAAGGCCGCTAATTATGCCAAGATGTGTACCAACATCGCCTGTTACGGTTCCTCCAGAATTGGCAACTGCTCCTGCTCCAGTAAAGGCCTCAAAAGAAGTAAGGATGCCTAAATTAAGTGTGCTATTAGGTGTTTGGCCAAAGCTTGTTTTTGAAAATAACACTAGTGCGACAGTGGTTAAAAATAATAGTATGTATTTTTTCATTTATATGGTATTTTTGTTTACTGGCTATACGAATTAGTTTAGAACTTATATTCCCCTTAATGTTAATATTAATAGGGCATGCATAAGCATAAGATTTTATAGAAACAGGATTAGCTGAAGACAATCTTTTTTAATAAACCTCGAAGTTGAAACTATTCCCTATTTGCGACCTTTACATTAAACTAATACTAAGTGCGTTAACTTTGGAAAATTTATTACTTATAATGTAATTGTAACTACAAAAACCATTCCGAAAAATGATTTATTTTGTTTTAAATCATTTTTACTTTACAATAAGGCCTTGCTTGACTACTAGTTTATCTTGTCTTTTTTTACCTGATTAAATTCTTTTTTTTGAACTTTTTGAAAACATACCTTAACGCTGAATCTTATTAATCCTAACAAATCTACTTTTTATGATAGAAACAAATGTAACTCATTTAATTGACCTAAGCATTACAATAATGACCGTAATTGTTACACATATCACAGGTTACGTATTTATTATAAAGCAAATAGGCTAAATTAATTAACGCAAACCTTGTTAGACATAAAAGCCTTATCTAATTTGAATTCTTTAAGAATAGCATCCTCTATCCTTTTTTTTGCAATGCCTTTTCTAATCGGTTAATTTCATCAATGAGGTTTATTCCGAAATCCTCACATTTCTCTTGGACATTTCCCATAGACCTAGTAATTCTAAGCTTCAAAGTAGTTCTTTGAACAATTGTGGTGGAATTAATATGATTTGCCGAAAAAACAGCAAGATATCGAGGTATTGAAACAACCTATACCTACAAACATATTAAGACCTTTGTACTTATAGAGCAAAATCATTAAGACAATTCTTATTGAGGTCTAGGGCTAATTCTGTCCAAACGTGAATATTATGTGGAGTGAAGTTTCAAAAGAAGGTATTTGAATCCAAAAACAGAAAAAGAGGTCAAACAAGGAGAATATTTCTCTCAAAAAAACTACTTTTCTATTAACGAATTCATCCTTCAGGACTATTGCAAGGATCTCAAGACTATAAAAAAAGTCACCCAAAGTTATGCTTTGACGAACACGAAGGTTTATAGTTCAATAAATATATCTAGCAATGGCGATAAAATCAATAAGTGGTTTATCATTTTTATCTATGCCGATATTGTATAAATATGTACCATCCGGAACAAGTGCATTACTCTCGAATCTTATGCCTTGATTTGCTTTTCCATCCCAAACTAGGAAATAAGGAACATTACTAGGGATAGCTGAACTCCAAACTAAATGAACCCATCTATTATAAATTTTAAGTTCATTTACTTTGACACCCGTTAGGATATTCAATTTCCAAACATCATTAACACCACCTTCATTCGGAGAAAAGCCGTATGGTATAATAAGATTAACATTGGAATATATTGCTAAAATAATAGGCGTACCTTTCCATTACTTGAAGTATCCGTAACAATAATACCGTTTCCTATACCCGTTGCTAAAACTGTATGCCAACAAAAGCCTGCCTCTACGCTCGTGATAAAGTCTTACCGTAAAGAACACGCTCTCCGTCTTTCCCACTTGAAGAATGGAAGTACCATCAGAGATGAGTAGACTATTGTTAAGTTTTCCATCAAAATTGACATTTATATTAAAGTTACCATTAGTATTTGCTGTTATAGGACCCGTTATGGTAACCGCAATAGCATCACTTATAATTACAGCTCCTTTCCAGAAATTCTATCCAAGTTATCTGTAACCTGAACATTGCTTAGTGCTCCTCCTCCCATATTAGACACATATATAGTATATGGAACTTCGAATTGATTGTAATTAAGAGCCACAAAACCTCCCACTTTTTTTAGATCAACCTATTCAAGTTAATTACCTTCGGGTTATTAATACTAAACTTATTAGCATTATTGGCCAGTTTACTGTCAATCTGGTCTATGGACTTCCTCCAATCTCTATATAAATGTTACCAAGATCGTTTACTCCTGTTCCAACTTCGAAGCAATCCCATTTGCCCCTCCTGTGCTACCATGATGATCAATAAAGGTTGAACATTGTTTCATCATTTGATACAACACAAAAGTCTTGTCCCGTAATTTCGGGGTATCCACAATCTTGATCCTCCAGCGTATTGTATACTTGTAATTATTTGAGGGTCAAATGAGCCACAATTTGCTTTAATCACGCCTCCTGTTGGTTTTTATAAAGCGGTGATAACTCCTTGAGCTGATGAAGTACAACTACGAATGAACATTCAGCATTACTAAGTAATTGTCCTTTCAAATCGAATAGTTTTTATAGTTTCTCACAGTATGGTATTTCTGGACAGAAATACTTAAAATAAAAAAGTAATATCCTAAATTCCCTTATATCACACATTTCACACGAGCCTTTGGAAGCGATAAAAATAGTAAGCTTTACTATAAATAATTTTATGAAAAACATTCAATTACCAGGCTAAACTAGTCTTTTAGGAGTTCCAACATATTTTTCAATTTCATTCTATTACACGCTTAATTAACTTTTGGGTCCCTATCTTTGCTTTTAAGCAAATTTGCTAAACTTAAAATTGATAGCGTGTGAAACTTTGGAGCAAAAACAACGGTAAAATAGTTAAGGAAAATATTGAAAAATTCACTGTCGGTAAAGATCGAGAGCTAGATATTCATCTTGCGTTATTTGACGTATATGGCTCAATGGCTCATGCCGTTATGCTTGAAAGTATTAATCTGATAAATGGTGAAGAACTAGAAAATATCATAATAGAATGTAAAAATATTGTCCAAAACATATGGTCTGAAAATTTTGTAATAGAAGACCAAGTAGAAGACGTACATAGTCAAATAGAATTGATGTTAACTAAAACATTAGGTGATACTGGGAAAAAGATACACAGTGGACGTTCAAGGAATGATCAAGTTTTGGTAGATCTCAAAATGTATTTGCGATACAAAATTGAAGCTATTTCGATACAGGTAAACTCTTTGTTCAAAACTTTAATACAAAAGAGCAATAAACATAAAGATGATTTACTTCCTGGTTATACACACCTCCAAATTGCTATGCCTTCTTCATTTGGATTATGGTTTGGAGCTTATGCTGAGAGTTTAGTTGATGATCTTATTTTGCTTCAATCCGCATACAAAATCGTAAATAAAAATCCTTTAGGAAGTGGAGCAGGATATGGTTCTTCTTTCCCATTAAATCGGAAATTAACCACTGAGCTTTTAGGTTTTGATGACCTCAATTACAATGTTGTTTATGCTCAAATGACAAGGGGTAAAATGGAATACGCCGTATCTTCGGCGTTGAGTAATCTAGCCAATACCTTGTCAAAATTAGCTATGGATGTTTGTCTCTATAATAGCCAAAATTTTGACTTCATAAAACTACCTGAAGAAATCACTACTGGAAGTAGTATTATGCCACATAAAAAAAATCCAGATGTCGCTGAAATTCTAAGAGGGAAAGCCAATCTTCTGAAAAACTTACCAACTCAGGTAAATAGCTTACTATCCAACCTTCCAAGTGGATACCATAGAGAACTACAATTACTAAAAGAATTAATCATTCCGGCTTTTGATAGCTTTTCAGAATGCCTTGATATAACGGAATTTATGATTAAAGAAATGGAGGTAAAAAAAGACATTTTAAAAGACCCAAAATATGACCTCATTTTTAGTGTAGAAAATGTGAATAACATGGTTGTGAAAGGTACGCCCTTTAGAGATGCCTATAGAATAACAGGCGAAGGCATTAATGAAGGAAATTTTGTGCCAGATAGAGAATTAAATCACACTTTAGAGGGAAGTATAGGAAATCTTTGTAATGAAGCCATTGAAACTAATATGAAAGCAGTAATGGATTCTTTCAATTTTGACCAAGTACATAGAGCCTATAAAGGATTAATGAATTTATAAGTTTTTATTGTTCCGCATAAAACAGAAAGGGCATTCCGAGGAATGCTCTTTCTGTTTTGATTTTAGTTCCTTACCAGCAACCTTCGTCGCCGTTTGTACAACACTTAGAAAATCTTTTTCCCATTTTCTTATACTGGGCTTCTGTAATTTCTAAATAAACTTTTCCGTCATCTCCCACTTTCATTTCTTGCTTGGTAAAACCTGCCTTTAAGTTAATAGGTAAATTGATGTTCTTGTCAGCAGGTTGGCTGCCATCTTTATCACAAATCTCTAAAGCTTGTGTTAAATTGCTAGTTCCTGTTAACATATACTTTAGAGCTGATGCTCCGGCAACATCATACTGACCTAAACATAAATATCTGTCAGCAGATTCTCCTTTTGCCAATTTTCCTCCTTTTTTAGAATGAGCAATAACCGTAACCAAGCTTGCATGCTCTTTGCTTACTACTTCACTTATAGCATCATTACCTGCAAAGAATAATGTTTGTTTTTTGATATTAGTTTTACCATTGCCAATTGAATTATTAGCCGCAGTTTCTACTTGGTCAATTTCTGTAGCAGATAATCCTGACATGTCACTTATTTTCATTTCTGTACTACATACTTTATAAAACTTTTTAAGAACCGCAAATCGTTTTGCAGTTACATCCATTCTAATTGCACCGTCATTACCAAAACTTGTTTGACTATCCTCAACTTTAAAATCTAAATTCACGGGAATTTTCAAATCAACCTTCGACGCTACATTACCGCTCATGTTATTCATAGTTACTATTTCTGAAGCACTTGTGCTACCAGTAGCTTCATATTCATAATTGACTTTTACAGGAACAGCAATAGTGCCCAAGCATAAATCAGTTCCGTTGTGAGTAGCAATTAAATTGACATCTTTCGTATCTAATAGCTGATTTCCGCTTGCAATTTTCCCATTACCAGCAATATTAATAGTTTGCTCTGCTGTATCCTGACATTCTGGGCAAGGCGTACAGTTACAAAACGGATTCGCTTGATTAGTGCTAGTCCATGCAGAGAAGCTAGTACATTCTGGACAAGGCTGAGTACTATCGCAAGATGGAATATCTTGATAAAAGATATTTCCACAAGTCTTCATTATATAAATAAAACAAGGACCATCCTTAACATGTAACTTAAAGCCTTCAAAGTCTTTACCAAACTTAGCTTTAAAATATTTGGTGCTACCAGAACCCATCCATCCTATCGACCCCGAAGGAACAATAACTGGAGTAATAGCATCAATATTAAAAGATGGGTCGCTTACACCTGTATATCCGAGTACTTTCAATAGTCGGTCTAGCTCAGCACCATGTTTTTTGCTTTTTCTTTTTACATTTTTTAAATGAGCATATGCAGAAGCAGCGGTGTGCTTTTTAATGTACCCAAACTGCGGATTGCTGCCCAATTTATTTAATACTTTCGGGGCTGCTCCTTCAGCCATTGTTGTTACAACCTTCTCATGGAAAAATGTATTAACTTTTTCTACACATGGAACCGTGCTTTGTCCGTTTGAAACTGTACTTATTGCTATTGTTAGCATAAAAGCACTGATAAGAATTAAGATCTTCTTCATTGAAAAATTGTTCTTAGTATTACTATGTAAAAGTAAAAATACAATAAACTATTATAACAAATACATAAAACAATCACTAAATGTTCTATGAAGAGCTTTATGAAAACAATTAGTTTTAAATTACTAATTTTAATTTCTGTTTTGAAGTAATAATCTTCTGGGTCACAATTTTAAAAGATTCCTATTATTTTTGCAGGCGAAACATTAAAATACAAGCTAGATGAGTTTATTAACTGTGGGGTCTGTAGCCTTTGATAAAATAGAAACGCCTTTTGGTAAAACAGATAAGATTATAGGAGGTGCTGCTACTTATATTTCTTTAGCTGCTTCATACTTTACAAAGAAGAATAACATTGTCGGAATAGTTGGTAGTGATTTTCCAAAAGAAATGATTACGACGTTCAACCAACATGGTGTAAACACAAAAGGATTAGAAATCGACCCAGAAGGTAAAACCTTTTTCTGGTCTGGGAAATATCATAATGATATGAATTCAAGAGATACCCTGGATACTCAATTGAATGTGTTTGAAAATTATGAGCCTCAGATTCCAAAAGAATATCAAGATTGTGAGTACTTAATGCTAGGTAATATGGTGCCAGCAATACAGCACAATACCTTGAAAAAGTTCAATAATCGTCCAAAATTTGTAATGCTTGACACCATGAATTTATGGATGGATATCGCCATGGAAGATTTAAAAGCTGTTATTACAGATGTAGATTGTTTAACCATAAATGACTCAGAAGCTCGTCAATTATCAGGAGATTACTCTTTAAGGAAAGCAGCAAAAACCATCCTTAAGATGGGACCAAGCATATTGATAATTAAAAAAGGGGAACATGGAGCATTACTTTTCCAAGGCGACAAAATATTTTTCTGTCCTGCATTACCTCTAGAAGACGTTTTTGACCCAACAGGTGCTGGAGATACTTTTGCTGGAGGCTTTATTGGGCATTTGTCAAAAACAGATGACATCTCTTTTGAAAACATGAAAAGAGCAATGATTTATGGTTCTGCTATGGCTTCTTTTTGTGTAGAGAAATTTGGAACTGAAAGAATTCTTAACTTATCTGAAGATGAAATAGATAATAGAGTCATGGAATTTGTACAGCTGTCTAGTTTTGAATTAAGCTAACTTCGAGAGCCTCAACTACCTTTTTTTTGTAAGATTTGAGAACCTAAGCTACCGCTTATGTATCCGAGCTCTTCAGATTTCTAAACGTATAAAGCTCTCATTTAGGTATAAATGAGAGCTTATAATGCACTAAAAAGAATCAGTAGTTTATTGATTAAAATCCACCTCTGTCATAATATTGACGACGACGACTAATTTTCAAATCTGATAAAAGAGAAGAACGAACTCTTAAATCAAAACTATAATTGGAAGCCCTTCTAGCATTCCCCGCAATAGGTGTCCAGTTAAAACTCATATCCCAGCAATGCAGCTCTCGCATCATTCCAATATTAGTTAAAGTAACATCTTTAAAGACAAAATCCCAACCAGTGCTGTAGGTCATTTTCCATTTTGGAGTAAGGCTAAAGTCTCCTTGAAACTGCAAAGCCTGAGTAACCCGAGCATCTGAAAGCCCTTGTTTTCTGTAATTTACCGTGTAACTTATATTCAATGACCAAGGAATAGTAAAATCTACATAAGCCATAGGATTAGCTTCTACAAAACGTTCCATAGCCGCTCTTGCGGGGTCTACCTCTTCATCCGTTTGACTCTTTGGTTTTTCTTTATTTTTATTAAATGTAGCAGGTGTAAGTTTAGTATTTATGGAGGCATTAAAATTGCTTAGGTATTTCCCCACCTGTTGATTTGGGTTTTCTGGGTTTTTTTGCCATTTAAATTCCGAAATTCTTCTCCCAGCCAAATTACTGGAGACCACATTATCTTCTATGTATTTATAAGGGTCTAGAGTACCACCGATATTCATACGAATCAAACCTTTAAACAGCGAACTATTGGCACTTAGATTAATATCTGAAAGGGCAAATTCCCCTAATTCTTTTTTGGCAAAAAGATTGTAGTTACCTCCAATATTGAAGTTATCAAGTAGCGATATTTTTTCAAATTCACTTTCTGCCGTATCTGATTTACTTCTGATTTTAGCTTCCAGCTGATTTGAAATACCAAAACTTAAACTACCCGAAGATGAGCTGACGCTTGAAGAAGAATTCAAAAATCTAGGTAAATATTTTTGAAATGTTCCTGAAGAATCTTCCCGGACGGTAGATTTATATGCATATTGACCTTCACTATCTGGTGTATAGTTTATACTTAAAGAAGGTGACATGGTATGTCTAATGGCTTTCATTCTTCCTTTACCATTAAATCTATATGTTCCGTAAATTCTTGTATTAATGCTTGTCCCAAAAGAATAACTTTGACCAAACGATGGTTTGGATAAAGTATCTATTACTACAACACCACCGCCATTGGGATCCACCAAAACTGTAAGATTTCCGTTTTCATCATGAGCATAAGATACTGAATCGTAACCTGCTACACCTCGTACATATACTTGACGACCGTTTGACAAAGACTTGATTATTTCTTGACCTGCTAATGGATTAGCAAAATCATATTTAAGCTCTTTCGTAAACAAATCTCCGCGATAAGACATACTAGGCGTTAAATTTAAAAATTTTGCAATTTTCAAATTTGGTAGTGAAATAGGTACGGTATAGGACGTATTGAATAGGCCATTATTGAGCACATCCTTAAAGCCTTTTATCACTGGACTATTCAAGTCATCTAATTCGGCCTGATAAAAAGCTCTTTCGGCAGTGGTTAGGTTCGGTGATAGCAGAATTGTTTGTAATTCTTGAATACGCCTTTCTTCTACATTGCTTAAAGGCTCATTGGATACACCAGCGATATTATAATCACTATAGGAGGTGGAACGCCCTCCGTTTTGATTAGTAACACTATAGCCACCATTTAGATTTAAACCTACTCGAAATGACTCATACCAATTACCAACTTGTTTTTTTTCTGGCACAAATGGATTAAACTGACTTACCGAAAAACTGTATGTACTACTTCCATTCAATACTTTGGTAGAAACATTCTGATTTACCCTGACAGCAGCACTTGTTCTTATTAATTTACCGAAATCTTTTGAATATTGTACCGAAGAGCCGAATGTGTTACTAGTGTATTGATCCACCGCATCTAATCTTCTATTGTTCTGATTAAAGCCATTACTTACCAAATTTACAGAGGCCGAAAAACTTCTATCTGGTCTTTTGTTTTGAGGAGAATGTGACCAAGTAATGTTAAAGTCTTTGGAAGGAGCTTGAAGCGAAAACTCTTCACCGGGCTTATTAAAATTAAACTGTAGATTAAGGTTTCCAGAGTATTTATATTTCTTAATGTATTGTGATTGCACACCTAAACCCCAACTACCTTTGGAATAAATTTGACCTAGCACTTTAGCCCCTATGTACTCGCTAAAAGCATGGTAATAGCCAAAATCTCTAAAATAGTAGCCACGATTATTTGGTTCTTCACCATAGTTACCCATTATAAATCCCGAAGTGCCGAGTTCTTTCTTTTTAGGAACCGGAAAAAAGCCAAAGGGTAGCCAAATGGGTGAGGGTATGCCTGCTAAAACTAAATTAAATGGACCTGAAATTATAGACCTTTTATTAACTAATTTTATTCTTTTAGCTGCAATATGAAAATGAGGTTCAGGAAGAGCACATGTAGAATATTTCGCATCTACCAGATAAAGATTATCAGAAGGGTCTTTTTTTACTTTTTCACCTTGGATAATTCCTTCTCCTTCCTGTGTCACTATACCTTTAATAATGGCTTTTCTTGATTTAAAGTTATATCTAATGGTATCTGTATTATAACTGTCTTGTCCTTGCGTAAATATGGGTTTCCCTTTTACTTTTTCACCTACCTTTATTGTAGAATCAGGCATCCCGTGAGCGAAAACCTCATTATTCCCCCAACTTAATTTTACAAAGTCAGCCTTAAGTTCAATGTCCCCGTATTCAACTTTGGCATTTCCGTACAAATAAATCGTTTCTCCATCTACATCCATAATAGTGGAATCTTCAGCAGTATAGACCACTGTAGTTTCCAAATCGCTATCTTCACTTCTTAACGAATCTGGAATAATAGAAATAACAGTATCCTTTTTTACGACGTCGCTAGTAATAAATTGAGCCTGAGTCCTTTTACTACAAAACAAAAACAAGGTCAATATCACGAAGAAAAACCAGTTCTTTTTGGCTGGTTTTTTCTTGGAAAATAATTGGATGATATTTTTAAATTTTTGCTGTTTGCTCAAAAATCTTTAATTTGAATTGCAAAAGTAGCTTATAAGTGCTTCCTAATTACGTAAATTTGATACAAATATCGTGTTAAAATTACCTAAATAACACATTGAAATGCTTTCTAAAAAGAACCTTACCATAGGCCTATTAATATTCTCTGGCCTCCTTACTAATGCATCCTCAATCATTCATTTTCCGGGGAATTCTATCAAAAAGGTCGTAATTGATGCTGGTCATGGGGGAAAAGACCCTGGAACGGGCCGTGGCAATGAAAAAATATATGCCTTGGACATTGCATTACGGCTAGGCAATAAAATAAAAGCAAACATGAAAGACGTGGAGGTGATCTATACGCGTGATAAGGATATTTTCATACCGCTTAATGAACGAGCCGAAATTGCTAATAAACACAAAGCAGACCTCTTTATCTCCATTCATTGTAATGCACATACTACTTCAAATGCCAGAGGTACAGAAACTTACATAATGGGTCTTCATAAAACCGAAGCTAATTTGGACCTAGCAAAAAGAGAAAACAATGTCATTTTATTGGAGGATGATTACAGCAAAACCTATAAAGGTTTTAATCCCAACTCACCGCTAGCTCATATTATGCTAGCTAATTATCAAAGTGCATTTATGAACCAAAGTATGGACTTTGCTGCAAGGGTAGAAAATCAATTTATAAAACACGGAAATAAAAGCCGAGGTGTAAAACAGGCCGGCTTTTTGGTTATTTGGGAAACCACCATGCCGAGTGTTTTAATAGAAACTGGTTATTTATCGAATCCAACCGATGCCAGAAAGTTAGGGACTGAAGGTGGACGTGAAAATATAGCACAAGCCATCTATAAAGCATTCGATTCCTATAAAACTGACGTTGAAGGAAACGAATAAGGCATTATATTTGTGTTTATAATTGTGCATCATTAAAATATTATGAAATTAGCAAAAGAAGCAAGGGTTGGATTATTGGGATTGGTGTCATTGGTAGTACTTTATCTAGGTTTTAATTTCCTTAAGGGCTCCGATCTTTTCTCAACAGAAAATGAATATAAAGTCATCTTTCAAGATGTTCAAGGTCTTCAAAACTCCAATGCTGTAACATTTAATGGCGTAGTGGTAGGTAGAGTAATGGCTTTAGAAACCGACCAAAAAAACAACAGAATTAACGTTACGTTGGCTGTTAGAAAGAAAATTGATATAACAGACCAAACCATTGCCCTTTTGGCAGATGATGGACTCATTGGTGGGAAATTGATTAAACTTCAAATACTTCCTGGAAAATCTTTACCAGAAGGTGGTGAAATTAAAGGTGAAATACAGCAAGGTTTGGCAGATGCAGCTATGGAGCAAATTAGCCCATCTTTAAAAAATGTAGATTCTTTAGTTCTAAACTTAACTAAAATTGTCAAGCAATTTGACCAAACAGGTTATGCCATGAAAGCCTTAATGGGTTCAGCAAATAAAACTACAGATGGAGTAAATTTAATAGTAGCTAAAAATGCTGAAAACTTAGCTAAAATAACTAAAAATGCAGCCATTCTTACGCAAAACTTAAATACACTTGCTTCTGGTTTAGATGCTAAAATGGCTCCTATTTTAAAGCAAACTGGAGATTTCACACAAAACCTTAGTTCTTTAGAATTAGACAAAACCATTGGAAGTTTAAACACTTCGATAGCTAGCCTGCAAAGCCTATTGAATAATGTAAATAATGGTAAAGGAACTTTAGGAAAGCTAACGTCTGACGACTCCCTTTACGTCAATCTGGACAACACTGCAGCATCGTTAGACGCCCTTCTTTCCGATATGAAAGATAACCCTAAGCGTTATGTTCATTTCTCGTTATTTGGAGGAAAGAAAAAGGAAGTGAAGGAATAAGTTCTAGGTCAAGGGAAATTCGATTTTAACTTATTGAGTTACAGTTTGTGACATTTTTTCAAAAAATACTTCTTCTTACTTGGTCGAAAATGACTAAAATAAAGGCTAGAAATATATCATTTCCGATGATTGAGCTTTTTTGACGAAGTCGAAAATGGTCGAAATCAGAGTGTGGAGTTTCGTTTCCACTACTTGAGTTCCATCTTCTCGCTATTTTTACGAATAAATGCTTCAAAAATTCTATTTTCAAACTATCATAAACATTATTCAAAACACTAATTTCTGCAAAGCAAATAAGTATGATTATACCTTTTAATAATGCCATTCCTTCTTTATAATAAGCTAAATTTACTAAAAAGGAATCTTCACCTAAAAACAAGCTAGGCAGATTGATAAGTCCACTTGATAAATGCAGCCAATTCATTTGTTTCTATGCTAACAGTTTCTTTTCAATCCGATAATTCCTTTTTAAATAGTAAAAAAGATTGAAAAGAAAACTTATCCAGACTGAGCCAATGAAATAGTATTTAATTTGATTTGTTTCAATGGGCTTAAAAAGAATTCCTAAAACCAAAATATGTATAAGTGTCAAAAAAAGCCTCGGTGGTATAAAATAGCTTTTCAGCTCTTTCAAGAAAATTTTTGCTCTAATTTTTTTAACTTTCACTGGAGTAGAATCAATAAACCGAGAAAGCCATGGACCCAAAACCTTGGTAAACATCATACAATACTTTTTCAAAAACTTGATTCGGATTTCCTTTAAGCCTTGCTTCTATAGCCAATGCCAAATGATCTACAATTTCTAGCTGAACATCCTAATATCCTACATAATGTCTTTCGGTAAAATGAAATAGGTCTTAGATTTTTTGGGTGTTTAGTTTCATTTTATACAGTCCTTTGTCTTTTCTCTGCAATGGCTAATTCAAATTGTGCCCAAGCCACAGATAATGCCAGAGCACAAGCAATAATAACAATGACTTGATGCCATAATGGTATTTCTGAATCGTAGCCATAAGCACTCTTAAACAAAACTCTAGGCACATTCACAACCAAATTCAAAACTCCAAAAAAATAATCGTGGACATCACCATTATTTGCAATTTCGCTTTGTGGTGCAATAGCTTTCTTTTTCCTAAAGGCCAATGATCCGTTACAAACCATTTAGATTGCTTTTCAAATTGATATTTCAACGGTATTATAAGAAGTGGCGTGATGTAATAGACAATGAATAGGGCACCAACCGGCATCAAAAAAACTTCGTTTTGCGTGATAAAGTATTTATAAATAATCCAAACTATTAAGCCCCAGACCAAGAGCCTATAAGTCAAAAACTGCTGTTGCATTTTACTTCGAATAGCCTTTTTTATCTCTAATTTAATAGTGTGAGCATATTCAGCCTCAAAAGCTTTGAGACCATAATTCCCCTTAAATCTTTTACCAGAAAAGTCTTTTTTAGCCAACTCGAAAGCACTTTCAAAACTTAAATAATCAGATAATTTCTCCTCTATTCTAGCTTTAAAATGGCCTAAAACCTCATCATAGAAATCTTGATACTCTAAGCCCAATCTAGGAGGTGATGCTCTATTTTTTCTATTTGTTGTGGGGTTAGTTTCATGCTCGTTTAGGACGAAATTTGACAAAATGCCATGAGATAGGAACTAGGAAATAAAAATATACTACGAAAACTAATATTAAAGTCTCCTTCGCTAACTCAAGTTCAAGTAAACGGAAAACGTTGATCAAGTTTAATGGAAATGCCATAAGAAAGAAAACATGGCCAATAGAGTATTGCTTTAAGGAACTCAATCTGTTCTCTTTGATTTCTTCTCAACTCAATAATACTTCTTGTCTAAAAACAGTTAATTCGAAGGTCCTTAGGCTCCTCTTCATTACTCTTAAAAAAATTGGAGACAGTATCCAAAGAGTTAGATTTATACCAATACATAACACTAAAGCTGCTTTTTAAACTAAAAAAAGAATATACAGCATAAAGCACTACAGCCACTAAAAGCCAAACTAGGAAAAAGCTGGATTTCAAGTGTTTAAAACTCTCCTTAATAAGTTTCCTAAAGCCATTCCATAAAACCCCTTTCTGAAACTCACATTCCAGGGCTTTCAGACCTGAAAATGTTTCTGAAAATCTAGCTGGCTTAAATATATGGTCAGCAAAACATAAGTTACCTCTGGGAAGGCATAATCAAATGATTCATTTTCCTTTGCCACCCTATCTTCCACCGCAGAGATAAAGTGATTTAAGCTTTCTTCATAGAAGTCCTTATTCTTTATATCCCAGCTCAGGATGTAATATTCTTTGGTTTCTATTTCTTGTTTGTTAAGTTTCATAGTGTGAAAGTTAAAAAGCTGAGTTCTTAAATCTGTATTTTCCGGTACTCGGACTTAAATTCCCTCCAAAAATCAGTCATGTGAGACCGTTGCAAGGAGTCAGAATAATTAGGGATATATTTCGTATCTTTTGGTTATGGAATTAGTACAACAGCCAACACTAGCAGATAGCATTTGCGATCTTCGTTCCCGGAAGATTAAGCGAACATTTTTCGTTCAAATCAATACGCTGATTGATTGGAAACCTTTCGTTTCTATAATCAAACTTCATTACACTAAAGGTAAAATTGCGACAGGCAAACCAAGTTATAACGGTTTGTTGCTGTTTAAAATAACATGGTACGGCTTAAGTGATTATGAGGTAGAAGATCGTGTAAATGATAGCATCTCTTTCAGTTATTTTTGTGGATTAAGGATTGATAGTGTAGCTCCTGACCATAGTACATTAAGTCGATTTAGAAGTATAATGACTAAAGCCAAAGCTTATGAACCCTTGTTCAAAGAAATAAATAGGCAGCTAGAAGCTCACAGTATACTAGTAAAAACTGGGGCAATAATTGATGCTAGTGTAATAGATACGCCATTAAAACCTAAGGGGAAAACTAAGCATGAAGTAACAGAGGATAGAAAAGATATTGAAGAGGTAAGGATTGAGAAATCGTATCCTAAAAGTGTAGACAAGGACGCGGTATGGCTAAAGAAAGGGGGTAAATTTAGGTTTGGCTACAAAAAACATCACGTCACAGACCAAGAAGGCTTGGTTTTAGGTGTGCTCACTACGAAGGCAAGTACGAACGAAATAGCCAACTTAGAAGATGTACTAGATACCGCGGACTTACCAGAAGGGATTCCTCTTAAAGCAGATAAAGGTTACCAATCAAAGAATAACGGGAAGATTTTAGAAAAGCGAAAGCTTAAAATCACATTCTAAAAAAAGCAAAAAAGAACCAACCCTTAACTCATTGGGAGAAAAAATTCAACAAGATAATTGGCAAAACACGATTCAAGGTAGAACGCACTTTTGGTGGAATTATAAGATGGTTTTCAGGAGGAATAGCAAGATATCGAGCATTGAAAAAATGCATACCCAGAACCTTATGGAGGCCCTATGTTATAATTTATATCGAAGTCCAGGGATAATTATGTCCAGTTGTAAGAATTAAGGAAAACAAGCACCAAAAGGGGCTCTTTGACACCTAAAAAACTTAAAAAGAGGTCAAAAAAGGAGAAAATTCAACACTAAATTCCCCTTACTAAAATTTAAAATCATAATGTCTACCTTTTGCAACGGTCTCAATTAGTAAATACGCAAGATTAGGGGATGCCGAAAATGCCGAACTTAATTTAAATACCGTTCTGAGAAAAAGCACAAGCCCAAATATGTTTGGTCTATATCCTCCTTTCCAAATGGATGCCAATTTTGGAACAACGGCGGGCATTGCAGAAATGCTTCTTCAAAGTCAATCGGGTGAAATAAGATTGTTACCGACCCTGCCAAAGGCATGGAGAAATAAAGGGTTTATGTGCCAGAAGCGGTTTTGTGCTAGACATGAAATGGACATCAAGCAACTTAGAAAAGCTTCGCGTCTTTTCGAAAAAAGGAGGCAACTTTACGCTCGTTTATAAAGGCAAAGAAATAAGCTTTGAAACTAAAGAAGATAAGGAATATTTTCCTTTGAAGAGGTTTTAGGGGAATAATAAAATTAGTAAATACCTGATGGATTTAGGGAATAGAACTCTACCTATCCCTCCTCAAAA
>Ga0105055_10006379_pt1 | contig 16205 bp, 11 predicted proteins | sample BON03_FD_78090 | JGI IMG/M metagenome (GOLD analysis project Ga0105055, IMG submission 78090) | Freshwater microbial communities from Lake Bonney liftoff mats and glacier meltwater in Antarctica - BON-03 | ecosystem: Environmental > Aquatic > Freshwater > Ice > Glacier meltwater | place: Lake...
GGTTTTGAAAGATGAGTCAACGTTAAACGTGATTGACAGTCTATTGCAATAGAACAGTCGCGAGACCAAAGAAGGCTTTCAGATACACTAGATTCATATAAATCAGTTGGTAAAGTCTGTTTGTTTGAGCCAAATACTACTGGGTGCATCCATGCATGGTAAAACCTTTGGTTTTCCATCATTCTGTCACTCAAAGAGTCTGAACTGAATTCCGGAAAACTTCGAAGGGCCCCAGTAGCATTTGATTCGCTGTAATGATAACGTCTACGATTAACGTTTTTTATTATTATGCAATCCACTATTATGGCATTTTATGGGCGTTTGGTTCACCAGCATCCCTTAGCAATGAATACTGCAACAGGCTTGTGTATAGCTGGCCTCGGAGATGTAACCGCACAGAAGTTGGAAGGAAAGAAAGAAATATGCAGCAAACGTTTTCTTGCTTTTAGTATTCACGGAATGATGTAAGCGACCTGCAAGAACAATTAAAATTTTGTGCGTAGTGGAATCTGATTTTGAGCATAGGTGGACTGGGCCGTTTAATCACTTTTGGCTTCGTTGGTTAAACACTAAATTTACCGCTTCCCAAACGATTCAGAAAGTTTTCATGCAACAGCTTTTTGCGAATCCATTTATATACCTTCCTTCCTATTTTGTCACTTATGGATTTCTCTCAGGCTTGTCTGAAGATCAGATAGTTTATAATATAAAGAAAAAATATGCGAACTCTTTGCAATCGACTGTGGTTTTCTGGGCACCCATTTCCTATTTCGTTTTCAAACGAATTCCTGAACCTTTCCAGTCAGTGTCCATGTCCGGGATCAGTTTAGTGTGGAATATAGGATTCAGTTATATGAACAATTAATTAGCAGTCCAGTATTCATAGTTACATCAACAATTAATTAACATACCAGGTATTGGATTTTCAAACAAACACTGAAATAGTAATGCAGGATTCATTTCTAGATAGATAGACAGTGAACTAAAATTTACAGTATTACTCGGTTACATGAATAACTCACTAACAATATGCAGGATTAACTTATTAGATATATACACAATAGCAATACTGGATTTATAGTTCGATAATTATCACCCATTAGCGTTGCAGCAAGTAGCACTAACTATCGAAGCCTATATACAGTTCCTGATTCGGTCACAATTAATTAAATATATTTATACTCTAAAATGAACTACATTTTGCGAAGGCCTACCAGTGCTGCAGCCCACAGTAAGTAGTAATTCCCAAACCATTTCTCCAATCCTGGTTTATCCCCATGATTGTAAATAAAGTCCATTTGGGAAACCTGAGCAGGATTCATTTCACCAGGCGCTATAACTGTCTGATGCCTCCAGTGCCACATTACCACTCCCCACATCAATGTGTTAAAAATACTCAATCCTTTATCGTACCCTTCAGCACTATGTGAAAGAGTCGGAATCATATCTTTCCTCACTAAGTAAGATCCGAATGCAAATATCGTCCTAATTCCAATTGCCATGTTAATCTGTTTTTTTAAACTTGAGTCGGCTGAATCTCTCGCCATGATCAAATATCCAGCGAAACATCCTGCAACAAAAGAGTGCCACTGTTCCAACTTGTCACTTCCTGAAAGCTTCATCAACGCTTTCTCGCTCAATTTGAATAAGAACGAAATACGCGCTATAATCCAACCATGCTTCAGGGTTTGATCCCCATAAAACTTCAACGATTGGAAGATGGGTCTGCTGGGTTTATTGAATAGCATGGGACGAATGATGCTCGTTACTGCATACGGGATTCGAGTTTCGATGCCAAAGTACATGCCTTGTCTTACTGACCGAAGCAGCTGCGAGGGGAAATCATCACCCTCTACCAAAGTGCTCATCAACTCAGTCATTTGTGTTTGCGATTGTGTAATTTAAATTTTCGTACTGGTAAATCGAGTTAGGATCGGAATGAAACAAACGACGTCATCTTTTAACTAATTTAAATTTCAGATTCATTCTAAATGAAGGAAAAAAACGAGTCTGTTTCAGAAAAACATTTCGTTCAATTTATTCAATATTCCAGATCCTACAAGTATTATAGGATCGCTTTTTCAAGTTTTGTTTTTGAAATAGACAATATTTGACATGTTGAGTTTTGTTGTGCACAATGTTTTCGGAGTCGCTTCTCCATTTCAGAAGGATAACAGAGTTTACCACGTGAAGACCATAGCCCATCGAGGGGGACGATACTCAACACCGGAGAACACAATAACTACAATATTGCGACATGATCGAGCTGGATGTGTATCTAACAAAAGATGAACAAGTTGTGGTGGTGCATGATCGAAACCTGTTGAGAGTGACGGGTGTCGACAAGCTAGTAACTGCTTTGAACTTTTCTGAATTGCCCAACGTGAGGAATGTTCCCAGCGATGGACGGGAGCAGGGGATGAACAACGAGGCGATCCCTCCAGAAGGATGCCCAATTCCTTTACTGTCACAGGTTTTGAAACTCTTGAGAGACAACCGGGAAAAATCAGTGCTTATAGAGTTGAAACAGGCCTCCGCGCTTTTGGTCCAAAAAGTTACACAGCTTTTGAAAATGTATGGCTTAATCAAAAACGAGCAAGTAGTCTGGTTTTCGCTGGACAAACATATAAATGACATATTGGTTCTTGTTAATCCAGACATTCCAAGAGTCGCCTCTGTATTAGAAAATATTTCTTCTACAATACTATATTGGCTCGGTCTCTTGCCTATTGTTCCAATCTCCTTTCAAGTTTTTGGCACCTCCAGCGGAAATATTCAAGAGTTTGTGCATGATCTCCCGGTAATTAAACATTGGCCTACACCTGTAATAGTTGCTCTTTGCCGATGTTTCAAGGTACTTTTAGCCCCGAAAAGAGTTTTTCAAGTGATGAAATCTCGAGGCATTCCTTGCTACGTTCTGGGTGTCAATCAAGATTCGGAGTTTGAATTTGCATGCGATATTCAAGCAGACTCCATTCTTTCTGATAACCCAAAATGGCTCGACCAAAAATACATCCCAAATCAGAAATAATTCAAGAGATTTAAATTTCCTAAAACTCGGATTGTTGAAACGTATCCTTTTTCTGACGGCCGGTTTAATACTTGAGGTTGCATTCTAGCTTTATTAACTGCATGTGGTTGTTATGAAGAATCCTATCAGATGAGAAAGTAATGATCCGTTTCCTTACCTTGTTCCTCGTCACAGGCAACTAAGAATATATGATTTTTGGAAATATAGCTCATCTCAGACAACATGTGCACTACATATATAGATTCAAGTCTTCACTATCTGCCAAATTGTTGAATATCCAATTTGGACCATTTCAAGGCTGTTAATTATAACTGGATTTGGATTTCGAAATTATCGAAGCGAAAGAGGAGCGAAAAAACTCCTTAAAAATTGAAATCGATTTCATATTTTATCCTAGTAACTACCTATCCAAAACTTTACGATGTCATCTATTTCACCCTACTCCTATGACCATTCATTTCCTTCGGAACGATTTTAGACTGTCTCGAATGCTTTGAAATCACTTTCGTTGAACACTTTTCAAAGTTGCAAAGTTTGCATGAGACCATGAGCCGGTTGCTCTCAAGTACTGTAAAATGAACTTGGTACCGAATATCGTGAAAGATTCGTTGGCTTCAACTATTGGGTTAACCACACTGTATTTACTATTTATCATAGAGATTATGATGCGCTGTTTTTTTGGTTGTTGATTGTGACGATTGCGAAGTAAACGAACATGGCAACAAGATGAAGAGGGAATTATCTAGTATTATCTATAGGGTGAACTTGGTGGATAGCAGAAGTCCTATGAGTAAACGGTAGTATCTACTAAGGATAAAATTTTCATTATCCGAAATCACGTCATCTACTTTGTTCGACAGACACACAGCATCATCACATTCTACAACATGGACGATCAATTATTGCAAACTTATGCTTTAGATGCAGAAGATTGGTCTGTCACTGAAGATGATAGCGACCAATCATTTGTATCATTCATAGATTATAAGTCCGACATCTTCTCTCATTTCTTGACTCAACCCATTCTTCCTGATATTTTTCCATCGAATTCCGACTCTATCCTCTCTGTGCTATTCCCCGCCGATGAAGAATCATTGCCCAAGAAACGGAAGATATCTGCAAAGCAACTGCTACTCGATCGAGCTCAAGCTGGTCTCGTGAAAAGAAAATTTAACAAGTGCACACCCATTGCAGTGCCCAAAGCGGATATAGATTTCCGGTGCAAGGCAGAACAAGGAATATCCCCAATTCACCCAGATTCAAAAAAGTGTTGTAAGTCAAAACCGTCGGATTTGAAAGCTTTAAAGAACAAAACTTGCGAATTCTGCTTGAACCAATTCGAAACTCTTGAGGCTGTGAAGGCGCACCGAGAAAAACATTTACTTCCAGATGAAACATTCGCTTGCACGTCAGCTGATTGTTTCAAGAGATACTCCACTGGAGAAGGCCTTCGACTTCATGTGAGAAACGTTCACCTAATGGCAAAGAACTGGAAATGTCTGGCTGACTCTTGTGATCGCTCATTCGTTCGTCAGTCCGACCTACGAATGCATATTATTAGAATGCATTCATCGCATAGACCATGTGCATGTCCAGTTGCAAGCTGTGGTAAGTCATTTGCTTGCCACTCAGAGCTGCGCCGACATGTAAATTCGTGTCACAAGCTGACGTGCACGAAACAGGAATTGAACAAAAACAGCAATATTGTAGATCCAGCCTTTGTAAAGAGACTAATGCTCAAGGTGGAATAAAATAATAGAGGCCTTCATTTATAATTTTCAAAACATTTTTTTAAATCTCGTCTCAGTTTCATCCAAGCGTTTGTGCAATTCTCCAAACAGTATTACATTATATTGTCATGGTTTCAAGCATTGATTGTACAATGGATTTTGTACCGTACAATTCTGGTTTCTCCAGACCAATCCCAGCCTCGTTATAAAAGGTCCCAGAAAAAGTCAACGGAATTAAGAAAAAAAGAAAAAGATTGTTCCTCATCGTTGATTGCGGCAGCCCCAAGTGTTCATCAAGTAAAAACCAAGCACCAGTAATATTCATATAGTTCCCAAATAGCCCCAACAACTCCAGGATAAAACTATAAAAAAGCCCCCCGCGAACAGTGAGATCAAAATCTCCGATCACAGAACACGGTTTCGCTGCTACATTGCGCGTAGAATCCATACAAGTATGCACCATAAAAGTGCCTGTGAAAAGCATAAGGAACAACCCGGTTCCCATGTACTTTAGTTCTAATGATATGGTAACCTCTGTGACAAAATCCATGCCATTTGGAGATATTATCCATTCTTGGCACAATCTATCCATACCTAACCAAGCACAACTCTGTAACCAATGGCTGCATAGAGCCATCATCACATATCGATACTTGTTAAACCTTCTTCTGGAGCGTAGAGCGGACATGAATCTTTCAAACCGATTCCCAATTGTGCGTCTGCTATCTTCATTGCGTGGCAGCAGTGCTTCCATGTCCTCTTGAAGCTCGCTGATGTCAATAGGTTGCTCCAAAGGTTCTACTGTGATTCCAACTGGATGCATCAGCGTCCCGAAGTGAACAATATACTCCCCCATGGCATCCACTGGGTTGAATTCGCCATGCAGGATATCTTCCGCTCCTAGAGTCGTTCCCACTGTGTCATTCTCATCAAGTCTCTCGATACTCTTACCCACTTGATAATACTCGAATGCGACAATAATAAATGCAAAACCCACCAAACCCGTTATTAAGGCAGCTATATCTTTCGCCATGGACGGACGATCCAAAGAATACAAAATTAAAAGTACACTGTACATCCCACAAGTCGTCATGATCTGCGCTATATAAGCAACAAGACCACGAAACACATGGGCGACCCAGAAAGACTCGTCGATGGAGGCCCAGAAATGTTCAAACCTTGAAAGAACAGGATCATTTTTTGAATAAACTTGACCATTTTCCAAAAGGGAGGCACAACTAAACTGCAACGAAATCCCGAAAAATATCCAAAAAATTTGTAACTCTACTTGCATGTCTTCTAACTCACAAAAATCTGTAACTTCAACATTACAGAAATGCTTTCCAACCCCGGTGGTTGTAAGGTTGTTCCAGACACCCACCCAAAGACCTATTGATGAGTAGACCGAAACAAGTCCCATGGTGTGTACTCCTAACACTCTCAACAAGAAACTCCCTACCGTTTCGGAAGTTTCGATCTGCACGACGGCGTCCCAAGTAGCTTCTTGACAATTAGCAACCTCGCAATCATGTTCAAAGTCGTACATGCATGTTTCCGAGAGGGAGATGTTGCTACGGCTATTGATAGACCGATGCGACCCGTAGAAACTCATGAGGATATGAAGACAGGAATCGACGCCGTCAACGACAAAAGATAACAAGTGGGGGATCTACCCGCATGTGTATTTATGATTCAAAATTCTAATATTAAATGCATACTGGTACATAAAATGGTATTGTGAAGAGAATCAAGGTATCATGAAATATATAAGTTACGTTCCTTTCACAAAGTTGGAAAAGATTCAACTCCATTTATAAGTGAAAATCGTCCTTTTTGTCTCGGGAACACCATCGCCTCCTGGTCCCAAGGCCATCCTCCAAACTGGGTATTTTGGTAATCTTGAAAAGCTTGTTGGATTTCTGAACTCGTATTCATTACAAATGGACCATGTTGTACAACTGGTTCCTTGATTTTCTTGCCTTCTAAAATCAAGAATTCAACTTTTTGGCCTTTAGAGGAGAGTCTCAAAGGTTGATTCGGCTCCACTTCCAGAACAGTGGCTTGCGTCGTCCTTGTAATAATTTCTTCCTCCAACATCGCTTCATCACCCTCCACAAAGAACACTGAACGACTAAATTCATTAGAGGGTAACGATGGAAAATCTACCTGACTGCCAGGCTGCAAGGAGACATGGAATATACCAACATGGTTGTGCGCAGCCCATGAGTTCGACGGGGGGGCTAGAGCGGATATACCTTCATAGGAGCCTGACCAGATTCGAACACGGGCTCCACTACCCTCCCATTTTGTAACGTCATTGGACCAATGCATGACCTTATAGCATCCGTGAGTTTCTAAATACAATTTAATCCAATGATACTTACAAAGTCACAATCTACCATTTTGCTTTTGGCAGGTAAGTTGAGTCATATTTGAAAAAAGCGAGTGGAATTCGGTGAGTCGGTGTTGATAAGAGGGAAATTTTCTCCATGCACAACACCACTTCCAGCGGTCATCCATTGCAAATCTCCGTCGCCATAACGACCTGCATTTCCCTTACTATCAGTGTGGTCTATGATTCCCTCTAAAGTAGCCGTGATCGTCTCAAACCCTCTGTGAGGGTGTTGGGGAAACCCCGGAACACGACGCCCATGGTACATTCGATAATCTGCATCGGAGTTGAAGTCCATTCCATTTCCAAGCACGCCAGGTACTTCCATGCTTTCTCCACCAGCGGGATACTTGTCTTTATGATACACACAAAATATAAACGGATCTATTGTTGACATCGGTCCTCCGTTGGCGCGAGTCACAGTACGAATGCGCATCTTGACAAAAAACGATGTATTTGTACGGTATTAACATCATTAATACAGGACGGGACAGTATCCGCAATACTTACTATAAATACTATACCTTGTGGAGGCGCCGAACTTGTTCTAATACCAGTTTACTGTATGTAAATAATTATGTTGCTATTCGTTCCGAAATTTAATTCGAAAGTCGAGTCAACATGTGGGGGAGCTTTCAGTGGTTGATACTCATGGCGCTCATCACAATAACAGCATCAAAAAAGCCTTCATCGTCTCCAACGATATATCCATCATCTTCCTTTCCTACATCAGCATATCCTACATCTTCCTATCCAACACTATATCCAACGACATCATTTCCCACATCATCAAGCTATCCAACGTCATCGTTCCCAACATCATATCCAACATTTTCAAATCCTGGCAGTACCGATGAATCAGTTTTCTGTGACTGTGACCAGTGCTGCGACATCTCTACTGTCGATTATTACCATAACAAGAATTTCAATGTGGAAACCGGACGTCAACAAGCTGTTCGAAATGAAGTATATAACGCAGTTGCAGTGATGTCATTGCCTTCAAAACAGCAACTATTATGTTACACCCTCATTTTCCCTGGAGTTGGCACAGAATACGACTGCTCTAAAATCAATGCGTATGTAGCGGTGAAAGGAGTTGCATTCCGAGGCCAAGTGAGCTCCGGTAGCAGTGATGGAACTTGCGATGTCGGATGGGATGGACTGTTTGAAACATTTGACGATTACAGTAACCGCGATGGACGGCTTTCTGTCGGATTTCTGGTGGCTTTGGGAAAAAGTTCCTCTTGTTACATTTTAGAAGATAAGAAGAGAACTATCAAATCAAAAATAGAAAGCAAATATCTATATCAAGTGGACAAACTAAACGCCAATTCAGATGGTTCAAGTATCACGTTAACTGCTACTATTTCTCGGAATCGCGGTTCAGATAAAAGTTGCGAGTTGCCAACATCCATTCAGTTTGTTATGGGCGACTGCACCATCATCGCAAGCACGTTAGCATCGAGTACATCAACCCAGAATACATTTACACGCAAACTCACCCAAAATACAATCCTTAACTGTGCTTTGCATACGGAAATTGATTCGGGAATTGCAATATTCGACTATAGTGTCTCTGTCGCTGCTACTCAAGGCCCTTCATGCGAAAGTACCTCCAAAATATTCCCGCCAGATCAAGATGTCAACTTCAAAATCAGCATGGCAATGGCGGATATCCCTTCTGAGTACTATGAATTGGATAATGTAATTCTTCGCGTGGAAAGTTATTCCAACATCAACTGTGAAGGGCTTCATTTTGCCGCCGCCAAAATAGCTGTCGTGGTCAAAGCGTCTAGTTCCAGAAATGATTTTCATCCTGACTTGGAAGTCAAAGTTAATGTCGCCTATCTGGACGATACTATTCTAGTTCAAAATGAGACTTGGTGTGACAATTATTCAGATGGCGAGAAAATTTGCTATTTCAAATACGTATCTATGGAATGCTTGCCAGTGACGCCTCAAACGCCGTGTTCATTTGTCTATCTGGGATTTTTGCGGTTCTCTCTAGGATACTCGTATATCCAACACACCACATCTTTTGACCAGTCGCTCTATATTAACGAACCTATTTCAAACACTTATGTGTTCGAGAAATGCCCAGTGGTATTTGCTCAAAACGATTTGTCAATCCAGATACCGGTGGAAGTGCTGCTGGAAGGGACGGATATGAATGCAGATGTCAAAGCAACGATTCGATTTAAACAATTGAATGATTCCTTCCCATTAACTCTTCGTATTATTCACATAGTGGCCAGTATCGAAGGCAGTGGCATATCGAGAAGTTTCGATGTCAATGATAAATTGGAGCTCATGAAGTTCGAGCTCTCCCCTTACCATCGCGACGCTCATTTTTGTAGATCGGAAGGGAATGAGGACATATGTTCTTCATTTTATTTGGAACATCAAAGTATCTATACGGCTGGAAATCCAGACGTTTTTCACATTCCTAACAAAGGATATTACAAATGTGGAGATATTAATGCTCGTGCATCTGATAGCTTTTCGTTCAAACCAAGTGATTGGGTGTTTAACACATGTACAGAGAGCAAGGGAACATTGAAGGTTCAAATCACTGCTGTCCTAGATGATTGCACGACTTCCGATGTGGCAAGAAGATTAAGTCAAGATTTGAAGATAGTCAATAGCGAAAGGACTTTGAAATTGAACTTCTCACAGAGTCCTTCATTTAGCCAGAGACTATCGAGTCGGTCGATCCTCTTGCTAGCTTTTTTTTCAGTACTTGCTAGCTTTCATAATTGATATCGGGGGTTAAAATAATTGTAAATACTTGATTAATGTGCGACAATATGTGGTTTTCCTGGTAGAGCACCTTCTGTTTCGACATGCTCGATCTTCAACTCAGTGACACACATGCTGGATTTGACATAATCGATATTTTCCAACAAAACCGCTTCCTGGTCGTAAGGCACCGTGAGTTCAAAAGCTGCTGCCCCTTCATCTTCCAGACGACTCTTAGCGTACGCACTGGCTTGCATCACTTGCTGTGTCAATGGCTTGAGCATTGGATCACTCGCAGCAAACGTCCGTACTTGGGCCAAAATTTTCTCTGGCAGCGAATTCGACGCTTTGTCGTATTGTTGTGCAAGAAAGTTTAACACCTTTTGCTTCCACTCCGGGTACTCGTTGGTCACATAAAGTGTCACACACGTTGCTGGGATTTTAGACTTGATGATCTTTAAGCGAGCCGCGCGGATGGTGTCGTTCATATAGGCTGCTGCACGCACCAGAGCAAAGTCGGTACCTGCGGAAACAACAGGCCATCGACCTACTTTAGCCAAGAATCCATCTTTACGAAGAACATCTCTCCATATCTTCTCGCAAACGTGTGGAACGATGGGGGACATGATTATTGAAAAGGTCTCCAGAAATCGATGCACAAGAGTCTTGTGTAGACTGAGATCGGAGATTTTACACGCGTTCTGATACGCATCTCGATAGTTGAGCAGTTCAAAAAAACCAAACTTGCAGACATCCGCATATCGCATGTTGTCGTAAGCTGATTTGGTGTTCTCAATACAAGTGTCTATCTGAGCATTAAATACTCGATCAAAGAAATGAAGATCATCCCCAGTACGTAGATTGGTTTCTGCAATCACAGCATTCGCGAAATCAATCTCCAAGCAAAGCCGAAGAATGGATTTGTCTGCTACTTCACAAGAAAAGTTCGCATCCTCTAAGCCATCTCCCGAACAACCGAGAGCCAATCGAGTCGCATCAGTGGTCCAGCCAACCGTGATCGCTTTGCCGTCCATCATTATTTCACGGTGACCGACAACGGATTCGTCGAGCATGATAAAATTGCCCTCCGATTTAGACATCTTTTTGTTCTCCACTTGCACATGACCTAAAAAACAAAAATTAGATTTCGAAATTCCAACAACTTGTTTGAACTAAAGGAGGCCCGAACACGAGAATTTTAATCATAAAACGCAGACGGGTACTATGATGTTCGGTACAATTTGGGATCGTATTTGATGGAGATTTGAAATAAACGAATCTTGGAAGACCCAAGTCGCATATCCACTTTTTTACAACAAAAAAGACATGTGGTTGAAAACCATGTAACCTCTACAAAAGAATCCTTCAACAACATAATAAAAAAAACGTACCATTGACAAAAAACGATTTCGGCATCAAATCCGGTCGATCATTCCAGACGGCATTGTGATTGTACAAACACATTGTTAAGTGATTCCTCACTAAATCCTTACCAGAAACACGAAGATTTACTGGATACCAATATTCAAACGATTCCCTCAATATGTCCAACTTGGACTGCTCAATCTCACACCCAGCAGGATAACTCTTTTTTAAAAAGATATAATCGAATGCTTCATTGGTCAATTGCTCCGGCTTGATGTCTAATGGACTAGCTCCTTCGTTCCCAATGTAATCATCCGGACTACTGCGACCTTGCAACAGGTGAGATATGGTATAATACGCCATATAGATGGTTGAATCAGAAAGAGATTCAATCACGAATTGCTCGTCCCATGGTAGGTTCGTTCCGAGACCAAACGATCTAGAACACGCCCATTCCTTCAGCCAGTGTAAAATAGAAACAAACTCATGGCGGGTAGCATCAGTATACCCAGTAAACTTAGTAGGGTCGGTTACATGCGCAAGCACCTCATCTCGCCATTTCTCTTCGCCGTACTTGATGAACCATTGATCCAAATAGGAAACCACGCAACTGTCTCCTGAACGACTCACCACCTCCTTTTCTGGTTCGTAGTACACCATAGCTTCGCCATCCTTGATCATGATATTCTTGACCATGTCTTTTGCGTCGCATACCTTTAAGCCTTTCACACCGTCTTCTTCTCCGACGATCATCACGCCCTCGTAGAAGCCTTTCTTGTAAGTTTCCGCTTTTGCATCAGCCAGCTTTTTGGAATCGTTTTGCGATTTGATTTTAAGTTTATCGCACATGTACACTGCACATGTATTTCCCATGCCTGGAATTTCAATTATGGGGATCACCTGGTACGAAGCAACCATCTCTTCGGTAATTCCGTACTTGTTACGTAACTTTCCATCATTTTGCCAGTCTCTCAATGCTGCATAATCATCAGGAGCATCAGAGGGAACCGATGTCACCACTCCTGTTCCTTTGTTCATCGATATCGTGAGTAGAGGCAACGTGTACACTTTATCGTAGCTGGTCTTCGGCGCTTTCACTGGCAATCCGATAAGCTCGCGGCCTGTCACTGTGGCAATGCAACGAATATCTCCTTGTGTGGCCACGAATGGATCTTGGTACGACATATTGCGAGCCGATCGATGCGAGCAGATAAATACTTCGCCGGTACTAGGAATTTCAAAAGCGCCATATTCACCATCGGGAAGCAAAAAGCAATTGGTCTGACCATACATCGTTTCAGGACGTAAAGTGGCAGCAACTAAAAATGCCTTGCCAGCTTCAACCTGACGAGCCAATTCAGGATTTTGAGCTACAGTGTCAGGTTTCAACTCGAGCGTTTGTATCTTAATGAGTGTGTACTCTTGAGGTCCCACCCCTTCTCCTACGCTACGATCGTGATCAGCACATGCTTGCTTGTCCAGAGGAGAGTAAACTGTTGGTCTTCGTCCAAAAGCCACCTTGTCTGCATCTCGAAGCTTCTGAAATTGCCAACGAATGAATTTATCATAGTATTGATTTTCAGACGTCGTTATAAAAGATCGTCGCCAATCAACATGCAATCCGAGCTTTTTTAAATCTTGTTCCCCCAGTCTAGGAAAATAATTCAACCAGTAAACTGGATCAGCGAACCGAGGAATTTCATCATCTGGGATACCAACCATCTTGAGAATATCCCATTGTAGCTTTGCACTTCCAGTTTTCTTGGCCAGCTTGCCTTTAGCGCCTTTGAATTTGTCAAGTTGTTTAACAACAGTTTCATCCTCTCCTTCTATCGTTTGTTCCACAGCAGCTGCGACAGGAGGCACTCCATACTTTTGCATTTCTATTTGAAGCTTTGTAGCAGCACCCTGGATTGGCATACCAGTGCAATGAAAAGCATACGGGAAAAGAACATTCTTCCCCAAGAGACGCTGGTACGCAGTCATGTAGTCGGCTTTCAACATCGTGAAAGCATGACCGAGATGAAGTCTTCCATTCATGTAAGGGTACGGGAACGTCACCAAGTAGTGCTCTTTAGAAGCATCAACCTCTGCTTCAAATACCTTGTGCTCCTCCCATGCAGCTTGTATCTCCGATTCGATCAATCGCAGTGAATCTCTCTTCTTAAACTGAGCCATAAGATTCTTTTCTCATCCACCAAATCACCACAACGTATAGGGGGGCGTACCGCATTTCTTGAAACAATTCTTTCGAATGGACGAAATGCTGGTGACATTCGTTTCAAAGAATTCGTCTCTGTGTCCAGGTGCGTCTGTCTTCGGTGCAGTAGACGCATGCAAGTTTGCATACCAAAACTTTCTCGTGGATTCCACTGATGAATCCAATGGAGAATCAAAGGACATTTGCGAATTTACTAGAGATTCAACGGACATTATTCTTGAATCTAATAACATTATTCTTGAATCTAATATAAAAGATTCAACTGGAGGTTCAACTGACACTATTCTTGAATCTAATATAATTGATTCGACTGGAACGATATTTGAATCTACTAAATTTGATTCAACGGACATCCTTGCAAATAAATCAAATGCTGAATCTATAAAAATGGCTTTGGCAGGTTCTTCCTTTCGGGTAATTTCAAAATTTCGTGAGATTCAGAGTCCCAAAGTTGTATTTTGGGATTCGTTCTATGGCGATATCGGTAAACTCCCGAAAGCTGCACCGGGGTTGGAATTCTTCGGGCATTCCTTTCCCCAAGAATCTTTTATCACGTGCAAAGATTATTTAAGCGTTTTATTAAAACGCCTTCAACCTTCCTGGTATCCTATAACATATTGCGTCAGTGATTCCAATATAGACTCCGGATCCATGCTAAATGAGTTTCCAATATTTATAGGACACTGGATGGAACAGCAAAGAACGAACCCCGATACAAATGTCTGGATTGTTAAACCGGCGACATCATCAAGATCAAGAGGCATATTCGTAGATAGGGACTTGAAGTCTCTCCTACATCATCTTGAGAATGTTCTTGAACAATTCACAAGGTCAGTGGTCTCCCAATACATATTGAATCCTGTTTTATTCAAAGGCCTCAAGTTTGATCTTCGCTTCTTTGTTGCATTGAAATCAATCGATGAATATTTCGTGTATGATGAATACATTGTTCGTCACGCGCTTTCTCCGTATGACCCAAATTCAAATTTGAACCATATTCCCACTCACATGACAGTATTGCAGTATTTCGGCATTGAAGGGGACACTAATTGTTCATCTGATGATTTTCTGCAGTTTATGGAGGCAGAATATGGAATACAAGTACACGGCGTCGGCGGTTTGATACATAAATGTCACCGTGTTATTGCCGAGCTATTCGATTTTTCAACCAGCCAACATATTGGTTCCGCCGGGGAGATTGTTGGGCTTCTTCCTGATGCTCGGTCAAGAGCATTATACGGCATCGACATAATGTTGCATTCCCTTGAGCAACCGATGGTTTTGGAAGTAAACTATAAACCAGATCTTGCTCGAATATTAGAGAGGCGCCCAAACTTTCTTATCCAGACCATGGAACTTTTATTTCAAAACCAGCCTGCTGAAGAAAACTTGTTTCTTCATCCGAGAGGTTGTTTTGTACGACTTTCGAAATTATGATATTCTCCATATCTAGAAATTATCACTTACATTTTCGTTTTCAACAAACATTCGGAGAATTCGAATATTGGTAGTCTTTCGTTCTCCTTTTCTATAGTTTTCGTTCTGATTCAACTTTCGAATTTCGAGAGAAGTTCGTTTGAAATACTTGAAATAAGTACCTCGGGAAACCATTCCTCGCTTTCGCGTTCACTTTTTAATACAAAGTTAGAAGAAGAACTTTAATATCTTCATCGCTATTTCTTATTATTCAAATTACAAGCGGATGTCTCGGAAACTCCAGAAAGTAAAAACACGAACAGGGTCATAAAAAGAGTGTACTTCTCTTCCAATCACTTTCGATGGAACAGCAATGGCAGTGGTATCACTACCAACAAGCGATACAACAGCAGCAATACTATCAATGGTATCATCAGAATCAGATGAATCAGATGAGCTCCAACAACAACCAGATGGTTAGCAATCAGATGGTTAACAATCAGATGGTTAACAATCAGATGGTTCCAAACCACAACCAGATGGTTAACAATCACATGGTTCCAAACCGCAACCAGATGATTCCAAACAACAACCGGATGGTTTCAAACAATCAGACGAACCATAAGAAGAATAAGAGGCCTAGAGAGATCACTAGCAACCACCAGAAACCGAAGAAACGCCAGCTTGATTTAGACATACCTGAAAAGTATCTAGTTGCTCATAGCATTGGGACAAGCCCTGAAGAAGTTGCCCAATGGCGAGCGGAGAGACGCAAACATTATCCAACTGCTGCTAAATCAGCACAAGGTGTAAAACCTTCAGAAGATGCTAATAAAGACAAGTGTGAGATTAAGCCAGGAACAAAATCGCCAGTTTGTGAAACTAAACGAAAGAAACCTTGTTTCAAATTTAGTAAAGGGAATTGTAAATTTGGGGATAAGTGTAATTATTCTCACGACCCTGAGAGTAAGAACGAAATTTCTATAAACAAGAGAAAAGAGACAGAGAAGAAAAACCACTCTACTAATACAGGCAAGGAATCGTTGCTAAGAAAGCTTTTAATGTCTGATATCAATAAAGAACGAAGTGTAGTGTTAGAATGCATCCGTCATTTGTTGTCAAATAAAATGTAAAATAAATTTGAGATGTATTCGATTCGAAAAATGGATTAAAAATTGGATCCAAGAATTATTAAGATGTAAGTATCAATCAGATACTCACGTGTACAAAGGATTAACTATTTCAAGTATGAATTAATATTAAACTAGACAAATGTGAATTCTAAATGAATGGTCCCAACATCCAGAACCA
>Ga0105055_10006381_pt1 | contig 16202 bp, 12 predicted proteins | sample BON03_FD_78090 | JGI IMG/M metagenome (GOLD analysis project Ga0105055, IMG submission 78090) | Freshwater microbial communities from Lake Bonney liftoff mats and glacier meltwater in Antarctica - BON-03 | ecosystem: Environmental > Aquatic > Freshwater > Ice > Glacier meltwater | place: Lake...
CTTGTCGGCCAGGGTGATTGAAAATTTCAGATTAATGATTGTAACCCGCATCCGGAGTAATATTTTCAAAAAACTCACCAATATTGATATTCAATATTTCAGTAGTCAGCGCAAAGGTGACCTGATTTCGAGGTTCATGACCGATGTAGTAACCATTCAGGACTCTATAATCCGCTCTGTACAAGTTATTCTGCGTGAGCCGATTGCCATAATTCTTAATTTTGCTGTCCTGTTTACAATATCTGCCAAACTGACATTTTTTGCCCTGATTCTCATTCCTGTCTCAGGTCTGCTTATTTCTGTGATCGTCAAAAGGTTGAAGAAACATGCAACTGCTGCCCAAGAATCTTTAGGAGTATTGGTTTCGAGTATAGATGAGGGACTCAATGGTGTTAAAATTATTAAATCGTTTAATGCTGAGCACTATATACAAGAGAAATTCAATGCCATAAATATGTGGACAAGCAAAATCCACAGGAGACTGGCAAGACGGGTTCTGCTGGCCGCACCGGTTTCAGAAATGATGGGTGTAATTACTGTGGCTGCGCTCCTCTTTTATGGAGGTACCCTTATCCTTCAGGAGGGCTCGGATCTTCAGGGAGCTGAATTTATCGGCTATATCATTATATTTTCACAAATCATTAATCCGGCAAAAGCCATCTCAGAGGCATTTGGAAATATCTCCCAGGGAATCTCGGCAGGTGAGCGGGTATTTCAATTACTTGATGCCCCTGAAAAAATTACTGACAAACCGAACCCGGTTTCAAAAACTTCATTTAATGATTGTATTGAGTTGAAAAATGTCTCTTTCGCTTATGGAGAAAAGGAGGTACTGAAAGATATCAATTTTAAAATTTCAAAAGGTAATACTGTTGCTTTGGTTGGTCCTTCGGGAGGTGGAAAAACCACCCTCATGGATCTCTTGCCACGATTTATGGATCCTTTAAATGGTGAAATCTGTCTGGATGATGTTAATATAAAAGATATCAGCATGCGTGATGCCAGAGCATTAATGGGTATTGTGAATCAAGAATCTATTCTATTTAATGATACCATTTTCAATAATATCGCCTTTGGCAGAAGTTTTACTCTGGAGGAGGTAATCGAAGCAGCCAAAATAGCGAACGCCCATGAGTTCATAGTCAATACCTCTGACGCCTATCAGACCAATATTGGCGACAGGGGGATGAAACTTTCAGGAGGACAAAAACAGCGGATTTGCATTGCAAGAGCTGTATTAGCCAATCCACCCATACTTCTGCTTGATGAAGCTACATCTGCCCTGGATACTGAATCAGAAAAAGTAGTACAAAATGCCTTGAAAAATTTAATGAAAAATCGTACTTCTATTGTGATTGCCCACCGCCTGAGTACAATACAGGAAGCCGATCAGATTATTGTTCTGGAAAATGGTAAAATTGAAGAACAGGGTACCCATAATGAACTGATCCGGGCTGATGGCCTCTATAAAAGGCTCATCGAAATGCAAACGTTCAACGAATAAAAATGAAACATAAAGCACTGGTTTCTATAGCTTTATGTACCTATAACGGGGAAGCATATTTAAGAGAACAGCTGGATTCAATTGTTAATCAAAGCTACTCTCCAATTGAGCTGATTGCAGTTGACGATTGTTCCACAGATAATTCCTTAAAAATTCTGCAGGAATATGCAGTTAAGTACCCCATTATTAAAATTTTTGTTAATTCAGAAAACTTGGGTTATATCAAAAATTTTGAAAAAGCACTCCAGCTGTGTAGCGGAGACTATATTGCATTATCTGATCAGGATGATATCTGGGATTTAAAAAAGGTCGAAAAGCAAGTTAATACCATTGGCAATCACTTACTGTTATATCACGACTCCGAATTCGTGGACCAGAATGGTCAATCATTGAATAGGAAGATGTCTGATATTATGAATTTGTACCGCGGCGATCAACCCGAGGCTTTTCTTTTCTTCAACAGTATTTCGGGACACTCGGTATTAATGAAAAAAGAGCTTAGAGATGATCTCTTACCATTCCCAGATGCTTATTTTCATGACTGGTGGATGGGATACGTTGCCACAAACCTGGGCAGCATAGATTTCCTAAATGAAAGTTTAGTCAAATATCGGCAGCATCAGAAAGCAGATACAAATATTTTAAAACGGAAGAGGGATAATACAGTCAGAAATCCAATCAGTGCTTTGATGAAATATGAGCGGAAAATGCTATGGATTAAATCCTGCCTCGATTATCCTAAAAATAAAAATCCCGAATTCGTACGAAAACTCTATGCTGAATTCATAAAGAACAAAATGGAATTTATTTCATTCGAGCTTGCAAAGCTAATCTATAAAAATCGCGATGTTCTATTCAGCATTAACAAAAAAAGTAGCTTCAGTAAAGTGAATTTCACTCTAAAAGAATTGTGGGGAGGAAAAATCAGAAGAATATTTTCAGACTAATCGGGCTTGCTTTTCTTTGTAGCAGAACACATTAATGGCCATATCAAAACTTTCACAAATTAATCTGTTATCTACAAATGGGCGTTTTCTTGTGGCTGATTCCTTTATATAGTAATGGAAACCTAAACTTTCAACAAGTGCAAGAAGTTCATGCAGGGTTTGTTTTGAGTTCACATTGTTGTGGTATTCGAAGAAAATATGCTTGGCATTCTGTAAACTTTTTCCGCAATATTTCAAAACAATGTCCTCAGCACCTTCAATATCAATTTTCAAAAAATCGACATCTTCAGTCAGGTAATCGAGTAGAGGAACTGCTTCAATAAGCTTAGGCTCCTGCAGGGAGTATTCATTATTTACTCTACCCCCCATTCCACCATCAGTAAAGAACTTCAAGGTTTCAGTTTGGGTCCAGACCGCATTTTGATGAAGTGTCACATTTTTTAATCCAAAAGTCTCAACATTCTCTTTCAGGATCGCGAAAATATCAGGGTCAGGTTCGAATGCAATGATGTGATGATCAGGATAATTTATTGAAAAATATAAAACACTCAGGCCCATATTTGCTCCGCAATCAAGAATAGTACTTGATCCGGGGTTGGGTTTGAAACGATAAATTTCTGTCTCGAAAAGTTCAATATACGATTCGGCAAAACTTGGTCCGTGATGAAATTTAAAAGGTTTATCAAACACATGGGCATACCCGACTGTAAAGTGCTTATAATCCGCAATCCGACCTAATTCAAGCTTAATATCGCCCGAATTAAGCCTCATTTTTATCCTCGTTTTAAGCCTTCTGAACTCTTTTCTAAAACCCACAACTATCAGATTTATAGCAACTAAACAACGTTCATATTAAACAAAAAAAGCGATCAAATAGATCGCTTTCAAAAGTATTTGTTCAAATTACAATTTTCTTTTCACTTCTACCTGTTCGTATGATTCCACGATATCACCAACTTCAATATTATTAAAGTTCTGAATATTTAAACCGCACTCATAGCCGGTAGCAACTTCTTTCACATCATCTTTGAAACGCTTCAATGAGGCCAGTTCACCAGTATAAGCAACTACACCATCACGTATGATACGAATCTTGCTGTTTCTGGTAATTTTTCCGTCGAGCACCATACAACCGGCAATTGTACCAACTTTGGTGATCTTAAACACCTCACGAATTTCAACGTTTGAGGTAATTTTCTCCTCAAATTCAGGATCAAGCATACCTTCCATTGCGGCTTTCACCTCATTGATGGCATCATAAATAATTGAATAGAGGCGAATATCAATCTGTTCAGCTTCAGCCAATTTACGTGCACTTGCAGAAGGGCGAACCTGGAAACCAATGATGATCGCATCGGAAGCAGAAGCTAACAATACATCAGATTCAGATATCTGCCCAACTGATTTATGTATGATATTCACTTGGATCTGCTCGGTAGACAGTTTCAGTAAGGAATCAGATAATGCCTCAATTGAACCATCCACGTCACCTTTAACAATTACGTTTAGCTCTTTAAAGTTTCCAATCGCCAAACGACGTCCGATCTCATCAAGCGTAATATGTTTCTGAGTACGTAATCCTTGCTCACGTTGTAATTGTAATCTCTTATTGGCAACCTGACGGGCATCAACTTCACTTTCCATTACGTTGAACTTATCACCTGAAGTTGGTGCACCCTGCATACCAAGCACCTGTACTGGTGTAGAAGGACCGGCATGGTCTAACTTAACTCCGCGTTCATTATGTAATGCTTTTACCTTTCCACTGTATCCACCGGCAAGTATTGCATCACCAACGCGTAAAGTTCCGGCCTGAATAAGCACTGTTGTGACAATTCCGCGGCCTTTATCTAATGCTGCTTCGATAACTGTACCTACGGCACGTTTGTTAGGATTGGCTTTTAATTCCAGCATATCTGCTTCGAGTAATACCTTCTCAAGCAATAAATCAATACCTGCACCGGTTTTACCTGAGATTTCCTGACTCTGATATTTTCCACCCCAGTCTTCAACCAGGATGTTCATAGCAGAAAGCTGCTCACGAATCTTATCTGCATTTGCACCCGGCTTATCAACCTTACTGAAAGCAAATACTAATGGAACATTTGCAGCTTGTGCATGATTAATAGCTTCACGCGTTTGAGGCATCACACTATCATCAGCAGCAATTACAATAATTGCAATATCGGTAACATTGGCACCCCTAGCACGCATGGCCGTAAAGGCTTCGTGACCCGGTGTATCTAGGAAGGTTATTTTACGATCATTTTCAAGGGTTACCTCATATGCACCAATGTGCTGGGTAATACCTCCTGCTTCACCTGCGATAACATTAGTCTTTCGAACAAAGTCGAGTAATGAGGTCTTACCATGATCCACATGACCCATTACGGTTACGATCGGAGCTCTTGGTAATTGATCCTCTGGACTGTCAGGTTCTTCGAGCAAACCAATTTCTTCATCTTCAGGTTTCACAAACTCAACTTCATAACCGAACTCGTCCGCTACGATAGTTAAAGTTTCAGCATCAAGTCTTTGATTGATAGACACGAACATTCCAAGACTCATACAGGTTGAAATAACCTGAGTAACAGGAACATCGAGCATCAGTGCCAACTCATTTGCAGTTACAAACTCAGTAACCTTAATGGTTTTGGATTGCATTTCTGCTTCCAATGCTGCGTCTTCTGCAGTCTGAGCAACATCATCACGCTTCTGACGGCGTAATTTTGCTCTTTGTGCAAATTTACCTGATTTACCCGCACCACTCAAACGTGCAAGTGTTGCTTTAATCTGATCCTGAATTTCTTTATCTGTAGGTTCAGCTTTTGGAGCATCAGGTGTACGGGGCTTATTCCTGAAATCAGGACGGGCACCGCCTGCAGTACCCCCTTGTCCGGGTCTGGCATTTCTGAAATCAGGCCGATTACCCTGATATCCTGCACCAGGTGCTGGACGTGGTGATCCTCCTCCGGATTGCTGACTCTGCTGCCCCTGTTGTGTTGCTTGTCCGGCTTGACCGGGAGCATTATCTTTACGTTTCCGCTTACGCTTATGGTCAGCACCTGCAGCACTTGATGAGGAGGCCACCGGTTGCCCACGTCGAGCCGGCGAGGCCGGTAACTCAATTCTGCCAATCACATTCGGACCTGACAGGCGTTCTGCTTTGGCACGAATAACAGTAACATCAGGATTACTTTCCTGTGTATTTATTTTAATTTCTGGTTTTTCTTCAATTACTGGTTTCGAGGCAGTAACTGCAGAATGTTCCTTAACAACTTCTTTCGGGCTTTCAGCAGGTTCTTTAATTTCTGCTAAAGGGGGTGTTTCCACTTTGGATTCAGCTTTTTGCGGGGCGGGCTGAGGAACTACCTCCGGTACTTTAACTATGATCGGCTCCTCAACTTTAACAGCTGGAGCCGGTGCAACAGCAGACTTTTCCGGTTCTGTAATTTTTTTATCTGGGCGGGTTTTGGAATTAAGATCATCTAAATTGATCTTTCCAACAACTTTAACGCCTGGCAAAGCACCATCTTCTAATTTAGGCTCAGCAACTACAGGCTTCTGAGGTTCAGCTTTAGGCTTCTCGATTACAGGAGAAATATATGGATTGACATTCTTGATCAGAATCTCTTCTTGTTCAAAATCCTTTGAACGCTGTGGCTCAGTCTTTTCGATGGTTACAGGAATATCATCGCGACGAATCTTGCCAATAACGATTTGTTTAGCTTCTTCTTTTACGATCTTATCACCCTGGAACTCCTTAAGAAGAACATCGTACATCTCGTCGGTGAGTTTGGTATTAGGCCTGGCCTCAACTTTGTGACCTTTTTTCCCTAAAAACTCCACCGCGGTGTTCAGGCCGATATTCAGCTCCTTCGCAGCTTTAAGTAAATTTGTGCTTTTACCTTCTGACATTTAATATTTTAACCTCGCTATTTTTGTACAAAAGTACGTTTTTTATATGTTATATGCTTTGAGGATTGGGCTTTTTCTCAAGCCCGCAATTTCTCAATTAGCTGCAATCGAATAATTTATTCAAACTCTGACTTCAATATCTCAATTACATCTTTCACTGTGGTGTCTTCCAGATCAGTACGCTTAACCAATTCATCTACAGATAAGCTTAAAATAGACTTCGCTGTATCTAATCCAACACGCTTGAATTCATCAATAATCCAGCCTTCAATTTCATCTGAAAATTCCTCAATATCCACATCCTCATCATCTTCATGCGCTTCACGGTATACATCAATTTCGTATCCGGTAAGCTTTCCGGCTAACTTAATGTTATGACCTCCACGGCCAATTGCCAATGAAACCTGATCAGGTTTTAAATAAACTGCGGCTCTCTTTTCTTCATCATCAAGCTTAATACTTGTAATTTTCGCAGGGCTTAATGCTCTTTGAATATACAATGAAATATTGTTTGTAAAGTTAATGACATCGATATTTTCATTCTTTAATTCACGAACAATTCCATGAATACGCGATCCCTTCATACCCACACAAGCTCCAACCGGATCAATTCTGTCGTCATAGGACTCAACCGCCACTTTTGCCCGTTCTCCCGGTTCACGGACAATTTTCTTGATGGTGATCAGTCCATCGAATATTTCAGGAACCTCCATTTCAAACAAACGTTGTAGGAACTCTGGTGCGGTACGTGAAATAATGATCTTAGGGTTGCCATTCAGCATTTCAACCTTCTCAATAATTGCGCGTACAGAGTCTCCCTTTTTGAAATAATCGGCAGGAATTTGCTCTGTCTTAGGCAATAGAAGCTCATTCCCTTCGTCGTCAAGTACCAAAGTCTCCTTTTTCCAAACCTGATATACTTCTCCGGTTACAATCTCACCAACACGATCTTTATACTTCTTAAAAATTTCGTCCTTTTCAAGTTCCAGAATCTTGGAAACCAGGGTCTGACGTGCAGCAAGAATCGCCCTTCGGCCAAAGCTTTCCAGGGTAATCTGTTCAATAAAATCATCTCCAACCCCAAGATCAGCATCAATAACTTTTGCTTCGGCAAGTTCAATCTCTAGATCATCATCTTCCGAAAAACCATCTTCCATAACAGTTCTTGTACGCCAGATTTCCAAATCCCCGTTATCCGGGTTGACAATCACATCACAATTTTCGTCTGTGCCATACCTTTTACGCAACATGCTGCGGAAAACTTCTTCCAACACACTGATGACCGTAGGACGGTCAATATTCTTGAAGTCTTTAAACTCCTGGAATGAATCGATTAAATTAATATTGCTCATTTTTTATTGAATTTGTCCCGTTTGTACGGGACGTTATTTAAAACTCACTAAAACTATCGTTTCGGATATATCTTCAAACTGAATTAGGCTTTCGTGTAAAACCGCTTTCTTACCTTTCTCCTTAACCATTTCCTGAATACCTATTGCTGAATCATCGGCACTCACCAATTTACCTTCCCTGATACTGCCATCTTTAAGTTTAACCCTTAATGAACGGTTAATATTTTTCTGGAACTGGCGCAATGATTTTAGAGGGGTGTCTATTCCCGGAGAGGAAACTTCCAGTCTGTATGCTTGTTCAATTGCATTTTCCTCTTCAAGATGAAAACCCACATGCCGACTTATCGCTACGCAATCACTGATTGCAACGCCTTTGTCTCCATCTACTAAAATAGACAAAATTCCACTACCATGCATCTGAACGTCTACCAGAAACAAATCCGGACGATCATAAATCTTCTCTTCAACTAATTCAATTACACGTTTTTCTATGTTCATAATTGACCTTTTTTTAATCCCCTTGAAAAATAGGTTGGTAAAAAAAGAGCCCCGAAAATGTCGGGGCTCCTCTCAGATCGATGCAAATATAAACAAACTATCCATCATTACAAATAGCTGATTTCAATCCATTTATAAGACTTATTTTTTTGAAACACTGAATTTATACTCTATATACCCGTTTGAATTAAACAGTTCACGCGTTTTAATCAGATCTTCAGCATCCTGAAGCAACAACTTTGTGTAGCAACGGGCAAAATACAGTCTGGTATCCCTGAAATTATCCCCTGGTTTGAACCGAATCAGTGCCCCTTCAATTGTATATGTGCCTACCAAAGCCGGTTGAAAATCTCTCATTTCAGGGTCAGCCGGTTCTTCATAAACAGCGAAGAAATTAGTCCATAGCGAATCTGGTAGAGAATCAGTCCTTAACTCTTCTAAAGCCTGGTCAGCTAAACCGCTTAGTTCTAGCGCGCTGCTATCCGAATTAAGCCTGATCAGTAGTTTATTATTGGTACTTTCCTGAACCATTTCCTGTTTACAGGAATGAAAAAATATCAAAATAATTGTCGAAATGTGGAATAGATTCTTCAATTTCATTTTATTTACATTTAAAACCAAAAAACATGAGGCTGATTATCGAAATTCTATTAATGGGAGTAGCAGTCGCTATTGCGGCTTACCTGCTTCCCGGAGTTGATGTCGAAAATTTCTGGAGCGCCATTATTGCAGGGATACTTATTGCGCTTGCAAACGCTACCATTGGAACAATTCTCCGTATTCTAACCTTTCCAATCAATTTTCTGACTCTGGGTTTGGTTTCTTTCATTATTACCGTGCTGATGGTTTTATTAGTTGACAACCTGATGGAAACCTTCAATACCAGTGGTTTTTTCTCAGCCGTCTTATTTGCCATTGTACTCGCCCTGATTAATATGATCTTTTCGGCATTTCATTCGGAGAAAGCGGCTTAAGAATTATTCCCGATCCCTGAATTTTTTATGAATAAGGTATTATTATTCTTTAGATGCCCCTGTTGCTTTGATTACAAGAGGAGATTTGTCTTTTGCTGTTTGAACAAATACATCCCTGTTATCTGACATCCGATAATGTTTTGCCAGTTTTTCAACTGCAGCAGCTCTTACCTTTGAAACCTTATCATGGAGAGCCAATTCTTTCAATGTTTCATGAACAGCTTTAAGTTCATCATCAGTCAGATTATCAATAACAGATAAGGCTGTATGACGTATGAGCCAGTTCTTGTCTTTCAATGCTAATACCACTATATTCCTTGCTGCAGCTTCTTCCTTCATATCCTTCAGTTTCATTATTGCTTCAATCCTATCCATAAATAAGGGTGCATGCTGATACTGAAAAATATACTCCTGAATATTTTTTTCCTCGTTCTTTTCAGCAAGGATATACTTTTCAGCATCAACATTTACAAGATCAGGAGGACTTATTGAAGGGAAAATAAAGGATTGATTTTGCTTTTCAAGGACAATTTCTTTACGCTCAACTTTTGCTCCAGAATAAATGTCTATGGCCATTGGGATGCGGTAAAGGGGTGTTTCTGAAAGATTCTGATCCTGTGTAATATTAACCTTTATCTCCCGCTTTACAGGATCATAGGTATTCTGAATACCCAAAACCGGGTGTCCTGAGGCAAGGAACCATTGATTGAAAAACCAATTTAAATCAATGCCAGTAATTTCTTCAAATGCAAGCCTAAGGTCATGAATTTCAGCCGTTTTGTATGAATGCCTGATGAGGTAAAGTTTCAATGATTCAAAAAATGCCTCATCTCCTACTGTTTTTCTTAGCATATGTAGGATCCGGCCACCCTTGTGATAGCTGATTTCATCAAACATTTGTTCCCTGTCGGCATAGTCAAAACGGATTACGTCAGGTTCTGATTTTCGCTTATTCCCAATATAAACCGACATGTCCTCCAGGCCTTTCAGATCGGCCTGATCCCTGCCATATTTATATTCTTCCCACAAATATTCTCCATAGGTTGCAAAGGATTCGTTAAGAGGCAAGTTAGCCCATGACTCGGCCGTAACTAGGTTGCCAAACCAGTGATGAAACAGTTCATGGGCTATGATATCTTCGTGATTTTCGTCAAGGTACTGACCGGCTGACATATTCATACCTTCGAAAAATACAGATGCAGTAGTGTTTTCCATAGCCCCACTAACAAAATCACGGACAACGATCTGTGAGTATTTATCCCATGGATATTCTATTCCGAATTTATTAGAAAAAAACTCCATCATTTCGGGGGTTTTTCCAAAAACCAGCTTTGCAGTGGATGCATAAGCCGGTTCAGTGTAATAACTAACTTCTTTTCCTCGCCAGGTATCCTTAGTAATAGCGAAATCTCCGACTGCAAGCATAGTCAAATAAGTAGAGTGTGTCTGCTCCTGTCGCCAACTGTCAGTCCGGGTACCATCCCCGTTCATACTCGAAAATTCCAGTGTGCCATTTGAAAGGCTGACAAACTCATTCGGTACTGTAATATTCAGTTCTTGAGTCATCTTTTCCTGACTGCCATTAATGGTTGGAAACCAGTTCGAATTACATTCAGTTTCACCCTGTGTCCAGATCTGCCTAGGTTTCCCCTTTTCCTTTCCGTCTTTGTTTATAAAATAAATTCCGCGATCACCTGCCGAAGTGATATCCTCGCCGATCTTTAATTTATTGGGCATAGCTACATAATCAATAAAAACTGTGTATTTCTGATCTTTGTTATATATCTTATCGAGGCTGATTCTTAGCAATTTACCATCATAAGTAAATCTCAGTGGCTTTTTATCATAGTTGTTAACCAATGATACGGAGTTAAAACGGAAGCCATTGGCATTTAACACCAATTGATCAGAAGGATAGAAATAGGGTTTCGCTAAAATGGTAGCTTTCCCAATAACGTAAGCGCTATCCCAATCAAAACTTAGATCGAGCCGGGTATTTATAATATCTGTTGTCTTAGCATAACTCCCTCTGTAAACCATTGAGCCCTTTGAATTTTGGACAACAGTAACCGGATCCAGATTTATCATTTTTGGAGTAGAGCAAGCTAAGAGCAATATTGAGGCTAAAATGGGATAGCAGTAGATAAATTTTATTTTCATTTTTTATTAATTGTTTTTCATCCCGCACCTGCGGGATGAAGCTTCCATGAGCTTTTGAGCTTTGTTCACTGCGGTTTGTACCTTGTTGCACATGGAGTTTTCAATTCCTATTCTTCAAGCAGCAGATCATCGATTATGTTTTCGAATTCCTTTTTAAAATCCGTGTAATGTGCTCCTGTTCCGGGTCCGCTGAAACCGGTAAGGATTTTCCTGACCGTACCCTTTCTATCAATTACCAATAGTGTTGGGAAGGCTATAAAACTATTTAGCATTGGCAGACTTTTAACAACCTCGGCTTTATCATTTATATAGCCGGTAATCAACATATCATAGGGAACGTCAAACCTTTCGCGTAAGCGTGAAATATTTCTTTTCGAGCGTTCATAATCGGCAGTACGTTCATAAGCCAAAGCAATAATTTCAAGCCCCTTCTCCTTATATTTTTTGTATAATGGAACTAAATAAGCGGTCTCATCCATACAATTGGGACACCAAGATCCAAAAAGCTGTACAAGAACAATTTTATTCCTAAACTTCGGATCTGATATGGAAACATTCTTTCCATTCAGATCAGGAAAAGAAAAATCTATTTTATCAAATCCATCCTTCAAAGATGTTATCGAATAAGCATCAGGCAGGATCGCCGTATCATCTCGTTTAGCGGTCCAAGTCTTAACAGAAGATAGCCCGGAATAGAATAATCCATCCACTATGCTATTTTTGTTTAATATTTTGCCCGTAAACAGGTATGCATGACTTCCATCGAAACAGGACAGATAAATTTTATCATCGGAAACTGTTCCCTCCAGAAAACGATAATCTCCTGTACTGGTCAAAAAAGTACCAAAAATGCGGCCATCTTTTTGGGTAAATTCAGCAATGGCCTGAACTACATTGCCCGTCTTTGTATCATTGAAGGCCGCAGACCAACGGCCTGACACAACAAATTCAGGTTTAGTATTTGCCTTGAAAAAACGCCATGAATAACCTTTTTTGGCTTCAAACATCATTATTTCACTACTATCTGCAAAATGTTTAATCCATTGCCCGTTCAAAGACCCATTCCGGATCTTTACCCTGATCTCAGAATCAAAAAGGGGCATTTGAATAAAAATAGAATCAGATACTGTTGATATTTCATTAACCCTGAACCTTTCATTCCCATTTATAACATCTAAAAATTTCTGATTAGCCGAATCGATTACTTCAAAATTGAAAGGTATTACTGCTCCTGAAGTTGTCATAAGTGTAGCACGCCAAATTCCTTGTTCCAGTTCATGATTTGTTTTGTTTTCACAAGCAGACAATCCGGTAAGGAGAAAGAGGAATAAGGTAATTTTGAAGATGTTTTTCATAAAATGAACTCCGTTGCCTATTTCAAAATCTCTCGTGCTATAACAATACGCTGAATCTCAGATGTTCCTTCATAAATCTGCGTGATCTTTGCATCACGCATCAAACGTTCAACATGAAATTCTTTGACAAATCCATAACCACCATGTATCTGCACGGCTTCGATGGTAGTTTTCATGGCCACTTGCGAAGCAAATAGTTTAGCCATAGAGCTTGCCTGAGCATATGGAAGTCCTTGATCCTTTAGCCATGCAGCTTTTAAGCACAGCATCCTTGCGGCTTCAATTTCGGTAGCCATATCTGCAAGCTTAAATTGAATAGCCTGATGGCCCGAGATCGGTTTACCAAAAGCTCTGCGTTCTTTGGAGTATTGAAGAGCCAGCTCATAAGCACCTGAAGCGATCCCCAGAGCCTGAGAAGCGATACCTATACGACCTCCATCAAGTGTTTTCATAGCAAATGAGAACCCAAACCCTTCATCCCCTATACGATTCTCCTTAGGTACTTTTACATCAGTAAACATCAGAGAATGCGTATCGGATCCTCGTATTCCAAGTTTATTCTCTTTAGGACCTATCGTAAATCCCTCCATGCCCTTCTCAACAATCAGAGCATTTATACCCTTATGTCTTTGTGCAGGATTAGTTTGGGCAATTACAAGATAGGTAGATGCATTTCCACCGTTGGTGATCCAATTCTTAGTTCCATTCAATAGATAATGATCCCCCATATCGATTGCACTTGTTTGCTGAGAGGTTGCATCAGAACCAGCTTCAGGCTCAGAAAGACAAAATGCACCTAATTTTTCTCCCGCTGCAAGTGGTTTCAAATATTTTTCCTTTTGAAAGTCGGAACCATATTTCTCAAGTCCGAAGCAAACCAATGAATTGTTAACCGAAACTACCACAGAAGCTGATGCATCAACCTTTGATAGCTCTTCCATGGCGAGCACATACGAAATGGTATCAAGTCCAGAGCCATTATACATTGGATCAACCATCATTCCAAGAAAACCAAGTTCTCCCAGTTTTTTGATCTGCTCATGCGGAAACTTCTGATGTTCGTCCCGTTCTATTACCCCGGGCTTCAATTCATTATTGGCAAAATCTCTGGCTGCCTGCCGAATCATCAGCTGCTCTTCCGTAAATTCAAAAAACATAATAATTGGTTTTTACCCAAAATTTATGTTTCGGGCGTGATTAGTATTTGGTTGTATGCAAATATTAAGAAATATTTCCGTTAGTTATAAGGAGGTATGCAGAATCTGCCATAAAAACTAAAGAATGACAAATACTTGATTGATAATTTCAGGAATTGAACCTGATTTTTTTCTCAATAAGTGTAGTGGAATAGCCATTAAGATAATCTATAGTCTTTACTTCTCCGCCGTACTGCAATACTAGGTCGGCACCAACAATCTGTTCAATGGAATAATCAGCTCCCTTAACCAGGATGTTGGGTCTGACCAATTCGATCAGGTGCAATGGGGTAGGCTCATCAAAAATTACAACTGCATCCACAAATGAAAATGAAGCAAGCATTACAGAACGGGAAAGCTGATCTGTAATTGGTCGGCCCGAGCCCTTCAATGCTGAAGCAGATGCATCAGAATTTAATCCGATCACCAATTTATCTCCCATATCAGCAGCTTTAGAGAGATAATCTATATGTCCTAAATGAAGCAAATCAAAGCAACCGTTGGTAAACACTATTTTCTTTCCAAGAAGACGCCATACATTCAGGGCAGGTTTTATTTGCGCCTGAGTATAAATCTTGGCCTTTATATTATCCAGTCTACTCATTCTTATTTTTACCGGTGGATTGCTTTAGGAGCAAAATTACACTTAATGAACCAATAAAAAGGATAATTAATGTTTGACTTGTATGAACTATTAATGCGTACGAAAGACCATCACTTTTTGATATACCATATATAATCAGACCCTCTGAAACCATCCAATGAAAAGCTCCGATTCCTCCCTGCACAGGCGCAATCATTGCCAGACTCCCAAATACAAGTGTAGAAAGTGCAGCACCCGGGCCGAGTGAGGAGGTACTGTTTAGGGCAAAAAAACACAAATAGGATGAAAGCCCGTAAAGCAACCAGATAGCTAATGAACTCATTATAAATCCGATTTTATTGTCCAGATTTTTTACTGAAAGTATTCCGGTCTTCATTCCCGAAATAAACTGAAAAATACGATTGGAAATACCCCAATTTCTCTTTTTCATCAAGATAACTAAGAAAATAAGAATCAGCATTAAAAGAAAAAAAGCAAAGATCAGCAAAGCAATATCTCCAATTCTACCGTTTAATCTATTCAGAACATGCTTGTTTAAAAATCCGGATACCACTTTATATTCTAAAAATATTGCCATTGCAAATACAAGACCCAGCATCAGCAAATCAACCAGGCGTTCAGCAAGTACCGTTCCCAACAACTTAATTAATGGAATTTTATCCGATTTATTTATCACACTGCATCTGGCTACTTCCCCCATACGCGGGAATGCCAGATTCGCAAGATATCCCACCATTACCGCATGAAAAGTATTCAGGAAAGCGGGAGTACCATGTCCCAATGAGCCAATCATCAAATTCCATCGGTAGGCTCTTAGTAAATGCGCAAACAGACCGGCTATTAAGGCAAGAAGTACCCATCCAAAATCTGCCCTCTTTAAATCATTAAGCATTTTACCCAAATCCTGCCCTTTGAAAGCTAAATATAAAAGCAAAATGCCGATAATCAGGAATATCAGGTATCTGAGAAATGTGGCGGGCGAGATTCTCAATATAAATTAGCTTTATTCAGGTACATATTGTCAATAATCCTGATTTTACCTATTCTGGCAGCTACGAGAGCTATCATAGTTTTGGCCCTTTTTGAAGTAAGTGGATCAAATGTATGGGCATTAAAAATTTCAAAATATTCTGTCTCGATTCCGGGGCAAGTTTCAAGAAAAGCGCTCACCTGCTTCTTGATTTGTAATATGGATTCAGTTTTGAATAATTCCTGTGCCAAGGTAAGTGATTTGAATAAAGCAAGTGCCTGCAAGCGCTCCTCGGGTAACAAATAAACATTCCGAGAACTCATTGCAAGACCATCATTTTCTCTGATAATCGGGCAGATAACCAGTTCAACTCTGATCTTTAATTTTTTGACCATATGTGCTATCACCATAATCTGCTGATAATCTTTCTGACCAAAAAAAGCAAAGTCGGGTTTCAATGTATCAAATAGCTTTTTTACGATTTGTGTGACCCCCTGATAATGGCCCGGTCTGATTTTACCTTCAAGGATCTTATCCAGATTACCAAGCTCGATTTTCCAGAACTCTGAACTGTTGTACATTTCATCCACTTCAGGAAGAAACAAAGCATCGCACTTAAACTCTCTTAATTTTCTGAGATCATCTTCAATTGGCCTCGGATAATTTTCTAGATCCCTTTTATCATTAAACTGGGTTGGATTTACAAAAATACTGCAAACCACTA
>Ga0105055_10006389_pt1 | contig 16181 bp, 10 predicted proteins | sample BON03_FD_78090 | JGI IMG/M metagenome (GOLD analysis project Ga0105055, IMG submission 78090) | Freshwater microbial communities from Lake Bonney liftoff mats and glacier meltwater in Antarctica - BON-03 | ecosystem: Environmental > Aquatic > Freshwater > Ice > Glacier meltwater | place: Lake...
GCCCCGGGGGCCGGGCACCCCGGCCTCCGGTAAAGATTGTCTTTTCCCAGAATTTTCCATTACCAATTTTTTTTGGTGTTTGGCAAACAAAATCCCCCCCCCCCCCCTTTGCCTGCTCACAGGTGCTGGCGGTCTTCATCAACGTATTGATTTGGGACAAGCACGATGTGAGGAAACTAGCAAACCATGGTCCTACCCCCCCCCTCCCTTGCCTGCTCACAGGTGCTGGCGGTTTTCATCAACGTGTTGATTTGGGACAAGCAGCGCTGGAATGTCCCGCTCTGTGCTCAGCTTGTGTAGTGTGAGTGTATGATATGAGGAAACTAGCAAACATCCTACCCCCCCTCCCTTGCCGCTCACAGGTGCTGACTGTCTTCATCAACGTATTGATTTGGGACAAGCACGCGTCGCGCGAGGGCATGCTGTGCCTCGGCGTCAGCCTCGTCGCCGCCGCATTTTACCAGCAGGCGCCCAAGCGACAGCTGCCTAGTGGGGCTGTCGACTACCTGCCGGTCTCCTCGAGCTCCTAGATTAGCCTTTACAAGATACTATTTCGTGTCCAAGCTTTATTGTGGGAGTCAATCCTCCTTCAGGGTTAGCCCAAGCGACAGCCGCCCGAGGCTGTCGACTACCTGCCGGTTGTGCAAGGGTAGTCGCAGGGCGGTACTATAAAGGGCAGCAGATCAGCACCACACTCACTGGTCTGCACGACCGACAGCTGCGCCAACTGTCCAGGAACCTGGTGAGTGTGGTGCTGATGCTGCCCTTTATAGTACAGCCCTGCGACTACCCTTGCACACCGGTCTCCTCGAGCTCCTAGGCCGCGCCGCCGGCGCATGGCGGGCCACCCTGCACGCGGAGTTAGCCTTTACAAGATATTGTAACACTTCAAAGCTTTATTGTGGGAGTCAATCATCCTTTTATTGCCCCCCCCCACTTGCAGATCCTACCCCATACCCTATTGCAATACCATTGCACGGCCATTGCTCAATATACGCCCCCTCACCGACCCCCCTGTTGTATGCCGTACACCCCATACAATATTGGTGATGGCAATATCGTGTAAAGGCCAACGCCGGCACGCACGCGGAGAGTGGCACCATATTCTCGCTCTCGCTCTCTCTCTCTGCGTTCGCTCATGGGTGCACGGCCATGTGCGCGTGTGGCTTGTGGCGTGCAGCGTGCAGCGTGTATAGGACGTGGTGCTGATTTACGCGGAGCCCGTGCAGCGGCCGCCTGGCGCGTGGGCGACCTGTCTATTTGTATTAGAGCTAGTATATCTTACTCTCGTGTCCTCGTTGTCGTCGTGCGTGTCTGCGCGTTTTTCGAAGCTCGTGCTCGTGTGCAATAATAACAATAACGTCACAACTTCAACTTCAACTTCACAACGTCCGTACATAGTACATAGTACGTAGTAGTAGTACACACACACACGCCACACGAACTCACCGCGGGCCCAGAATTGGTCTTGCCAGTGTGACGGATGTGTGTGTATTCCGCCTGGGCTACGAGCTAGGCGACACTAAGGGAACGTTCCCATAGCCTCACACGTAATCATACGTGTCTACGTGACACCCCCTCGAGCTCCCTCCGCCCCACATATGTTTTTTTTTTTGTCTATTTTCCGTTCACACGTCAAAATACCAAGGGGTTGAGGGCGGGGGGCAGAATCTAAAAGCAATCACCACGGCGGCATCGAAAATCGCTGGAAACCCTGCTGAAAACGCTGCGAATGGTTGGTGCCAGTACTCTACTGCGCGCGGAGCGCGTGATGCAGCGCGTGCCGCGGAGAGCGCTCAGCACTGCGGCCGCCGCTACGCCGAGGCTGAAGAGCTTCTCCATCTACCGGTGGAACCCGGACGAGCCAGACACCAAGCCGCGGATGCAGGACTACGAAGTCGACCTGAACGGGTGTGGTCCGATGGTGCTGGACGCGCTGATCAAGATCAAGAACGAGCTTGACCCCACTCTGACCTTCCGTCGCTCCTGCCGCGAGGGCATCTGCGGCTCGTGCTCGATGAACATCAATGGGACAAACACGCTGGCGTGCCTCTGCAAGATCGCAGAGCCGGGGGCGGCCAGCACCAAGGTCTATCCGCTGCCGCACATGTACGTGCTCAAGGACCTTGGTGCGCTGCCACCGCCGCCGCACAGCTCCGTCGCGGGCCCCTGGCGGGCCAACCGCTGTGGCGCTCCGCTGAGCTGACTGGCTGGCTACAGCACTAACCCTTACCCTCACCCGCGTACGGCAGTCCCCGACATGTCCAACTTTTACGAGCAGCACAAGGCCGTGCAGCCCTACTTGATCAACGACGCGAGTGACACCATGGAGAAGGAGCACTACCAGTCTAAGGAGGACCGCTCCAAGCTCGACGGTACGTTACCCCCCAAGGGCCCGATCGCCCTGGCTCCACTCCTGGTCCGATACTGGGTCCGATCCCGCAGGAATTCAGCTCCGAGTCATCTATTGCAGTGGCAACGGCGCCGTCTCACAATGCCCCTTCTACGGTCATCCGCCCGGCGCTAGTTGCTATGGCTGCTATGGCTTGGTCTCTTTTATCGTGCAGCGCCGACGAGCCTGACCCTTGCCGATCTGGCGCTACCCCATCAGGACTGTACGAGTGCGTGCTGTGCGCGTGCTGCACCACCTCGTGCCCCTCGTACTGGTGGAACGCCGACAAGTACCTCGGCCCCGCCGTGCTGCTGCAGTCGTACCGCTGGCTGGCCGACTCGCGCGACACCAAGAAGGCGGACCGGCTCAAGTTCCTGGACGACGCCTTCAAGGTCTACCGCTGCCACACCATCATGAACTGCACCAAGACGTGCCCCAAGCACCTGAACCCGGGCAAGGCCATTGCGCAGATCAAGCTCGAGATGGGTGCCTCCCACTAGAGAAGCCACCACAGCTTGAAGGGGCCCACCGCAGCTCGAAAGGGGTTAGTGTCTCGGGGTGCCTTGGCGGCGGCGGGCTCGACGTTCTGAGTTTTTTGTCGAGGGCGTGCGTGTGCGTCCACGGCTTTCACTCATGCTCGGGGACGGACGTACGGATCCGGAGAGACGGCACTTGCTGCGCGGGCTCCGGCGTTGCTGAGGGGGCAGAAGCGTGTGTCTGTTCCTCCTGGCGAGCGGGTGTTTTTTCTGTCACGGGCTGCTGCGGCGCGGCCTTGTTTTTGTTTACGTTTACGTGATATGGATCATGGATATGGTTGTGTAGGCTTTGTTTATATGATAATGATATGATATGCAATGAGAACGTGTTACTGGTAGTGTGACAACGTAAACGTACAACGTACAATGTGTGTCCTCAATCAATCATCAATCAGATTCAATCAAAGGCTAGGATGTTCCATAACCTGTTATATAACCTGTGTTATAAGGTTATATAATATATAACTGTAAAGGCGAACTGGCCACACTGACGGTACTTATGACCGCTGTGCCAGTTCGCCAATAAGCGCTTATTGGCGAACTGGCACAGCGGTCATAAGTACCGTCAGTGTCAGTGTGGCCAGTTCGCCGCTTATTGGCGAACTGGCACAGCGGTCATAAGTACCGTCAGTGTCAGTGTGGCCAGTTCGCCTTTACAGCTTATTGGCGAACTGGCACAGCGGTCATAAGTACCGTCAATGTGGCCAGTTCGCCTTTACAAAACAGCGACTCCCTGAAGAAGGCGCTCGTCTCGCTGGCCGCGGTTACTTCCAGTTACTTCCATGCAGTGCCAGACTGGCAGTGGTGGGCTGACCGCTGCATGTTCCCTTTCGGTTGCTCACTGTTCTCTTTCGGTTGTTCACCACTACTTGCGGCCTCGCCTGTGGACCTCCTCCGGTATTGTCGGTCAATATTGACACGACCCGGATTCGATCCCAGGGAGTCGCTGTTTTGTAAAGGCTTTTAAAGGCGAACTGGCCACACTGACGGTACTTATGACCGCTGTGCCAGTTCGCCAATAAGCGCTTATTGGCGAACTGGCACAGCGGTCATAAGTACCGTCAGTGTGGCGCCAGTTCGCCTTTATTACAATGTAAAGGCGAACTGGCCACACTGACGGTACTTATGATTGCTGTGCCAGTTCGCCAATAAGCGCATATTGGCGAACTGGCACAGCGGTCATAAGTACCGTCAGTGTGGCCAGTTCGCCTTAACAATAACCTCTCCACTCTACCAGAGATTATATTCTCTATAACCTGTTATAGTGGAAGATACACTCATTGAACACTAAAACAAAAGCTTATAAATAACCTAAAATAATAAATAATAATATAATATACAACTCATATATAACTTTGTGTGGGTCGCGGGGGGTGTTGTGGGGTGTGGGGAGGGTGGTGGTTGTGAGAGTGAGTGAATGTACGTCTGCGAGTGAGTGTTTCCGCGTTTTTGGCGTTTGCGTCTGAGAGCTGAGAGTCTATTACTATTAGTTTTTATTGCATACGTATAAATATATAGTATCATATAGGGATAGAGAGAAACATCAGTTTTTTTTGGTGGATATTTTTTTCATAACAGGTAGTGACAGGTTATATAACCTGTTATATGTTATATAACCTACCCGGGAGGTTATGAGGTTATAGGTTATGGAACATGCTAGATCAAAGGCAAAGGTCCTCACAAAGCCACACATGGGCCGAGGAGAAGCCACATCCCAGCACCACGCACCACGCACCACGCACCACCACAGGGGACAGGAGACAGGGGGGGCACCCAATACAGTGCTGTATCTGTATCAATCCACAATAAATAACAAAATCAATATTAATAATAATCATTAAATATCAACATATTCAATCTCACAAAATTTCCGTCTCCAGATCTCTTCTCTTATTATTATTAAAACTTATTATTCTATTTCTATATTTCCCACACTGCCAGGTGCCAGTGCCACGTGCCACTGCCCAGTGCCAGTGCCACTGTGTCCTCAAACTGTGTTGAGAGAGACTTTCTATTTATATACTGTGACCTCCCTGCTCCGCACTCCGCACTACTAGTGCCACTAGCACTACGCCGCGCCGCCCTCCCGCCGCGCCGCGCACAGATGATAGTGCAGAGACACGAGACCTGCCAAACACTCCGAAGTTGAAGTTGCTGTAACCGTAAGCGGAGACGAGAGGTATAGTGTATAGTGTCTAGCCTAATCGAGTGCCAGAGATCGCCGATAGTGGAACTACCACACGCTATCGTCCAGTCCAACGAGCAGCTGCCACCGCACCAGCTGCTGCTCACTCGGCGGCTTGATTTTAGCCACGACCGCCGCCACCACCGGGTCCAGTAGCGACTGCCGCACCCACGCAGCCGCCTCGTGCTCCGAGGCCGTCGCCACCGCCAACGGCGCGTCCGCCGCATCCGCCGCGTCGGCGCCGCCCGCCGCGCGGTTGGTCAGCCAGAGGAGCAGTTGCATCATCGTACGCGGCAGCCAGGCGGTGGGCACCCTGGGGCGCGCCTCCGCAACGCTGCGGGCTTCGCCGCCCGGCGCCGTCGCGCCCGCGCCACCGCCGGCCTCGGGTAGCGCAGGGGCCTGGGCCCACGCTTCGGGCGGCGCGCCGCCAACGTCCATCGCGTCGAACCCCTCGGCCGCAAAGACCAAGCACGCCGCCGCCAGCCGCGTGCTCCACGCCCGGTGCTCGGCGTCCTCGATGGGCAGGTTGGCGAGCAGCGTGTCTACCGCGCAGCCGCGCCCGCGCGCGTGCAGCACCGAGCGCGCGTGGGCGTCGCAGCCGGCGCACGCGGCGGGCGACTTGCCGGCGGCCGCAAGGGAGCGGCGCTGCAGCGAGCCCACGCAGAGCAGCAGCAGCGCCAGCGGGCGCTCGTGCGCGCCAGTGCGGTTGGCGACTGCGAGGCGCAGCCAGCCCCAGAGCGCGCGGTGGAGGGCGGGCCACTCGAGCTGCGGCTCCCAGAGCAGCCGCTGCACGACCACCACCAGGCGCCCTGTTTCGGCGCAGGCCCCGTCCGAGGAGGGGCCGCCCGTCGCACAGCGCGCAAACGCCTGCAGCAGCTGCTGCAGCATCGGCGCGAGCCCACCCGCCGCGCGCGCGGCGGCGCAGCAGTCCTCTTCGGCCGCCGCGGCCGCCACGAGCTCGCCGCCTCGGCCCGAGTGACGAACCTGGCGCATCATCTCTGCGAGCGAGCTCAGCACGAGGTCGAACCGCAGCGCGTCTCCGGACGCGGCGGATGGGAGCGCCTCTAGCAGCCCTGCCCAGTCGGCCGGCGGCGGCGCCGAGATGGCAGCGTCCTCCTCCGCAGCCCAGGCCGCGCCGGCAGCTGCACCGCCCCACCCCGGCTGGATCGACGGCGGCGCCTCCCGCTGCGGCGTCTGGCGCGGCTGCTGCAGGATGCCTTTGCTGTTTAGGAAGCCCAACAGGCCCCGCCGCGTTATATCGGCGTCTCTGTCCGCGAGGGGCGCTAGCAGCAATGGCGTGACGGTCTTGCGCCAAAAGGCCGTTCGGAAGAACGCCACCTGCTGTGCGGCCCTTGAGAACGACTTCTCTCGCGCGTAGAAGGCAAGCATCTCCTCCACGATTGCCGACGCCTCGGCAGCATCGGGATCCGCGCCTGCCAGCCCCTGCGCTCCCGCCTGTGGTGAAAACGCACCAGCTGCGCCCGCCCGCTGGCCGAGCAGCCCCGCCGCGGCTCCGATGCCGCCGCCGCCGCTCGACTCGAGGTCGCTGATCCGCGTCCGCATCAAGTCGAGTAGGTCGGCCACCGCCACCGACGCTCCGCCTGAGCGGCAGGCGAACGGCCGGAGCAGCCGCCGGTGCAGCTCAAGCGCAGGCAGGCAGAGCCACGGCACCATCTCTGCCAGGGCCCCCACGAGGCGAGAAGTCATCAGCACCGACGCGCGAGCGCCCGCGCCGCCTCGGGCCCCTGCGGCGGTGGTTCCGGCCACGGCGGCCACGGCGGAGTCGCCGTCCGACGACAGCCGCGCCTGGAGCACTGGCGTGAGGCTGCTGGTGTAGACGTCGATGCCACATAGGTGCAGGAGCAGCAGCAGCAGGAACCCGAGCCGGTGCATCTCGGCTGGGTCGTCCACGGGCCGCCCTCCTCCAGTGGCGGTCTCTGCGGCAGCGGCGCCCGGACCGCCGTGTGTGGCTGCGCGCGTGGCGCCCTCCTCGAGAGGCGGCGATTCAAGGCATGCCTTCACTGCGACGCCCAGAGCTTCGGCCCAGCACGCCGCCCGCCTCTCCACCGGCGCGCCACCGCCAGCGCCTCCCTCCCCCTCTGCATCTCCTTCGCCACCGCCGTGGTCCGGACCCGAGCAGCAGTGGTGCCGCGCCACCGCGAGCCATCGCGCCAGGCACCTCGAGGCGGGCCCAGCGCCCTGGGCGGACCGCGGGGCCAGGGGCACAAGCGGCCAGCTGAGCAGAGACGCGGTGAGCTCCTCGGTTCCCATGGCGGCGTCGAGGTGCAGGCTGAGCGCGCGCAGAGCAGAGCAGAGCGAGCCGGCGGAGGCATCGCCACCGGCATCGTTGACACCCCCGTCACACCGCACGGCCCGTTCGCACCACGCGATCCGGTCAACCGACGTGACGGCATCGGCGAGGCGCGAGGCGAGAGTGGCTGCGGCGCCCTGCTCTCCACCGGCGCCAAGGATGCCGCCACTGCAGTCTCCACCACCGAGCGCGCCCCCCTGGCGCGCAACCAGCCACTCCAGCGTCCACAGCGCCGTGGCCCTGGCGCCCGGCCCTCCAGCAGCCGCACTCGCCCGGAGCAGGCGCACCGCGCGCCACACAGCCAGCGCGTCCCGCTGCGTGGCGTCAGAAAGGGCGCCTGCCGTGCTACTGGGGCCGGTGGGCCAAAGCCTCCCACGGTCGACGCCATCAGGAGAGGAGGCGCGTGCAGTGAGAGCGGCGGCCGAGCAGGAAGCGGTCCCGTCGTGTCCGGCGCGGCCAGGGTGCTCGAGAAACAAGTATAGCACAACTTCGCTACCGTCGCCCACATGCGAGCCGATAGAAACTCCGCTTGCCGCCGCCCCGCCGTTGCCTCTGCTTGCCGCTGCCCAGCCGTTGCCGCCGCCCAGATGGCCAATGGTGACATCCAGCGCGCCGCTGCCGTCGGCAGAAGAGGAGGAGCTCGACGCCAACGCCGAGGCCGCGGCCAGCAAGCCGTCGCAGACCGCGGCTGCAGCAGTGCTCCAGGCGTCCTGGTCGGGCGACGCCTCTCCGTCACTGGCGCCCGCCTTGTCGTGGAGCAGCGCAAGGGACACGCCCCACGCCATCTGCTCCTCGGGCTGGAGCAGCCTTAGCCATTCCGTGAGCGGCACCAGGCCCTGCTCGTGCAGGCACCACGCGGTGAGCAGCGGCGCGCCCGCGGCCGTGAGCGCGGCATGGTCCAGGCAGGCCTGGACGAAGCGGCGCGAGAGCAAGCCGCCGGCGCGCCGGAGCGACGCGGAGCGCTCGATCAGGCGCCGCGCGTAGCACCGCGGTGCGTCGAGCGGGCGCGTCGTGCGCCACGCGGCGTCGGCGGTTAGCCAGTCGGCCGCGAGAGCGCGCTCCTCCGCGAGCGCGAGGTCGTCACCGCGCGCGTGCAGGCTGCGTACGGGACGTGGCCCCCAGAGCTCACACAGCGGCCGCTTGGCAGGCAGCGACTCCAGGAAGGACAGCGCGCGGTCCACGCCGCTTCGCATCGGTCGCCGAAGTGGGAAGTGGGGTGTGGGCGATGCCACTCTGTGGCCGTCGTTGCAAATCGATGGTTTACGAATTTTCCCGCTCAATTCAAAGCTATTTTTGAACCGAAGCGAGGCTATTTTTGGGTTTTGTAATACCACACTAATAAAATGTTTACCCCCGTGCCCTCTACTCACCCCGCTTGGCCCCAAAACTTCCCTCCGCTCCGCATGCCCTCGCCGCCTCCCACCTCCTCATACCCTTCCCCTATGTACACGCAACAAATTGTGAAATAATACGATCTTCGGTTCTCGCACCTCGCACGCCCTATACGCCCTTGCCCTTGGCCCGCTGCCCTGGCTCCTAGTTTCTACCTGCCCGCATCTGTCGTTTGTCTTTGATGTCTCCACCGCGCGGCGCGCTTGTTGTGCTGCCTAGGTTGGCGTTACGTAGAGAGTACCCAGTTTGTAAACTAAAGATGACACCCTACGTTATATATAGACCATAGACCTGGGCTAATCGTCGTCGGCGGGATATCCTAGGCTAAGAGGTCCGGCGTCGGCGTCGGCGGCTAGACTACGGCTGGCTATCCTAAACTAAGCGAAGAGATCCGGCGTCGACGTCCACGGCTAGGTCTGGCGACGGTCCTGTCCGGCACGCCTCGGCGGCAAACAAATACTAGTAGAAACTAGTATTAGAACTTCCCGCGCAGCCAGTTTCTATTTCTGTCTTGTTTTAACTCGTACAATTTAATGTCAGGGTGGTAGCTTCAATCTAAAGCTCTAGGCGGAACGGGCCACTTCGAATGGCCGCATCTCGGCATGCCAGCGCGCCGGAGCGGCGCTCCCGCCCCCGCGCTTGCCGGCAGGCTCTCTCGTCCCGCTCGCTCAACGAGGTCCAGCCCGGCCAGCAGAGCCTGCTGATGTCCTTCAGGGGCATCAAGCGGCGCAGTGCGGACGCGGAGAATGCCCACGCCGAGGGGGGCAACTACAAGCGCGCGCTCCGGCCGCGGGCGCCCCTGGCGAAGCCCCAGGGTCGGTCTAGGTGTCCAAGCCCTCCGCCCCCGTCCTCGGACAGCGAGGATGACAGCGAGTCCACCTCGGACGGCGATTCATCACTGATGGGGTTGGAGGGGTATATGCCAGCGCCGTCGGGGCGCATCCGCCGCGCGACGTCCGAGGACCCGGGCATCATGGTCATCGAGCCGTCCGGGCCGCACACGCACACCGTCATCCTGTTGCACGGCATGTACTGCTCGCCGGACAGCTCCGATACCTTTGTCAGCCTTCCGTCCGCAGTCAAGGCACTCGGGCTGCTCCCCGGGATCAAATACGTCTTCCCGCACGCGCCGCGCCGAACCATCAGCTGGCCGACGGGGCCTGAGGTGCGTGCTTGCACTGCGCCCCCCGCCCCCCCACGCGCACGACCAAGCACCCCATCGGCGCCGCGCGGGATGCTCGCAATTTGCGTTGGCAAAAAGCGCGGGAAAACGGGGCCCCACCTCTTGACGCCCCCCTCCTTCCCCTCACGCAGGCCAACGTCGCGTCCTGGTACAACTACTATACGCGCCGTGACGGCGAGCTCGAGCACGATGTGCTCAACGAGGTGCGCCCGCCGCGACCCCCCTTCCCCCACCCACTTAAGCCTTAGTGCAGCCCACTATCACGCCCCGCATCCAAACTTGGGTGGCGCCCCCTGCGCCCCAGCCGCCCGGCTGACCCCTCTTCCTCTTGCGTTCGCAGGCCCACTTGGCGTCCCAAACCCGCCGGATCCACTCCATCCTCGAGCGCGAGATTGCTCTCGTCGGGGGCGACGCGAGGCGGATCATCCTAGGCGGGAGGTGCGTTAATTCTTCCCTATACCCACAAGCCCCCAAACCGCCCCCTCCCCCTCCCCTCCGGCCGCCGTGAGACGCGCCTCGTGCGCTCGCCTTTCTGCCCGCCTTACTAAAGCGCGCCTCCCTCCACCCCTTGCCGGGATCATCCTAGGCGGGAGGTGAGTTAATGCTTCCCTACCCACAAGCCCCCACACCGCCCTCCTCCCCTCCCAGTTAGCCTCATGCGCTCGCCTCCCTGCCCCCCCTTACCAAAGCGCGCCTCCCTCCACCCCTTGCCGAGTCTCACCCTCCTCCCATGTATTCGCAGCTCGCAAGGCGGCACCGTCGCTCTACACGCCACCATCAACTACAACCGCCCCCTCGGCGCGCTGCTCTGCCTCCGCTCCTGTCTCATCGACTCGGTGTCCATCCCGCGCGACAAGCGCTCGCCCGCCGCGGGCACGCCCGTCTACGTCTTCGCCGCCGCGCAGGACGCTGTCTACGCGCCGCAGCTGCAGTACCGCGGCTACTCGCTGCTGGCCGACTCTGGCTTCCACGTCTCGTGGCACGTCGAGCGCGACCTCACGCACTGGGACGAGTCGCGCACCGAGAAGCGGGTCGTCGCCGCATGGATCGCGCGCACCGTGAGGGAGCGCGGGCTGAGGGAGCGCGAGCGCTCCGCCTCACCCGAGCTCATCCTCGAGCCCCTCTTCTAGGCGGCGCCCCGGCCAAGTGTGAGGCCGCAGTATTTTGCGGTCAGTCTTCAGATGTGATAAGCTGCCCTTATACCCACGATGGTGGGGGGGGGCGCGAGCGGCTCACGCCCCATTGTCGCGCGCCGGCCCCGCCGCTGGGGCCACCGCAGGTGCAGGGTATCGGGTCCGCCGTACGTATTAATTCGCGAGCGTCGTGTGTTGAGATATTGTGATAGTGTAGGGGTGATGGCATCACGTGATGGTGTGAGATGTGTGATTGTGTTTTGTGCACCGTCATTGTGCGGTGTGTCGTCATGTTGTCGCGTGATCTTCATGTGTACGTTGTATGTTGTGTGGCACACTGCCGCGCCTTTGCTTGTGCTCTTGTTGCTTGTTGTTGTAGTCTTGTAGTCGTTGCTTGTTGCTTGTGTCTTGAATCTTGAAGAGTCTTGTGTGTTATTGTCTTGGTCTTGGTCGAACTTGTAACTTGTCGTTGTGAGTTGTGAGCTACATATATACATATATTATAATTTATAATATTATAAACATAAAGAATATACTATAATACTATACATATACGTGTAATAGTAATGATATTATAAATTTACTTTCTATTACTATAGTTATAGTATTACTATAAATAAATTTTTTATAAGGATTAAGGATGACAGGCGGATGATTCAAGGATTGATTGAGATAAGGAGATGAGAAACCCACAAAGCGCAGCCTCAGCATTGACGCGTACTGCTACAGCGCATGTGCTATGCGCGGCATGCGCGCGAGGAGAGCGATCATCGACGACACACAACAAGCAACAAGTTAACAAGAGAGATGAGAGATGACTAAACAAGAACTTCACACACAACACACAACACGCATGTGCCGTGCGCGAGTGTGAGCTGTGAGATGGTAGCGGCGCCGCGCGCGCCGTACCGCCCACCTCTCGACCGCGCATCATCACAAGCAAGTCCCTCGTAATCTCGAGCCCGCCGACGACGCGATTGGCCGCTGGCCGTTGCCCCCTCGTCCCTGAGTAAAACACGTTGCACAGCTCGTGGCCTGTCCACGAGCGGCACCTGCGTTCGTATGATGGCGCGCGGCGCCCTGATTCCTATTGTTCGCTATATTCCAGCGCTCGGGTCTACAGGGCCGTGAAGGTCAGCTTGGTGCCGAGCCCCATGTCGACGCCGTCGTACTTTTCGATGCATTTCTCGGCCTCGTCGGCCGTGGCGAACTCGGCGGAGCCCTTGCACGAAAGGCCGTCATCAGAGTCCTCGACTGTCAGCGACTTGAGCTCGCCAAATGCGCTGAGCGTCATGCGGACCGCCGCCTCGCCCATCGAGGCGGGGAAGCCAGACCACTCCAGGCGCCCGGACGTCACCTGGCGCGACGAGGCCGGAAGCGCGTCAGTGCAATGCCGTTTTGAGTGGGGCCGGCGCGTCCATGGGATGGTCTCTTCTTCTCTGTGCTGGTCGGGGTGTGGTCGCTGTGCTGGCTGTGTGCCGCTGTGAGCCGTGCCCGCTGGCGCCGGGGGGGTGGGGGTCTCGAAGGGGTACACTAAACAGTGCAATCAACAAGACGCCACCAGGCGCGCACGCACCTTCTGCTCAATCTTCCTCTTGAGTGCTGCCTCGACCTCCAAGACGGTCTTCTCGTAGGGCTTGGTGCCGCCGTAGCGAATCTTGGCGTTTCTCGGGTCCATGATGTACTCGGTCGCGTAGTTGAGCGAGTTCATTTCGCCCAGATTGCGGTAATTGTCGATCAGGTCCTTGAACCCCGGCTTCTCCCACAGCGCCTCCTCGTATTTGTTGGCATACGAAGCCTGCGGCGGCCGCAAAACGGATGGGTTGACGGGGCGGGGCGACACGTGCGGCATCGGCGCGTGAGATAGGCTGGAGGAGCTGGGCTCAGTTCGGCCGAGCTCACCGGCTTTTTCTCCTTTTTGGTGCCGCCTGGCAGCGTGCCCGCCTTGCGCATGCGCGTCTCCACGAGCATGAGGCGCACATCGATGTCGTTCATCGTGGGAGGCGCGACGATGCCCATCATCCCGAGCTCCCTCTCAAGCTCCCTCTCCGAGAGTTCTTGTACATTCAGGAACTCCGCCGCCACCGCAGGGTCCTTGTAGTCCAGCGCAGCGGAGACGCAGCCGGCGCGCGCCGCGCAGGCGGGGCGCCCCACACGGTGCAGGGAGGCCGACGGAGATAGCAGCAGCCCGACCGGGAGGAGCAGTGCGGTGAGAAGCATCGAAGCCACGTCGGCCCGATAGAGATCGAAGTGGCGGTCAGATAATGTCAGCTTTCTAACTTTCTAACACGACTTTCTATTTTCTAGTGCAATGGTGAGTAGTGGTCAACACGTCAACACCACGTCAATCAACGCGGCACGACCGACGGTTGCGCCACACAGACGATTGCCGCCGATCATTTTTTTGTAACCCTCTTGCGAGATTCTACCCGCTTCCCCTCTGACAACCTAGGGATATCCCGCGACAGCCCTATGCATAGCCTATGCCTATGCCTCTACCTCTACAAGACTCTACACACTCTCACTCTACACATCCAGAGCACACAGCACACGCCGCCGGAGACGCCGGAGAGATGACGGCGACGCACGCAAGACAAGCACACACACAAGCGAGTGATGATGATGATGTGATGATCAAGTCCTAACTACACGAGTAGCTACGGCTACGTACGGCTACGAGTATGAGTAGTATGAGCTCGAACTGTCGTAAGTACGACGGTGGTGGTACGAGTACGAGGAGATTCTACCCGCTCCCCCTCTGACAACCTAGGGATATCCAGCGACAGCCCTATTCGCATCTACCATCCAGCACAGTAGCACACGGCCGGAGATGCCGGACACCGGACACTTGGACTATACAAGATATTGTTTCACTTCAAAGCTTTATTGTGGGAGTCCATCCTACTTTTCCCCCCCCCCCCCCCATTTGCAGAGCCTACCCTATTGCAATACTACTGCACGACCATTGCGCAGTATACGCCCTCCCGCCGACCCCCCTTTTGTATGCCATACACCATACCATATTGGTGATGGCAATATCGTGCAAAGGCCAACCGGACACACGCAAGCACACACAAGACACAAGCACGCGGTACGAGTATAGCGGTAGACGGTAGAGGATGGGAGCAAGCAGCAAGAAAGACAAACAAAGCACGGAAAGAGAGAGACGAGAAAGAGGTGTGTGGGTTGGAGTGTGAGTGTGAGTGTAAGCCGCAAGCGCGCAGCTACCTGCTACGGGCCCAGCCCGGAGAGGTGGGCATGCGAGCGAGCAAGCGAGGGAAATTGGCGCCGGGTGCTCATTGTGAGCGAGCGGAGCCGGTAGTGTTGCACGGGGCAGTCGAGGGCACAGGTTAGCTGCACCTCATCGGAGATACACACACCGGCGCACGCGAAAAAAGCCGCCTATCGCGCTATCGCACCGCCCTTCTCTTATCCCCCTGAACAGTTGCGGCGTCGGCAGGCTTCGGGTCCCCTCCCGGTGGGCCCGCAGACCTGGACAGCAATTTCCTGAAGTCGTCCAGCGAGATGCGTCCATCCCCGTCGGCGTCCCCCGCCAAGATCAGGATTAGGAGGTCGTCGTCAGTGATCTTGCCGTATCCCAGGTCCTGGAAGATGGTTCGCAGCGCGGCTGGATCGGCAAACCCCGTCTGGTGCGGGTCGTACACGGCAAAGGCGTCCCGCACTGGGTCGTACAACCCGTCTGTCTGGTACGAGAGGATCGTTCGCAGCGCCTGTGGGGCCACGCAGGGGGTGAGTGAGGCGCCTCGGCTCGTGGGCTCGTGCGGCCACTGTGCGGGTCTCGGCTCGGAGAGCCGCGCACCTGCTTGCTGAAGTTGGGTTCGGATATGAGGAACTTGTACTCCTTGTCGGGAAGGTTCGGATAGAAGATGGCCAGCCGCGCCTTGAGCTCGGCCTGGCTCAGCGTCCCTCTGCCGTTGACATCGAAGAATTCAAAGGCTAAGCTAAGCTCGTCCTCGGTCAGGTCGAGGGAGCCGCACGGCGGTTCGTTCGGCGCGTCGCCGTGCAGTCCGCGCGTAAGCGCGGTCAAACCCACGGCGTCTGCCGTTTGCGGCCCTCGCCGGCTAGCTGACGTCCCACGCCGGCTTGCGGATGGCGGCGACATTGAAAACCGTTTCAACGACCCACACAACGAGCTACACAACGATATAGATTCTCCGTGTGCCGTGTGAATAATGTGAACACAATAACAATCCTGATTCCCTAGATGTAGATGCGCGACTGTTCTTCACTGTGGTGTTAGCTGTCGCGCCCGCTGTGACCATGGACGAAGCATCTTCTCTGTCGACAAGGGGTCTAAATATTTTTTCATCCTAGAATGAGAATGAAGAATGCAGTGGACCAAGTACCAAGTATAATATGCCAGGTGCCAGGTGAAGGTGACACACACACGACACGACCGCCCAAACCACCAAAAACGGGCTTTACCTTTACGTCGACGTTGTTGGTGTTGGTGTACAGCAACAGACGACAGACGCCGTTCGTTTCCGTGCGCATCAATTATCACAACATGTACGACGCATAGTGTTAGTAACACAGTGTTAGTGTACTCAAAGAAAGTCGCAACGACCCCCTCCCATAATCGTATGCCATACGCATGCAATCTCCCATAAGACACCGCCAGCCCGCTGGGCGACGCCCCGCTGCCCTTGCCAGCCGCAACCCCCCGCTAACGTATACAAAACAGACGCGATACTGATACGCATCAACCATACAGGGGCTTCAAGTAGCCTCAAGCGACGAGGAGTTTCTTGGCCACCTCAAAGGGCGCCGCGAGGCTCGAGGCGAGCGAGGAGAAGGCGTACTCGCGCACGCGCTGGTAGCGCTGCGCCGCGTCGGAGCCAAGGGGCAGCAGCTCGCCCGGCGAGTGCAGCAGGTCGACCACCTGCGGTGCGGGTGATCGGGTATATATATATATATATATATGTATATATATATATGTGTGTATATATATATATATATATATATATATATATATATATATATATATATATATATATATATATATTTTTATTTGTATATATATATATA
>Ga0105055_10006393_pt1 | contig 16175 bp, 13 predicted proteins | sample BON03_FD_78090 | JGI IMG/M metagenome (GOLD analysis project Ga0105055, IMG submission 78090) | Freshwater microbial communities from Lake Bonney liftoff mats and glacier meltwater in Antarctica - BON-03 | ecosystem: Environmental > Aquatic > Freshwater > Ice > Glacier meltwater | place: Lake...
AAAAAAATAGATTTTTTTTTTTTTTTAAAAAAAAAAAAAAAAAAAAAAATTAGTTTTGAATCTTGGCAGGTACAACGAAATAATTTCAGCTTCTTTCACCATAATTTATTTTAAAATAACACACTGACTACCTGGTCAATGCAGAAAGCGCTTCTAGATCGTCCAACTCGGAATGCAACTGGAAATACTCTTTGTCAAAATGATGCACTCTACAATATCCATCTTCGGACCCTGACACGAATCCAGTACCATCTGGATGAATCGCTATAGTATTCACAGGACCGAAATGTCCACGAACATTCCCGAACTCTTCTCCAAACACAGTATGAAACAATTTAGTTTCAAATTTCCCCAATTTTCCCGAGGTAGTAGTTACTGCCATGGCTTCTTGGCCACCAGCTACAAAAACATGCTCCTTGATAGGAGATATTGCTACTGAATTTACTGGACGATCAGTCTCATAAGTCTTAAGCACCTTCCACTCTTCCAAGTCCCATAGTTTCGCAGTGAAATCAGCAGATCCAGTAATAAACAGAAACTTTTCTTTGTTCCATGAAATAGCATTAATGCGTTTGGTATGTTCTTTCATTTCACGGATCACTCGACCGGTATCTACTTCATGAACTCGAATCGTCCCATCATCATCAGTGGTAATAATATTCTTGTTAAGTGGCGTCCAAGTTGCGTGCGTTATCTTTCTTCCAACTGGCAACCCCGTATTCTCCCAAACATATTTGGGTTCCTGACTCTGCCCTTCTACATTCGATCCAGAAAAATCAAAAATCGAAACAGTTGAAGGAGCACCTCGAAAAGGATCAGCAACGGTTAGGAACATCTTGTCACCCTCGGACCATTCTACATGACGAACAGGACCAGTATGCGGAAAGTCATGAAGCATTTCCCCTGATTTCACACGCCACACCTTAACACTCATGTCAGCACCACCAGTAACCAAGTATTGCGAGTCCTTCGTGACATCCAACCACCATACTGTACCTTTGTGTCCGTCGTACGTGCCTAACCTCTCCCCATTCTCAGAGTACCACATGGTCGGTACATTGTCCTTGCTGCAACTGAATAAAAGGTCTCCGTCTCTGTTATACTTAACACATGTCAGAGGCCTTGTATGTCCCTTCAATATTAGAGGACGCATAGTATGAAAGATATCAATGGACGCAATTAATCAAGGGTCTACCGACTTTTAAAAAATCGTTCGATGAAACAGGTGTTGGCGATTGCAGTTGTCGTGAGGGCGCTGTCTTCGTTGTATGCTCCAATTATGGACTGCGACGAAACCTTTAATTACTGGGAACCATTGCACTATGTTATGTTTGGTAGAGGATTTCAAACATGGGAGTATGTATATATTTCCTTTTGAATTTATTTCAGAATTAACATTGTTTATAGGTATAGTCCCGAGTTTGGACTTCGTTCATACAGTTACATTGCAATGCATGGACTATTTGGCCTGCCTGTTTTTGTTTCACATAACATGGAAGAAACGGCAGACAAGGAAATGGTCTTTCACTTCATCAAAGGTATGCTCGGACTTACCTGCGCGGTTGGTGAGGTGCTCTTCTGCCAAGCCATTAGGACTCGCTACGGAACTCGTACGGGATATCTTACATTTCTGTTCCTATCTATCAACAGTGGAATGTTTCACAGTGCCACGTCTTTACTGCCAAGTTCCTCCTGCATGATAGCTGTACTCTATGGATATGCTGCTTGGCTGCATGAGCAACATATTGCAGGATTATTCGTAGGGGCCTATGCAGTTCTGTTTTGCTGGCCGTTTGTTGCACTGATGTTTATTCCTATGGGTATTGACAGTTTATATAATAAAGGGATCGTTCCAGTTACTACATCTGCAATGATATCGATGGTAGTATTTACTGCAATTCCATCTCTATTGGAATCTTATTTGTACGGTGAAAGAATATTTCCTATTTTGAATTTGGTCATGTACAATTCATTCGGACACGGCGGAAACGGCCAAGGAGCTGATCTGTATGGGACGGAGCCCTGGTACTTCTACATCCAGAACTTGGTGTTGAACTTGAATTTGATATTCGTGATGGCAGTTTTCGCTCCATTATTTCTGGTATTCATCTACAACAAGCCCACACAAGGGACCTCAGGATTTCAAACGTTTCTGTATTTAAGTGCCGGTATTTTCACCACCGTTTTCTTCAGTTGTATGGCGCACAAAGAGGAGCGATTCCTATCCATGGTGTACCCTATCATTTGTTTCGGAGCAGCTTTGAATTTGGACCAAATTATTTCATTCACAACTCGACTGTTTGACAAACAAACACCAACCATCATTGTTAAACTGCTTTCGGTGCTTATCGTTGTATTAATAGTGTTCATTTCGATGTCCAGAAACGCCGCCTTAGTTTATAGTTTCGCAGCTCCGCAACAAGTATATCATGAATTATCAATTATCCCTAACGACGAACCTGTTCAAGTTTGTGTTGGAAAAGAATGGTACAGATTTCCATCCAGTTTTTTTCTTCCAAAGAATGTCGAGATCGTGTGGGTGAAATCTGGATTTGATGGTCAATTGCCTCAAAAGTTCTCGAAATGGCCTGGTACCCATATTCGACATACGCACTTCAACGACATTAATAAAGAAGAACCAAAATCTTATGCGCATCCTGCTTCATGTGAATATGCTATTGATTTGGCAGTGGGAGGTGACAATGGTGATATTGGGCAATGGGAAGGAAGGTGGAGTAAAGTTGTTTGTCGGCCGTTTTTGGATGCGGGTTCTTCTCCAGCATTTATTCGATCCTTTTTTATTCCGTTTAACGTATCTACAAGCCACAATGTGTACGCAGAATATTGTCTCCTAAAGAAAATATAATTATGTCCTTCCCAATTCGAAATTCAATTTCGATTCAATTTCGAATGCAAAAAAAAAGCCCATCGCCATTCATTTCCTTTCGAAATCGAATTTCATCGACAGACGCTGGATCTTTGAACCTTAGTGTATTCCTATAGTTTCAGGTATGAAGCCAAGATTCGCAAAATGAAGAAACCACAAATGAATTTTGAGGCTCAAGCATAACTGAAATAGAATGGCTGAATACGCGAAACTCCCTTACAAAGTAGCAGATGATACCCTGAGTGACTTCGGTCGCAAGGAGATCGAACTGGCAGAAGTAGAGATGCCTGGTCTTGTAGCATGCCGCGAGAAATACCCAGCTTCCCTTTCTGGTGCTCGCATTGCTGGATCTCTTCATATGACTGTTCAAACTGCAGTTCTTATCGAGACATTGGCTTCCCTTGGGTCTGATGTGAGATGGTGCTCATGCAACATCTTCTCTACCCAGGACCACGCTGCAGCAGCAGTTGCAACCAAGAAGACTGCAGCAGTATACGCATGGAAGGGAGAAACTCTTGAAGAATACTGGGAGTGCACCCTTGCTGCTCTCACTTGGCCTACTGATGATGGCAAGGGAAACGGACCCGATGTTATTGTTGATGATGGTGGAGATATGACTCTTCTTATCCATCAAGGATACGAGTGGGAGAACAAATTCGCTGCAACAGGTGAAGTTCCTGACCCAGCGAAAGCAGACAATGCTGAGGAAGCATGTGTGTTCACTATTATCAAGAGAGAGCTTGAACGTGATGCTCAGAGATGGCATAAAATTGTTCCTAGAATTGTAGGAGTATCAGAAGAAACCACCACTGGAGTTCACAGACTTTATGTTATGGAAAAGGAAAACAAATTGTTGTTCCCTTGCATCAACGTCAACGATTCAGTTACCAAGTCCAAGTTCGATAACTTGTACGGTTGCCAACACTCGCTTCCTGATGGAATCATGCGTGCAACTGATGTCATGATCTGCGGGAAAAAGTGCCTTGTTTGCGGATATGGTGATGTTGGTAAAGGATGTGCTCGTGCGCTTAAGGCTGCAGGAGCTGTTGTTTTCGTAACTGAAATTGATCCTATTTGTGCTCTTCAGGCAGCAATGGAAGGACTTCAAGTTGTACGAAGTGAAGATGTTATTGGTGATATTGATATCATTGTTTCAGCAACCGGAAACAAAGGAATTGTCACTTACAACATGATGAGCAACATGAAAAATAACGCTATTGTCTGCAACATTGGACATTTCGATAACGAAATTGATATGGCATCGGTTTTGACCAAATGCCGACGTGATAATATCAAACCACAGGTAGATCGATTCTTCTTTGATGATGGACACGCTGTGATCATCCTTGCCGAAGGACGCCTCGTGAATCTTGGATGTGCTACTGGACATCCTTCATTTGTTATGTCCAATTCATTCACCAACCAAACTTTGGCACAAATTGAATTGTGGTCCAAGAGAACCACTGGTGAATACAAGAAAGGAAAGGTTTATGTTCTTCCAAAACACCTTGATGAAATGGTGGCTCGCCTGCACTTGGAGAAACTTGGTGCTCGATTGACTATTCTCTCCGATGAACAATCTACCTACGTAGGAATTCCTAAAGATGGTCCTTACAAACCAGACACATACAGATATTAAATATATTTCTGAATTTGATTTAGTTGTATTATTTACTTGGTATGATAAAATTAATTAAATAATATCGTCGATGTTGAGTTTGTTTTTCGACTTGCCTCTCCCATGCGAGATTGTTGTTTTATCTTCCGATTTTGAAATGGTTACATTTGATGCATCTTCCTTTGATTTTGAATTCTTACTTTTGGATGATGAGGTCAATTTGTTTTCCGTTTTCGAAAATGTTTTTGATTTTGTTCCTTCTTCGAAATTTGACTTCACCATTGTGGATGATTTTGATGTATCTTGCTTTGAACTCTCGTTTCTGGATTTTGATGGCAATTTTTTGTCCGTTTTCAGAGCTGATTTGGACTCTGCTTTTCCTTCCAAATTTGATTTGTCACTTCTAGGTAATTTTAGCTTATCTTCCTTTGATATATCTTGCTTTGAACTCTCGTTTCTGGATTTTGATGGCAATCTTTTGTCCGTTTTCAGAGCTGATCTAGACTCTGTTTTTCCTTCCAAATTTGATTTGTCACTACTAGGTGATTTTAGCTTCTCTTCCTTTGATATTGAATTGAGCTTTGCATTTGAATTCTCAATGAATTGCGGCACCATTGCAACTGCTATCTTCACTTCTGCTCCTTTTGACTTTGGTCGATCCCACTCGATGACTTGGGAAGTGGGAAGCAACTTTTCTTTGTTTCGTAATTTCACATGAATAAAATAAGCTAGCAATCCTGCTCCCATCAATCCAAACAATGCGAATCCTGCTGTCCCATAAGATTCCTCTACAGCTGCATTCGCGGCTCGATCAAGAATCGCATCGTCGATCGCTGTCAATTGCTGCTGTGAAAAAAAAGGAGAATTAGATCCATCTGGATATTTCACATGGGTGTTTTGCAGATCAAATTCTCCAGAGATGACCAGTGAATATGGTTGGGGTCCTTCATTGAGAGCAAAAGATGACACGATTATGGTGACATACGTGTCGACCATGGACTGGGGTATTATGATTTCAACTTGCTCGACATTGTTCAACCTATCGGCTTCATTATTTCCATTTGGGTATTCTTCAACCGAGTTCATGATCACAACTAGATCAAGATCGTTCACAAGTGCCTTCCTAGATTGAAGCGACGCCGGTGGGTCGTGCCAGCAAAGAGTCACTTTCAAAATGGAACCAGGTACTGCCATCAATTCATAGGTGGCCTTCGTACCTTCTTCCTTAAATATCGAACCTTCATTGGCCATGTCTCCGTCGTAAAACACCGAACTTCCAAGTGGATTGTTGCCTTCAGAAAGCATTGAACGACCCAAACTCATCCTTCCAAATCCCTGTACAAATAGTGGTACGACCTCCGAAGAAGAGCCATTGTATGTTCCAGTAAGTGTGACTCCGCTATTGATGATAATGGCTTTTATTAACGAACCTCTAGGGTCAATACTTGAAAAGGGATTCGGGATTCCTGCAGGATAAAAACCATTCTTCAGAAATTGGCGTGCCAGAGTCGCAGCTCCAGCTACAAACGGAGTACTCATTGAAGTACCTTGTTTAACAGTGACACTGCATGATTCGCCAGCTGCAGCACTGATAATTCCTACACCCGGTGCCAGAATGTCTGGTTTGATCCTTCCATCTGCAGTAGGGCCTTGCGAGGAGAATTCAGCCACATTATTCTCACAGTTGTTACTGCACGAGCCTCCATAGCTAGCACCTACAGTCATACTGTTTTTACTAGTGCCTGGAGTACCTACACTTCCTGGTGACCCGTCATTCCCAGCGGAGAAAACTAATAATGCATCTTGGTTATCGAAGGAATAGGAATCTACTGTCTGCGAATGCTCGCTATAAGTATTCTGACTGGAGCTCCATGAATTTGAATGGATTCGAGCCCCATCCAATTTTCCACTTTCGAAGATAATGCGGATATCTCGAGGGAGAACTATCGAATCATCGTCCGCACCAATATCAAAGAATGATATTTTCGCAGCCGATGCAACTCCATCATCTTGTCTATTGAATGGATCAGACCCTGCCAGAATTCCAGCTACATGTGTGCCATGACCAAGCGTGGTGCTTTCCTTGCCATTGGCAAACGCATTGTACCTGATGACTTTTCTTCTGTTTGGGTATTTGTAAATCACCCCAACTTCAGTTCGAGGTTCTTCAGGTCCGTCAGAAAAAAAACAGCTCCTTGTGTCTATTCCTGTATCAGCCATTGCAATCACTTCACCTTCTCCTGTAACTCCCAGCTTTTTGAACTCGTTATCACCTGATGTTCCTTCTAGAGCAAGACTTAAAGCACTTGAAAATTTAAAAACAACAGGGCTGGTATACATGGTCGATAAGCTCTGCTGACCACGATTCTTTAGTGATTGTTTTGTTCTCATATATTCGACCATCTTGAATTGATTTCCAAGTAGCTTTTCTTGTGGGGCGACAATCAGGAGATCAGGCACCGCGATACCGCCGATATTCTTCATTTCATCTTTAGATCCCATAATAAACGAAAGTTTATTGGTTCCACAATATACAGTTTCGAGAATATTGTCGCTTGGAGCGTTTCTTACAAGGAAAAGTCCTTGCTTGTCAATCTCGGCTAGTTTTTCAACCGATTTCGCTTTGAGGGAGCCCCATGAATCGAAAGTACGAAACCATTTATTTCCTTTCGAATGGCAATCATCTTTTGTCAATGCAGGCAATATCTTGCTGCTGTCTGCGCAGAACGACTGTCCCAGGAAACATGAGTCCAGATCTTCCCAATATGAAACCCACAAATCATCAGTAACGTTGCCGTATGTAAGACACAGAAGCAGGGAAATTGCCAACGCGTGCATCATTTTCAATATAATATATTGGAATCACTAAATGTTAATCTGGATCGCTTTTATGATTTGAATTTCGGAGCGTGCTTCTGAAACAGTCAACTAACGTTTCATATAACCCCATCTTAAAGTACCAAATTCTGTGGTACCGTGTATTTCAACGAGATGGTCTCAGTTGTTGGACGTGAATGGGACAAGCTTACCGAAACAAGTTTCAAATTACTCAATGAGCTAGCGAACGAATTGGTAGAAACTAGCTTCACAGAAAGCGGACTCTACTGGGGTGTATTCCTAAAATGCCCTGAAATTCAAAAGCTAACCGTTCAAAAAATGACCGTGAAGCGGATACAGTTGTTAGACAAAATTCAAGGACATCTCACCACATTCACCGACCTCCACCAATCTGTTGTTACACTGTTTTACCAAATCCAGGATGCTGTTGACAAAGATGGTGATCATCGTGCACTTGTTGACACTGAAACAATTCTTGGTGAATGGATTGAGATGTACAGACAGGATTTATTGTGCAAAGTTGACATTATCCGCGACTTTCGAAAACTTTCCGAATCGTCTCATATGTTTCATTCTGGAACTAGGGATGACCTCCTCATATATTTGTCTGTTTGGACTCTAAAACCAAGGCTTAACGCTGATCGCCTAGCTGAAATCGAAGCTATCATTCCAAGGTTCTAAAAAAGTTAGCGGTGTAACAGCAGCATGCGAATACATCGCGATCAAATCACTTTCTAGAATTTCAATCTCCTGATTCAAAAAATAGAATCGAAATTTCTCAAAAAAAGGACGAGAGCTTGCAGTCATTATTGTCGTCGGCAACGTTCAGATTCTTATTTTAATTGTCCAGATTAAGAATTGGAACTGGTTTTATGGTGATTGTCTTTTTATATTTGGTTCGTTGGGATCTTCGCCTTAAAGTATATTGACTAGCTTCGGTTCCTTTTCACTTTTTCTCCCGCTTGATTATGATTCAAATATAAATGATTCTAATCCCACTCATTCATGCTCTACGGAAAAGATCAGCAGCAGTAATAAAAATAAGACAACCGGTTTCAAGAATCAAAATAATTAGTAAGCGGTTTCAAAGTTCTACCAGAGACGAATTCATAATAACTCCCCGAAAGGAATAGAGATGATTCATATTTTAGATGCAACGAATCATTCACGCTATTTAATAACTTTGAGAGATCCTGCGGCATTGTTTTGTAACAAGATGTTTTCAATTTCTCCTTGTTTGATAAGCTCTTCAATCACACCTGAAATATCCAAATTTGAGCTTTTTGAAACTACGGCACACTGTCGGATCAACATGAAATTAGAATCTAAAATTCGAAACTTTCCAGGATACTTGGCTGCATCACTGACTAGCTTTGGTCGAAGTCCTGCCAACACATCCAGATGACTGTTTGCACGAAACAATTCAAAAGATCCATCTAAGGTACTGGCAGAAATGATACGGCTCTCATCAAAGCGACGCTTGAGCCACAAGTCATAGGCAGCTCCTAATTTGGACGCAATGTATACTTGTCCTTTCGAATGAAGGACTTGTGCCACATGCGTATAGGGAGAGGAGATTCCGACTAAGAACGTGGCTTCAAGCTCTGCATAAGGTTTCGAGACGTATTTGAATGACGTTCTTCGTTCCGGATCATCAGCTACGAATCCTAGGTCCCAGTTTTTGTAGCTAGCAACTAATTCGGCAGGACCTGGAAAGGCAATAAACTTCGGAGGTTCCAATTGCAGTCTCGAGAGAATTAGCTTGGCAAGATCAGGAATAACTCCGCTTAAAGCACCACCAGGAGATGACGCAACCAAGAAGACGTTGCTCATGTTTACGCCTACCCGATTCATTACCAGGACACTGTCACATTCTCGTAGTAGAATTTCCACAATTTCTACTGGAAAGTCTAGGGGTCTCAGAACTCGGAAGAAACTTTGCCTTGATAACATATGATAGGAATACTTCACCTGATCGTATTATTTGAGCGTTGGAATGAGGTGCGACTCAATCTACGTCTAAAGGAAATTACCGGATAATGAACGAGGAAGTTTACTCTACATGCTAACTCAGAGTTTTTGCTTCACGCGTTATCCACTGAGATACTAATCGACAGATTGAAGCAAGGAATTTTTCGTAGAGCCCATGGACTCTGTTGTGGAAAGTCATCAATCAATCATTTGAGGTCTTTCTTTTTTAAAAATAAGTGAACCAGTACATTTTGAAAGATAAGAGCTAATCACCCGTGAGGAAATCAGAAGTAGCTGTTTTTGTGAGAAATGAATGAATTCATATCGTACCGCTTCTGTTGGAATTGAACTCTGCCAATCTTTTTCTCGCTAATGAATTATAAACTAAACCAGACAGCTGACACAATTCCCAATTTGCCCTCTCCCGAAATACTACGCTAGAAATAATATATTCATTTTCGTGTTTCCTTTGAGAAATGTATTTTAAATTTTTAAGAAATTTCTATAGGAGTACTTTTTCTGCCGCGTTCAGGATCGTTTTCGCTGCCCTGTCCAGATCTTCTTCTGTATGAGCAGCAGTGACAGCAATTCTAATGGATGGAGGGGGGGGAAGGGGGACCATTGAATGTGGTTCAGGCAGTATATAGTTGGACACGGTTATTAAAATTCCTGCTTGTCTGCATATCTTGACGACAGCCCTCAAAAGCTTCTCTTCGGCGAATCGAGCCTCTTCTGAATGGTCATCGACATATTTCTGGAATTCAGGGGCCACTCTAATATGTACCAACGGCGAGCTTGGGTTGCTGGTGGTCACAAGGAACTTTGACCCTTGGAGCTTCTTGTGCAAGAGCTGTGAGTTGTTTTTCAGATGACGAGCCAGCTGTGTACCTTGATTTTCTAGTAGTTTTAAAGCTGCGGATGCAACTGTCGAAACAAAAGGAGGCGAAGAGGCAGAATAACAATAACCTGCTCCGAAGAGACGTTGGTGATCGACTACCTCTCGTGTCCCGACGCAAAACCCACCAACACTACAAAGAGAGGTGCTCAATGCAGAACACAAAATATCAATATCGGAAACCGCAACTCCGAAATGCTCCGTGACTCCCTTGCCAGTACTTCCGAATGATCCAATTGAATGACTTTCATCCATAAATAATCGCCACTTATACTTTTTCGACAATTCCACCACCTGGTCTAATGGAACGATATCCCCAAAATTTCGGTATAGACCTTCTACTACAACAAATCTACGCTGAGGTTTTCTTTTCAAGCGTTTGTCTTCGTCGTCAATCAGCACCAACTGCTTCTCCAGGTCAACCATATCGTTATGCTTAAAAAACAATACTCGACTTCGAGACAGAACCACACCTGTCATGATCGGATCACTGCATCCCTCATCCACAATCAAAAGATCAGATCTGTTACAAAATGCGGCAATGGCACTGGTGACGGTACTTGCAGCGTCAGAATACACGATAGCCTCTTCAGTGCCATAGAACTTGGCCAAGTCCTGTTCAAGGTACACATGAACATCAATGGACCCATAGAACCCTCGCGGACCACAAGAGCCGCAACCATATTTGCTCAAAGCGTCATTTGCAGCTTTCTCAATCTCTGGTCGCGTAGCTAGAAGGGCGAATAGATTAGCAACATACAATACAATGGTGTGTACTTACATAATCCCAGAAAATCAAACGATGTCAAGTTTAGCATTAGTTTTGATTCTCCTCTGATCTTGGTCTCCGTGGACGGTTTGGATTCCAAGATGACGTAGTCCTCAAGAATGCTCTCTTCGCGAACAGTCACTGGAGGACACAGAGGCTCAGGAACAAAATCTCTGATTAGTTCCTCGATTACCTTGGGGGGCAGCGTCTCCAGTTTCGTTTGCTTCTTTGAAGGGCGTTTCCACAACACGATGTAAAGTATCACAAGTATCAAAACAGTCTCAATGACCAGATGAAGTGGATTCAAGTGCAGCCACCATTCCGTGTAGGTAGAGAGACCAGGTATGGCACCAAGTAAAGTCTTCACCGATTCAGGGACAGGAATGGACAACGTGAAATCTACCATCGTGTTAGCGAATGAACAAACAACGAGTGTGTAAAAAACAAATGTGGGGGGCTATCTGGTGGCGCGGCAAAAACGGATTAATGAAGCTTGAAGACGAACAATGGAGTCCTTCGACACCACGCGTTTTGGAACCATTGGAGCATGTACCTGTTGTATTAGATCGCGCATTATATCATGTGTCTACAGGATTAGAGCATATGCTAGAGCCTGCTAGAGTAGAGTCACAATCAGAACCTCAATTTAGCAAAGACATGTGGCTTTATCAAGATAGTCGAAAACCCAGACTAACGACATTCACTAGCCAGTTTACTCACATGTATCGAGATTTTTCTATTGGTTCGTTGTTGCTCGAAGAAGAACGAACCGAATTGAAGAAAGTTCATATCCAAAAAAAGAAAGAGCTAGCGGAAATAGAAGCACATTTACTGGCTCAAGTTAAAGCTAAAAAGGAAGAAGAATTACAAAATAGAAATTCAAGAAAAGAGAACCGTCAACTGCGCATATTTCAAAAGCAAAAGGATTCAGCTCTCTCGATTCAAACACAGTTTCGAGTTCATTCGCAGCGCCAAAAGTACTTGATAGACAAGAACCAGAAAATAGCTGCATCGAATGTAATTAGAAATAAGGTACTTCAAACCCAGTCTTGTAAAGAAGCCAAGCAACTTCGAGGTGATTTGGCTAGAAAACGACAGGAGAGCAGAGCTTGTATCAAGGTTCAATCACTGTGCAGAAAGAACATCGCAAAGGAAGCAGTCAAGACAATTAAAAAGGACATGATCATAGAAAATGCGTCTATAAACATTCAGAGTGCATGGAGGGGAAAAAGTGCGCGAGTAAAAGTTATTAAGATGAAGAAAGAAAACGACAGGCAGAACAGAATGCGTCAAAGAAAACGGAAAACTTAATGATGGATGAAAACAACTTACAGTCTATAGCGAAGAATAATAAGGATATGATAGAAAATATGAAAATAGAATACAACTATATCTTGAAATAATACACATTCGAAAAAATGTTTAAAGACATTTATTTGTATAGTCGTATAACTTGTTTTATCAAACCACAGTCAATTATTTTAAAACAATGCAAGTGGTGGATAGAAGCCATCAATCGCTAAATTCTTGAAGAACAAAAGTATCTAGTCGAAAGAAAAGAGCCTGATGGCAATCCGTGAGGGAATCCGAAGCAGCAACACTATGAGAAATCACTGAATTCACGTTATATTTCTCCTGATGTATTTAATTGCATCCCTCGACTTGACAACTATGTCGCCTGCTAACGCGTTCCATGAAGTAGCCACTAAAGCATTTAAAAATACTTTATACATTGAGGTCCCTCTCTCTGCATCACCAAGATGATCTCGCATACCTACCAAAAACCTCTGCAATAGTATCTTCGTATCCATACCCCATCCAGAACCAATGCCAATAATGAAAGGAACCAAAATATGACCAGAATCGGTCGCAGAATTTCGATACTTCAACTTCTTTAACTTCTCTTTAGAAACTAAAACCTCGTCAGGTGATAATTATTCATAAGATTTCGCAAATGGATCAACAAAGGAAGCGTATATACCTAAATTGAAGTCCCGTCTGGACCCATTAACTGCCCTAGAACCACGGAAATCAGTATATAAGAATTTTCCGTTACCAGAAGAATTGCAATTGTACACCCGTTCACCAAAAGAATCCACCAAGTTACCATATCGTGCAAAATGCCGAAGAACCTGAATAGTCCTGTTATGAGGAGAATAGCGTGTAGGATTTGAACGACAACAAGCCAGATGTAAACCTCCTTCAAACAGAACCTCTTGTCGTTTTTTTTTCACAAAATGGGCAAAACTATATGTGTTTCATACCGGGAATCGGTTGTCTAAACGCTTGATTGAAGTACAACTAAAAATCATCATTACTGATGCGGCATTGTACATTCGAAGTCGAAAGATACAAAAGAGACCTCGCATTGGTTTGTCGGCCTGTTTGATTCAACTTCATCTCAATTTTTTCTGTCTATTAGCCCCCCCAGTATTAGAGAAAGATAGAGTGTTAACTTAAACCGAAGAATGTCTCATCCACCGTTCCAACAGATGGGACAAATGAACCTGAATGACCCCCGTCAACAGATCCCTCCTAGAGGACAAACAAATATGGGCCAACCTCAAATGGGTCAACCCCAAATGAATGGTGCTCCTAGACAACCTCAAATGGGTCAACCTCAAATGAATGCTCCTTCTAGACAACCACAAATGAGTCAACCACAAATGAATGGCGCCCCTAGACAACCTCAAATGAATGGCGCCCATAGACAACCTCATATGAGTCAACCTCATATGAGTCAACCTCAAATGAATGCTCCTCCTAGACAGCCTCAAATGAATGCTCCTCCGAGGCAACCACAAATGAGTCAACCTCAAATGAATAGCGCTCCTAGACAACCTCAAATGAGTCAACCTCGAATGAATACTCCTCCTAGACAGCCTCAAATGAGTCAACCGCAAATGAATGCTCCTCCGAGACAACCTCAAATGAGTCAACCACAAATGAATGCTCCTCCGAGACAACCTCAAATGAGTCAACCACAAATGAGTCAACCTCAAGTGAATGCTCCTCCTAGACAACCTCAAATAGGTCAACCTCAAATGAATGCTCCTCCGAGGCAACCACAAATGAGTCAGCCTCAAATGAATGGCGCCCCTAGACAACCTCAAATGGGTCAACCTCAAATGAATGCTCCTCCTAGACAGCCACAAATGGGTCAACCGCAAATGAATGCTCCTCCGAGACAACCTCAAATGAATGGTCCTCCGAGACAACAACAAATGGGTCAACCTCAGATGATGCAACAGCGGCACCCTGTCAATGGTATGCAGCAAACACCAATGGCAAATCAGTCTCAAGCACCGCATCCACCTCGCGGAATGATGAATCAACCTGGAGGTGGAATGATGAATCAGCCAGGAGGTGGGATGATGAATCAACCTGGAGGTGGAATGATGAATCAACCAGGAGGTGGAATGATGAATCAACCTGGAGTTGGAATGATGAATCAACCAGGAGGTGGAATGATGAATCAACGGACCAATATCGATCCGAATTCCATGTGTGATCCCATTTGGATGCAGCCGAGTTTCACACAGTTCCCAGCGTCTGGTTCCATTGCAACACAATCTGGTATTCCTTTAGGAGTGGTGCTTCAACCACTTGCAGACCATCCTCAAGGAAAGGAACCTCCAGTGGTTAATTTTGGGAGCGTAGGCGTGGTACGCTGTGATAAATGCAGAGCGTATATTAATCCGTTCGTGCAATGGCTTGACAATGGAAGACGGTGGAGATGCAATATCTGTGGACGCGACAACAATACAAGTCCTCAGTATTACAACCATCTTGATGCTTCGGGAAATCGAGTTGATAAGATGGAGAAAGCGGAGTTGAACCAAGGTTGCATTGAGATAGTCGCACCACATGAATACATGTTGCGTCCGCCGCAAGCTCCTGTTTTCATGTTTGTAATTGACGTATCTTTCGAATCTATATCCACAGGTGTTGTTGCTTCTGCAGTTGAAGCTATTCGGAGTTGTCTTGACAGACTGCCTGGTTCGCCGCGTACCCATGTAGGTCTTCTTACGTTTGATTACGCAGTGCATTACTACAGTTTGAATAGCAAACTCTCGCAGCCCAAGATGTTTGTGGTTAGCGATTTGGATGAATGTTTCATTCCATGCCCTGAAGATCTTTTGGTGAATTTGCAAGACTCGAGAGAGTCGTTTGACATGCTTTTGGAATCTCTTCCTAGGATCCATGCGAAGAATTCTTCACATGAAGTTGCTGCTGGATCTGCTATTCAGTCAGCATTCAAATTGATGAGTCATATTGGAGGTAGAATGATGGTTTTCCAGTCCAAGATGTCTACTTTAGGAGCAGGGAAATTAGAACAAAGGGACACAACCAGAATTCTTGGAACTGACAAAGAGCACACCGCATTCAAATCAGTCAGTGAAGCCATCACAAAGTTCTACCGTGCGGATACGGTGGAAATGTCAAAGTTTCAAGTATGTGTGGAATTGTTTGTTTTTGCATCTGGATATTGTGATTTGGCTACTTTGCAACAGCAATGTCGCTACTCCGGCGGTCAGTGTCACTATTACCCACGCTTCAATGCCAACGTTCATGGATCTGGCTTGATAGAAGATATAGAGCGTTCGTTGACAAGGGAAACATCATGGGAAGGTGTATTTCGATTACGGGCTTCCAACGGCATTAAAGTGTCTCCATTTTTTGGGAACTTTTTTGTCAGAGGGGCAGATCTTATGCAACTTCCAAATTGTGATGCGGATGCTACCTTCGGCATCGGAATTGCTCACACGGATCAAGCCCTTCAAGGTGAATCGTTGACACTCCAGGCAGCACTGCTCTACACGAACTCTAATGGCCAGCGCCGTATTCGTGTGATGACTAGCTGTTATCCTCTTGCCACAAATGCCGGAGATGTTATCAAGTCTGGTAACCTCGACCCGTTGTGCAACTACTTGAGCAAAGCAGCGACTTCTACAGTTGCGGAGAAAGGATTTGAAGAAGGACGCGCGTCGCTGCTAAAATCATGTGTGGACCTGATTCGTGCTAACAAAATGTCGTGCGGAAGAACTTCTTATGGTGCACCAGCACAGCAGCAACAGCCACAATTGTTGCCACCTAATCTAGCCTTGCTTCCTCTGTACATTATGGCCCTTCAAAAGAATCCAGCGTTTCGTGGAGGTAATGAAGTTGGAATCGATGAACGAGCTTACTTGCATCA
>Ga0105055_10006394_pt1 | contig 16174 bp, 22 predicted proteins | sample BON03_FD_78090 | JGI IMG/M metagenome (GOLD analysis project Ga0105055, IMG submission 78090) | Freshwater microbial communities from Lake Bonney liftoff mats and glacier meltwater in Antarctica - BON-03 | ecosystem: Environmental > Aquatic > Freshwater > Ice > Glacier meltwater | place: Lake...
ACCCCACTCTCGACACGGAAACGGACCGAAGTCAAAACGAGGCGCGAGAGTGAGTTCTGCACGGTGAACGAGATGGGTTGCAGGCATTTCTGCTGCCAACTTCCCTAGTGGCTGCGCACTCCAGGGCAGCGAGTGCTTACGTGAGTCTTGGCCGTGGTAGCCGTAGATGGCTGGCATTACATGTGCTTGTGGAGCAAACGCACACAAGAAGCCCTTGCACCACCATCACTTTGCTTCGGCTGACTCCTTGCTTCCCTCCCTCCACTTCCTCCCACCAATCATACAGGTTTGAAAAGCGCAAAGGGCGCAGGGCGGCGGGGCGCAAGCACGCACGCACGCACACCAACGCCACAGGGCCGGCCAGGCAGCAGCAGCCGAGCAAAGGTATGTGTGGTGGCTAGGGCTTGATTGGCTGGACAGTGCTCCTCCTCCCTCGTTAAAGTGTGCTTCTTTCTGTCTGTTCTTCTTGCTCTTCACACATTCACACCCACATAATCACTTCACCCCGTGCATCATGCGCCAGACGGCCGGTCTCGGCAGGACGGCCTGTGCGTTTGCAGCGCTAAGTAGTGCTTTGTCTGTAATAAGCTAAGGTGTGCAGTGGCTGCTGGACCCCCATCCAACCACACAAATGCACCTGCAAGTAACCACAAACCTCACGCGCTACACACTCACCCTTTACGCACAGGCCCTACACTTCATACCCCCACGCGGCGGCGACGGCGGCGGGCCGAATGGACTTCGGGGACGATGCAGCGGGATATGCAAACATGGAAGTTGCAAGCTCATGGTGGCATCTTGCTGGGGCCGTGGCCTGCGTCATCTGTGCGGCCTTTGCAGCAGGCCTCACGGTGGGACTCATGTCCTTGGACCCGTTGGAGCTGGAGGTGAAACGGAGGGTGGGTACGCCAGATGAACGAAAGCATGCAGAAAAAATCTGTCCGCTGATTGCGCGGCATCATCGTCTGCTCGTGACCCTCCTGCTTTTCAACTCCATCGCCAACGAAGCCCTCCCCATCTTCTTGTCGGGCCTGGTGCCTGGGTATGTGGCCGTGCTCATCTCCGTCACAGCCATCCTCATCTTTGGGGAGATCATCCCCTCAGCGCTCTTTACGGGGCCAAATCAAATTGTCATGGCCGCGCGCTTCTCGGGCTTTGTCCTCTTTTTGATGGGACTCTTCTGGCCTATCGCATACCCAATCGCCCACGTCCTGGACAAGTGGCTGGGGCACAATTCCTTCAAGCGCTACACGCGCGAAGAGCTTTCGACGTTGGTGGACCTACAGCGGGAGGCGGGTATGGTCAAGCATAGGCGGCCGCCGGGGGCTGCGGGTGGGGGGGCGGGGACGGGGGCACATGCTCACTCGGCGAAGGAGAAGGAGCTGGGGGAAAGCATGCGGGCTATCACGGTGGATGAGGCGACGATTGTGGCGGGTGTGCTTAAGTGCCATGCCAAGAAGATTTGCGATGCCTTGAAGCCGATGGATGAAGTGTATACTCTGTGTGAGGAGGACGTGCTCGATGAGAACATGCTTTGTGAGATCATGGCTTGTGGGTACTCCCGCATCCCCGTGCACAGCACCCGAGGCAGGCAAGATATCCGGGGCTTTCTTTTGGTAAAACGTCTCATTGTCCTAGATCCAGCTGATCGTCGGCCTGTCCGCACTTTGCCGTTGCGACAGCCGATTGTGGTGAGCCCTACTGGGTCCTTGCTTGAGCTGATTAATGTTTTCCAGGAGGGGAGGAGCCACATGGCTATTGTTTCGTCGTGTCCTGATTTGACACGGCAGGCCCTTCGGACGGGCAAGCCGCTGGAAGGACGGATTGCGCCGATTGGGATCATTACGCTCGAGGACCTGTTTGAGGAAATTTTGCAGGAGGAGATTTATGACGAGCATGATGACCGGGTACGTGGACTCTTTTTTGGTTTTTGGGTGACCATCCCTTCTTTTCTCCTTCCTCTCCTTTTTTCATTTTTTATTTTTTGGTACTTATTCTGCTGTCTCTCCTTCTTTTCTCCCCTTTTTAATGTAGGAACGGAAGGCCATCGAGACTCTCAAGCGTGTGCGACAGAAGGTCCGCCGCCAACGACAGCAGCAACAGGAAGAACTGGAGAACGGCGGGCCTCACCAGGCGATCAGCGTCACCAGTAGTACCAGCAACCTCCTTACCAACCAGTCGCCCAACTCCTCTCCGGCCTCGTCCATTCTCTTGGGTGGCGCGCTCTCCCCCACCACCACTGCTGCTTTCCTTCTCCTCAACAGCGGTGTGCCTACCTCTTCCTCTGCCTTACACCAGGCCTACGCCACTCCCGCCTCCGACGATCCCACCACCAGCCTCCTTTCGGGTGGGTCAAGAAGTAGTAGAATACAGCCATCGAGCAACAGCAAGACAAACGGCAGCAGCAGCAGTAGCAGCAGTAGCAGTAGTAGCAGTAAGAACAAAATGACAAAGCAGCAGCCGGCTGGTCCCTCCACGGTGGGCAACGGCCACGGCAATGGGAATGGCCACCAGCCCACCTCTTACGGCAGTACCGACGCCAGCGACTCGCCGGTGTAGGTGAGAGGAGGGGATGGGGCACTCGTGTGTGTGTGCGTTTATGTATGTGTGTGCGCGCGTGATGGTCCGTCCGATGAGTTAGACGGCGGAAAGAATTAGGGCTAGTGCATATGGAAGGCTACGTACGGGCGTGTGTGTCAACCAGGGATGTTTCGCTGTTGTTAATAGATGGGCAGGATGAGTGGGAAGATAGAGGAGACGGGACTGAGACGTGCGTGCATTTTCAGATATCGCATTTTTTTGCTTGATGACGATGAGTGAGAAAAAGAGAGACGAAAAGAAATGGACGAAAAAAGATGGATGGATGGAAAGCTAGAAGACACATTACATGGTTACGGGAGAGACGCCTGGTACGAGAAGGAAAGCCCTTGCGATGGCCAAACGGACATTAAAAACGAACAGCAAAAGGAAAAAGACGGCTTGCCCCACCCCTTGAAGGAAAATTGTCAGTTACCGCAACGCAAGGAAGCAACACCAGCATCAACTTTAAATATGATTGATAAAGAAGTAAAACGAGGTAGACCAGAGCAACGAAGCGAGCCAGAACAGGATTGTTTGATGCCACTAAATATTCTTCAGTTTTTCTGCTCAGTGCCCTTCGCTTTAGCTGCCAAAGCGCACTTCTTCGTGCGATTGATATCTCTGCGGATGTATGTAAGGCAACAGGACGAATATGCACTCTTGTGCTTTTCCGAATTTGCTGTTCTGTTCTGTACAAGAGTTAAATTTATATGAGATGTCTAAGCACAAAGCACAAACAGGTACTCACTCAAATCCACGCAAAGCCAGCACCCACGCCCATCCTTCCGGCAGATTATTGGTGCACGTGGCGACTGACCGCAAGTCCACCATGATCCCTCCGCCTTGTTCCTCATCGCGCGCCTCCCACGGCACAAACACGTCGTCATCGCAACCCACCAGAGACACAACGGGGCTTGTCGTCGTTGCCTGGAACTGCTGACGACGACGATCACGACGCCGTTCACTACTGGTCAGCAACCACGAATCTGAGGGCACACGCGGTGAGCCCAACACAAGCATTTCTCGATTGTTTGGCTCCGGCCAGTTCAAAACGATAGCATACACGGTAGTAGAACCTTGGCTCGCAGCAGAGAGGGACGAGTCCGAGCGCGCATCCCCCCCCTTCTCGGCCTGGTGGGAGTAAGTCACCGAGGTGTACCAAACGTCAGCCGCCACGCTGTCGTTGGCCACCCGCCAAGGTCGCGTCCCATAGATCGCCCGCCCGTGCAGCCGCAACCAGCCCCCAAGCTGCCTTAACCGTTCCTCGAGGATAGGGCGCCGCAACCGTTCCTCGAAGATAGGGCGGATGAGACCGTCGCTGTCTGGACCCACATTCAGCAGCAGGTTTCCGTTTGTCGCGACGACCGAAACGAGAGTAGCCAACAGCTCGGAGAAAGACAAAAAGTCCTCGAGTCGCGCGTTCCGTCGACAGCCCAGCCCTTCTTGTCCAGGGTCTGGCAGCTTTCGTATTTGCGAGCCTGAGCCACACCAGGGCTGTAGCGGTCCTCGCAAGTAAGAAAGCCCCCATGCTCGCAAGTCGTGCCTTGGCCCCAACGATCATTGGTCACGACCGTGTCCTCCACAGGACTGTCATTGTAAAGCCAGGCCAGAAAAGACGTGGCATTCCAGTACGAATCGGGCGCCTCCCAGTCGCCATCGCTCCAGAGCACGTCGGGTTGATAACGCTCGACGAGCTCATAAAGCTCCGCACCCGTCTTTTGCGTCACAAAGGCCTGCGAGGTCCACTTATTCGCCTTGTCCTGCAAGTAGAGCGGATGAAACCACTATTAGAGACTGTGATACAAGCCAAAACGAAGATTCGGAGCACCCGCACGAACGGCAGCTTGCAGCTCCGCGAGCAAGTCCCGCCCAGGCCCGACGTCAGAATTCCAGTTGGCCGAATGCGCCGAGGGATACAAAGTGTAGCCGTCGTGATGCTTTGCGGTCGTCACAATATATCGAGCCCCAGCCGCCTCAAAGAGCTCCACCCAAGCGGCCGGATCAAAGAAGCGGGCCGTGAAGAGCGGCGCGAACGCTTGGTACGCCCACCCGGGCGGGTACTGCGTCTCCATGAAGCGGAGCACGTCGGGATCTTGCTTCACTTTCCAGTTATACCAGAACCATTCACCGGAAAAGGCCGGGACCGAGTAGACGCCCCAATGAACGAAGATGCCAAACTTGACGTCGTCGTACCAAGAGGGGAGCGGCCGCGAATCCAAGGAGTCCCACGTGGGCTCGTATCTAATGCTAGGGGCAGGGAGGTTGTCGGGGTCTTCGGCAGCGGCCTGTGGGTCAGAGTCAGAAAAGCCACAACGGAGGTAGAGGAGGCCAAGGCAGAGAGGCACAAGTAGTAGTGCTCTAGCCATGGCCGCGATGGTGGCGCTGCCTGTATGGGTCGATGAGGCTGGTGGTCTGCTTGATAGCTAGGGGGTTGCCTGTAATGGGGTGGGGTGGGGAAGGCGAAGGCGAAGGCGTGTGAGTGTTGTTGCTGGACATTTTATACAGCGGCACAATTAGGTGCTCCTCTTGGGGCGCATCAAGCTGGTCTTGCGCGTGCCTTTGTGGTCGCGCAGGTTGGGCTGGATTAGCATTGGCTTGGGATTAGAAGCCAGAGGTCATTGCTTGGTGGAGTTGATGTATCAATATTGCTGGCCCATGCTCTGAATCGTGTATGATGTGTAACCTCGCTCTCAAACCAAGCAAGGCAACCCACCCAGCCAGCCCAAGCATTATTGAAAGCACGATGCCCCTGACCTGCCTGACTGATTCTCGATTCCCTACCCCCACATCGCACAGGCCACAGGTAGCCAGCCGCCTGTCTCAATTCTCCTCCTTGCCGGTGCATCGTCATCCCGGCAAAACCACGGCCCCTCTACACCACCAGTCAACCATGCAGACGCGCATCACCCGGCTCTTCAAGATCCAGCACCCCATCGTGCTGCCCGGCATGTCCTGGATCTCCAAGCCCAAGCTCGTGGCGGCCGTGTGCAATGCGGGCGGGCTAGGCATCCTCTCCTCGGGGCCTCTCTCTGCCGTCGAGACGGCCGCGGCCATCAAGGAGATCCGGAGCCTCACGGACAAGCCGTTTGGGATTGGCACCACCCTCATGATGCCGGTAAGTATGGTCGTAGAAAGTGTGGCTGTACTCCTTCCGCCTATCCCTTCTCCCCTTCGGCCTCCCTGCTCGACCCCTCCTCTCCTCCTTCAGGTCTCCTGACGACCGTCTCCTCGTGCCCCTAGAAGGAGTTTGGACTGCGCAACCCTTCTGCTCTAGGTTGCTCATTAAACTTAACTTTCTCTCTTCTCTGCAAGACAAAATCAGCTGACCATATTGATCAATGTAAACCCTTAGTCCTCACACTTCACATCCTGCCTCTATTCCCTCCTCTCTCAACCATTACAGGGCGCCAAGGAAAACGCGACGGTCGCCTTGGAAGAAGAGGTGCCCGTCATCAACTACAGCTTGGGCAAGGGCGACTGGCTGGCACAAAGGGCCCATGCGTACGGCGGCAAGGTCATTGCTACGGTCACCTCAGTCAAGCACGGTGCGTCTTGTGTTTTGGAATGTGGGTGCGAGGAATTGACATCAATGACTCTCTGGAATGAGACGCTATTTTTCTCTTCGTTTGCTGAAGCCCTACCTGCGATCCTTGTCTGCCTTTGCTTTTATTTTCTTTGGGACCCCTTGAAAGACCCTCACCTCAACCACACGAGCACTCTCCAGGTAATCAACTACCCCATTTCCTCCTTCCATCCCTCCCTCCCTCCCTCCCCTCCCCCCCTCAGCAAAATCCGCAAAAGCCAGCGGCGCCGACGCCCTGCTCGTGACAGGACACGAAGCTGCCGCACACGGGGGGGACGTCACGTCTTTAGTATTAGTCCCGGCCATTGCATCGAAGGTGCCGGAGCTGCCTTTGATTGCAGCTGGTGGGTTTGGAGATGGACGAGGGCTGCTCGCGGCTTTGTCCTTGGGAGCGGATGCTGTGGCGATGGGTACAAGATTTGCGTGCACGGAGGAGAGTCCGTTGCATGAAAATGTGAAGAAGGTTATTATCAGTGATGGTCAGACGGAGAGTTCTACGGTGTATTCGAAGAATATCGATGGGATTTGGGCCCGGGTGATGAAGACGCCTTTTGCTGCCGAGGCTGCGAGTAAGCGGGCTAACCCTCTCGTTGTGCTGGTAGAGGCTCTGAAGCAGGCGAAGCGGTTTGGTGTTAACCCGCTTAAGGTCTTGCCGGGGTTGTTTATGGAGCCGGACAAGATTTATATGCTGGCGCAGTTTGGCGGGGCGACGCGGAAGTTTGAGCTTGCGACGGTGAGTGCTGTGTGCTGCGGTGGTGGTGTGGGGGGTGGGTGTGGTTGGACGGGGGGATTAGGAGCAGGGCATGCTAGGCGAAAGGATCTGGCGTGCCAGAATACGTAAGCCACGGGGCTAGGTTTTGAGAAGGGCGAAGAGAGGTTTTAGGAGATGAAGAAATTCGTTCCTTTCCCCCCCGTTTCCAAACAATACTCACGCGCTCTCACCTACTCACTCCCCCTACCCCACCTCAAACCAGATCGAGGGCGACTTAGAGAAGGGCATCCAATTTGTGGGGCAGGTCCAAGGCTTGATCCATGACGTGCCGACGGTGCAAGCATTGGTGACACGGGTCCTAGCTGAAGCACAGGCAATCCACCTCAAGCAGCACCAAGAATTGTTTAACAAAAGCGGATGAACGCAGAAAATTGTAGATTAGAAATAAAGAAATACTGCCGTACATTACTTGGGGGAAACTGCTTTGCTTATTCTTCTTGCTTTTGTTGTTTGTTTGCTAATACCTAGGATTTGTTCAGGCACGTACAAATGGCAACCTCCGAGCCGCGGTGAAGATGATCTGTCGATGTCTGTGCGTCGGCGTCTTGCCTTTTTGGCCCCCTCTAGTAGCACCACAGTCACATAGCTCCACCCCTCCCAATCATCATCGCAATCACAACGTCGTCATGCTCTTCCTACCCACCTATCTGACCGCTGACCTTTGCCCCTATAATTCAAACACAGGTGCATCGCTTGAAGACCAGCCCAGCCAGCCTTCTTCGCTCGCTCCGGCAGCTTCGACTCGACACCCCGTCCCCAAGAGCACACAAACCAAGCAGCCATCTTTGGCCACGCACGCTCCGGACACGCAGTCGCCATGATGAGGTGGACGAAGCCGCAGGGCATTTCTGGCATGCCCACGCTCAAGAACCACACGGCGACGCTCGTTGACAACCGGGTAAGAAAACTCGACACAAACGTGTTGGAGGGAGGAGTGAGGAGAGGAGGGAGGGAGCATTGAGTGCGCGGTTCTGTCAAGCCTTTCCTTGGATTTTTCATTGGCACGTGGGGCTCTAGAGCTGGTGGGGTGGTATCCGCATTTCCCCGCGACCCACCTCCACACATACTCACCCCCACGTTCATTCCCGTACAACGCAGGTCTTCGTCTTTGGTGGTTACGATGGCCAGAAAAACCACTCGACCCTGCACGTATTTGACCACACAACTGGGCGCTGGATCTGTCAACATGTCGCGGGCAAGGCTCCACTGGGCCGCAACGGCCACACGGCAACACTAGCAGAGGGCAAGCTCTTTATCATTGGCGGGTGGCTGGGCTCGGGGCCCCTTGCAGCGAGCGACGTGCACTATATCGACATAGCAAATATGCAGTGGGTGGAGCCTCCCGTCCTTGGTGACCCGCCCGGTCCGTGCAACATGCACACGAGCGATTTTTTCCCGTCGCGCCGTCAAATTATTGTGTTTCGGGGAGGCGATGGGAAAGAGTACTTGAATGATTTGCATGGCTTGAACGTCGATTCCTTGCAATGGGAGCGTTTGGAATGCACGGGTGTCAAGCCCGAAGCAAGGGCCAACCATTGCTCTGCGGTGATGGATCATAGTCTGTTTATTTTCGGGGGGTGGAATGGGCAAACCCGCCTAAACGATGTCCATGTCCTTGACACCAACACCTTGGTCTGGCGTCGTCTCGAGCCAAGGGGGGTGCCTCCCCCGCCACGGGCCGGCATGACATTAACTCGGATTCGTGACCGGCTCTTTTTGTTTGGGGGGTCGGGGCCGGCGGCGAAGGTACGTGTGTATTTACGCGCCCAGAGCTCGAGAACATTTGCTGATGTTGTTGCGTGCCCCTCTCTCCTTCCCCTCCCTGTGTTGAGAAACGTCACTCACCCTCCCTCCCTCCCTCCCTCCCTCCCTCCCTCCCTCCCTCCATTCCTACTTCACGGCCCCTTCGAAGTGTTTTGATGACCTCCAGATTTTGGATTTGAAGGAGATGTGCTGGTAGGTGGTAGAGGAAGGGAGGGAGGGGAGGGAGGAAGGGACGGGTGGTGTATGGCTTTGTGTTTGGAGATTCTTTAATTTATTAGGTGGTAATCAGTATTAGAGCGTGGAGAGGAGGAAGAGGGGCTGGTTTGGTTAAAAGGAAGCACTTCTTCCTTTCTTTCTTCTCTCGATTCTTCGCTCCATCTTTGCTCACCTCTTTGTACTCCTCCCACCCCACCCGCCACCGAACCAAATAGGACGGAGATCACCTCCCGCTCCAAGACTGGGGACAACCAAAACGGCAACTGCGGGGGAAGCAGCTTTAACATGAGGGGCGGAGGGAAGGCCTCCTCCCCGAGCTCTACCAGCAACTCCCTCCCCTGGTCGTCCTCCTCCAGCTCCTCCTCCTCCTCCTGCCAACCACTAGCAGCAGCGGGCGGGGGAAATGGTGGGAACCCTAATGATGAGCACGTCACCACCGAGTCTGTGTCGATCTATGGAGAAGGTCCGGGGCCAAGAGCGGGGCATAGCGCTACGATGCTCGATCGTCGTCTTGTCATCTTCGGGGGGTCGCACGGCTCGAAATACCTAGGGGAGATGTTTGTGTTGGACACGGACCCCGTTCCCTCGCCTTTGGTGAGTGCTCCGTCGTGTGTGCAGTTGGTGGGAAGGCATTTAAGGCAGTACTTTGACCGGGAGGACTTTTCGGACGTGACCTTTATGGTGGAAAATAAGCCCTTGCAGGCCCACCGGCTAGTGTTGAGTATCAGCAGTGATCGGTTCCGGGCCATGTTCTCGTCGGGTTTCCGGGAGTCGTCGGAGAGGGAGATTCATATTGAAGAGGGCTCTTATGAGATTTTCAAGCTAATGCTGGAGTATATCTACACGGGGGAGCCTCCTTACGTGCTGCAAGTAGGAAGTCAGACCGACCCAATGATGGCCGCGGAGCTCTTGGCGCTGGCAGATCAATACATGCTCGATCACTTAAAGCAATTGTGCGAGGCGCGGTTGACGGAGGAAGTGAGGGAGGACACGGTGGAATCGATATTGGAGTTAGCGGAAAGGTCGAATTCGTGGCAGTTGCGGGCGGTTTGTAGGCATTATACTCGGAATCGGGAGATGGAATTTGGGTCGTGAGCTCGCGGGACGGGGGAGGGGGATAATACACGTAGGGAAATTATTTGGATAGGCAGGTATTGGTAGAGTAAAATAGGGGGGTAGATAGAGCGCTTGAAGGCGTTTAATGAGCGTGCTTGTCCGCAGGCGGCGAGCGGGGCTTTTGCATTGTGTGAGCGAATTGAACAAAGAAGGGAAAATGTTGATAAGATAGAAGAAGAAGCAGCAGCAAAGAAACAACTAATTAAAGCAAGCAATGATCTCGACAATTCTCATGCAATTTGTGTCACATTTGGCTTTCTCTCTCTCTTTACTATGGCCAATGAACTTACTGTTCGGCCCCTGCTCATTCTTCTAACTTATCGTCTTGTTCAAGCTCCCACCCAAACTCATCGATCTTCCCTTCTTTAATCAACAGCGCCACCCGTTCCTTCTCCGCTCTCTGCGCAAGTTCCTCCGCCTTCGCCTCCTCCTCCTCCTCTTCCTCCTCCTCCCCCTTCTCGCTCAACCGGCCCTCCGCCATCTCCCACCACTCCTCCTCCTCCTTCCCCTTGGTCTGCGGCCATATGTTGGAAACCACATTCATCATATCCTTAGGCACAGGCGCCACCAACCGCAGCGGCACCCCAGTGACAGGATGAGCCACCTCCACCCTCAACGCATGCAACATCGGCCTATTAATACCCCACCGTCGCTTCGCTCGTCCATTCCACTGGGCATTTCCGTACAAATCATCCCCCAAAACAGGATTGCGTCGATGCTGCAAATGCACGCGAATCTGATGCGTACGCCCCGTCTCAATCCCCACCTCCACCACACCCAACCGCCCATCATACGCCAACGTCTTAACCGTACTTCTTGCCGTCCTCCCCACCAAAGGCGTGCTCCCCGAGTTCCCTCCCCGGCCCATCAACAGCTCTCCCTCATAAGTCGACTCTCCCTCATCATCCGAATCCACCTCCTCCTCCCCCTCCTCCTCCTCCACCTCCTCCTCCACCGCATGATCCAAACCCCCTCCTCCTCGATGGATAGAGGAATAGGCCACCGGCGCCCGAGCCTTCATCGCCACGGCCATCCGCTGTCGATCCCGAGGATGACGACCAATAGGGACATCAATCACTGCTCCTTCCGTAGAGGGGTTCCCAATACTAATAGCCAAATACGTCTTATTCACCCGTCGCTCAGAAAAGGCAGCCGACAACGCAGCATGTGCCCGGGCGGTTTTAGCCGCAAGGAGGACGCCGCTCGTGCCTTTATCCAGACGGTGGACTACACCAGGACGACCCTCGCTCCCGGGGGTTGCTTCGATGCTCCCCCCCCCGCGGGCGACGTGGAAGAGGAGGGCATTGACAAAAGTCCCGTTACGATTGCCAGGAGCAGGGTGCACGACCATGCCCGGTGCCTTGTTAATTGCAATTAAGTGCTCGTCTTCGTAGAGAACAGTAAGAGGAATATCCTCTCCTAAGATCTCGTCTGACATGCCCACTGCGGCGTGTTCCTGAATTTCGACCTTGTCGCCTTCGACGAGCTTGAGGCTCTTGCGGGCCGGGATGCCATTAACAAAAACCAGCCCCCGGTCCAGTAAGTCCCCTAGCGCGCTACGGCTTTGCATGGGCAGGCGCAGGGCCAAGAAGCGGTCGACACGCACAAGTGAATCGGAGGCCTCCACGATGAAGGTCTCTTGAGCAGGGCCCTTGATCGCGGGAGTGTCTTGCAGAGGTTCCTCCTCGGTTGTGGCTGCTGCTGCGGCTGCTGCTGCGGCTGCTGCTGCTGCTGCGGCGGCGGCTGCAGGTGTTGGTGCGCGTGGTCCTGGTGCGGCTCTGGAAGGTTTGACGGTCTTTGGGGACTTTGAGGGCTTGGCCTTTTTGAAGGCAGGGGAGGCCGGGCCTGGTTGGACGACGCCGAGGCTCAATAGCTTTTGCTCCAGCAGAGCGAGCTCGTCCTCGGCGTCTCGCTTCTGCTCCCGTCCACGGCGTTGCCAGGGCGGTTGGTTGGCCGCCATTAGGATGGTGCTTGTCTTGCGGTGTTGTTGCGTGGAGGAGGGAATGGAGGCCGGGAGGCGGACAAAGCCATGGACGCAGGATATTATTAGGCTGAGTGCTGCCACCACCAGGCACGCCGCTCTTCTTCTTATTGTACGATGCATGTGCTCGGTCGTCATGGCTTGGCGGGGCAAGGGCTGGAGTGCTGCTGCAGCAAGGGAGAAGTGATGAGCGCGATGATGCTGCTGATGATGCTGCTGCTGCTTGGTTGATGTTGATGGTTGGTGTTCTCTCGCTTGACCCTGTGGTGGGTTGTGGTGGTGGGTGGGAAGGGGGGGGCAGTGGTCAGCATCACGAATATGTCCTTCCAGTGGTTAGTTGGATGCATGCGAGCGAGACGCCCACGACCACGAGGAGGACCTGCCGCAGCATTTCCTGGTACGCACTATCTTTCGCTTCGATTTTGCGCGCGAGGCAGGCGTTGGCAATCAAGCAAGCCGTTGGGGAGTTTAGAGCTCACTCTTGGTCCCGTGAATCGGCGTTGCGCGCACCGCACAAGCCACCGCGCAAGGCCTGGACAGCCACAAACAAAGTGGTCAAGATCTGATCCAAGCCATGGTCCACACACTCAAGGCGGTGGTACCAAGAAAAAAGTAAAAAGGGAAGGAGAACAGGAAGCTCCGACAGGAACACACAGACGCACGCCGTCAGTTTCTCCGTTGAGAAGAGAGGAGCTACACTTTCGACTGCCCTTCTTCTTCTATGATGCAGCTGGTCGTCGTTTGGCCAATTGTGGCTTGCCCTCGAAAAGCGTGACGACTCAAGGCCTTGTCCACGGCACGCCTCCACGGAGTGTGTCCACGCACACACACCCCGCGTTCGGCCCATGTCATGCACCGGTCGACGCTGCGAAGCTTCCATGCCCTGCGCACGAGTGTCAACATGCACGCCTCCAGGAGCGGTTGAGCAACGCACCCTCTTCATACACATGCGTCTCCAAATTCATACACATGCGTCTCCAAAACGTAGTCAACCACTCACCCACCCCACCCCACCCACCCCACCCACCCTCACACACCACGCAGAGAAGAAACGATTACCACCACGGCCACGGCGCCTGTCTAGCCCCCCCCCGCAGCATCGCCTCGCCGTCGTCGGGTGAAACCCCAAGAGGGCATCAGGGGAGAACACAGACGCGCGCGCTGTCAACATGAGCGCTGCACGCACCCCTCCTCGCACCCACGGGGCCGGTCTCACGACGGACACCTCGGGAGGCGTGCCCTTGTTGGGCTTCGCCCCCGCGGAAACGGCCACAGCCCCTACGACGATGAACAAGGAGCCTTTGATTGGCTTCTCCGAGGCGCATCTGCTGCAGCAGGTGCATGGGGCCGGCGAGACGACCATGGCGAGCTTCAGCCGGGACTCGACGCGCTCAGGCTCCATGGACAGCACGGCCTCGTTGGGACACAAGGCGGACGCCGAGTTGATGGTAACTTTCTCGACCGAGATGCACCCCACCGGGACGGGCAGCTCCAAGAAGATGGACATGATCATGAAGCCGGCGGGCTCGGTCGCCGGACAACCACCACCCCCTTCGCGCACACACCGCGAGAAGGACCACGCCGCCGCCTGGGAAGGGAATGGCGAGTCGTTGCTCCTCTGCCTCAAGACTAAAGACCCCTCCTCGTCCGCGCCCGCGTCCTCTCCCTATGCCACCCCTCCCTCCGCAGCCAAGGAAAAGGATCAACGCACGCGTCCTTTGTCGTGGGGGGAGCAACCGACCTTGACGGGTGTGCATGCGAAGCTGTCGTCGTTTGGGTCCGCGACGTCTATGAAGACCAAGCCAAGTGAGGAGTGGGCTCGGATGGAGGAGGAGGAGGAGGAAGAGCAGCAGCAGGGCGAGGGAGGAGAGATGGAGGAAGGGGAGGTGGTGGAGGAAGAGGAGGAGGAGGAGGAGGGGGATGCGAAGATGGTGGTGGCTTTTCGCCAGGCAGCCTCGTCGTCGTCGTTTTCGGATTCTGAGTCTGGAGGACGCTCGAGGGGATCGTCGTCGTCGTCGTCGTCGGAGGGAGAGGGGGAGGACGGGTCGGGCATGTCAGCCGACGAGGAGGGAGGAACCCGTCTCGCGCAGCAGCGGCACCGACAGCAGCAGCAGCAGCAGCACCACCGGGCTGCTTCTTCGGGGTCGTGGACGTTGTTTAATTGCTTGGTGACGGAGGCGGGGAATGGGAGTAGGAAGCTGGCGAGGCAGCGTGAGCGGACCTATGATTGTCCTTGGTACCGTGTTGGGTACTACCGTCGGTGCCACGATAAGTATGGGCAGGATGCGTCTGTGTACGATTCGGAGGACTCGGATAACGAAGAGGGGGAGAGAGAGGTGGAGGAGGAAGGAGGGAGGGAGGGAGGGCAGGGAGGGCCGTATAGGAGTGAGTTGTCGTCGGTAAGGGCGATGATGTTGCAGGCGGATAAGTCGGCGGATCGAGTAGTGGCTGGAGCGGGTGGGGTGCCGAAGTACCATCGGGATTGGGGGAAGTTGAAGCGGAGGGATGCGATTCGCCAGCAGCAGCGGATGAAGCGGGAGAGGGAGGAGCGTAGGGGAGGAGGGCGTGGGGGAGGGTTCAGTGAGCGGGCTGGTGCTGCTGGTGGTGGGGAGGGAGGGAGGGAGGGAGGGAGGGAAGGAGGAGGGTATTATCTGGGTAATCTTGCGGGGGCGGGCGGCGGTAGGGGACCGAGCCCGCAGCGGAGCCCGTCGAAGAAGGAGAAAGGGGGGTTCAGGGGGAGCAGCAGCAGCAGCAGCAACGGTGGCAAGCCCAAGAACATGAACAGCAGCAGCGGCTCCCTGAAGGAGAGCAAGGTGCCTGGCCAACCTGCCCCGAAGCGACAAAGCACGGCCTTAACCCTCTCTTTTGAAGTGCAGCCTAATGGCCTGATTCGGTGCAAGCGGTGCGGAAAACCCAATTTCAAGAACCACTTCGCCCTCCGCTCCCACCTCTCCCATTGCCCTGGCACGATCCACATGAAGGAACAACGAATGAAAATCGAAGCTGGCCTCCTCCCCCCCGAGACCCCCCTCTGCCTGCCCGTCGACGAGGAGGAGCGCGAGCAAGGCCCGAGCAATGCTGCGTGGGTGCCGGCCTACAATGGGTCCAGCAGCGGGAGCAACCTGGGAGGGAATGTGAGTCGCTCGGCCTCCGGTAGCTTGGACAATCAGAGCGCTCCCTGTATCGCACCCGCCGCCGCCGCTTCGACCAGCAGCAGCAGTAGCAGCAACCAGCAGTTTAAATTGATCGCCTCCTCCTCCTCCTCCTCCTCCTCCTCCTCCTCCTCCGCGAAGAGCGCTGCAAGCCACGGGTCCAGCGCTTTTCCCGCCGTCCACGCCTCTCCCACCGAACAGCAACAGCAGCAGCAGCAGCAGCAGCAGCAGCAGCAGCAGCAACCTCGACAGCAGCAGCAGCAGCCGCCTGCCCGGACGAGCTTCGCAATGGCCGCCCTGACTGGCACCCCTCCCCCCTCCTCTCCTCCCTCTTCCTCCTCCTCCTCCTCCTCCTCTCCCTCCGAGCCACTTATCCTCAACTCCTTCCCCTCCTCCTCCTCTCCTCCCGAGTCCACTACCGCCCTACCCATCTACGAAGGCAACCCTCTCGTCCCCGACCTGGTCAAAGACGGTGAGAGCCTAGTAGGCCGTACCCTCTCCTACCACCACCACAACAAACCCATGCACGACTGGACTGATGTCTTAGTGCGTACTTACCGCTCACGCCGCAACTGCCACCTGATCGTCTATGCTGACGCGACGGCCGAATGGGTCATCCTTACTGACCGTAACACACGCCTCGAGCCCGGGTATCAAGCCCGTCACACCTCTTCCTCCGTCGCTTCCTCCTCCTCGTCGGCCTCCTGCTCGGACGCCGAAGAAGAAGAACGAAGCAACGCTAGCAGCAGCAGCAACAGCAACAGCAGCTCCCCGCGCTTGCCCACCCCGGGCTACGGCATGGAGGAAGGCTTGACGACGGGCGCAAGCAACACCACTGGTGGGCTCACCTCGAGTTCTACTGCTGGGACCTACTCCCCCCCCGCTCGTAATGCTTTCTTCTCCGAGCAGGAAACCCTCCTCCTCCCCCGTCGCCCGGCCAAGCGCAAGGCCGAGAGCAGCGGGCAAGATAAGTCCTCCTCCAACGCTTGCACCTCCTCCTCCTCCCTGGA
>Ga0105055_10006397_pt1 | contig 16170 bp, 7 predicted proteins | sample BON03_FD_78090 | JGI IMG/M metagenome (GOLD analysis project Ga0105055, IMG submission 78090) | Freshwater microbial communities from Lake Bonney liftoff mats and glacier meltwater in Antarctica - BON-03 | ecosystem: Environmental > Aquatic > Freshwater > Ice > Glacier meltwater | place: Lake...
ACAAAACAAAACAAAACAAAACAAAACAAAACAAAACAAAACAAAACAAAACAAAACAAAACAAAACAAAACAAAACAAAACAAAACAAAACAAAACAAAACAAAACAAAACAAAACAAAACGCGCTATGAACGGACAAACCAAACGCGCCGTAAAAAAAAAGAACGCCCGAAACAAAACAAAACAAAACAAACCAAACACACAAAAGGAGGCCACTCACTTGATCGCGGCGCCCCGCCGGTACACCGCGTCCGGCCTCGGCATCAGCAGGTCCCTCCGCCCGGCGTCCAGCCAGCGCGTCACCGACGCGCCCTGCAAGTAAACCTCAACCGAGTGGCCGCTCGGGTGGTGGAGGAAACAGAGCGGCAGCCCCCCTTCGCCTGTATAAAACTCGACGTAGCCCTCGACGCCGAAGCGCTCGCGCAGCTGGGCCGGGGCTTGGGACGGCGAGTCGGAGGCGAAGAGGGCGGCGAGGTCGGCGCCGCGCGGGGGGGCCGAGGGGGCCGGGGGCGAGGGGGCGGGCGAGGCGCGCGCGGGGGCGGGCGGGCGGGCGCGGCCGGGGGCGGCGGAAGAGGCGGCGGCGGGTCGGGGCGCCGAGCGCCGACGCCGCCGCTGCAGGTGCGTCTGCGGCCGCTGCTCCGGGCGCGGCCGGCGCGTGGCCGCGAGCCCGGAGCCCGGCATCAGCACCTGGAGGTTGAGCGACGCCATTCGGCCGGCGCCGCAGGGAGAGGAGGGGCAGGCGCGGCGCGCGCGAACGTCTGGTCCTTTTCTCGGGTGTGTGTCGGCGCGCTCGCTCTCTCGTTCCTCGGCTTTCACGCCCTGCGTTCGCGAGTCAAGGGGTGATGGTGATGATGTCGAAGGTGATGATGTGGGTTCGAGATGCGACTCTTGCTCGCCGGTTTGTTTGAGCGCTCGCGCTCCAGAGCTGGCCGCCGACGATCGCTTGCCGCCGCCGTCTCGACCCGAAGAACAAAACCCCCGCTCCGTCCCTCGCAATTTCTCAAGGCCACGGCGACAACACAAAAATGAAACATCGCTTACACACAAGCACCGATGAACGTGGCGAATAAAAAAAAGTGTTGGAGAAGACCTCTTCCTCCCGCGGTCTGGCTCCGACCAAACCTACTGCTCGGACGACTTGGACCCCTGCAGCGCCGACACCGACACCCTCACCGACGGCCCCTGCGTCGTGCACACAAACAGCTTGCGCCAGTAGACGCCCTTGGCGCCGGGCGGCTTGTTGGCGTCGACCGACTCCTGGATGGCCTTCAGGTTGGCCAGGAGGTCGGCCTCCTTGAACCCGACGTTGCCGAACAGCACGTGCAGGTTTCCGGTCTTGTCCAGGCGGTACTCGACCTTGCCGCCCTTGAAATCCTTCACGGTGGCGGCGACGCTGGTCGTCACGGTCCCCGCCTTGGGGTTGGGCATCAGCCCGCGCGGCCCGAGCACCTTGCCGAGCTTGGCGGCCTTGGGCATCATCTCGGGCGTGGCCACGAGCTTGTCAAAGTCCATGAAGCCGCCGGCGATCTTGTCGATCAGGTCGTCCTCGCCGTACACGTCGGCGCCGGCCTCGCGCGCCGCCTCGAGGTTGGCGCCCGAGGTGAGCACGGCCACCCGCAGGGTCTTGCCCGTGCCGTGCGGCAGGGACACGGTGGCGCGCAGCTGCTGGTCGCTGTACTTGGGGTCGAGGCCCATGCGCGCGTGCATCTCGACCGCCTCGACCGCCCCCGCCTTCGTAAACTTGGCCGACGCCGTCTGGCGCAAGAGCTTGACCGCGTCCTCCGGCGCCACTTCAACGCCGCGGCCGGGGACCATTCCGCGGAGCTTGGCCAGGCGCTTGCCGAGCTTGCGGGCGCGCTGCTGGGGCAGAGGGGAAGAGGAGAGGGTGTCGAGGGCCTCGTCGACGGCGTCGTCGACGGCGGCGGCGCGCGCGGGGGCGACGGGGCGCGGCGCGAGCGGCGCGCGGGCCGCCGGGGCGGCCGGGCGGGCGCCGCGGGCGGGCGCGGCGGCGGCGCGGCGGCGCGCGGCGGCGCTCTGCATTTCTTTTGTGTTGTTGTGGGCTGTCTGTGCAGTCCCTCGGTCAGACTGTGCGCGCGCGTGCGATCAAGAGCCTGTTGGTTATGTTGTGAGTGTGTGATGATCGACAGAGAGAGGAGCGCGGGTGAGAGTGTGCAAAGTTTGAGGGGGGGGACAAGAGGTGTTGGGGGTGCCGCCGCTGCCCCCGCGCAGCGACCAGCAAGGCGTGCCTTCGTGCAGGTTCGGCCATTTGAGCAGGTGCAGACAGGCCGCATCCACGCGACGGCCGATTGAACGGCGCAATCGCGGGCCGCCAGGGTGCTAGCGCGGCGACTGGCGGCCGCGCTGTGTTGCCCTCGTCCCTGTGCCCTCTCCTTCCTCCTCTCTCTGCTTCTCGCCACCAGCTGCCCGCCGCCCGTTCAATCGCGCGATGGCGCGCGCGGGGGCCAATGGCGACCCCGCATATGTGCGCACTGGCGACTGTAAGGCCTCGTGCTTTGGAGAGAGGCGCGAGAGAAAGCAGAGTCTGTGCGGCGCCAGCAGGAGGAGGAGGAGGAGGGGTGGTGGTGTACGCGCGCGCGAGAGGGCCTAGCTCACCAAGGGACAATGTGAGGGATGATGAGAGAGTCTGCGTTCGATTGGATGTGTTCTGGCCGGAAAGTGCAGAAGCTACTTGGAATGCGTGGCACAAGGCAGGGGTTATGAAGCGCCGTCGGCGGCGGCAGGGCGAGCGAGCGAGCGGCGGCACGACCGCGCCCGCCGCTTGCCTCACGCCATCCCGGCCAAGGCGGCCCTTGCCTCCTCGGTCGAGTTTTTCGGCCGCCACTCCTCGGGCAGAAACACCGAGGCCGACGCCCGCAGCTCCGGGTCGATCCACAGCGCGAGCCCCGCAAACAGCAGCAAGAACGCCGCGACCCGCGCCGCGCGCCTGCGCCGCCGCTTGCGCCGGCGCGCCGCCCTCGCCGCCGCCGCCGCCTCGTCCTCGCCCTCCTCGCTGCTGCTCTCGCCCTCGCCCTCGCCCTCGCCCTCGCCCTCGCCCCCGTCGTCCGTCCCCTCGCAGACCCCTGCTCCCTCATCGTCGTCCTGCTCCAGAAACCCCGCCCCGCCCGCTCCCGCCAGCAGCAACGCCTGGCCCCCGAGCAGCGCGCGCCGCCGCCGCCGCCCCCCCGCCCCGGCCGCCTCCGTCCCCGCCCCCCCCTTTTTCCTCCGCCTATGCGCCGCCGGCCGCCGCCGAACCATTGCATTCACAGAGGCGCCCACGAACACGGCCAGCACCGTGCTCGTGAGGCACACGACGTTGTACGGCATGGAGAAGTCGGGCGGGGCGAGGGCCACGAGCACGCCGTCGCTGTAGGCGGCGCACTCGCGCGGGCGGGCGAGCTCGGCCAGCAGCGGCGACAACAAAGGCGAGGACGCGCCCGCCGCCACCCCCTCCTCCTCCCCCCACGCCTCCTCCTCCTCCTCCTCCTCTTCGAACCACGTCACGCGCGCGGCGGGCACGTCCACGCCCCGGTGCGCGTCGGGCGGGAACTCGAACACCGTCATGAACCCGGTCGAGAAGGCGCCGGTCAGGCGCGCCGCCCGCCTCCCCGCGGGGACGTCCAAGCAGAGGTCGAGCGCAAGCGGCGCGCGCCGCGCCGAGGCGGGCGCCGCCCGTCGGGCGACGGTCTGGGCGTCGAGGTCGACGCGCGCGCCGTCGATCGACAGCTCGAGGGTGTGCACCCACAGGCGCACGAACCAGGGGACGACGAGCGAGACGCACACGACGTCCCCGCCGGCGGGGGCAAAAGGAGACGGGGAGAGACGGGAGCGGATGGCGCCGGCTTCGCCGCCGACGACGCCGACGCCCGCCGTCGCCGCGGCCGTCCCTCCTGCCGCCGATGCCGCCGCCGCCGCCGCCGCCCGCTCGAGCTCGAGCACCAGCGTCCCCCGCGCCATGTTGGCGCCCGCCGTGTAGAGGCGCGCCGTCCAGCGCCGCTGCAGGGCCGCGGGCGCCGCCGGGGACGGCGACGGACCCCACGACAGGGACACGTCAGCGCCCGCGCCCGCGCCCCCCGCGCCCCCCGCGCCCCCTGCCGCCGCCGCCAGCGCGTCGAGGTCGTACAAAAAAACGCGCGAGGGGGGGGAGGAGGCGGCGCGGGCGGCGGGGCTCCCGCCGGCGCCGGCGGGAGGCAGGCCGGACGCGGCGGCGGACGCGCGAAAGTTCGGGAGCGTCCCGTGCGGCGGCGGCGCCAGCACCATCTCTGCCCGGCCGATCCCGCCCTCGCCCGCGGCGCCCGCCGCGCCCGCGGCGCCCGCCGCGCCCGCCGCGCCCGCTGCCGCCGCCGCCGCCGCCGCAGCCGCCGCCGCGAGCTCGGGCGGCTCCTGCACGTAGACCCTGCTGAGCGAGGCCTGGGGGCAGGCCCCGCCCGCGAGCGCGCCCTCGGCGGCGAGCGTGGCGGCGAGCGACCAGGCCGACCAGCGCCCCGGGGGCGGCGGCGTGCGCGCGGCGGGCGCCCCGCCCAGCGGCGCCGCCAGCGGCCGCAGCACGAGCGCCAGGCGCTGCGCCAGCACCACGCGGCCGCCGCCGCCGCCCTTGCCGCCCTTGCCGCTGCCGCCCGGCACGGACAGCGACAGCGACAGCGCGTGGTACTCCGCCGCGAACACGGAGGGGCGCGCGCGCAGCAGGGCGGCCAGCCCGGCCCCGTCGCGGCAGGGGAGCAGCTTGAGCCAGGGCGTGAGGTTCTCGGTGCAGACGGCCTCGCGGGGCAGCGAGGCGCGGAGCCACGCCAGCGGCGGCGGCGGCGGCGGCGGCGGGGCCTCGCCTCGTCCGCCGGCGCCGCGTTTGCCGCCGCCGCCCTCCCCTGTGGCGTTGCGCGGCGGCGGCGGCGGCGGCGGCGCCGGCCGCCGGAGCAGATCGACCTCGCGGGCCGTGGCCTCCGGGCGCGCCACAAAGTTGAGCGAGGCGCACAGCAGGCCCGACAGGCCGTGCGCGAGGCGGCCCCACGCGCGCCGGAGCGCAGGCGCCGCGTCCTCGCCGTCGTCCTCGTCCTCGTCGTCCTCGTCGTCCTCGCCGTCGCGCCGCCGCCGCTTCCGCCGCCGCCGCGCACCCCCTTGCCCCTCCTCCTCCACTGCCCGCCCCTCCTCCCGCCCCTCCTCCTCCTCCTCCTCCTCCTCCAGCGCCAGCCCCACGTCAAACGCCGCGCGCAGCTCCGCGCCGCCCGGCTTGGCCTCGAACGGCGCCGCGCCCCACTCGCCGCCCCGCCACCGCCCGGCGGCCAGAGACAGCTCCACCCGCCGGGCGGACGGCGCGGCGGCGAGCAGCTGCGCGGCGGCGCGCGGGAAGCGCACATGGTGGGCGCGGCCTGCCGGAGCGGAGGACTCGAAGTGGAAGAGGGCGAGCAGGTGGCCGCTGGGCAGGGGGCGCAGCAAGAGCTCCTCCGTGAAACGCTCGTCTTGAGGGGCGGCTGGGTTCGGAGGCAGGGGGGAGGCGGCGGCGCGATTGGTTTTTGCGGCGATCAGGCCGACGGCGGCGAGCAGGAGAGGGAGGAGCGGCGCGCGCGCAGGTCGCCGCCTGCGAGACGGGCGCACTGGCCGCGCCTCTACCGTCATCTCGATCCTCTCTCTCGCTGCAACGATCGCAAAGAGGGCGGGTCCCGCGTTCCCGTGATCAGTTGTTCGTCCGCCTCGTCGTCGTCGGCATTGCGTCGCGCGGTCTTCTGCCAGGGACTAGGGCACGGAAGGAGCGCCGAGTGTGTGGGCATGTCATACATGGACGGGTGGGCGTTTGCGAATAATAACAAAATTGGGGTGTTGATACAAAAGGAGGACTGCGGAGAACGCGTCGTCCAAAATCGACGAAAAGGCGGTGGCGAAAAAACGACAGGGCACAACACACCCCGCCCCTTCAAGACCTCGCCTTAACGTTCAGGTACGTGCTCCACCCCAGCGCGACCACGTTGACGAACAGCACCCGGTGCTCGAGCGGCACGAATCGGTAGTTCAGCAGGCCCGCCAGCGGCCACACGCGCCACCCGCGCAGCTGCACCCCGGCAAAGTCGCGCCGCAAACGGGCCGCAACCCGCCCCTTGTCGGGGGACGTGTAGGCCATGAAGACCAGGTTGCACAGGGGCCCGTAGGTGAGCTGGTCGACCGCGACTTTCGCGAGGGCGTTGGCGAGGGCGGCGGCCTGCCCGCTTCCCGCGGCGGGCGGGGGCAGCGCCCGATGGAGCCACGCCTGCCAAAAGTGGGCGCTCGGCCCGCCCCACACGAGCCCCAGCAGCGCCATCTTTAAGGTGCGTACCAAGTCGTACCGGGGCCGCCACGAGGCGGACGCCGCCGAGAAGGAGGAGGAGGAGGCGGAGACGGCCTGCGCGAGCGCGTCGCTGGCGGCGGCGACGGCGGCGGCCGTCAGTGACTTGGTTAGCAAGGGGCGGGCGCGGAGCTGCCGCCGGTAGCGCGCCCAGGCGAGGCGCAGCAGGGTCGGGGGATGGTGCCCGCCGCCGCCGCCGACGGCGCAGGTCGGGGAGCCGTCGGGCTCGGCGGCGTGCGGCGCAAAGGGGGAGGGCGGCGGCGGGTCGGGCGGCGGCGGGGCGGCGGCGGCCGGCGGCGGCGGCGCGGCGACCGTGGCGACGGGGCGAGGGCGGCGCCAGGGCACGCCGCCGGGCGCCTGGAGGAGCCCTGGGGCGGGCGCCATGTCGCCGGCGCCTGCTGCTGCTGCTGCCAAAAGAGGGAGGGTGGGCGATGGGTTTGTTGCGCGGATCTGCGCCTTGCGGTCGGCGCGAGGTCAGGCGATTCGCCGCGGTGAAAAATGAAAGAGGGGGAGAGGTTCGAGGAGAAAAAAGGGGCTGATCGATCGTCGCTTCGTTTGCAAGGGGGTTGTGGTTTACAAAATCAATCGAAATGTGAATGTATGGATATGAACGCGTGCCAGGCGCCTAAGCTTTTGTACAAACAGAGCGCTTGGTCGCCGGCGCGGCGCGAGCGAGCGACGCTCACCGCGACAGAGCGACGCGCGGCGTCGCCGGCGAGGCGTCTTCCCGCCTCCGAGAAAAAAAGACAGAAGGCGGGCGCGTTGTTGGGGGCGCGCGCGGCCAATGTCGTTCGTTTGTTCGTGCCTTCGTCGTGTGCTCGCGGTCGGTCGTCGCGCGTGAGAGGGGAAAATGGGAGAGAGAGAGGGCGGCAAGGGGGCCGGCGCCCCCCCCCCCGGCCGGTCTAGGGCGGCGACGACCGCCTCTCGCCCCCCCCCGCTCCCGAAAACGCCGGAAACACGCACAAAACGCCGGAAACACGCACAAAACGCCGGAAACACGCACAAAACGCCAGCCGTGGGCAAAAGGAGAAACACGCGCAGAAGACAGAGACGTGTCATGCGTCCCCGTCCGAGGACGAAGACAAGAAGCCGTCGTCGTCGTCGTCGTCGTCCGCCCCTCCCGCGGCCGGGGCAGCCGCGCCGCCCGCCCCGCCGGCCGCCGCCGCCCCGGCCGCCCCCGCCGCCGCCCCGGCCGCGCCGCCGCCCGCCCCGGCCCCGGCCTCGTCCCCGTCGCTCGACGCGGCGCCGCCCGCCCCCTCCCCGCCCGTCCACCCCCCGGGCCGCGACGACGCCGCGAACCGCCGCACGTAGTCCCGCACCCGCCGCGCGTACGCCGCCGGCTCGCGCATCAGCAGCGCCGCAGCCTCGCCGTTGAGCGGATCTGCGGGATTCGGGTAGAGCAGCAGTTGCGGCAAAAAAACTTCGAAAACGTTGACCAGGTCAAACATGGGCGACCACGTCTGGTTGATCACGTCGAGGCACACGCTGCCGGCCATCTCGTCCACGTTGGGATGGTAGATGCGGTTGACGAACCCGATGCTGGGCGACTTGTAGGGGTAGGCCTCGGGCAGCTCGACGTGCACGCGCCAGGTGCCGCCCTCTGTTTTTGTTTGTTTTGTTGTTGTTTTCGTTTTCGTTTATATGGTTGTGTTTTTGATTCATGTTTTTGAAGAGAAGGGTGGTGGTGGTGGTGGGTTTGCGATGGGTTTGGGTGGTGGGTTTGCGGTTTGGGCGGCATTCGGGTGGTGGGTTTGAGGTTTGTGTAGGGGGTTGGGGGGCAAAAGGCGGGCGGGCAGTGCGAGGATCAACGACAGGGGCGGCGGGCGCAGGTCGGCGCGCGCTCGTCTCGCTCACGCACCGTAGGGCGAGTCGGGCGGGCCGCAAAAGTCGACGTAGAACTCGCTGATGTTGTCCTCGACGAGCTCGACCTGAGTTTTTTATGTGCATTGGTGCGGGATCGAGGGTGGCCTTTTGTTTTAGCAGGGGAGGAGGGACGACGACGGTACCGAGGCCGGCCGATCACGGGGCGATCACGGGTGGCGGTTTCGCACGGCGCCGGCGACGACGGGCGACGACCGCGCGCCTCGCCAAACGTGGCCGCGCGCGCGGGCCTGTCCGGGGCGCATGGTTGGGCCGAGAGCGGGCGGCCCGAGAGAGCGCGTCGCGCACCTTCCAATCGCTCATCATCCTGTGGGTTGCGGGGTCGGGGTTCGAGGGGAGGGGCGACGGGGCGGAAGAGGCGAAGAGACGAGGGTCAGCTGCTGCCCTCCTGTGTCCTGTTCCGGCGAAGGCCCTTTCTCCTCTCTTCCGGCGCCCCAGGGAGGTCGACCCACAACTCACAATTTCATGACGTCCATCTCGCGCCGCTTGGAAGGCGACGCCATCTTGGTCGGGGGGCGCGTGGAGGCGTCGCCCCTCGTGGCGCTCACGACAAAGAGAGAGAGAGAGGAGAACTCAAGACCGGTTTCCCTCCTCCTCTTCTCCGCGTTCTCGAAAGGGGCAAAGGCCTCGCGTGTGCGCGGAGCCACCGGATGTCGGCACGTCCTTGCGGGGACGTGGGGCCGGTTCAGGCGGGCGCGTGGGAAGTTTTGGGGTCAAAAGCCCGAGGAGAGGAGAGGAGGACCCTCGGTTTGCCTTTCTTGTTCCGTGGGGGATGTCTGCGATGGACGCTGGACGTTCAAGCTAGAGCTTGGATACAGGTGGATGCGAGCGAGATTGATTATGGGGGCAAGGCGCTGCTCTCGCCCTCGAAACTTGTTCGCGGCGTCGGCGTCGGGCGTCGACGTCGGCGTCGGCGTCGGGCGCGGCAACCGGCAACAAGTCAGTCGCTGCGGACGCAGGAACAAACGCAGAGCCTCCGTCTCTCTCCATTGACACACATCCACTGTACTAGCACCGCAACCAACAGTTCTCTCATATCACTATGATGGATGCGTCCTTGATGGCGAGGCGTCAGCGCGTCGCGACGCCCACCTGTACTGCATCAACTCTGTATCGTCCGCCACCGCTCCTGCTCGGATCCGCGCCCGCCCGCTTGCGGCACCATTCGCGCCGCCCTCTCCTGCTCGACCCCTTGCGCGTGGCCACCACGACCGAGGCGTTACCGGCCAGCAAACGCAAGCGGCGATCGCCAAAAAAGGGACCTGAGGGCCCGTCGACGTCGCTGCCCGTGCTTGGCGCGCGCCTAAAAGACGTGAGTAATCGCGTGGTGATGGTGATGACGAGAAGGGGGCGGTGTGGTGTTGACCACCATCCATCATCGACGACAGCAGCGAGGGTGTCGATCGATCGATCGTTTCTTCGTCGTCGCCCCCGCTCACGCGCACGCTCCGCCGTCGTCGCCTCCCTCCGCCCGCCCCCTCGCCCAAAAAAAAACAAAAAACAAAAAACAAACAACAGCTCGCCCTCCCCTACTGGCAGGAGAACCCCGACGCCCGCTGGCGCCTCGCCGGCGTCGTCGCCCTCACCCTCGGCACCACCGGCGTCTCCGTCCTCTTCAACTTCCTCGGCCGCGACTTTTTCAACGCGCTGGCCGAGAAGGACGCCGAACGGTTCGGCCGGCAGCTCGTGGCCTATCTCGGCGGCTTTGCCGTCGGCGTGCCCGTCTACGTCCTCCGTTCTTACCTGCAGTCGCGCCTGGCGCTCGAGTGGCGCGAGGGCATGACGCGCTCCTTCCTGCGGCGGTACATGCGCGACCGGTCCTTCTACCGCCTCGCGGCCGACGGCGCCGTGGACAACCCGGACCAGCGCATCGCCTCGGACGTGCGATCCTTCACCGACAGCTGCCTGTCGCTGTCGCTGACGCTGCTAAACGCGGCGGTCGACCTGCTCTCCTTCAGCGGCATCCTCTTTGGCATCTACCCCCCGCTCTTCGCCGCCCTCCTGCTCTACGCCGCGGGCGGCACCGCCGCCTCCCTGCGCATCGGCAGGCCGCTCGTCGCCCTGAACTTTGCGCAGGAGGCGCGCGAGGCCGACCTCCGGTACTCGCTCGTGCGCGTGCGCGAGAACGCAGAGGCCGTCGCGTTTTACGGCGGCGAGGTCGCCGAGGAGCGCGCGCTCGGGTCGCGCCTGCGCGCGGCCGTGGACAATTACGCCTCTCTCTTGGTGGCGTCGCGCAACCTCGACTTTTTCACCTCGTTCTACCGCTTCCTCATCCAGCTGCTGCCGGCCGCCGTGGTCGCGCCGCTCTTTTTCGCGGGGAAGATCGAGTTTGGGGTCGTGAACCAGAGCCAGTCTGCTTTCGGGCACGTGCTCAGCGACGTGTCGCTGGTGGTGTACCAGCTGGAGGCGCTGGCGGGGTTCTCGGCCGTGGTCGACCGCCTGGGGGAGTTTGGGGAGGTGGTGGACAAGCCGCGGCCGGGGGGGGCGGGCAGGGGGGCGGCGGCGGCGGACGAGGGCGCGGCGGCGGCGATAGGGGCGGGGGCGGCGATGGCCACCGCAGGCAGCGTCAGCAGCCATGAGGAGGACGAGGCGGCGGCGGCGGCGGCGGCCGTCGGCGCGGGCATCAGCATCGTGCACGTGCGCTCGGACGCGCCCGCGTGCGCGGCTGCCGCGGGGGGCGGCCCGACCAGCAACGGCAACGGAGCAGCGGCAAAACAAGCTGCGACGACGACGACAACGGCGGCGGCGGCGGCGCCCCCTCCGCCTCCTGTGCTGCTCGAGCTCGAGCGCGTGTCTGTGGCCACGCCCGACGGCCGCACGCGCCTGGTGCGCGACCTGTCGCTGTGCGTGCGGCAAGGCGAGGCGCTCCTGGTCATGGGCCCCTCGGGCACGGGCAAGACGAGCGTCCTGCGCGTGCTCGCGGGCCTCTGGAGCAGCGGCGAGGGCAGGGTGGTCGCGCACGGCCTGCCCGGCCTGGGCCTTCCCGGCAACGCGGCGGCGGGCGGCGGGCGGGGCGCGGCGGCGCGCGAGGAGCGGGCGCGCGCGGCGGCGGCGGCGGAGGAGGGGGGCGGCGACGACCAGGGGGCGGGCAGGGTGCTGTTCCTGCCGCAGCGGCCCTACATGGTGCTGGGGAGCCTGCGCGACCAGCTGCTCTACCCGACGTGGGCGACGAGCGCCGAGGAGGACGGGGAGGAGGACGGAGAGGGCGAGGGGGAGGGCGGGCCGAAAGGGGGACGGGCGCACGGCAGCAAGAACAACGGCAGCAGCAGCGACGGCGGCGCCAAGACAGCCGGCGGCGGCGCGGCCACGCCGCTGCCGCCCTCGGACGACGAGCTCGTGCGCGCGCTGCTCGCCGTGCAGCTCGGAGGCGTGCTCGACCGCTGCACGGCCGCCGCCGAGCGCGCCGCCGCTGCAGCTTGGGCCGTCGCCGCCGCCGCGACCGCTTCGGCGACGCCCGGCGCGCCCGCGCCTGCCGCCGTCGCCGCCGCTGCCGCGCCTGCTGCCGCCGCGCCCAGCCCCTCGGCCCTCGACCTGACCGCCGACTGGGCCGCCACCCTGTCCCTCGGCGAGCAGCAGCGCCTCGCCTTCGCCCGCCTGCTCCTGGCCCGCCCGCGCCTGGCCCTGCTGGACGAGGCCACGTCAGCGCTCGACGTCGCCAACGAGGCCGTGGCCTACCGCGCAGCGCGGCAAGCCGGGGTTACGCTGGTGAGCGTGGGGCACCGGCCCTCGCTCGCGCGGTTCCACGAGCGGGTGCTGCGGCTGGAGGCGCCCGCGGCGGACGGGTCCGGGTGCGCGTGGGCCGTGGTGCCGGCGACGGACGTGCTGGGGGCGGGGGCGGCCGGGGGGGCGGGGGCCGAGGCGGCAATGTGGGGCGGCGGCGGCGGCGGCGGCGGCGGCGAGTGACCCCACCTTGCAAAGTAAAACAGCGTCTCACATTCGATCGTAGCCCTCGTTTGGTTTCACTAAAGCAAAAGAAGGAAATAATCCCGCGCCCCAGCCTCACGACCCGCTCACAACACCTCGACCATGGACGCGCGGCCGCCCGCGGCCCCCCCCCCCCCCTCCCCCCCCGCCACAACCCCCCCGTCCATGGGCGGGCGGCCCCCCGGGGCCCCCCCCCCCCCCTTGCTCCCGCAAGCCCGTCTCGCCGGCGCCGCCGCCGCCCGGCCACAGCCCCTCCTCCTCCTCGGCCGCGCGCAGCAGCTCTCCCTGCAGCCGGAGCAGCGCGGGCGGCGCGGGCCGCAGCGCGAGGCGCGCGAGCGCGGCCGCCAGCACGCGGCAGTCGCCCGCGCGCAACCGGCAGTGCGCCAGGCGCGCGCCGGCCGCCCGGGCCAGCGCCTCGAGCCAAAGGGGCCCCGGCAGCGCCCGGAGGGACGCGAGCGCCGCGGCCGTGAGCGCGAGCTCGCGGCCGGACATGGCCGACAGCGCCGGCGCGGAGGCCCGGCAAAAGTCGGACAACCAGCCCTCGGGCAGCAGCACGCCGCCGCTCGCCCGCCCTGCGCCGCCGCCGCCGCCGCCGCGCGACGCCGCCAACGCGGCCTCCTCCTTCTCGCGCGCCGCGCCTCCCGCGCCCCCGCCCTCGTTCCCCTCCGCCAGAGACGACGAACCAGGGCCCCACGAGGGCGACAGCGGCGGCGCCTCCTCGTCCCCGTCCCCGTCTCCCCCTCCCGCCCCGCCGCCGCCGGCCAGCCGCCCGACCGCCCAGGCCGCGTTGGCGACGTCGCCCGGCGACAGGCGCGGCAGCGCGGCGCGCAGCGCATCCAGTAAGCCTAGCCAGTAGCGCCAGGGGGGCTGCCAGCCCATGGCGGCGGCGGCCCACGCGACGTTGGCGACGTCGGCGGGGCCCATGGGCCGCGGGGCCGGGGCGCCGTCCGCTTTGGTCCCCCCGCCGTCTTGTTCGCCCCCGCCGCCGTCGTCGTCGTTGTCGTCGCCGACGGCCCCTGTCCTTGCTTCCCCCGCGCCCGCTCCCCCCACGCCTGCCGCCGCACCCAGCGCCGCCGCCGCCGCAATGCACGGGTACGTCGCGGCGACGTAGTCCCCGAGCCACGCGGGTGACGGGGTGTAGCCCATGCGCGCGAGTGCCTGCAGCCACAGGGCAAGGTCGCCGGGCAAGGCCCCGCCGCCGCCGCCGCCCCTGCCGCCCCGGCCGCCCGGCGTCGGCGGACGCTGCTGCATCGCGCGCCGCGAGACGAGGAAAAAGAGCATCAGCCACGCGCGGTGGGGCCGGACGCCCAGGACCCCAAAGGCCCACACCGTATGCGTGAGGTCGGAGGGGCTGCTGTGCGGCAAGGACGCGCAAGAGGCGTCCAGGAACGACTCCGTCCAAGGGCCGTCGCCGCCATCGCCGCCGCCGCCGCCGTCGCCGCCGCCGCCGCCGCCGCCACCGGCGCCGCCGAAAGCGCCGCCGGCCCCCGACTGCTGCTGCCACTGGGGCGGTCTCTGGCCCAGGCGCGCGGCGGCCTGGATCACGCGCGCGAGGTCCGCGGCCCGGGAGCCCGGGCTCCTTTCGTACCCGCCCAGGAGCTCCTGCGCGAGCGACGGGTCGACCGGGGCGCCGGCGGCCGCCGCCAGCGGGGGCGGCGCCGCCGAGCCCGGCGCCGAGGCGGCCGCGACGAGCGCCGGCTGGCTGGCGTCCCAGAACGCCGCCCACCACTCGGACCCGGGGGTGTACCCCAGGCGCACGAGCGACGCGGCCAGCTGCGCGAGCGACGGCAGCGACACGATCTCGCCCGGGCTCCACCTGGGCGCCGCCGCCGCCGCCGCCGGAGCAGGGCCGCCCGCCGCCGCCGAAGCCGCAGCCGCCGCCGCCGCCACCCGGGCCGCAGACTGGCACAGCCGCCGCGCCGAGGCTTGCTCAAAGGCGCGCAGCCACGCGCCCGCGCGCGGGTAGCGCGCGGCGACGCCCGCGCCGCGCACGGCCACGCTGACGGACGGGCTCGCGCCGCCGCCGCCGCCGCCGTCGTCTCGGCCCTGGTAGGGGTCGGCGTCCAAAGGGGCGCGGACGAGCGGGGCGGAGGACGAGGAAGCAGCGGCCGCAAGAGCGCCGCCGTCGCCGTCGCCGTCGCCGTCGCCGTCGTCGTCGCCGTCGGCCCCGCCTCCCTCTCTCCGCTCGAGCGACCCGCCGGGCAGCCGCGGCGGCCGCGACAGAGACGCCAGCGCCCACAGCGCCTGCTGCAGGCCCCGCGGCGTGAGGTGCGGCAGGCGCGGCAGCAGCGCGTCGGCCACGTGCGCGAGCGAGACGCCGAGCGCGGCCTCCTCGGCCGCCGACGACGACAGCGGCGGCGGCGGCGGCGGCCGCCGTTCGGGCAGCAGCAGGCCGCGCGCCCGCGCCTTTTGCATCGCCACGCGTACGGCCGCCAGCGCCGACGCCACCTGCACAAGCGTCCCGTCGTCGGCGCCGCCCTGCGCGGCCTCGCCGAGCGCCAGGGCCGCGCCGGCCGCGCCCACGGCGATGGCGGCGAGCGCGCGCAGCTCGGCCTCGAGCGACGGGGGCGGGCGGGGGGCGGCGGAGGAGGGCGCGGGCGGCGGCGGCGCTGCGCTGCCGCTCTGGCTGCGGCCGCGGCTGCGGCTGCGGCTGCGGCTGCGGCCGGCAGGCTGCTGCGGCTGTTGCTGCTGCTGCGGCTGCTGCTGCTGTTGCCGCCCGCTCCCGCTGCCACCAGCGCCCGCCGCCACCGCCCTGCCCGCCGCCCGGCGCCGCTCCGCCGCGCGCCGCAGCGCCTCGGGCGCCATGAGCGCCGCCCGCTTGGATGCGGCGCTAATGTGGCGCGCGTTGCGCGCGTCGGCGACGCGCTCCCACGACGACAGCAGGTGCCGCGGCAGCGCGGCGCGCATGAGCATGCCCGTGGCGTACTGGGGAGACACGTCCGCGCGGCCCTTGGCTCTGTCGGCGCCCGCGGCCGCCGCCGCCGCCGCCGCCCCCGTTGGCGCCTTGGCCGGGGCGGCGGCCTGTGGCTGCTGCTGCTGCTTCGGCGGCGGCGGCGGCAGCGGTGCTGCTGCCTTGCTCTTTTCGCCGCGGCCTCCTCCTCCTCCGTCTGGCCGCCTAGGATCGGCGCTGCTGCTGCTTCTGCTGCTGCTGCTGCTCCTGCTGCCGCGATCGGCGTGCGACGACGACGACGAGGCGCCGGCGGCCGCGCGGCAACCAAGGCGGCGGCGGCACGCGGCGACGAGCGGCCATCGCGCCGTCACGCCAGCGGCCGCCGCGCCGCGCGCCGGCGCCTGCATCATCCTCCAATGGACGATTGACCGGCACCACTTCGTGTCTGTTGTCAGGCGCGCGGACGACGACGGCAGAAAGCAAGGAGGGGGACAGAGGCTGTCTCTCGTTCTCTTGTTCGCGATGCGTGTGCTGTGGGTCGCAGTTTGATCGTGATGGTGATACACGGATGATGCAACTGTCATCACGCGGACCTGTCGTTTCCCGTCGTTTGTCTGCGTGTTGGCCGCCAGCTTTTGCGTGCTCGCGGGCGGCGGCGCGAGCGGCGGCGGCGGCGGCGGCGGCGGCGGCGGCGCGGCCGTGCCCGTCGCGCGGCGCCTGGCGCTGGCGCACGACGGCAGCGCGCGGCGCGCGGCGCTGGCGGCGCGGTTCGGGTGGCAGCTGGGCGGCGAGACCGCGGGCGAGGCCAGGGTCGAGGAGCGAGGGGCCGGGAAGCAGCGGCGCAAGGGCGCGGCGCCGGCGGCGGCCCGTCGAGCGAGGAGGACGGCGGCGGCGGCACGGACAGCAGCGGCGGCGGCGCGAGCCGAGAGCAGCGAGATGTGATTGTCCCTCGCTTGCAGCTCCCCCGGTGTAGTGGCGGTTGTTTCGGCCAGCGCCGTCGCCAGCGCCGTCAGCTCCGCAAGGCGGGGGTCGGCGGCTCTGTCGGCGTCGGCGGCGGCGGCGCAAGGTGCGGCGACGCCGTCGAGGCACCGCGCGCACGCTTGGGAGATCGGGCGGACGTGGGCGTCGAACGCGCGCTGGGCAGCGTCGTCCAGGTTGTCGAGCGGCA
>Ga0105055_10006402_pt1 | contig 16165 bp, 10 predicted proteins | sample BON03_FD_78090 | JGI IMG/M metagenome (GOLD analysis project Ga0105055, IMG submission 78090) | Freshwater microbial communities from Lake Bonney liftoff mats and glacier meltwater in Antarctica - BON-03 | ecosystem: Environmental > Aquatic > Freshwater > Ice > Glacier meltwater | place: Lake...
CTTTTTCCTCCGGGGATTGCTCCTCCAAAATGGAGGCGCGCTCCTCCTCGGTCATGGTTGCCAAAATATGCGGGTCAAAGTCTTGTGCCATTTCACACTCCTGCGTGGGTTGTTGAAGCTGGCAATGCTGCCATCCTTGCCACGGAAGAATGTCGGCAAAACTGGGGCTGGTCATGACAGAACCCATACGCATCGGGCCTATCACGCCCAGGGTACGCATCGGGATTGAAAATCCTTGAAACTTGCGAGAGAATGCCAAGCACGGAACTTCAAGAATTGCGATTGAGGTAGCTATGAAAAAGATACTTACGTTACCCATTTTGCCGCTTGCTAGTGCGGCTGGGGCTGGCGATATTGAGGATGGATTGGCTGCGTGCGACAAGAAAGACTACGCAACAGCGATACAAAAATTTAAAGCTGCGGGAATAAACGGGAATGCTATCGCACAGTTTATCGTTGGAGCGATGTCCGACATAGGACGAGGTGTTGTACAGGATTACGCTGAAGCGGTGAAGTGGTACCAGTTGTCTGCGGCACAAGGCTACGCAGACGCTCAGTTCAATCTCGGTTTTATGTATGAGGACGGACGAGGTGTTGTACAGGATTACGCTGAATCGATGAAGTGGTACAAGTTGTCTGCGGCACAAGGCAACGCATCAGCACACGGCAACGCATCAGCACACGGCAACGCATCAGCACACGGCAACGCATCAGCACAGTACAACATTGGCTTTATGTACGAAAACGGACGAGGTGTTGTACAGGATTACGCTGAATCGATGAAATGGTACAAGTTGTCTGCGGCACAAGGCAACGCATCAGCACAGTACAACATCGGAGAAATGTACGCATACGGACTAGGTGTTGTACAGGATGACGCTGAAGCGCTGAAGTGGTACAGGTTGGCTGCGGCACAAGGCAACGAAAAAGCACAGTTCAATCTCGGCTTTATGTACGGAAACGGACGAGGTGTTGTACAGGATGACGCTGAAGCGGTGAAGTGGTACAGGTTAGCTGCGGAACAAGGCAACGAAAAAGCACAGTTCAATGTCGGCAATATGTACCGCACCGGACAAGGTGTTTTACAGGATGACGCTGAAGCGGTGAAGTGGTACAAGTTGGCTGCGGCACAAGGCGACGTACGAGCACAAAACAATCTCGGCAAAATGTACAACGATGGTGAAGGTGTTATTCAGGATTATGCCGAAGCGGTGAAGTGGTACAAGTTATCTGCGGCACAAGGCCACGCATCAGCACAGCTGGATCTCGGAAATATGTACACAAAAGGACATGGTGTTGTAGAGGATTTCGCTGAAGCAATGAAGTGGTACAAATTAGCTGCGGAACAAGGCCACGCAGGAGCACTGTCCAATCTGGCGCTTATGTACGAATACGGACAAGGTGTTGATCAAGACTATGTGCGAAGTCATAGGTGGATGCATTAGGCGACCGTAAACGGCAACGCAATAGCAGTGGAAAACAGGAAACAATTAGGGTCTGACGCCAATTGCCTCCGAGACCGCGCGATCACAGACTGCAAGGAGTTATGCAGAGCGCCCCTAAGCAGGAAAAAGAATCATGGAACAAGCCGAACTTTTCCCCAAAAATGCTTTTGATCTTGTTAGTTTCAAGATTTCACCGGAGAAAGATGAGTCAAGACAAGATCCCATTAAGAAAAAAATCTATCATATTATTTCTACGTCAGAATCAGTGGATTTTTTAGATGAGGATTTCCTTGATACGGTCATTGAGTATTTCACTCAAAATAATTATTTATGGGAAGATCGATTATTTTGTATTAATGTTGCTAGAAAATTAGATCCTTTTTTCCCGTTTGGAGAAAATTCAGATTTTCAAGAAATGGATGGTCTAGGTATTCGACTTATAGATTTTATTCTGGAATTGTATGAGAACGCAATAAGTATTAAGCTTAGTGACGAACTTGCATTCGATTTGGCTCGATATTATGCTCAATGTCCTTCGTTCGGTAATTTCGAAAGAATACTAAGAAGTTATTGTTTTCTATATGGATATGAAACTGATATAAGTTTGTCTTCGCTCAGGAGTATGTTATGCTTGGTAATTGACAAATTGCATGTAAATACTGCTTATTTTGTTTGCCAGTTATTAGATTTGACCCATGATGGAGAAGCTGATAAGTGGATCATTCCAGAAATTAATGAAAAATTAGAAATGTACAGAGGAAAGATAACGGATCTTGCGTTAATTTATAAAATAGAATGCGATGCGAGTAACTTCCGAAGCTCAAATGGAGTTTCTAGATGGAAAAATTTCTCTGAAAAATATGATCTTGCGGTTGTGGGTGAAGATAATCTTCATTCTTATTCAGAGAATCAAATTTAGAACAATAAGGGTCTGGCTCCAATTACATCCAAAACTGAGCAAATTGCGCTTGCTAGTCGGGATGCTTCCATACAAGATAATTACTTTTCCGCGCAGTGTTGGACGTTGATCAGGGAATCATATTAAAAAAATAAAAATTACATTAAAATTTATAAATGATTTATATGAATAAATTAATTCAAGATCCATTTTTTATTCCCAAGAATAATCAAAAAGCGTCTGCCGATATTGTCGATTTATGCAATGAAGTGCTAAATAATTTAGATCAAAATAAAGATGAATTTGAACGCCTATCAAGTCAAATCTTGGATCATTATGGTGAGTCATACGGTGATGCAATTATTGAAGATTTTGATGAATTTGGACCTGACTCAATTGAAAAACTTGATCCAAATGGAGATTTTGACTCGGTTATCGGTGGCATCTCAGAAGAAGGATTTGAGGCAATCGCTTTTTACAAATCATTTAGGTTCGTGAATTCACATCCTGCCCGCGGGAGATGGGGTATTTTTTTCATTAAACCAATTATTTCAAGACTTATCAGTGAGGCGGCGTTCGATACTGGTTCATCTATTGATTCTGCATTTGAAGCTGTTTCTCGATTAGTTTATGTGCATGAGTTGTACCATTATAAAATAGATGCGTTTTGTCTGCAGACAGAGGCAATATCTTCATGCGCAACGTACATACCATATCGCAATCGTGTAAGCATTCTAAGTATGGCAGACTGGTGGGAAGAGGCAATAGCTAATTATTATGGACTAAATGCAATCTTAAAGAATTCAGAAAAATATCAGTCTGATTTCAAACTAATAGAATATCTTAAGGATATGGTGAAAAATAGTCCCGGTGCGTATGCCTATGGAATAAATACAAGCAAACAAGGCCACTATCGAAAACGACTTTCGGAACAATTAAACGTATCGACAGTCCCTGCACTTTTTCGCGGACCTCGGGGGCAGCTTTCACCGCCTACTTTGGCTTTATTAACAACGTTGATTGGAATGAAATTGGAAAGACCTAGAGATAGAGTTTTAAGTGGTAGATTAGGTCTCGTTAATTGCCCTGTTTATTGGATAACGCCCCCATCTATAATGGGCATAAAACCTCCCTTTCTACAAGCGATTTCGCTATCAGAGGTTGAAAAGTTATTCATTCCTAAATACCTAAACGGAAACAAAAGCAGAAAAACTGACCATCAATTTTTTGTGATTGACAATGGGTCAGAGATAAAATTGCCTAACGGTCACTTAAAGGATTTACAAAGACATGAGTACAAAGATATTCTTCGAAAATCAGGCTTAACCTCATCTTATTTTTTCAAAGAAAGAAAAAGAACAAATATATGGAAAAATGAAGTACCTCGAAACCTAATTTTACCATCTAGAGATTAATTTTATAAATTAAAGATATGCTGGATTTGTTCGTGGTCTACAAGCAATACTATCAAAGATGGTATCGCCATAAGCATAATAAATACTACGAGGAGATGAAAAATATCTCAGAAGAATTAGTACACGCCTTTTACTTTTGTAGAAATGATAAGTCCAAATATGAAGAGTCTAGATTAATGGCAATTAATTTGGCTGAAAAACTATTATTTATGGAAGAGGAAATTGACACTAACACTAAATTTAGTTTTAAATTATTGGAATCTCTTAAATCTAAAGATTTTGAAATTAATGTCACCTATCCCGTTGAGCGTTTATGGAAATCAACTAATATTACTGGGAAAGTATATATAATTACAGCAGATACCATGCCTCATTGTTCGAAATTAGGTGCTGTAACAATGGATTTAGAAGCAAGACTTCGGAACTATACAAGTAGATACCGTTATGATGTCAGCTTATTCTATTCAATTGAAATAGTTTCTCCATTCTATTTTGAAAACCATATAGCTGCATTGATAAGTCACAAAAGAGTTAGTGGAAAATCACCGGGTCATACTAATGAGTGGTTTTATATATCACCAGTTGAATTGCAAAAGATTATAGAAGATAATATTAAATTTTTTCTAAACGCCATACCCAGTTAGTCGATGGTGCTGACTTGAAATTGACCCAATCTGCCGGTTTTGACTGCCTCACGGATTCAGGAAACAGTAATGCAACCCCCCGTCACCGCATAAAAACCTGCGCCCGTAAATCCCTCTGAAGCACAGCCACGAACGCTGCCCAGACTTCATCATCATCTGCCGGGCACAGCGTTCCGTTTCTGCGCGAAGTCATCTCCCGTTTGATCCTGAGCACCCGGCCGTTGAGCGCGTAATGCGAGGTGTATTCGATATCGCCGCGCTTAAAGCTCAGGCTCGGGGGGATGCGTTCAATGCGTACATTACGCGGAAAGCTCATTTCTATGTTTTCCGTATGCTTGCCAGACGAACAGCGCGCCGGGTAGCGCCTTTCCTGCGGTGACTTGTAACTTGAAAAACCTTTGAGAAAGCCTGGCGCCAGCCCGACAGGAATCATCATGGCGCTAGGTCCGGGCAGGTTCACTTGAGGGTCCAACTCAAAAACCGCCTGCACCTGCCAAGGCTCGCTCAGGTCCAGCGGGCGGCTTGCCTTGATCTCTCCAGTGCCCGTTTCACTGAACCGGCCCAGCAGATCGTTGATTACTTGCACAGGGTCCTGGTTGATGTAGTCAAACTGCGCGCTGCGTGAGCCGACTTCTGCGTGGCCAGACATACGGTAGGTGCTGGACCCTTTGACCTTTCCATCGGGCATGACCGCCATGCGGATATCGGTGTGGGTGAAATCACGCGCTATATTGGTCAGCGGGGTCTGATGGATCTGGCCGGTGGCGGTCAGAACGGTGGGTTTGCCCATGACGCTCAAGGGCAGCACACCCATGGGGGCAAACATGGCGGTGGAGTCCAGGTACAGATTCAAAGCAGGCACGTAGGTGATGGCATGGTTGAACGGACCGGATGTGGTGACTTTGGGCAATAAAAAAGCATTTCCCAAATTGATCAGCGCCGGGCTGCTGTCTATGCCCACGGCGTTCAGCAGAGATTCCAGAATCACCACATGGTCCTTGCAGTCGCCATAGCGGTTGTCCAGAATGCTTTGCGCATCATGTGGGACAAACCCCCCGGCACCCATGTAGATGCCAACATAGCGGATGTTGCTGCTGACCCAGTTGTAAAGCCTGCGCACCTTGTCCCGTGTATCGACTGCACCCACAACGAGTTCCTCGGCCAATTTACGGATTTGCGGCGTGACCGCTGTTTGTGGGTGGGCTGTGGCCTGGTAAGCCCTGCCCAATGCAGCATAGTCCACAAAGCTGCTCACAGCAAAGTGCGGCGCAAAGTCGGACAGTGCAACCCGACCGCTTTCATAGGGATAGGCTTTTAGCTGACTGAAGGTGTAGCGGTAGCGGACAACGCCTTCAGGGTCGGTAGCCAAGCGCTCGACCTGCCCGCCCTGCATACCCCGGGCATCCAACAACAAGCTGATACCGCTGTCGTGCGTCAGGTTGACAACCACGTCCTCGTAGCGCACGTGGGGTGAGTAATATCTTTTGGTAAAGAAGTGGCCTGCAAAATAGGGGGTGTGCTGCACCGACTTAAATTTGGAGTGCAGCTGGCTACCCACGTCAACTTTCGGAAAAACAATGACCTTGATCTTGCTGTCACTGAAGATCGGCGCGCCTGCCGTGTAGGACTCCTCGACGGTGCGGATCCGGTCGGGGGCGACGTTGATTCGGGTGCCGTCTGGTTGCAAGGTGTAGGCCTCCAAAATTTCCAGATCTTCCAGGGTGCTGACGTATGAGACGCGCTGCTCGCCGCCCGATTGCACACCTTGCGGGGTATCGATACGAACCGTGTTCTCGGACCACTGGGTGCTCGATCCATCTTTATTGACATGAAAGGTTTGGATATCGCGGACTACGGTGGTGGCCGGCTTGTATTGCGCATGGACGGGCATTGCCGCGAGCAGTGCAAGAAGCAAGGCCAAGCCAATAGCCGGGGTGTAGGAGAGTTTGGAAAGAACGTGCATGAAAGAATCCGGGTTTTATCAACTCTGATCGTCGGGTGGCAAACTGCATGGTCGTTTGAAAATGCTGTCAAAGCTTCATTCCACCGCGGATGACATTAGCTTGCCTCTTCTCATTTTCATGAAGTCTTCCATTCAGACCCGCCGGTAATCCTTTTGCGGTCGATTGAAGTAGATACAGCCAATCAAGGTCCTTATCAACGATACCCGCTTCCCTAGCGACGCGCACTGCTGAGGCCCAGTCGGGCTTTGAGCGCCAGCTTTTTATTGCGTCTTTGGGCGATCCAGCTCTCTCGAACGCCTGAGCGGCTAACTCCCATTGCTCCAGGCACTCCTTAATCCGTCCAAGTCGTAACTGATCTTCTTGCCCCGTGTTTTCCTTAATTTTCATGAAAACTTTTTCCGCATCCGCAGCGTATTTGCGATCAATCAAAAGTGCATCGACGGCCAACCTTCGGAGTTGATTGCACTCATCCTCGACATCGCCTGCAAAACCACAAACTCCTAGCCACTTTTCGACCCGTCCTGAGAATCTACCTGCGGTTCGGAGGTCGCTTGCGCCATCATCTAACGCCTTGCGCAACGTCTGCGTTTTGCCGGAAAGAGACGATCGCAACCATTGCCCTCCTTCTTTGATCTCTGAAATTGAGTCGAGAAGGTCAAATGGGTTGTCTATTTCATCTGAAACCCATTGAGAGAAACAGAGGAATGCGTGACTGAGTTCCTTAGAGTTAAGCCGCTCAACAGCCTCCGTTGCTGCTTCAAAAATGCTAAACCGAGAAAGCCCATCTGGAATGCCGTCCGCCAGAAGTCTGGTTGCAACACCCATGACAACCTCCACAGTTTCGGTCCGAACGCTTTCGTCTGTGACTCCATTGTGTAAAGCGGGTTCGCCAAGCAGGTCCAGTGCCTGCGCAGCAAGTTGCCACGCGCGCTCAGGGCGGGTTTCTATCAAGGTCCGAGCGTCCCTCAACCGACCCAGAACCCGCTCTTCTGGCGTCAAATCCGGCGATGTGACATGACCAATCAAGTCGGATGGTTCTGATGCAGCTGGACCACCCAGAAGCTTTCTGCTAAGTTCAAGCTCTTGATCCGTTGCGCCAATGTCGATGAATACTAGGGTCTCGGTTGCCCGGCTCATGGCCACCCGTAGCTGATCGATGCGCGTTCGACGATGGGCGTCCTCCAACTGGCTCAACTGCGTGGTCATGGGTTGACCGATAGCCGCCAGTTCCACTCCAGGATTGATCACGCAGACCGACTGGTACTCCAGTCCCTTAGATTCGCTTGGTGTAAGCACGCCCATGCCGAGTTGCTGCCCCATCCATTCCGGTATCTCACCAGCTGCACTGATTACGGCCAATCCGTCCACATTCACCAACTGCGTGAGAAGATCTATACCGCTTTGTCGATCACCAACTGTCACATGAAATATCTGGGCTTGACGGTAGTCTTTCGTCTGTGTCCGGGTTTGCTTACGTGGCCTTTTGGCTTTGTCCACCTCAGCGTAGAGATTTGACGCATTTTCAAGAACGTCAGCGATCTTCTGGGGGTACCTGACACTTTCCTGGAGGGAAAAACTAACAGGGTCCTTTAACTTCTTGCTGATGAGGTTCGATAGGGTCGCCCACTCAAACCCAGTTGGTCTTACTGTTTGCCCCTCGTCACCTGCCATTAGCAAGAACGGGGAATATCCGCTTACCCTTGAAATTGCAAGGCAAAGCTCAACGAACACACTAAGTTCGATCAGAGTCAGATCCTGGATCTCGTCGACAACGATTCTTGTGAAGTTCTCAAATCCCTTAGGAAGCTTGCCTTGCCTGAGCAGTAAGACGGCCTGAACTGCAAACCCTAACTCGGGGAAGAATGTTTCAAGTGAATGTCTTTTTTCGAGATCCTCAACAACATCGACAACCGCACGGGCGGCTTCTCGCCCGATTCGTTTCGTGGCGCTGGCGATATATGCATCTCCCTCCCAGGGAATTGGCGCGCTGACTTTCTTGTCGTCAGGAAACTCTACGGATGAAAGCCCGAGCAAATAGGCGCGTACTTCTGCGAATAAACCGTCTGAGTAGCCTTTCCAGGGACCCAGCACAGTCGCTCTCGCATCTTTTGGAAGCGCACTTTCAAACTTCTCGCGAGCTTGTATAAGGGTTTGGCGTTCCAAATCTTTACCGCAGATGTGCCCAAGCAATGATGCGAAATCAAACGGATGTAGTCGAGTGCCAATTGGACCAAACGCCTGAAAATGCTTCTCAGTCTCTTCCACAAGCTTCGGCGACCATGTGGCGTACAAAACGTCTTGGTCCGTACGCAAATCTATCGATTGCCACAAGACGGTTGTTTTGCCAGAACCCGGCTTCCCGATAGCCAGTCTTACAGGATCGTCGCTTTCGATGAACTTTAATTGCTGGTCATTCCAAGGACTCTCGAACTCCCCAGCACCGCTTCCCAATTTCTCACGCGCTATCTGAATATAGTCATCAGGCATACCACCAACGTTCATCGCTTCATGATTGTCGTGGAGTCGAATGCTGCGAACAACGATATCGTTCTTTCCGACCTCAGAATTCAATAGGGCCTGGCTGCCCTGCCGCGCCCACCACAAGTAGTAGTGATTGCCGCTTCCTCCACCTAACGGTGATCGGAGCCACCCTCTGTTTTTGGCATCGCTACAGCCTTTGGCAACACTAGTGTGACCCATTGCCACTATTTGGCGTATGGCCATCGTGGTCTTCTTACTGAGCTGCCAATTCTGCATGCCCTCATAAACGTCCTGATGGCACCATATTTTGAAATTCAGTTCCGGAAATTGAAGATCTTCAAATTTGGCCCGAACATCTTTCTTCCAATTCAAATCCAATGATGATGCTGAATGGCTATCTGAGCTTGGAGGAATTTGAACGACTGGTGGCTCTATTGATGCCCCTCGCTCTTGCTCGAACTTTAGAAAGCGCTTGATTTTCCCTTCTTCATTGAAGTCAACCCGGTAATTCGCATCAATTGCCGACTTACGTCTTATCTCCCGAGCTGCTCGCAAGACATCTTCGATTGGTAAGCCAATCTTTGCCGCTAACTCATTCAATGAATTTGCCATTTTTCCTCCCTCACACTAGTAGTCAAAATCTGGTCCTTCCAAAAGTATGCGTCTAAACCATGAGGTGGATACAAGCACGAAGTGCAATACGGTTCAGAGATTTATGAAACACCTCTGCGGGCGTCTTGAATCCCAATCTTTTGCGGGGTCGACTATTCCACTATCAACGTTGAAGCGCTCATCACACATATCTCCCAGCAGCCAGCCGCAAGCTGCGCTGAACACTGGAACTTAACTCTTTGGGTGCCACCACTTCCTCATCCGCGCTAAACCACAAAATGTCGCCAGTGAGCTACCGCAGACAACCATTAAAGAAACGCCTTACAGCGTATCAATAAAGCTGCGCAATTTATCCGAGCGCGAAGGGTGCTTGAGCTTGCGCAGTGCCTTGGCTTCAAACTGGCTGATGCGCTCAAGCGGCATGTCAAAATACTTGCCAACTTCTTCCAGCGTGTGGTCGGTGGACATCTCGATACCGAAGCGCATACGCAGCACCTTGGCTTCGCGTGGGGTCAGGCTGTCGAGGATATCTTTGACCACATCGCGCAGGCCGGCCTGCATCGCAGCTTCCAGCGGTGCGATGTTGGCGCTGTCTTCGATGAAATCGCCGAGGTGCGAATCGTCATCGTCACCAATCGGCGTTTCCATCGAGATCGGCTCTTTCGCGATCTTCATGATCTTGCGGATCTTGTCTTCAGGAATCTCCATCTTCTCGGCAAGCACGCTGGCATTCGGCTCAAAGCCAAACTCTTGCAAGTGCTGACGGCTCAGGCGGTTCATCTTGTTGATGGTTTCGATCATGTGTACCGGAATGCGAATGGTACGCGCCTGGTCAGCGATGGAACGGGTGATCGCCTGGCGAATCCACCATCTGGCATAGAGCGTGAACGTGTAGCCGCGACGGTATTCAAACTTGTCCACGGCTTTCATCAAACCGATGTTGCCTTCCTGGATCAGATCGAGAAACTGTAGGCCACGGTTGGTGTACTTTTTCGCAATCGAAATCACCAGGCGCAAGTTGGCCTCGATCATTTCCTTCCTGGCATAGCGCGAGTTGGTCTCGCCTTCGTTCATGCGCTTGTTGATGTCTTTCAACTGGCCCAGCGGAACCACCACACGGGCCTGCAACTCGCCGAGTTTGGTTTGCAGTTCCTGAATCGGTTGAATGTTGCGCGCCATGATGACCGACCATGGCTTAGCCGAAGCAACCTGCTTTTCAACCCATTTGAGGTTGAGCAGATTGGGCGGAAAGTCTTTGATGAAAATCTCTTGCGGCATGCCGCATTTCTCGACGATGATGCGGCGCAGTTCACGCTCTTTCTTGCGAACGTCCAGCACCTGGCCGCGCAGCAGGTCGCACAGCTTTTCAATCGTCTTGGCGGTAAAGCGCACGGTCATCAGCTCGTTACTGAGGGCTTTCTGGTTCTTTGTGTACAGCGGCGACCCGTAACCTTCCTTGTCATAAGTCTTGTGGACTTTTTCGAACAGGGAGGCGATCTTGTCGATGCGACTCAAGGCTTCTTTTTTCAGCTCTTCAAGCTTCTTGGTCAGCGCTTTGCTGCCGCCCTTGCCGTCGTCATCGTCTTCTTCGTCGAACTCGTCATAGTCTTCTTCGGCCACGTAATCGTCGGCTTCGTTGAGGTTTGAAAAACCATCCACTACGGTAGAGATGACGATCTTGCCTGCGCGAATTTCTTCACCCAGACGCAAAACCTCGGCAATCGTGACCGGGCTTTCCGAGATCGCTTCCATCATCTTCATCAGGCCGCCCTCGATGCGCTTGGCGATTTCAATTTCGCCTTCACGCGTCAGCAGCTCGACCGTACCCATTTCGCGCATGTACATGCGCACCGGGTCGGTGGTGCGGCCGAATTCGCTGTCAACGGTAGACAGCGCGGCTTCGGCAGCTTCTTCGGCTTCTTCTTCGGTGGCTACTGTCGGGCCGGTGTTGTTGAGCAGCAGGGACTCGGCGTCAGGCGTCTGCTCGTAAACAGCCACGCCGAGGTCGTTCAGCGTGAGGATGACCGCCTCCATGGTTTCGGCATCCATCAGCTTGTCGGGAAGGTGATCGGAGATTTCGCCGTGCGTCAGGTAGCCGCGCGTCTTGCCCAGCTTGATCAGCGCCTTCAGTCGCGCACGGCGCTTGGCCATGTCTTCTTCCGAGAGCACGGGTTCGTCTAGGCCGAACTCTTTCATCAAGGCGCGCTCTTTCGCCTTGCTGATTTTCATGCGCAGGGGTTTGACTTTCTCAAGCGTTTCGGCGATGGGTTCTTCGAGCTTGGCAACCACGTCTGACAGGTCTTTGTCGCCATCACCCTTGAGGGCGAGCTTTGGCTTGCGGCCACGCTTGACACTACCAGCAGAGGCTGCGCCTTCTACATCGGCGGCAGGGCTTTTGGGTGGGTGGCCGGGTTTCTTTTTGACATTGTGATTAGAAAGTAAATCATCAGAAATTAAAGCTGCACTAGATATTTGACTATCATCAATAGTTTGCAAACAAAAATTGAGTAATACGTCTGCCGCTTCAAATGAATTGAAATCCGCAGCAATTGTTAGGGCATCCTTTCCTTTGTCATTTTTAATTTTTGGATCCGCTTTGGCTTTCAGCAGCATCAGACAAATTGATGGGTTATTTCGAACCGCTGCAATCATTAAGGGAGTTAGGCCAACATTGTCTCTGGCGTTCAGATTTGCACCATTTGCAATTTGCAATGCGATAACCTGCTCATTTCCGGACAAAAGTGCCATTCGAAATAAAGGGCTCAAAATCGATGTGGAACTCATGCGGTTGAATTTTATTTTTGATTGAATAAGGACAATCGATTTTCAAGGTATTTCACACAATTTGAAGCAGGGTCACAACACATACCTCCCAGCAGCCAGCAGCAAGCTGCGCTGAACACTGGAACGCAACTCTTTGGGTGCCACCACTTCCACATCCGCGCCAAATCGCAAGATGTCGCCAAGGAGCTCACGGTCATCGGCATAGGGGATGTGAAGCACAAAACTGCCATCGGCTTCGGTATGGCTCTCCTGCATCGGATGCCAAAGCTCCCTGCTGGCCCAGCGCGCGCGCGCCGGGGTGAACTTGAGTGTGGCCCAGGCCTTGGGCTTGCCGGCGAAGATGCCGTAGCTCACCCCTAGGGTGCTTTCAATCTCCTCCTGTGAAACCGTCTGCGCCCTTTTGTCAATCATCAGGCAATCGCTCATCGCATCGACGGAGAAACTGCGCAACTCGTTGCGCAGGTGGCACCAGGCGTCCAGGTACCAGTTGTCTCGGTAGTGCACCAACCGCTGCGGTGAGACTTCGCGTGCTATGCGCTCGCCAGTTTGGCGTTTGAAATGGCTCATGGTGAGCCGCTTGCGTTCCAGCGTGGCCCTGGCAACCACCTGAAACACCTCTATCCTGAGCCGGCGCTTGCCGGATTGGGAGACCTTGATGCGGGAATTGACAGCGTCCACCGGATGCCCGCTGCTTGCCAACAACCGGTTGAGTTTGTCCGTCAACGGCTTGAGCTTAGGCCCCAGCATGCCGGGCTCTATGGTTGAGAGCAACTGCTGAGCTGTCAAAAGGGCAAAAGCCTCGTCTGAGCTAAACCATAGGCCGGGCAACTCAGCGCGTTTGACAGCTCGGCGGGTAGGATCTTCCTTGACCGCTTCGATACTGTAACCACCATGAAAGCGGTCAAAGATGATGGGGATGTCAAACCTGCTTCTCAGGGCTTCCAGATCGCGCTTGACGGTGGCCTTGGCCACCTCCATCTCGTTTATCAGGTCCTGCATGCTTATGCCAGGCCGGTTCTGCAGCAGTTCCTTGAGTTTGTAGAGCCGATCGTTCAGCATGGAAATGTCTCCATTAATATGTCCCCTTATAACTCAAGAAACGGATCGCTTTGCTCGGTTAGCAACGGGAGCATCAGGCTGCGTCCCAGTCGCCCAGTGCCTGCATCTCAACTTTGTCTTTTGGGCAAATGGGCGGGCCAAAGGCCAGGTATTTTTTAAGCATGGAAACTTGGAACCCGCATGTGGTGCACTGCGCCCGGGGCCGGTTCCCGCGTGCCATCACTTTGGCAGGAACACGCAGCGTGCTGTGCGGGTATTCACCCAGCTTTGCGGCAAGTTGAACCAGCTTTTCTTTGAGCTTGGGCCCGGCGCATGCGCTTCGCATAGGCCCCACCAGGCCCAGCTTCAAGGCCATTTTCTTGAACTCCTTGCCGTGCTTGTGCTGGCAGTCGTCCACAGCGTGAATGAGCTCATGCACCAGGGTATCGAGAACCTCCACCGGATTCGAAAGCGCAGGAGAGATGAAAATCTGATTGATTTCGCCCTGGCTGCTCTTGCGCGACCAGCACTGGCCGATGTGCCCGCTTTTCACACCGGTGCTGGCAAAACCGCATGACACCTGGCAGTCCGGAACTTCGTAATGCATTTCAGAAAAGATCGGTCGCACCAGTGCGATGGCATTGAGCAACCAGGCTTCACGGTTCGTTTTTTGAATCATAGATTTTGAAGATCAGATGGTTTTTTAACCGGGGGAGGTTGCTCCCCCACAACTAGGAGACAGTGAAAGCTAGTTATGGGAGATAAATATCTCCGGTTAAAAAACATTGGAAAGATGACCCTAATGTGGACCGCCCAAAGCTCAGGCTCTGAGCCCGTGGGCTGCAGATTCATCCAGTGGCTTTGGCCGGTTTATCTCGAGGCACAGGCTCGCCTGGTGAGCTTGCCCATGAAAGGATGGAAGGGCGCAGGGGGTTATTCTGGAAATGATCGTGAGGGCAAACTTCTATTCCCCGTTGTAGTCGAAACCTATTGCTCCGGCCCCGTGATGTATGAACAAAGTAGGCCACGTCTCTTGGGGCGATGCTGAAAAACTCATGACTTCACAGGGCCGGATCAATAGTTGAATAACTCTTCAGGGAAGTTGACAACCGCCATGGGCCAACTTTGCGGTCCAACGCCGACCATTGCCAGCCGAATTTCTGACTCCGTTTCAGTTTCCGGTTTTTCGACTTTCGCAATCGACATGGGACCCTTGATTGCCTGAGCAGTCCGAGCCAAGGTGTTATCACCTGTGAATCGGAATTCGCATACCGCATTCAGGAAGGTAGCCACCACCCATTGCTCATCGCGCTCACGGCCGATTTCAAACTCGAGCCATTCGCAAATAGACAGCCCCAAGCCCAAATCCCTTAGATCGGCGTAAGTTGATGGCCATAGGGAGCTGTGGTTGATACTCAGCCATTTTTTCAGGCCTGCGGGTGTGATGCCCACGCAAATGGTTTCCTGCTGACCGACAGGCTGTTTACCAACCGATGCGTTGTTCGCCTTCCAATAGAGCGGGTTTGACTTGTCAATACTGTTTCTGCTATTCACGTTCGGCTGCAACCGGTCATCAGCATCCGCGCGCTTGCGCAAGAACGCAGGAATATCGCAATCGTCCATGCCAGACGTGCTTAACGCATCCACCCTTGCAGCGGCTTGCGTTCGATTGGTACTCCATACTGATACGGCAGCGAGTCCGGCTGACTGTGAAATGGCACTTGCGGCAGAAACAAGAAACGGGATGTTGTCAGATCCGGTTCGCATCACACTCAACCTCGGTGAAGCGCTACTGCGAATCACTGATCCTGTACCACCCCACCCACCGGGAAGCATTTGAGTGACTTTGTGCGAGTCAGGCATTTCCGTTGCCTTGTCGACATCGGTCCTTTCATGAACCAGAATGAAATTTGTCTCTTCTGTGATCAGCCGATACGTGACGGCCAGATCCAGTCTCTCTGATGCGTTTGCGTTTGCATTTACACCATTCTTAGCTCTGCTGGCGTCGCCGTACAACTCCGCGTAACGAGCATTGGCCGTCATTCGTGCCAGGATATTGGTTGAAGACTCCGTAAGACTCACGGTAGCAACGCCCATGAGTACCTCGTTTTCTGAATCATCGACCTGGCCCCAGAGTTTTACGAACGTGAGATCCTTCAAATCTTCTGGGGTATCAACAAAGGCACACACGTGCAAGACATCGTCCTCAAAAGCGTATGACTGAACTTTCTGCTCCCAACGTGTGCGCAGGGCGCTTGGCCACTTAACCCTCAGATTCTTTACCCGTGGTGCCCGCATCCGGCTGAACATTCGCAGGATGGCCGGCTCGACCTTTTCGCCGGGTGCTACAAAATCGCAGTAGCCACCGGTTGCCGTTGCCAGCCTTCTTAGGTGTCCCTCGGCAGGGCTAGCTCCAATGGCAACTACGAAGATTCGGTGTTTGGAATTCGTGGCAACTTCAATGACTTCATCAATACCTTCGATTTCGCCGTCTGTGACGAGCAAGACGTCACCTTTTCCGGTATCAGTGATCGCGATGGTAGATACCAGAGCAGATGCCATTTCAGTACCGCCCATATTGGCGTGAACACCTTCTATCCAGCGCATTGCCGAGGCCTTGGCCTGCCCAGTACCGCTCCACATGCCACGGCTGCGGTGCTCCACGCTATCGCCAAACCGGGACAACGAAAACTTGTCGTCCTTGGTAATGCCCTGCACAAAACCGACGAGCGCTCTACGCGCCGCATCAATGCTGTCGCCTGACATTGATGAGCTGCAATCGACGAGGATTTTTGCATTCAATGCCCGGCTGTCGCTGGCCTCAAACTGCGGACAAAAGCTGGCCATCATGGCGTGTTGACCATCCTGGTAAAAGTCCTGACTA
>Ga0105055_10006405_pt1 | contig 16162 bp, 20 predicted proteins | sample BON03_FD_78090 | JGI IMG/M metagenome (GOLD analysis project Ga0105055, IMG submission 78090) | Freshwater microbial communities from Lake Bonney liftoff mats and glacier meltwater in Antarctica - BON-03 | ecosystem: Environmental > Aquatic > Freshwater > Ice > Glacier meltwater | place: Lake...
AACGTGGCCCCAGTTATCAATCATTGATTGCCTTAACAACTGGAACTCGATTCAGCGGGATTTAGCTGAAGGCCGCCGAAATCGGATCCCTCGGATCAAAACGCTGTTAAGTTAGCGCTTATGTCTCCGGAGCCGGAGGTTTGGCACACGGGCTTGCACTGAAGGAGGATCGATTTCCACGGAAATGAATTTGGTAATGCCATCTCAGTTCGGGAGTAGCTATTCAGGTCCTACTCAGAAAGCACGTGTGATCACCGAGGGTTGGATGGCACAAGAAGGCTACTGCCCCGCCTGCCTTTCTCGACTGAGTCCGACCGCTGTAAATTCGCGAGCCATAGACTTCGGCTGTGATGACTGCGGAATAACGTTTCAGCTCAAAAGCATGAAATCGAAAATTGGAATGCGAGTTCCTGATGGCGCGTATGAAACGATGTTGTCGGCGGTCAGGGGAGACTCTTCACCGGCCTTGCTTCTTATGCGGTATGATCTGTCCGCGTGGATGGTTCGTGATTTGATTGCGATTCCGTCGTTCGCCCTGACCGAGCAGGCGATTATTCCCCGGAAGCCATTAGCTCCGCATGCTCGCCGGGCTGGATGGGTGGGTTGCAATATTGATCTGGGCAAAATCCCTCCCGATGCTCGTGTGCGAATCGTGGAGGAAGGCAAAGCCCATCCACGACAAAGTGTGGCGGATAAATACGCCCGGCTGAAGCCACTTCAATCGATCGGAGTCAAACAACGTGGTTGGGCGCTTGCCGTTCTGAATGGAATTCAGAATCTCGGGCGGCTTGAATTTACCACCCGTGAGGCCTATCAAATGGAATCGATGATGGCGCAGACCTTTCCTGGAAACAGTAATGTCAGACCAAAGATCCGTCAGCAGCTCCAAGTTCTGCGCGATTTGGGTCTCGTCGAACATTTGGAACGCGGACAGTGGAGATTGCCCGTGGAAAGCTCTTTGCCTACTAACTCAAACAACAACAAAACCAATGAATCCTGATCAATTTATCGCAGACTGGATCGCCAAGAATCCGAAAGGATGTCAGACCCTAGCCGGTGCGGTTCTGTATTCCTATTTTAACGACTACTCCGAGGAGATAGAAAAAAGAGTGTTATCTCTCAGAAAAGCCCCGGATGCTGAGGATTTGAACGGGGAGCTGATAGACGCGATTAGATGCACTGACGTCATCGACAAAATAGAGAACACGCTTGGAAATAACAGCAGACATAACTGGTGATCAGTCCGATCAGAAATCCCCCTGAACTAATGACCGGAATTAAAAATACCATTTTGTCGAAAAGCTCCCCACTTTCCGGTTCCCTTTCCAATTTGGAGGTGGACTGGATGGAAGACCCTCATGCGGGTGCGGTGATCAAGGCTTTCGAGTCGCTGCCAACCGGGCGGAAAATCACACGGGGAGATGTGGAGAAACTATTGGAGGGAAATTTCAGGGTCGGCTGCACGGCTCTACGGCTCTTTTTGGATTTTTCAAAAGACGAGTTCACACGAATTACCGCCGAACTCTTCAAGGACTGCGGGGGGGCCGGTGTGACGAACTTCAAGAAAGATCCTGATGCTTTTGTCGAGAAGCTTTAAGAGATCCAGATTCTCGTGCGGATGTCAGACGAAATCAACCGCCCGCCCAAGTGGTCAGACCGGCTGATCGGCCTTTTCCAAGGAGGTTGGGGAAGTGCTGTGAAGGGACAGCTTCGAGGCCGTATGCTGGAAGACTTTACCGAAGAGATATTGAAGAAGGTATTTCTACCGGAACAGATTATCCCAAGGTGCAAGTTCCTCGGAGCCAATGGACGAAGCAGCGAGAAAGCAGACTTTGCTATCCCAAGCTCCGATGACGCTCTGATTCTCATCGAGGTCAAAGCCTTCAACGCAACAGGAAGCAAGCAGACCGACGTTCTCGGAGACATTTACCGGATCGTCGAACAAAAGCGGGATGACACTGCATTCATCCTCGTTACGGACGGGATCAGTTGGAAAGCACGCTCCAGCGATCTGAAGAAGATCATCGCCCTACAAAACGAAGGAAAGATCCGTAAAATTTACACCATGGCGATGGCGAAGGAATTGGAGGCTGATCTTAGGTCTCTAAAGAAATCGTTTTAAGCATACATGAATCGAAACCCGATCAATCCCACCAGCCCCACCTGGATAGCAGAAGGGGTCAGGCCTATAATTTAAATATTGTTAGGGCGTAAAAAGCCTGAGAGGCTTCACATTGGTGTTAGGGAAACCGAGATTGGAATACGAGGGAGCGATTTATCATGTGATGAGTCGGGGCGATCGGCGGACGCCGATTTTCGAAGATGACAAGGACCGAGAAACGCTTTCAAAAAACGCTGGCTCAGGCCTGCGAGAAGGCCGAACAGCAAGAAATCTAACGCTCAGGGAATTAGGGACGATGAAAAAGATGCATCCCGTGGAGGCAGAAATCGCACGAAGACTCCGAAAAGAAACAACCATGACATGGGCATGGATCGCCCGAGGACTTCACCGCGACTCCCCAAGCACAATGACCCACACAGTTTATCAAATGGAATTATGAAATGTGAAATAGCGGGACCAACCCCTTTTGATGCTTTTTTCCTTTTTTGAAAACCACTAATCACTTCCAAGGATTCACGATTCGCACTCCGGTGTCCTCGAAATGTTTTACGTTCCTCGTTACCACCGTGAGATCGTGGACGAGCGCGGTGGCAGCGATCAAAATATCCGTAAGATCCCGGCTCGGAAGTTGGGCGAGCTTCGCCGCGACGTGGCAAATATCGGAGCCGATCGGTATCAAACGGGCACGGAATTGAACCCTGATTGATTTTTCGAACCAGTCCTGGAGAATCTTGGCGAAGTGCGGGTCGTTTGGAAGGACATGGTTGATTCCGTATTGGATCTCGAACTCGCTAATTGCCGATATATAGGTTTCGGTGAGATCGGACCGGCTTTCCCATCGAGCGAATTCTTCAGTCCACCTCCGCCGATCTCTCAGGTGTGAGATCGTATTTGTATCGAGAATTACCATCTATTTTTCAAAGGTGATTGCCTTCACGGGAGCCGTTGCGACCTTGGGGAAATCCCAATCCTTGTGATGGTCCATCCCTTTCATGTCCATGGCAAGAGCGTCCCCCAATGTCTTTTTTGGACCCACCGCGACGTTCTCCACAAGGAGCCTGAAAGAACGCCCGTTCCGGGTAATGGTAACTTTTCCATCCACCAACAAGGCCTCGAAAAAGTCCCCGGTGCGGGTTTTTAGCTCGGTGGCGGTTAACGTTCTCACAAAATCAGATTAAGCGAACCGGTCAAACCAGTCAATTCGATTGTTTTTGTAAGGCGAAAGGGGTCGGGCCTATAATTTAAATATTTGGATCCTCAAGAAAAAAGATTCCCTATTCAAACAGACCTGCTTTTCCGGGAATTCGACACACCCACGCTTCAATCACACGACTCTTGCTATGTCGTCAGGGATGGGGCTCCTGGCGGTGCGACGAGCACGAGCGAACTTGCCGCGAACGCGTCTGGTATGTCTCGACTCCTCGCGCTGAAGGAGCAATTTGGCCCCGACCAGCGTGAGTAAAACCTACTCCCCGGCCTGAAGATGCAGGGATTCGTTGTCATCCCCCGTGTTATCGCACGTCATAGCAGTCGGTCTCCCGCCTCGCCTGCCTTAAAACTCCTTCGCGATAATATCCGAATATTTCCGAGAGATTGCATGACCCTCCGCTGATCTACACATCGTCGTTCAGAAGAAATGTCCGACAATCAGGCCGCTTGCGACCGAATATACCATCCAGAATGCCAGATAGATCGCCGTTAACTTTCCGCCGATGACTTTTAGCAGCAGCATGATCGTTGGGAGACAGTTGCCGACTGACGCTTGCATGAACGTGAAGGCCGTGCCAGCTCTCTCACACCCATTTTCAACAGCGCTGCGGTGAGTGGGACTTCGCCACCTTCGCAGACGTATGCGGGGATGCGTGCTAGCAAGGCAGCGGAATAAGCGAACGCGCCGCCGCCCAGCCGATTTTCGATCCGATCCTGACCAATCAGCACGGATACAGTTGCCGCAGCGAGCAGACCCAACAATGGGACGAGATTGCGGATCATGCTCAGAAGATCGCGTCGGAAGGACCGCTTGTCGCCGGGTAATGAGTCGTCCTCGCAGGATCCGCAACAGGGGGCTTTAACGAGAGGAAGGTCGTTCTCCGGCAACGGCGGTTTGCCTCCAATACGATTCACTGCCCAGCCGAGCAGGCAAACTGTGATGAGCGGCAGCGCGACCTTGCAAATTCCCCAGGCGGGTCCGAACATTGAAAACGTCATCACGATCGACGCTGGACCGAGGAGCGCGGGGGTGATGACGAACGCCAGCAGGGATCCACTGCCCGCACCCTGTCGCTTCAACGGGAGAGCCAGCGGGATGGTCGTCATCGAGCATCCGTGTAGGATCGCTCCCGCGAGTGCTGCTCCGAGCACGGAGCGAGCGAGCGAGCCAAGACACCGCGAACGCTGCACGGATGCTGCGCGCAACCACCATTGCGCACCAGCTACACATCCCAACCCGATCAGGAAGGACGGCGCGGCGTCGCCAACTTCTATCGAGCCGATATTTCCTGAAGCCGGGCGGCCACGGCTTCCTTGCCGGTGATGAGTTCGGTCACGGTCATGCGGATGGCCGGGGTGATGGCGGCCACCTTACCGATGGCGATGACGGGTTCGGCGGTTTGCGGCAGCGTCGTGAGTCCCGGCCCGAGTTCGACGACGATCGTGGGTCGTGCACAGGCGACCTTGCAATCCGCTTCGGCGGTGTCGACCATCGTGAACATGTTTCGAGCAGCAGAAACGCGGTCAACGATGCCGGAGAGGTTGACGACCTTGTCGGCATATTCGGCGGATTTGGCGGCAAGGGCATCGACGCCTGTGATCGTGGGTTGATCCGCTGCCCACAGATTACCGGCGGTGCAAACAGTGGCGATGAGGAGGCAGGTCAGGGTTTTCGTGGTTTTCATTTTCTTGCTGGTTGGGTTTAGAGATGCCGGATGGCATCCACGGTTTTGAGACGCGCTGACCGCCAGAGCGGCCAGGCGGCCCCGAGAATTCCGATCAGCACGCTCAGTCCCATGCCGATGGCAAGAAGCTGTGGGCCGACATCGAAGCGGAATGCTCCCATCGGGATGCGGAGGGCAAAGCCATTTGCGCCCAGCGCGATGACGCAGGCCAGCGCACCGCCGACAAGGGCGGGGATGAGGGATTCGATCAAAAACGAGAGAGCGATGTCGCGGCGGTGGTAGCCAACTGTGCGCAGCACGCCGATCTCGCGAATACGGCTCATCACGGCGGCGAACAAGGTGTTCATGCCGATGAAGACCCCGCCGAGCGTCAGCATTCCAGCCATCACATAAACCATGATCTGCACGGGACGGAACGCCTCGGCATAGGCCGCGTAATAGGCGGTTTCGGGACGCACCTCGACGAGCACGTCGGTGCGCGTGGCAAAGTCAAAAAGCATTTCGTCGAGCGCGGCAGCGTTTGTCGCCCGCAGTACGATGGAAGAGAGTTCGCTCCGACGGGTGGCGACCATGAGATCGTCCAGCGGCCCCCAGATTTCGGATTCAAACGCCGTGCCGGGCGCGGCGAATTCACCGACGATTTTCCAAGAGGTGCCCTCCAAATCGAGGGACTGCCCGATGGCCAGGCGTTCGCCGGGCACGTCCAACTTGGTTGCGACAAGCGGACCGACCATGATTTCACCCGGCTGGTCGGGAAAGCGTCCGGCGCTCAATCGCACCTGATCGTGCACCCCGAGTGCGACCGGGAGAACTCCGCGCACAAGGGCCTGGGTCGGCTCCCGTCCGGGAGCGATTTCCGCCTGCGTAGTGAAAAAAACTTCTGGCGAGGCAAGCGGACGATCCTCCGCCGCCGCGACGTAGGGAGAGAACCGCAGCACTTCCAAGACAGCGGGATCGATGGCAGAAAATTCGATGGTCTCGGCGCCCTTGCTAGTCACTAGGGCGTTGAGCGGGTGGCCGGTGTCGCGAATGCTGTTGGTGAGGCCGGTGGCAAGAGCGAGCATGAGAACGGCGACCAGCACGGCCAGGCCGATGCCGCCCGCCGTCATAGCCGCGCGGGTCTTCCTGCGCAGCAGGCTGCGGAAATTGTAGCGGAGCGGCAGTTTCATCTAATCAACCTCCCGCAAGGCTTGCACGATCCGCAAACGGCTGGCCCGGATTGCCGGGAAGACCGCGGCGAGCGTCCCGAGGATTCCGGCCAGCGCGATGGCCCAAAGGACCAGCTCGGGCGAGACGTACGGAGTGATGGTGAATCCCTCCACCGAAAGCGTGAGGCTCGATCGGTTCACCGCCAGCCAAGCGAGGCTGGCCCCGAGTGTGCCGCCGAGCAGGGAGGCGAGCGCGGCTTCAGTGATGACAAGGCCGAGGACGTGCCCGCGCTGGAAACCGAGCGTCTTGAGGATGGCGAATTCCCGCGTGCGGTCGCGAATCGTCATGGCGAGGCTGTTCCCGACACCGATCAGGATGATGCCCAGTGCCACGTATCCCAGCCACCGGCTGAATCCGATGATGCCTGTCACACCGGAGATCGCCGTAGCAATGAAGGATTGCTCGGGGGATGTCTTCGTCGGAGATGACGAACTCGCGAGCATGGTATCGATCCGCTCCGCCACCGCACCAGACCCCGCCTGGTCAGAGATTTTTGTCATAAGCAGGGTCATTGTGCCGACCTGCTGCGTCGCGAATTGCAGGTAATCGAGGTCCACCAGGATGGCATTTTCAAGGCTGCTGCCGGGCGCACGGAAGATCCCCCGGATCGTGAACGAGACGCCGCCGAGCTTCTCAAGCGTGACGCCCTGCCCGACCTCCCAACCATAGGTGCGGGCAATCTGCTCGCCGACAATAGCCGCGCCGCGTTCCTGCGCGAAGGTGCGGTATTGCTCATCCGGGAGGTCAATTTTGCGAAAGTCCCGGAATTTTCCGGGTTCGATGCCGTGCACCGCGACCAGATCGGTGGCCCGCGAGCAGGAACTCAAAAGGAAGAGCGTCGCCATGGTGTCAGCGACCCCGGGGAGATCGGCCACCTGCCCTTGGTGGGAAATTGGCAGCTTCGAGAGTGGCGGACAGCCCTGATATTTGTCGAAGACCACGAGGATGTCGTCGCCGGAGGAATTGGTCAGCATGCGCTGCATGCCCTGATCCAGCGAGACCACGCCGGTGAAGAGGAAGATCGCCACGGCGACACCCAGCAGAGTCAGCAGGGCGCGCACGGGATTCCGCGCGAGGCTCTTAAAGGCAAAGGGGAGGAACTTCATTGTCGGGATTCCGCAGGCGGGGCGCTCTTTCCTTGAGCAGGCTGATTCTCGACTAAAATACCTTTGTCCATGTGGAGAACGCGGGAGGCGCGTTCGGCGACCTTCGGATCATGGGTCACGATGACGAAGGTCTTTTGAAATTCCTGGCATAGGGTCGTAATGAGCTCCATCATCGATTCGGCGTTTTCGCGGTCGAGATCACCGGTCGGCTCGTCGCCCAACACAAGTGCGGGATCCGTGGCGATGGCCCGCGCGATGGCGACGCGCTGTTCCTGCCCGCCGCTGAGCTGGCTTGGCAGATGCTTTTTTCGCTCGGCGAGGCCGACGACCTCCAGTGCTGTCATCACCTGCTCGTGACGGCGCTTGCGGTCAATCGGGAGCAGGAGCAGGGGAAGTTCGACATTTTCGTAGGCGGTGAGCACCGGCACAAGATTGAAGGATTGAAAGACGTAGCCGACGTTGCGGGTGCGCCAAGCTGCGAGTTGATCCTCGCCCATTTTTCCGATGTCGCGTCCGTTCACGGTGACATCGCCCGAGGTCGGCGTGTCGATGCCAGCCATGAGGTTAAGCAGCGTCGTCTTGCCGCTGCCGCTCGGCCCCATCAGCGCCAGGAATTCTCCTTGTGCCACTTGAATGGTCACTCCCTTGAGCACGTCGAGCTTCTCAGAACCACGGGTGTAGATTTTGTGAACGTTGCGGATATCGACGACGGGATTCATGGGGCGATGGCGGTGTGAGTGGTGGAGGAGTCCTCCGGGTTGAGAAAGGTGACCTTGACGCTCATGTCGGGACGAAAATTCGACGAAACCGCGTCGAGAGAGATTTTCGCCTGAACCGTGTTCTTTGGTAGCGAGGCGCGGGGCAGAATGCGTGAGATCCTGCCCGAGAAGATCTTGCCCGGCTCCGCATCGAGCGCGATTTCGACGGGTTGACCGATATGCAATCGGCTGGCATCACGCTGGTTCACATCCACCCAGACCTGCAATTTTTTGGGGTCGTAGAGCGACGCGATTTCACGTTTGGAATCGGCATAAATGGTGTCGCCGACGTGAGCGAGCCGTTCGAAAAGCACTCCGTCTGCGGGCGCTCGAACCTCAGTTTGCTGAATTTGCCAGTCGAGGGTCTCAATGCTGGCTCGGATTTTCGCAGCTTCCGCCAGCAGGATCGCGGCGTCGGCACGCGTCCGTTCCCATTCCCGCGTCGTCGTCGCACCGGTGGCAGTAAGTTTTTTCGCCCGGGTGAGTTCGCTTTCCGCAAAAGCGAGCTGTTCGGCATTGACGCCAAGGGCAGCCCGCAATTCGGCCAGTTGCTTGTTCATTTCATCGGCATTGAGCCGCGCGATCAGGTCACCCGCTTTCACCGGATGCCCCTCGACGAGCGAGAATTCATCGATCCTTCCGAGCACGAGAGGGGCAATGTGGATCGGAAACGGCGGCATCGGCTCAATGTAACCGGCCGCCGTGAAGCGAGCGGAAGGTGGTAACTCCGCCGGTCCAGCGACGGCTAGAGCAGCCGGAATCGTCGCATTAGAACCATTGTCCCGATTCGCGGCAACATCACCGGGCAATGCACCACTTCGGAAGACCAGCACCACACCACCCACGACGACAACCAGCACGGCGAACCAAGCGATCCATCGACGGTTACTTGGCCCGGGGGCGGCGGCGTCCACCGCCTCCAACTTCAAGTTGCGAATCTTGTCCAGGCGCTCGTTCATGCGATTGCGGCCGTGCGGGCGGCAGTAGAATCTTCCAACAGACAAAGACCGCGGTCGATCAGCTCGATTACGCACGGATCGACGATCCGGTAGAAGACCCTGTTACCCTCACGTCGGCTCCCGATGATGCTTCGATCCGCCAAACGCTGGAGCTGATTGCTAATGGCCGCCGGCTTCATGCCAAGCTGCTCCGCGAGATCCATCGGACACGCCTCTCCGCTCCTCACCAACGCATGCAAAATGCGCAGCCGCGTGTCGCTCGCCAACGTCTCATACACCCCAACCAGCGCCGCTGCGGCCTCAAGGGCCAACAGGGGCCTTTCAGCCAGCCGAGGCTTCGGCCGGCAGCGGGCGAGCCCGTGCGCGGGATACGAGGAGTTTTGACGCGTCATGATATTACACATCATCGTGTATCCATGAATGTCAAGCACAGGCGGATTGCGTGTTGGTCACCGAGGGAAAATCGAACGCCTCGATAGCATACTCCCAAATGTTTTCGAGGCCGCTATGCGCTTCGGGCCGGAGGAAAATGGATCGCAGAAATAAAGAACGACGATGGGAAACACGCGGGACAAACCACTTAACTTCCAATGAGTCCGACTATCTCGTGCCTTAGTGCTAGTCGCTGGCGTTCTTCACCTCTTCACGAACCTGACCCCATGTGATAAGGCCAAAAACGACCGTGCCGCCAAAGATATTGCCCAGCAACACCGGAAGGAAGAACCCGAAGATCCCGGCGATCAGGCCCAATTGTCCTGTCAGCATCAGGAATGCCATCTCGACCGATCCGGCGATGATGTGGGTGAAGCCGCCAGCGGCGATCAGCCAGGTCATCAGGATGATAATGAAAAAATTCTCGTGCTCGCTAGCCGCCAGCATCCAGACCAGTGCCGCAATCAGAAGACCCGCTGGCACCGCCTTGGCAAAGCCGATCCACGCGCCGTTTTCGGTGGCGTGTTTGCTGATCTCGGTGATGCTGGCCAGAATGTTCGGCTCGAACGTGGGCATGAAGGCGATGAAGGCGGCGGCAATGAAGCAGCCAATCACGTTAGCCCCCAGCACGATCCCCCACAACCGCGCGACGCACCAGAAGGTATTGAGGCTCGGTCGCGCTAAGAGCGGCAACACCGTCGTCAGCGTATTTTCCGTGAAGAGCTGCATCCGGCCGAAGATGACGATCAGAAAGCCGAGGGTGTAGCCAAAGCTTTCCAGCAGCGGCAGCCATGTCGAGTCTGGCAAATAGGTCTTAAACAGGGCCTCGCCGATGACCGAAAAGCTGATGCAGATACCCGCGGCGATGCCCGACCAGAACAAGGATGTCCTTAAGGGCGCCGCAGTTCCTCGTCACCCTCGCGGCGGACCACCTGATAGACCAGCTTGGCCGACAGATGGGACGCCTCGCGAACCGCCTGTTCTTCTGCGGGTTTGTTGTTTTCCGCTTCAACGCGGATAGATTCCATCTGCTTGCGTTGGGACCCTGTTTTCTTGCTGGCGCTTTTGTTGCCCGGTTCAATCTGGTCTGGCATGGGTGTTAAGTAATAAAATGAAGCCGTGGCACGCCCTTGCGACGTCTGCACTTGGGTTAGTTAATCTCTCGTCAGCTAGGCTTTTTTCAACACCGCCAGAACGAGAATAACAATGGCCAGAACAACAAGGATATGAATAAAGCCGCCGAGGATATTCAGACCCAGCCAGCCCGCGAGCCAGAGTAGGAGGAGAACGACAGCGATAGTGTACAGCATATTGACGGATCGGTGCAGCTAGCGGAACTGGCTGGGTAAACTTACCAATTTTTTCGGCATTTTTCCCAAGGTCTCAGCGGCGGCTCTCAATCAGACAAATAAAAACAGAACCGCAAGACCCACCCGGCGCGAAACCCAGTAGTCCACCGTTTGAATTCAATCTTCGACCGCTCGACCTTCACAAACTCCTTCTCCAAAAAATTTATGGCTACAAAAAAAGCAGCAACCAAAAAAAACCAGCGGAAAAATCCTCAGACCCATGCTGGGAAGGTTATGAACAAATAGGCACAAAAAAAAAGGCGGGGAAAACCGTGCCTAATTGTGTCCCTAAAAAGTAATCCCTTCTGCGAAGGTGCGGTCAAAGCGTAGTCGATTTGTGAGTCACGGATTTTAGCGTGCTACGATTTCAGCCACCGCAGCATTTAAAAGCCGGTCCATTAAACACTCGAAACTTGTGATTAACTCACCTGTTGGAAAAACCGCGGCTGTCACGGGTAGCAGCTCTGGCATTGGGCACGGCAGCCTGCTCGACAATAAGCCTAAGCCGGAGACGCTCCTCGAAAATATCCCTCTGCGTCGGCTTGGCCAGCCTGCCGATGTTGCGAGCGCGATGGCGTTTTTTGGCTTCCGCCGATTCGGATTACCTCACGGGCACCAAGATTGTCGTCGATGGCGGGCGGCTCTGGAACTATCAATAGCAACAGCCATGAACTATGAGACATTTCTGAAAGTCTTCAGGGCACCTGGCGCAGAGCCACGCTGGACGGTCACCGTCGCGTAGGTTTATCTCCGCAATCTTACCTACGATGAGTTTTATCTACGAACATCCTCAAACCTACGACCTCGAGCATTCCGGACCGCAACCGGATCTCGAATTCCTGCTGCGCTTTGCGCGGCAGCATCGGCCAGTTCAAATTTTGGAATACGCCTGCGGAAATGGCCGGCTCACTTTCCCACTGGCAGAAGCCGCCGCCGAGTGGGGTGGATCGGTCACGGGCATGGATTCGAGCCAAACCATGCTCGATGCGGCGGTATCCGCTTCGAACCCTCATGGAATTATCTGGTCAGGCGGCGATATCCAAACCTGGAAGCCTCCCACACCGGTGGATCTGATTATTTCATTCTGCGGATCTCTCAGCCATCTTTTAACCATCGATGACCAGACAAGCACTTGGAGGAACGCCTATGCTTCGCTTGCTCCGGGGGGTCGTTTTATTATCGTCGAGTCGGCACCTGATTACGAAATCATGGCGGACGCCATGCGCTCGCCCGCCCGGACCGCTGTGTGCCTCGATGGAGACTTCGATGATGGCCAGCGCCGCCTCCTGCGCTGCCGGGCGGCTCAATACCAGGCTCATTCCCAAACTTTACGGGTCAGGTATCTTTACGATCAGTTGGAATCGGAAGAAACGTCGGTTCGATTTGTCGATGACTATAATGCCCACGTTTATTTTCCCAACGAGCTCCGGCTTCTGTTCACATTGACTGGATTTCGAGTTGAACGGGAGTGGGGAGATTTCGCAAAATCTCCTCTCTCGCATCGGTCCCGGTCGTTGATCATCTGCGGTCAGCGCCCGGAAGGCTCCGAAATTCAGCTCGAAACCGATCGGACAGGTGACGAACGCTGTTCACCCAAAGACCTTTAGCGAGAGCTGTCCGCATCCGACACAATCTTTTTAGTCATTCGTTAAGCATAGTTTGAGAATTATGACGTGGGAGACACTGGCGACTGAGCGACCAGATCCAACAATGAAGCCTTCAAACCGGTCACCTGCGCTAAAGGACTGATCTACATTGAATCGGCCTCGATACTGCCACCGATTTAAAGCGCTCTTTATAAACACAGGGACGGCTGTTTTCTGGCGCGCAAATAGTGCGCTGATTGGAGTCGTCCTTGCTCCCCGCCCACAAAGAACAACTTCGGGCGCGCGAGGACTGAACTTTTTGCTGAGGCACGCGGCAACAATGGCGCCATTAGAGGTGGGTAAGCATGATACGAGACTACCTCCGAGATGCGCATGAATCTCCCGTCGTGTGTATTCGTTGCCGGGTCTAAACATCATGGCTTGGTTATCAGGGACTTAGCGGTCTCAACATCGCAGTCAAGTGCAGTGCTTAAAATAAATTCCGAAACCGCCGTCAGGCAACTGCAGAAACCTCGGCAAGAAAATCCAAAAAAATACAGCCGCGACCACCTGAACTGCGATCTATGATGAGGAGAGAAAGTCAATATGGAGACGTCGTTGCCACCCACGGTGCCGGTCGATTCCGACCGAGTTGCTCCGAAGTCAAAGTAAACCAATAAACACAATGAATACGACCAAGACGTTAAACCACCTCATCGAAATCTGCAAAGACGGCCAGGACGGCTTTCGCGAATCCGGAGAAAAGATTAAGCACCCCGAACTGACAACTCTCCTCGGCAATTATTCGCAGCAACGTGCGACGTTCGCAGCCGAACTTCACGAACTTGTAAACGCGTTGGGCGAAGAGCCTGAGACAACTGGAAGCACCGCCGCCGCTGCTCACCGCGGCTGGATCGACCTCAAATCCGCTATTACCAACGGTGGCGACCATGCCATTTTGTCCGAATGTGAGCGCGGCGAGGGCTATGCTGTCTCTGCATACAGCGCCGCTTTGGAAGAAGATCTACCAGCGCATATCCGCTCGGTCGTAGAATCACAATCTGCTGGCGTGCAATCAGCGCATAACGACGTCCGCAACCGCTGCGAGGCCGCTACGGCATAATCCAAAAAAGCTCCAGCGTCCCGCCTTCAATGCGAAGGCGGGGGCGCGCGAGTGGAGACGCCTCCTCCGGCTTACTCAGGGAGGTTAGAGCTGCCGCCATTTCTACCGAGAGCGCCTTATTCTGCTCACGCGGGATTGCCTCACTTCGTTCAATTCTTCGAGGCAGCCTAGCGGCTGGCTGTCTCGCGATGCTCGGTTGTCGGCTGGGCTTCGGCCGGGCACCTGCGCACTTAACTCGTAAGCGACGCCCTCAAACAAGCCCTCGGTTCACGCGACATCGCTCCAGGTCTCATCTTCCACAGCGACCGCGGCAGCCAGTATGGCAGCGGTGCTTATCGCCAAATCCTCAGCCACGCGGGAATGCGCCGAAGCATGTCAGCCTGGGTTAATACCTATCACCACGCCTGAACCGAGTCCTTCCTGGGAACCTTGAAAACCGAAATGCTCCGAGAGGGTTGCTTCATCGACTCCATCGGCGCGCACCGAAATATTTGACTACATCGAATCCTACTACAAACATCACCGCAAACACTTCGCCCTTATAGTGAGAAAACACCCTCGTCGCGGATAACTTTAGCGACGGATGATGAGGTCAAAGATAAATCCGACGCCCGCAGCGATCCCGATGGATTGCAGGGGTTTTTCGCGGACTACCAAACCCCTGCCGAATTTGAGGCCATTCTCCAGTCTCTTAACTAAAACAAATTTGGTCTAGAAATCCGTCGCACCTCATTTTGGATTAAGTATTGGTGCGTATCGATCACGAAGATTTGAGGTGGGAGGTTGCTTGCGTGCAGGCGCGGTCGAGGTGGACGTAGCCGCCATCGACATAGAGAAGTTGCCCGGTCGTATGCGATGATTTTGGCGAGGCCACAAAAACCACCGCATCAGCGATTTCTTGCGCCGTCGTGGTGCGACGCCCCAGCGGAATCGTGCTATTGAGCTGGGCTAGAGCGGCGGCGGGATCGGGGGCCTGCGCCAGCCAGCGCTCATAAAGCGGCGTGATGACCTCGGCCGGGATCACGCAATTCACCCGTATGCCGAACTTGCCGAGATCCAACGCCCACTCGCGCGTGAGTGCATTCATCGCGCCTTTGCTCGCCGCATATCCACTCGTCCCTCCCTGACCTGTCACCGAGCACTTTGAGCCAATGTTAATAATACAACCCTGCGCTGCGATCAAGGCGTCAAGCGCGTGATGAATCAGCACAAAACACGTCACAATATTTTTCTCTAACGACTCGCGGAACTCCGACGGTTGATGCCTCAGCCCGATGGCATCGTTACCACCGGCATTGTTCACCACGCCATCAATCCGGCCATGCTGCGCCATTACCGCCTGCACCGCCGCTTGCACGCTGGCCTCATCCGTCATTTCCACGTGATACGACTCGACGCGGTTGCCTTTGCTTGCCTCCTCCACCGCAATCGCCTCCGCCTCCGCCCGGTTCCGTCCGAGAATGCATGCTATGGCTCCCTCGGCCGCAAACGTTCGTGTAATCGCTTCGCCGATGCCTTTGGCACCACCGGTGATCAGGATCACTTTGTCTTGCAGTTCGAGGTTCATTGATAAGTGGGGTGACAGGTTGGTCCGATTGGCTCGAAGCTTTTGTAGCCGAGCACGAACTCTTGATGTCCGAGCGATTCCGACGCGGTTTGCCGCCCCGCTGCCACATCGAGCACGCTCTGAAAAATCTCATCGCCGACTTCATCCAGAGTTCCACGGCCCTCTAAAATACGCCCCGCATCCACATCCATGTCTTCCGTGAGATTGCGATACGTTTCCGGATTGGCGCAAACTTTGATCACGGGTGAAACCGCCGATCCGACGACCGAGCCGCGCCCCGTGGCAAAGAGAATCACGTGCGCTCCGCAGGCGATCAGCTCGGCGATTTCCGCATTGTCGTTGATATTCGGAAACCCAAACCGCACCTCGCCATCCGGCACCACATCGAGCAAATACAACCCGCCCTTCCGTGGCACGTCTCCCGGCTTGAGCAGCCCCGAGATCGGCGACGATCCGCTCTTCGAATACGCTCCCATGCTTTTCTCCTCCTGTGTGGTCAGTCCACCATCCGCGTTGCCGGGCGCGAAACTCCCGTGCCCCAACGTGGCGTAATAACGCGCCGCTTTGTTGACCGACTCCGTCAGCACCTCGGCCAACTCTGGCGTGACCGCTCTCGACGCCATGATCTGTTCGCACCCGATCAGCTCACCCGTCTCCTCAAAAACACACTGTGCTCCGCCTGCCACCAAGCGATCAAAGGCTCGCCCAATTCCCGGATTCGCCGTGATCCCGCTCGTGCCATCGCTCCCGCCGCAAACCGTCCCCACCGCCAGCTCATCCAACGTCATCGGTGCGCGCGGGGTGGATTCCAATTCCTTGAGCGCCCCCTCGACCCACGCCCGTCCGTCGGCAATCGTTGCCCGCGTTCCCCGATTTTGCTGGATCACCAGCAGCTCCGCCGCCCGTCCCGACTCACGCACCGCCGCCAAGAGCCCATTGCGATTAAACCCCTCGCATCCCAGCGAGAGCAGCAACACGGCTCCTACGTTTGGATGCGTGCAGATCGCCCGCATCATCCGGAACGAATACTCATTCGGATAACACCCGCCGAATCCCA
>Ga0105055_10006407_pt1 | contig 16161 bp, 16 predicted proteins | sample BON03_FD_78090 | JGI IMG/M metagenome (GOLD analysis project Ga0105055, IMG submission 78090) | Freshwater microbial communities from Lake Bonney liftoff mats and glacier meltwater in Antarctica - BON-03 | ecosystem: Environmental > Aquatic > Freshwater > Ice > Glacier meltwater | place: Lake...
ATGTCAGGGAAGTGAACGCCAGAGGCAGAAGACCGTGTAGAATTCGCACCCCCCCCCTATCGAGCCCTGTTAACTCTCTAGGCTCACCACCCATATCCTGCCCTTAGGGCTTTAAAGGATAAGGAGCAATAGATGATTGCGTTTTCAAGTATTCGACCATTTGCTTCTCCCTGGATGTGGAAAACCCGGTAGCCTTGTTGTAGCACATTCTACAGATATCGGAGACAACGTTCGTGGAAGGAGCAATAAATTTCACCAAATTGAACACGTTTTGCATACAAAACCCGCACTATTTGTCGCCGATATCATGAACATTACTAAGATGACGTTTTAAGCTGCTGTTTGTCTTGGCCACATAATCACACTGGTCACAAGGAAACTCTTTGGCCTCTCCAATACCATGTACGTTCCTCTGGTGTTGAGTCAAGTGGTATTTTTGGGTAGTACGGTAGTCGCAGTCGGGTTGATCGCAGACATGCCATACCTTGTCGCCCATATCGTGCACCAATAATTTGTGCCGTTCCAAATGATCCTTGGTAGTGGCCACATACTCACACTGTGTACACGGGAATTCCGGCTTTTTTCCTTCGCCGTGAATATTGACCAAATGTTGTTTGAAGTGTTGATCATACCGGGTTGTGTAGGTGCAATCCGGTTTGGTGCAGGTAAACGTCTCACCTTGACCTAGTCCGTGAATCTTCCAAAGATGGTCCGTAATAGAACCCTTCGTACGGGACTTGTAATCACAGTGCTTGCACTTGTGCCATTTGCCTTTACCTATCTCGTGAACGCTCCATAGATGGGCCGTCAAGTTGCAATTAATTTTGGCCTTGAAATCACAGCCCGGTTCTTGACAGGGAAACCACTTTCCCTGTCCCACGTCGTGCTTTAACCAGAGGTGAGTTCTCAAATGTCCGGCACTTTTAGACTTGTAGTCACACTCTGGGATCGAGCAAGAGTGCCATCTAAATCTCGAAAGACCTCCCGAAATGTCGTGGGTCCACCACATATGAGCCTGAATATCCGTAGGTCTATCGGTTGAGTATGTACAGAGCTGACATGACAATTTAGCCCTTTTTTTGTGGGTATCGGTCTCGAAAGCCTTGCGTTTGACAGACATGTGATCCATCAAGTCTTGTTCCCGGGGATTAGCCATCAAGTCTTGCGGGGTTAGTGACGTGTCCATGCTTTATTGAAACTTGGACATTGATTTTGGAAGGTTCATGGTCTTGAATGTCATGGTCTTGAATGTGCTTGAATATACTTAAATATGTAGGAATCCTGTGCTTGTGCTGACATAACTTTACTCTTCCAAAAACATGAGTGCTGTACTAATTCCCGTTCGGGGACCGTGGGTGTCTGTGCCCAAGTTCAAGGTGTCCGATTGTCTGTCTGTGTTAAAAGGAGCTCTCGAGGAAAAGCACAGGGCTTTATTTGACGATTCGGAAATGGGTTTTACTGGCGACTACTTGTACAGCTGTTTGGTCCACGGAGGAGACAGCAAGTCCATGTTGGCCCTGGGTTGTAACAATCAAGCCGGCGAGATGTTTGATATCGATTTTCGAGGACCGATCGTAGTGTTTCGAGAAACGGAGTCTGGAAAAGTGGGTCAGTTGTCGATTCCCAAGCTGGAAAGTTGGCGTCGGAAAAACTGCAAGAACCGTGTACGACAACCTTCAATGACAGATTTGGCGGAAACCTCTGGCCTTTCTATGGAAAACGTGTTTCAAGTGACACTGGACGAGCCTATCCCGGATTCCAAGTGTGAGCAGTGTGATGACCCGGGCATATATCCTGTTGTGGAGGTGGGTAATTTCGCTTTGCATTTGAAATTTTGTCGAGCCCACCATCCCAAGTACCAAGATGAAAAGAAGACAGCAAAACCTGCCGAGGTTTAATTTTAAACAGCAATTTACACGAGACTTTAAAACTTTTCAAATACAAACATCGAATCCGTACCCCACACAACCAAATTGCCAGTTTGAAACATACTAAGGTCTTCGAGCAATTCTTGAGACACCACAGAGCCGGAACGATTGCGCGGTGTGTCAAACACCAGTTCGGGCACCGGTGTGGAGGATGTGGATACGTCGTCCGCTTCCGATTGAGCCATCATCTCTTTCATAGTTCGGAGAGTTTCGGCTTCTTCAGCGGAAAGTTTTTCTTCCGCCTCATCAACTGCATCTCCAATGGTAACTTCGACGACGTCGTCGGGACCGTACGTGATTGATTCCTCATCTTGGACATTCTCGATAAGACTATGGACCGAATGAGTTTCGCTGATGCCGGAGGAGATTCGGGCGTGAAGGGCGTGAAGGGCGAACCGGTCGTGATCCTTTCCGTGAAACACGGTGAAGGGAACAGATTTGGGTCCAGCTCGGGCAGGGGCGGTAGTTCCGGCATCTCCTCCAGCTCCTTCGGCTGGGACGGATGTTTGCGTTGATGCCTCAGACGTCTGAATTGCAGATTGGGCGTCAGTGCTCGGGGATCCAGAGTCGGTGGCTGCGAAGGATCCGGACTCTGAAACGGGTGAACGATCCTCCGCCGGTCGAAAGGGCTGGTTATCTGGTTCGTCTGATAGTTCGTCCAGTGGTTCGTCTGAGGGTTCGTTAAAAACCTCCTCTGGGGACAAGGTCAGACCTTCGGGCAATTCAATGTTGTTTTGTCCTAGTAAATCTACCACTTGATCGTACTTGGTGCGTAACACGCCATACTTGGACCGTAACACTCCGTACTTCGATTTCCACGCGACCAGTTCTTTGCGTAGCTGCGACACCAAGCGCTTGTAGGTGGCAATGGAAATATCTTCGTTGATGCGAGCGCAGTTCTCTACCCGTTTGGCTCTAACGCCAAAACTCAGGGTTGAGTACGATTCGCGCAACGAATCAAACGACGGACTTAGGGCCAGTAGCAGGACCGTCTTGGAGTTACCTCCCAAAGAGTCGGTTAGCAGGCGTGTGAGTTTAGAGTCTCGATAGGGGATATGGGCTTTCTTCTTGTCGACCAAGGAGCTGATCACCAGGGAGAGAGCCGAAAGGGACTTGTTGATCTGGGCTGCTTGTTCCAGCGTGAGACCTGAGGCTTTGGAGCGTCCTACATTTTCCGAACCGGCCAGATCGACGAGAAAGAGTTTGGAGGATTTTCGGGTTTGTTTGGTGATACTGGTCTGTACCACGTTAACTACAAACACCGAGTGCGAACGTGAAGACCGATCGTTCATTTCGGTTGAGGCCGTCATCCGGTTGGATTCTCCTTTGCGCATGACTTTGAACATGTCTTTGATGTTGCGCACCGTGCATACTGTACAACCTTCGATGTAGACGTAACTTTTAGAAGCCTTTGGGATCTTGGAACCCTTGCCATATCGTTTCGATACAACTTCCCGCAATTTGAGGTTGTCTAGCTTGGGATTTAAGAGATCGCGTACCTTTTCCAGGTAGATTTCTACATAGCTGCATTGAATGGTAAAATGGGTCGTGTCTTTTTGAATATCTGCGGCTTTAAAAAGGTCATGCATCATGCGAGGGATGATACCCTCCTGGTTGGTTATATTTCGAGGCCCCATCATACTGTGTGTTTTACCTGAATTATGGGTTACCGTGCCATCCGCCAGCAAAAAGCGGTGGTTTCCATCCAGCATGAATCCATTGTACAGTCCCGTTCCGACTGGCACCACGCTGATACTCGTGTGTTCTAAATAAGACACTGGTTTTCGGATACCTTGGTGTAGCAGCTTCCAGGTTTTTGATTTTTTCAAGTACTCGGTGACCTTAATGTCGACCGTTCGATGATTGTCAGCCACGGTATTAAAAAATTCCGCGGCTTCCAACAGAGCCTGATTGCGTGTTTTGTAGTATTCCCCAGCTGTGGAAGTATCCGTACCGTCGTGAACTTGAAAGGTTCTAGTTCTCGGAGATCCATTGGAGTAATAGTTCACTTTGAACCTTTTGTCCTTTGGACACCATTGCACGCGTGAATCTACAGCATAGTATAGGGTTAGTACGTGATCCTTGTTAACTCTGTACGTGTCTCCGTTGGTAGGGATGATATCATACATATCATCCGTTCCGGAAAACAATTTTAGGACGTTTCGAGGAAGTGAGTCGTCTCCCATAAGTACGTCGCCGATGTTTACATCTACTGCCGGTTTGAGGGTGCCATCAAACATCCGTACTTCCGTTTCAGGGGCTAGACAACCTGTCTGCCCGTATGCCATGATGGTGGCGTTAAACCCTTGGAGTACGTCATTAACCATGGGTTGTGCCACCTGGGTGTACAGTTGCTTTTGAGTGGTGGTCTCGTCGAAAATAGCGTCAAAGGTAAAGTCTTTGGTCTGGGCTTCGTCTCCCACTTTCAGTTGTTGATCGATCATTTCTCCTGTGATCGATTCCCGTTTGGGTTGTACAATCTCGATAGTGTTTTCGTAGCCATCCTTGTACTTGTACGTTTTGCGCACCTCCTTGGGGTGCTGTACATAGTACTGTTCTTCACGGTCATTCAAGGGTCGAAACCGGGCAAAGACCTTGACATCGCTAGATGATTTGACATTGCCAGATGATTTGCCGTCGCTAGATGATTTGGTCTCGGTCGACATGTGTTTGTTTTAATCTTACGAGGATTTTGCATGGTAAAGCGACGTTTATTCAAGGAAATTGATTAACGCGCTGAACTCAAATTAGAAAGGCAATCATGAGGCTTGGACTTTATTATTAGGTTGTCTGCCGGACAATTTAAAAAAGCTAGTCTTGAATGAGACGCTAGAATAACCTGTCTTTTAATTGTGATTTACCTCATTCAACCAATTATGGATCATACCGAAATGGATCAAGTATCCGAAATGGATCAAGTATCCGAAATGGATCAAGTATCCGACAACCATATTAACGAAAATTTAATTCCTAGACCTGATCACAGCTTGGATGTTAAACCTGACGATGCAAAAGCTTCACCCTCCCAAATTGTTCGGCCGGCTGTATCTGTTAATGATCTGGTTGTTAGGTCTTTTTTGCTCGGCACCTGGTTGGTGTTGTTTATTACAGCGGCTCTTACCATTCCTTTCAAGATTGATGATTATCCGGACTTAAAGTCATCCAAGCTTCTCGAGCCTGTATGCGCCACGATGGGTTGGGCGACTTTGATCAATTTGAGAACTTGGTTGACCCTCTGGTCGACCATGACCTCTCATAATTTGGAAGAACTGATCTTTATTTGTGATAGTTTGTTCATGGTGGTGGGGTTGGTATGTTCAATGTGCTTCTTTGTGGTGTGGTATCCACAGTATCTCCATTATGCAAAGGGTATTCCGGCCTTTCATGTAATTTTGATGGAAGTGACTTTTTCCATGTACGTAGTATTTATCATTATGATTCTTTTGATTCTATCAGTACTAGTGAACAAATTGAGATAAAAGCCAATTTTAACATAAAATCGTCGGGGTAAAATCGACAGAATCGTCGGGGTAAAATCGACAGAATCGTCGGGGTAAAATCGACAGAATCGTCGGAGCAACTCTAACGGATTCATCGTCGGTCTGATTTGTTAATCATTCTTCCATCCAGTCGCCTGTTCATTTTCTCTGCTCCACCTCTTCTCTTTATGTGCTGGAACTTTCTCACCGCTGTGGATGTGGGCAATACGTTCATCTTTGGTTTGCTTATGCTGGTGTGGCAACTACAAGAGTTACCACTGCTATGGAGCGTTTTCGAGACTCAACTTCGTGAGGGCAAGCTGGGTTTCACCGTATTCTCCATCAGGGTGCCGGTGTTACTAGGCACGGTGACCTTTATGGGTCGTGCTCTTATGGGAGTGGATCAAATGGAACTGGCGCAAGTCTGCGGGGATACGACCACCCTTTTTCTGCTGATGTCCCTGTGGTTCACCATGTTTACGGTGATGAAGCCTATTCGAGACAATTCGGCCCTGTTCCGCGATCTCGTTGGTTCAAGGGCCTTGACCGCTTTCCATGTCCTGGGCTGGTCCTCATTCGTCGTCGTCTTTGGTGTTTTTTTGGTGGTCGAGTCCCTCAAGTTCGTCTACGACCGTCGGTGGTTTGACGGGTTTTCGCTCGTCGCGATCTCCCTCTGCACTCTGTTGTGGTTGGTGATCACCCTGCGTGTCTGGCTTCGTTACCCTCGAGATCTTCATCAACGGAGCAGCAAATACGTGTGGATCGTCTGCTCTTTGGTCGGCCTGATGTCACCGGTGGTCTTCTGGCGCATTATCCACCTCTTTACTCGCCGGAATGAGCACTTTGTCATCGAGGACGACGACTTGGATGTGACGGAACACATCATTCGGACCTTCTTTGCCGCGATGCAATCCGGATTTTTGTTCGTGGCCTATGACTTTAGCCGTCCACCTCAACCCAAGCCCGAGTCGCCTGTTAACTTTGTGTATTCTCCTGGTAGAGGGGAATCTCCGGGCAAGCGTCGTCGTCGTCAAGCCCAGCTTCGTGTCAAGACCTTCCTCGTATCGGGTCTGAGCCGTCACTGTCAGACTTCTCGACCCTTTTCCGCTGATCCCGTGATGGTGCCTCCCGCCGTGGCCGGTATGCCCCCTTTGGCTGGTGAGGCGACTACCGATGGGTCCTGTGACGGGACTACCGATGGGTCCGGTGACGGGACTACCGATGGGTCCGGTGACGAGCCGCTTACGCCACCCACCTCTGACGATGTTGGGAATACACCTGAACTCAGTTCGGAAGATGTCGAGAGTACACCTGAATTCAGTTCGGACGATTCTCAAACGCTTATGATGCCAGTGGCAACACCATAAAAAATTTACATTTTTATTATGAATCGGTACTAGTTTCGGATATGATTGGTGTATTACTGGGTCTCCGGCTGTCTTGAGGGGTTGTATTGGGTACGATGCTGCTACGAAGCATCCCCGAATGATTACTGTCCATGAGTTGGGGACTGGGTCCTTGTGTGATTGCGCGAGATGGAGCGGTAGAAGCGGCCCGTCGATCTTTGCGAGTTTTGTTCGAACCCTTTTCTTCGGAGCTGTTGAGAGAAAACCGATTAATGTCACCGTTAAAATCGTTGTTAAACGGGCACGTGATGGCCATGCCAGCAATCACTTGTTTCCTATGGTTAAAAATAGGGAATGTTCGAAACAAGTGGGTGGCGTTCAGCCACATGGTGGTCAACTGCAGGTAGTTTCCTTGTAGTGTTTGTTGGTATATAGGCATAAGAAAGCGGATCATGTAATCGGGTAAAACGTCTTCCAACTTGTGTCCCGCTACGTCATCCGGACATTTAATATTTAGATGTGCGTCACCTCGTGTTTCTTGTGCTTCTTGAACGGAACGAAACATGTTCATCCCTTGTATTGAACTAAATCGGATGACACCTTCTTCGTCGGTAGAAAATACTGCGATATCGGTGTTCTTAATGTCTTCGTACACTACTAGGTCCGGGAATTCGACTTGTGGAGTTGACAAAATTACAATTTGCTTGACCGAATCCGTGTAGAGAACCTGTTCTTTGTGTTTTTTCTTTTCCTTGTCTCCTCCGCAACTGCAAAACAGCTTTCGTATGCTGAAACCTTCACAACAATTGATGGTTAGGCTCATGTCGTTTTCTTTTTATGGGAAACAAGTTTGGTGCACTATTATTTGTCGATTTACGGGGGTAATATCTGTAATAGTGTGACTCGGTGTCTATTGATTAAAAGTACAACATATGTTTTGTCTTTCAATAAAACGATGACTATCTCGGACTTGGCTTCACGTTCCGTGTTTGGTGTTTCTTTGGCCTTTGCCATTATGATTATTATTTTGGTATTTAATGTTTTGAATTTCATCAACACACGCGACAACAAACACACGACCAGTCGGTTGCACGATTTTTTCTTACCAGGCATAGGCGTCGGAGATACCTATCGCTTTCAAGCTGCCGGATTACCTAACGGAGGCGATTTGATCGCTTTTTTAAAGGCTAATATCACGAACTTTAACGCGGCCCATGTAGGCAAAGTGATTCAGCGGGGTTCGTGGTCACTGACACTCTTGTATGAATCTAGCGCTACCAGCGGTGCCACCCTGAATGTAAACTACCCCTCCGGAAAACAGCAACTTACGTTTCAAACTAATGCGACCTCTTTAAGCGGTATCGGCTTTGGCACCTTTGATAATCGAGCTGGCCAATTGTCCAGTATGAATGTGACTCTTTGGGAGTTGGGTACCAATGTGCCCGACACTGACTTTGCCTACATTTTCGAATACAACGACTCGGGGCTATGAGTGTAAAAAGTGATTGGATTTATTTATCTGCGTCCTAATAGGACAAGTCTTAGGGTGAAGCCACAGCTGCCGTGTCGGTTTCAGCAGAGGTTTTCACAGGTGTTTGTATTTTCACCGTTTGACCCTGGTCGTCTTTGGCCAGATGAATGTGAACATTAACATCGTCGTCCTTGATATTGTCATTGTCTTGAGACACCACATCACGATCGTCGGTAATAACGGTATCCTCGTCGGTAATAACGGTATCCTTGTCGTCAATCATATCCTTGTCGTCTACGTCAAGGTCTTTACGCTCAAACAACTGACTGCCCTCAACCACTTCTGAATCTGAATCCTGATTTTCTTTTTCCGACATAGGTAGAGGTTCGGCGTCCAAGTGCAACTGCCTATCGTCTACATCGTAAGCCACGGTGCAGCTAGCACAGCAAGGCATGCACTTTTCGAGAAAACCTTTTTTGTGTACACGAATACCGTACCGTTGATGGTCCGTGTCCCACACAAATTCAATGGCTCCGGCAATGTTAAACGAGTCTTTGAAATTGTTTTTCGGATTTTGTACCAAGTCTTTGTGTAGCTCAGTCACTAGTTTCTTTTTTTCGTTTGAAGGCAATTTGGTCTTACCTACTAATTCCATGGCTTCGGCGGTCCATTTCATTTCATGTACTTCATCTACGTTCTCGTCATGCATGTGTGCCTTATGAAATCGTACAATGTCACGTCGTTCGCGATTTTCAAGTTTGTTGAGTAAATCCATGTTTATTCCAAAAGTATATATTATTTGGGGGGCCCATGCCGAGTAAAAATGTGTTTGCTCAGGTTTAACACCTCAGGCTTACGCCTCGATTTCTATCAGATCAGGCTTACGCCTCGATGATACCATCAGCTCTCACCATGGCGTCGACGGGTCCGCGACACATGGGACAAGCGGCACCTCCGTAACCTCCAGAGCCCATCAAGGCCTTGGCCGAAGCGTGGTTAATGCATTGATGGCCACAACGACAAATGATGGTATCGGCAGGCGATTCCAAATCAATGAGACAAGTATCGGCGGTTTGGTACACCTTGACAAGTGAGGCAATAAGACGTTTGCCTTCGTCCTTCTGGAACTCTGACAGTTCCTGGAGTGCCGTGGCGTCGAGGTCGGAAAGTGGCATTAGAGTGAGGTCTGGTGCAATACTCAGGCACAGCACTGCCGGCTTGGCACAGGCATCGTAGGCGTACTCCGTGTTGGTGGTCGAACCTCGAACTTGAACCGACTGCCCGTAGCTAAGACGACCGGCTTGCGTGCTGCCCACGTCAATTGCGGAAAAGGCGGCCGGTGCAGGAGGACCAAAGGAAAACCCAGCGGCACCAGCAAATCCGGCTGAAGGTGCCGCGGAGGGGGCACTATCTGCACCATCTTCAAACATGTTATAGTCCATTTCGTCTTCGGCTTCTTCGGGGTGATCAGGCGGTAATCCCTCGGCAATGGGAACAGAGGCGACGGCAGCACCAAAGGAAAAGCCGGCAGGGGAGGATTCCGGCACTGTGTCACCGTCTCCAGACAGGTTCAGACTGCGATAGGCGGGTGCTGCGGAAAAGGCTGGAGCGGCAAAACCTCCACCTCCAAACCCGGCACCTCCACCGCGAGACCCGGACGAAAAGCCTCCGCCACTGGATCCGAAACCAAAGTCACACCCGGCACCTCCACCGCGAGACCCGGACGAAAAACCTCCGCCACTGGATCCGAAACCAAAGTCACACCCGGCACCTCTTGTTCCGCCGCCATCTCGGTAGGACTCATTCCTCCAATTCAGACTGTTGGAACCCAGGCTCAGTGGCCTAGCTTCGTTGACGAAGCCTCTCGACTTGTATACGGGGCGGGGCGGGGCGAGACGAACCATGGTGCTGCAAGCCTTCCAGACGGTACCTTCTCGGAACAGAGCCTCTTGCTTAGACTTGAGCTCGGGGATGACCGATAGGTAAATGTAAAAGCCTTTAGGCTTGTCGGGCAAAGTTTCTGAATCTGTCACCGTCACCTTCTTTTCAGGACCGGTGACAGCATCCTTTTGGGTCAAGCCGGCCAATACCAACTCCTTGCCGGTTCGTTGATCGGCTTCGACCGTATAAGCCTGGAGCGGGTGAAGCTCATTGATTTCATTGATCCCGGCTTCACGTCCCGGATCCTTAGTGTCTTGGTGGTAGCCCGGCTTGTGAATCAAGTTAAAGTTGAGATTCGAGTCCGGTGCCAGGTTGACCAAGGTAAAGTCCATCACCTGGTCGGACCATTTGAACATACCTTGGAAGTAGGGTGTGTCAGCCTTGGATGGTGGTGAGGGTCGAGAGGTGACAATGGCTGGGCATCCCGTGTCTCGGGCTTTGAGGATCAGGGCTGCCAAGGGTGTGCCCGTCTTTTCTGAAAAGAGCACTAGGGTGGAACGAGGGTACTTGGCCTTGTAAGCTTCATATCGGGTCTTGTCTACAGCAGAGTCAGCTTGTTCCGCATCGGCACAGGTTCCGCGACGCGGTCAAAGTAGCCAGTGAAATGATTGCTCATGATGTAATGATAGATGAAGAATGAAAAATGAAGATGGTATTCACACAAAGTTACAATAGGTGTTACATAGTCTTCAATCGATTTTTTATCAAATCACATTCAAGACGTGGGTTCCAATGCTGGCATGTCCGAAAATTCCGGAATATACGGGTTGGCGAATACATAGCCATGTTTCACCCGGATCTTGTGACGATGGGCGTGAAAGCTGTGGTAGGTTTTTTTGGCCGCATAAGCAGCGGCGCGAAAATCCGAGAGGTGCTTCTGGTAAAGAGCTTGCAACTCCCGGTCTGAAGTGTCATGTGCTCCTGTTCGAAAGACTTTGTACATGGACACGGTTTTTTGCCAGAATTCTCGTAGTTCTTGCACTTTGGCGTCAAGGTCGGTAAAGTCAAAGGCTAGAGTCTGACCAGCGGCATTATAGTTGGTGTCGTAATAATCTCCGCCGGTATCTCCGCCTGAACCGTAGCCAGGGGCATCATAGCCAGGGGCATCATAGCCAGGGGCATCATAGCCAGGGGCATCATAGCCAGGGGCATCATAGCCAGAGGGATAGTCGCCGTAGCCACCAGAGGTATTGTCACCGGCGTCGTGATCCATGTTCATTTTGTGTGCAGGCTCTGTAGTTTACGCAAGGACGAAACGGTTTTGTGGCGGGTGGTTTTACTATAAATACGATTGAAGACTACAATATCATTGAAGACTACAATATCATTGAAGACTACAAACATCATGGCGGAACGAGTCAGACGTAGACAACATTGAGCTGCCTACCACAAAAAATCTGTTGCGGCTCCGCATTGTGTGTCGGGTAGAGAGCTTGGGGTGAGTGAGCGAGGTGTAACGATTACAAAATCCGCTTCATAATGAGGTCTAAGACGAACAGTCTTGAATGATATTTATTATCGACGGAAAAAAGGATCAAAAGAAGGTTTGTCACAGAGACCCTCAATTTTCGCGGCTTACGATAAGTTGGGTCTTCGAAGATAGGGTGAAACAAAGACCCAACTTTTCGCGGCTTACACGAGTTTGAGACTTTTTCTCGGTGGAACGGGTTTCTATCAATTCAACTATTTTGAAATGGAAACTTTTTTGCCAACCATGTTCCGAGTCATGACCCAAAAATCCGAACTTTTTGTTCTTTGTGCACTTCTCTATCCTATTGGTACAAATGAAATAAAAAAATAAGTTTGGAGCATCCTTGAATGGAACAAATGAAAAGCACCTAACTCAGGAACCTGAACACTTTTCGTCGTGAATGAGATTTTTATTTGTCCGTCTCAGATCTATCCTATAAACGTAGTCTTGAATGGGAGTCTCATTAGCACAAATGAATTTAAAGAGATAAACTTTTATTTTTATCATATTTAGAACGGGGTGTTATGAAAAAACGCATTCAAGACCATGATCTGGCATTTCATGCTGACTGATGACACCGCGAATAACAAAACTTATTAGCACCATGTCCAAAGAGGCGAAAGAATCCTATGACCAAACCTATGGCAGTGATACTTTCTGCCTGGGCATTAGTGGTATTATCGGAACCGGCAAAACCACCTTGGCACGCGATCTAGCGAAACATTTGGGTGCCCGTGTTTCGGAAGAGCAAGTGGAGACGAACGATTATTTACCTCTATTTTACAAGGATATGCAAAAGTACAGTTTTCCCATGCAGATCGATATGTTGACCCGTCGGTTTGCCTTGCACCAGCAGATGGTGTGGTCCGGACAGAACACGATTCAGGATCGGACTATTTATGAAGACGTTATTTTCGCCAAGATGCAGAGAGATTCGGGTCACATGGATGAGATGTTTTTCCAAACTTACCGAAAGTTGTTTGTAAACACCATGTCCAATTTCTTACATAGTCCGGATCTTATTGTGTATTTGGACTGTACACCGGAAGTGGCGTTGGAACGGGTCAAACTTCGGGCTAGAGAGTATGAGTCGGCGCTTACGGTGGATTTTTTGACACAGTTGCAACAGGGTTACGAAGAGTGGTTGACCGCCGTGGAACCTCGTATTCCGGTACTGAGATTAGATTGGAACGAGTTTCGCTCTACACAAGAAGTGGCTGAGAGTGTGCAAATGAAATTATCTGAAATCAAAGGCAATTTAATCATCTAGATGGTCTGCAAGACCTGTCAGTCTGTGAGAAACCCTACATAAAGTTCAGGATGATTTTTTCGATACCGGTTCCATGGGTAATCTTCGGGGTTTTGCAAGGTTAACAGTGTGTACAAGACCAGTTCGTGTCCAAACGGGCGAGACGTGTCCAAATAATGTTTGTACAAGCTCTTTGCCAAGGGTTCTCCGTCGGCTTGTGTTATGGGGTAGCCGTCGTAGCCCACGATCTGCAGGTTGGTGCCTAACTGCAATCGATTTTGTAGTTCTTGAAAGTCTTTGGTTTGCGGGGCCAGCAGCTCGTATTGTTGACAATAAAAGTACCGTGATTCTACGTACGTGAATCGGCGTACTTCTCCTTGAGACGTTTTTCGGGCTGAATACAGAGGAATGTTGGCGTTCTTACCCAGGGTGAGTAGAAATGTTCTGTCGTACTTGTGTCGATGAGGTACGGGATCTCGATATCCGCGGGCCACGTCATCCCAAAACTCTAGAGTCGGATTTCCCTTTTGGTCAACGTCACAGGCAAAAACCTTGGCAAACTGAAAACAAAACAAGCACAAGTTAGTATGAAAGTTGATGCGAATTTGACGCTATGCGAGACACATACCTGATGCCAGTTTTCGATGGTCAAGGCCTCGGGTAGTCCTTGTTCAGAGTGGCGAACGGGTCCTAGAGACTTGGGAGAGAGTGTCATACAACCAAAGCCATCTTTGCGAGTTTGGTGCTTGAAATTGGGAAACACTTTGAGAAAGCCGGGTTGATCTTCTACTTCTCTCATCATGAGGAATTTACAACAGGTGACTTGTCCCCGTTTGCCTTCGGCTTCATTGGCTTTACGATGAACTTCCACCAAGGCTTTCTGGTCATTAAATTGTTTGTGACGTTTGATGGCGGCATCTGGATCTTTGGGCAAGGCTTCTCGCGGTCGTTTCCTGCTGTGGACACCGCACAAGTACTGCCCGCCGACATTCCAGTAGGCTTTGTTTCGACACTTGGCTTTTTGACACGTTGCCTGACCGTAGAAGGGTGCAGTTGCTTGTGCCATGATGGGTGAGCCGTCTGTAGTTTTGGTTTTGTCGCGATGCGTATGGTATGAAAATCGCGATGCGTATGAAATCGCAATGCGTATGAAATCGCAATGCGTATGAAATCGCGAGGCGTATGATCTCTTTCACATTCAAGACCATGTAAGTTCATTTTTTATCCGGAATAAATGTGTGGTATTGTTGCACTACTGTCAAGGTTTCAAGATGTTCGCGAACGATTACTTGAAGGGTTAAAAATGCTCCGAAATAGAGGTTACGATTCGTGCGGTATGTTACTTGACGACTCCGATGCTGAACATCATTGGAGTTGGAAAGCAGCTTCAAAAAGTACACACGACTCTCTTGATCATTTATGTCAGGCTCTAACCACTACTCCAAAGACCCCGTATCGGTGCGGTATCAGTCACTCCCGGTGGAAAACTCACGGGCCTCAAACGGACGCCAACGCACACCCTCATAGTGACTCTGAAAGCCGTTTCCATGTGATACACAATGGTATCATATCCAACTATGCGGTGATCAAAAAGCGACTCCTTTTGAAAGGTTACGTATTCAGTTCTGAAACAGACACTGAAGTTATCCCGCATATGATAGTAGACTTTTTGGTTTGTACCAAAACCTCAAATGTCATGGATGCTTGGAGCCATGTTATTGCAGAATTAGAAGGCACGTGGTCTTTGGTGATGATTGACGTTTCAAATCCTCTCTGTTTGTATGTTGCTAAACACGGGTCTCCTCTGTTAATGGCCTATACGGATAACGACGCTCAAGAAGTTAATGATGTATGGTTCTCGTCCGAACCCGCGGGCTTCGGATTGTATGCTCAGAAATATGTTGACCTGGCAGATGGTACCATATTAATGTGTAATATGGACGAGAAAAACACAATAACACTTCATATTCCTACGGATTTATCGGGGTTAACTAAGATTAACACATGTTCTGTACCTGCGTACCGAGCTCACGACGTTCAATTTCACCAGAGCCACGTTTTTGAAAAGACTCCTATGCCTTTTCAGCACTGGACCGACAAGGAGATTCACGAACAACCGGAAAAGTTATGGGAAGCCCTTAACCGGGGTGGTCGATTGTACCAAGACCAAGACGGGTGGCGTGTCAAGCTGGGCGGCATGGATCGTATGTCTACTCGCTTGAACAAGCTTAAGCATTTGATTCTCACGGGTTGCGGGACTTCGTATCATGCTGCCTTGTTTGCGTTGCCTGTGTTTCGTCAGATGGGATGTTTCACTACGGTGCAGGCCATTGATGCCGGCGAGTTTACGGTGGAGGAGTTACCTCTGGATGCGCCTGGCAGTGTCGGAGTGGTGGTTATTTCCCAATCCGGGGAAACCAAGGACTGTCAGCGTGTTATGTCCTTGTTGAACGAACACTATCCCGTTATCGGGGTGATTAATAGTGTGGGTTCGTGGATTGCCCGGCAAGTCGATTGTGGTGTCTATCTGAATGCTGGTCGAGAAGTGGGGGTGGCCTCCACCAAGAGTTTTTCCAGTCAAGTCGTGGTCTTGTCCCTGATAGCATTGTGGTTTTCGCAGCAGCGGGGAGCTTCCGTGAATCATTGGGCCGCGATTCTGTCAGCCGTTCCCAGTCATTTTCAACAGCATATTGGTCGTCTCCAACATGTGGCAGAAAGACTTTGCCCAGAACTGAAAAACAAGAATAATATCTTTTTATTGGGTCGAAGGTACGCGCATGCCTTGTCACTGGAAGGAGCTCTCAAACTGAAGGAACTCACCTACCAGAACGCTAAGGGATATCCTGGAGGAGCGCTGAAGCACGGTCCCTTTGCCCTTATTGATGCACCAGATAGGACACCAGTCTTCTTGCACGTGTGGCGAGGTTTCAATCAAAATACCATGTTGTCGGCGGCTGAGCAGGTATATTGTCGCGGAGCTCACGTGATACTGATGTACAATGATCAGACCTTGCAAGACGAACTCAAGAGCCGTTTACCTCTGGCCGAACTGGTATATATTGATTGTGACGACGAGTGGTCGGCTTCGTTGGTGTCGGTGATGCTGTACCAATTTCTGGCTCTCAAGTTGGCTATTAAAAAGGGTTTTGATCCGGATTATCCCCGAAACCTGGCCAAAGTGGTAACGGTCGACGGATGAAGAGCTGTCGTCCGAGCTTTGCTGACGGTCGACGGATGAAGAGCTGTCGTCCGAGCTTTGCTGACGGTCGACGGATG
>Ga0105055_10006416_pt1 | contig 16145 bp, 18 predicted proteins | sample BON03_FD_78090 | JGI IMG/M metagenome (GOLD analysis project Ga0105055, IMG submission 78090) | Freshwater microbial communities from Lake Bonney liftoff mats and glacier meltwater in Antarctica - BON-03 | ecosystem: Environmental > Aquatic > Freshwater > Ice > Glacier meltwater | place: Lake...
AACCGGAATGGGCGCGGTTAACAGGTCCGGAGAATATCAGCCCGGAGAGAACACTTCCGGCTACTGCGGCACCGACGCCGGTTAACAGCCCAACCCGCATAACCCTCGAAAACAACGGGAAATCCTGGCCAACGCCGGGTTGGGAGAAACGTTTCTCAAGGGCAAGTGGCGGAGGGAACACGACTGCCGTCCAACCTTCTCTGGGGAAAACCTGATGAATTCAGTAGTTCTGACATCGCGCACCTGTCTAATCAGGATCACTGATACCGTTCTATTCAATGAAAGGACCGAGGCCTTCGGCACCGAGTGGTCGACCTATGCTCTTTTCGGCAGGCTTGCCCAACACGTCAACTTCCTCGAGATCGACTGCGAAAACTACCGCCACGCGCACAGCCTCGCCCAAAAAGCCGATGCCAACACATGATCAAACTGTGCAGTTTTAGCCCAGTGAGCCCGAGTGCCGAGGCACAGCCAGCTATATCGCTAAAGCGCTTACCATGGAACTCGCGGCCTCGCCACTGAGTTGATTTTATGCCGCCCAGTGGCAGGGCTTTACTTCACCGGTGACAATCAGCGATTTCTTAGAGAACGCGGATCGACACCAACTCAGACCACCATGCCTTCAACCCTATGCATGAGCAAACGCTTCAGCGCACTGATGCAGTTCTTCTCACTGCGCCAATCACCAGGCGTGCTTGGAAACGGAAACTTGAACTTGGTGCCTGCGATCTGACCACAAAGCTTTGGGTGCTTGCCGCCATAGACGACATGGATGTCACAGGCCCCTGCGCTAGCTGCGGCGGCGACCAGTACCTTTTTCATTTGCTTACACATTTCATACTCCCTTCAAGTTTCCGATGGGATCAATGAAGCATGCTAGAATGTTGCTTGGAGTTCAGACTGTTCAGACGCATTCGCGCGGTATGGTCCGAGAACGCGGTAGAAACTTACTGCGGACGGAGTGGAAACTGGGTGGAGGTTGGAAGTGTTAGTGCGTAGCTGTGCCACGGTGGTTGGCGTCTCGAAGTCAGCATCGTCTGGCCATTCGGTGCGTTACTCATCGAACTGACCGATGACTTGCAGAGACAGCACCGTCGCATGACGGTCGAAATCTTAAGCCGGTTCGACACTGCCCGAATCGACCAATTTCCACGTATTGCAATACAGACCTCCTGACCGATGATCCCGAATGACTATCCCAAGTATCATCAGCTTTGCTGACCCTTTCCAGTCGTCAAGCAGCGCAGGTCGAACTATCGGACCAGCTGGTAGGGTTGGCGAAACATCCGCCAGTAGTTCCGCAAGTCTGGTGTGTCACCCGGGTCTGCTCGCAGTTCTCTCGCCAATTCATCAAGGCAGGACAACCTAGCCCCTTTGGGATCTGTCAGATCAGAACACAATTTCTCAGATATTGGGCGTCGCCAAACCAACACGAAAAAGTCTCCTACCCCTGGGGCACCACCAAAAACCATTCCGCTCGGTTTTGCTGCTGGCGCAGGGACCAAGAGCCTCCAATCTGGCTCACCACTGATACCGGTATCACTCAAGTCAGAGACACTATTTCGATTGAGATGTACGTTCGGTCGAAGCATCATGCATTCTTCGCCTTCAACCTGAAAGAGATAAAGATGGTACGGGAATATAGGGTCAGTATCGTCAACTAATTCAATGTTTGAGGCTTTCAAAATATACATAATGTCAAGGGAAATACGATACCTCTGACCAATTCGAACTTTTAAAAGATCTACACTTTCACCTTCTTCCACAGTTTCCACCAAGCGCGCTCCTTCTGGCGCTAGCCTGAGACGCAAATAATTGCTCCGAAGTGGCAGAGGTGACAACTCGGATATAAGGCGCCTCCAACTCGGGCGCCAAGAATTGATAAGTGCGGCCTCAAACAAATCAAAACTGGCGAGAAATTCTTCCTCTGTAATCCTCATGGCACCGGCCAGACTATCGTGGTGCTTTGGCAGAATGAGGGGTTCCTTGCGCGCACCGGAAATTGTGCCTGTCGGTATACCAGAATAGTCAGACAAGTTCTTCTGCGACCATTTGGAGATCTTCAGGAAAAGATTGAGTTTGGTATCCCATTCTACTGGGTCCACGCGCTGGCCAAGCCCTTTCTTCTCCATCTTCCCTCCTGATGAACGAATCTGAACACTCTGAACTTACGGTCAAAGCTCAATGTGCGATAGCGTTCATGTGCAGTCAGAACAGCTTTGAAGAAAGGGTCATCAGATGAACGAGCACGACGACGACAACACCTTCGGCTTCATGCACCGCCCTCCGTAGAACCTCGCCCCTCCTGCCGCAGCCCATGGCAGTCCTGCCGTTCTCCCAAGAGGGAGTGGCGGATCCTCTAAGCAAATGCTTCAAAACCAAAGGAGGACGAACATGTCCAAGAAGACCTCTTATCATTCCACGGGCGGCCGGTTCACCGGCAAGACCGTCACCGAACGCAGCGGCAGTTCCAGCAAGTCCACCAACTACAAGGCCACCGGGAGCGGCCTCTCACGCACCATTATGGGGCCCGGCTGGAAGGCAACGTCCAGTACGAGCACTGATGCCAAGGGCAACACGCGGACGACCAAGTACTGATCCTGCCGAGCTATCCTCGAATACCGGGCGTCGCCGCAGCGCCCTTGCTGCCCGCTTCTAGTAAAGGAGCGGGCAGCACCAACGATCGACGGACCCCAAAAGGGTTGGGCCCCAGCGGTAATCGGCAGCGTGTTCGGAAAAGAGCCGTGGTTCGGCCAGACTGCGGTGTCTCGACATATCTTGCCCTGTAGCTCTAATGGGGAAATTGACCATATCATCGTGCGAAGGGAAACCCTTGTGGCAGAGGTGAATGCCGAGGGCGCAGTGCCGGTTTCCGGCAAGTTGATCGGACGCCTCGATGGTTTCCAGTTTCGACCGGCTGCGTCCCCGTCGCCCGAGGAGGCGCGCACGCTGCGCCACACCGCTGAGGCGGTCCTGAAATCCGCATTCCATTTGCGCGCGGACCGGTTTTACAACGCTCCCGATACAGAGATCGACTTTACCAAGCAAGGCGGGCTGATGTGGGGCTCCACGGCGGTCGGCAAACTGGTAAAAGGCCTGGAGGTGACGCGTCCACTGGTAGAGCCTTTCGTAGACGAAGAGGCGGGCCCTGACCGTCCAGTTCGAGGCGATGTACGTTGTAGATCAGCTGGTGGAGGATCGCGCTGGCAAAGGTGGATCGATGAAGAAGGGCAACGACTGGTATTTCGGCATGAAGGCGCATATCGGCGTGAATGTGGACAGCGGGGTGCCGCACAGCCTCGATACCTCGACCGCCAGGCTTCACGACAGCCAGGTCTGGGACGAACTGCTGCATGGCGATGAAACGTCGGTCTGGGCCGACAAGGGCTACGTCCTCGCCGAGCGCGAGGCGGCGTTCAAGGGACCGGGCAAGGTCTGGGTTGTCATGCACAAAGCCCCTAAGGGCGCCGACCTGCATCCGCTCGACTCGTGCATCAACCGCATCATTGCCATGGTCCGGGCTAAGGTCGAGCATCCCTTCCGGGTGATGAAGCGCCGGTTCGGCCACGTGAAGACCCGCTACCGCGCCCTCGCCAAGAACCGCGCCAAGATCTTCACGCTGTTCACGCTCGGCCACCTGTTCCTGGTGCGACGAAGACTGATGTTGTGAGGACGAGTCTGCCCGAAAACCGCCAGGCCGCCTGCTTGGCGGGCTTGAAACGGCGAAATCAGCCCCCAGAACCCGGTCTCGCGCCCGCCAAGGCGATGAGGCGGTCATCTCGGCGCAGACGAACAGGTTGATCAGACTTTCCTCCACTAGCAGCTCGATCCTGGCGCTGGATCCGCTGCGTTCATATTCTGACCAAGCGCGCGGTTGCTCGAAAAGTCCGCTCGGCCCCGCTGCCCTGATTTTCGGCACTCCTTTCTGTGAATCTTCCTGAACTCTCTGAACCCTTGGCAACTCGGCGGTGTGAAACACGTCGGTCGTTGCCCGACTGACTTTTAGCAGCCATCGCGCGTGAAATTGCAAGCTTGCCGTCTCGGATAGCGCGCACTGAGCCTTGCGCCCTGTCCGATCACCGTCAAACCGAAAGGAAACCCCGACATGATCCGCCTTATCGTCATCGCCGTTCTGGCCGTTCTCATCTACGAGGTGCTTGGTCGGCCGGAACCTGCGAGCATTTCCGAAACGATTATGGAGGCTGTCAGTGCGCGCGTCAGCATTGAGAATCTGGCGACTGAGCCGCAGCGCCACGAAGGTCAGCACGTCACGGTGACCGGCCGGGTGGTCGACCGGGCAGTGGCTCTTGGTTTCGGCACCGCCGTTCTGGCCGACGACGCCGGAAATCAGATCTACCTGCTCGGTGCCATTGCCGCGGCCACGCCGGGCACTGAGTTGACCGTTAGCGGCAGGTTCAGCATGGCGCTCGCCATCGGCGATCTGGCGTTGCCGGTGCTGACAGTTGACCGCTAGCACCGTCCATTTCCACGTCGCGAATCCCGCCATCCCTCCTATCGGTCGAGCCAAGGCCGGTACTTCGAAAGGATTGACAATGACCCTCGCCTTTAGTCGTTTCCGCAAGTCCAATTCGTCCGACAAGGTGCCCGAAACCTCGAGGAAGCCGGTGCCTTTTCTGGCGCGGCTGTCAGGGCGCGATCCGAACATCCTCGCCGCTGCCCCGTCCGATGTCGTCAGCGAGAGCGCAGGCCTCGGACTTGCGCTTCTCGTCGCGGCGCTGCTGCATTGGCTGGGCTTCGTCGCAGCCTTCATCGTCTTCAACGTCTCGCCTATTCTCGCGTTCGCGGTCGCTTCAGTATCCGCCGCCGGGCTTTTCGCGATCGACCAGGGTGCGGTGCATTCCACCGATCTCGACCGAGCCGAGACCGCCGTTCATCGGGCCAACGCGTGCGACTTTCCCCGTTTGACCAGCGCTTTGCGGGGCTGGTTCGTCTCGCCGCTTCGGGTGCTTTTCTCTGTGTTGACGGCATTTTTCGCCGGTATCGCGATCGTTCTGCACTTCTTTGCTGCCGATCTTGTCGACCAGATCGAGCGAAACCAGATCGAGCGCGACCGGCCGATCATCATGCAGGCCCGGTCGGCGCTGGATGGCGAGCGCGAGGCGCTGGAGCGCATGCTCGCTGAGGATACGGCGACCCTCGCGGCCTTCGACGCATCCGCCATGCGCGGACAGGAGCAGCACGACAATCGCATCTCGCATCTGACCGCCGAGGTGGGGCGGCGTCGCGACGAGGTGAACACTCTGCGTGCGACCGAGACCGCGGCCCGTGCCGATGTCGAGGCGCAGCGCGATATCATGCGCTGTGAATTGACGACGAGGAACGACTCTTGCCCCGACGCGTCCGGTGTGCCCGGCGAGGGGGAGCGTTACCTCCTTGCGGAAGGACGTGCCATCGCCGCTGATGCTGCGGTCGCCGACGCGCGCACCCGTCTGAGTGCGGCGGAAAGCACCCTTAGGGCGGCCATTGCGTTGCTCGACGAGGTTCTGGAGGCCGCAGCGGCCAACGATCCAGACGCGCGCGCGATTATTGCCGACAAGGTGAGTGCGGTTGCCGAAGCGCTCGGCACGTTTGACTCCAGCCGCGACGCGCGGGCCGATCAGATGATGCAGCAGAACCCGATGCGCGACGTGATCGACCCGCATAGCCTCGCCGCCCGCCTGCTCGCCGCCAAGCGCCTCGCCGCTGAAAACCAGGCGTTCTTCTACATGATCTTCGTCGTCGCCGGCGTGGCCTTCGCATTTGAACTGTTGGCCCAGATCAAGTTGGCCACCATGCGGCTTTCCGAATACCACCTGATCCGCGGCGAGAAGATGACCCAGATCATGCGGGCCATGCGCGACCGTCACCAGCAGACCTGGCTCGACAATGCCATCTTGCGCGGCGACGTGCGCAAGCAGGCCCGCACCGAGGCCAACCAGAACCTCGCCGCCGAGGTGTTTGCGCAGGCTACCGGCAACAATAGCCCGCCCGGTTAGATGCCAAACTAACGCCTGCAGGTCTGGAGTGAAATAAACTGCGCCAAGGCCTCGCTTCAGTTTTCTTATGCAAGATGACCACGGGTGCACAGACGCACCGCAACGCCACAGAAAGGGCGAAACCATGAACGACCATCCCTACTACCAGCCGCGCCGGACCAGCACCTCTTCGAGCGAGATCGTCGACAGCCACATCCAGCTGCCCGCCGATCCGACCACCTTTAACCCGGTCGAACTCACCTCGATGCGCGACAGCCTCAAGCCGCGTTTCTCGCTTTCCGACACGCTCAGCCGCAACCGGATCCGCAACGAGCTCAAGGCGAAGGCTTACGAGATCTTTCGCAACGGCGTGATCACCAAGTTCGCGCAGGAAATGGATCTGACGCTCTACCGGGACGGGCTGCAGAGTGCGGCGGCCAAGAACACTTTCCTGACGGCTCACATCAAGGCGAACAAGGATCTGGCCAGGGCGCTGCATGAAGAAGTCATCGCCCATATCGAGACGATGACTGATCAGCAGGTGGAATACGCGCTCAACGCCGAGATGACCACCAAGCGGCAGACCGAGGATGTGTGCGCCAAGGCCGCCGGGGGCCAGATCGCCCCCGAAAGCGCCGACCACATGATCGCCTTCATCCAGGATCGGCGCGACGAGAAGATCCGCCGCATCCTCGAGTACTCCGACCGCGACCTGAACAAGCTCTCGGAAATGGTGGCGATGGCCCAGTCGACCGTACTGCGCAGCATCGAGTCTAACGGTTAAGCCCGAAGGATATGCCCAAGGCGGCCGCCCTTCGGGGCGGCCTGAGCCCGCAAAAGCCCCCAATGTCGGAAGGCCCGCGAAGAGAAGGAGTCGGCCGCCATGTATGCTCACCACGAACCCTCGCCAGCCGTATATGGGTGCCCCAGCGTCGCCGAGATTGCCGAGTTCGCGCGGCGCGCGGCGCAGATGGATTTCGGGCCCGCCCATCGCCGCGTGATGATGCTGGCATTGCTGCGATCGTCAGGTGTTGCAATTGCACCGGCGACTGGTCCTTTCACAGCCTGCGATTCACACGTGAGGACACACGGATGACCGAACGCCCACCCTCCACCGGCCATTGGGCAGCAAATTCCCGGTCTACTATTGCGAGCGGCGCGCCCTCACAGCCGCTGTCCGCCAAGGAGACCCCGCGGACTTGCGTGCCCCAGGCACACCGTGCCACCCTGCGGCTGCGCCCGACCGGCGAGGTAGTGCCAGTTCTGATGTCCGGCCGGGACTCGGTGCTGTGGGGTATTCCGGCGTCCGGGCGGGACTTCACTCGCTCGCTGCGGCTTACCTATCTGATGCGGCCGGATGGCGTATTGGAGACGTCACTCGATGTGATGAGTACGCAAGTCGCGCCCAAACTTGCAGCCAAAGAGGGCTGTGCTGCGGTCACCGAACCGATGCTCGAAACCATGGCGCGGGTCGCGTTTCCGGGCTTTGCGCCCGTCGCTCCGGCCCGCACTTTCTTTTCTGGCGAGGTTGTTCGGCTGTTTCCCCAGCGGACGTATATGACTGTCGACACCCCGGCACACCTCGGAGCCGGTGCACCTGGCCCTCGCCCCGCCGCACTCACCGGGGTATGTAGCCTCTTCCTTCCGGCAGGCGACGTCCTGACGATCGCATTGGACCGCACCCTTGTTGCCTTGGCCGAGGCCGATGCATCCGTCGATCTTGCCCTCGAAGTAACACCTATGCCTCTGTCGGCGAAGGACCTGCGGGCGCTGGGCGAAGCCAAGCGGAGGCTTGCGAGAACCGTCAACGTAGATGGATTGCCAGCGGCCATCCAGACGATGCGATCAATGGCGAAGATCGACGATTGGCTTCGCGCGTCAGCCCGCGTTCTGCACATTGAGGCGACCCTCCGGTTTGCCGGCCCAGCCGAACCCGCGCTAGTTCAAATTGCTGCGGGGTTGCTTTTCGGGCCTCTGGCCCCTGCCGCCCCTGAAGCCGCAGATGTGGTCGATCTGTCGTCATGCATCTCTCCCGAACACCCGCTGCCGGTTCTTGTGCCGATGTTGGTGACGCCCGCAGCGTTGACCGAAATCGCGCGCGGCCGTCGTCTGCCGCCGCCAAAAGGTATCGTCGTCCGGTTTGGCGTGGATGCGGTTGGCCGTGATGTAGCTATTGGTGCCGACGATCTGCGTCAGCATTGTTACCTCGTGGGGGCCACCGGAACGGGCAAGAGTACGCTTTTAAAAATTGATGATCCTGCAGGATACTTCGGCCGGAATTCCTGTTGTCGTTGTCGATCCCCACGGTGACCTCCACAGCGACCTGATTGCCTCGCTTTCGAAGTCGGTTCTGCGGCGAGCGATCATCGCGGATGTTGGGGACTTTGCTTCACCGTTCTCGCTCAACATCCTGGATGTGCGCGGACCCTATGCGGCTATTCAGCGGAACTTCATCGCCAATCAGCTGATCGCACTTTTCAAGACCGCTTATGGTGACAACAAAGAGGCCTTCGGTCCCATGTTCGAAAGCTACTTCCGCGGTGCGATCCTCTTGATCATGGAGGCCGGTGGCCCTGAGGCTTCGCTCGCCGACATGGAGAAGGTTTTCGGCGACTCCGCTTACCGCAGGAACCTGCTCGACAAATGCGAAGATGCCCAGATCGTCAGCTTCTGGCGCAACATCGCCCAGAAGGCGGGCGGTGACGCTTCGCTTGAGAACATCGCACCCTACATCACGTCCAAGCTTGTCCAGCTGTCCGGCAATGCCGTCGTTCGACCGATTGTTTGCAGTCCGCACTCGACGCTGGATTTGCCCGCAGCTCTCGCTGAAGGGCGTAGCGTGCTCGTCAACTTGGCAAAGGGGCTGGTCGGTGGGCCGGATTCCGCCATCATCGGCGGCATTGTCACGATCCGGCTCTTTGCCGCAGCAATGGCGCGGGCGCGCGAGCCTGCCGCGGCGCGGCGCCTCGTTCGCGTCTATCTTGATGAGTTCCAGACTTATGGGGCGCACCAGGTCTTGTCCGAAGCCATGGCTGAGGTCCGCAAGTATGGGCTTAGCCTCGTGCTCGCAAACCAGTCGGTCGCCCAAATCGACGGTCGCGGATCCGACGTCGCCCACGCGATTCTCGGCAACACGGGCAACCTCGTGTCTTTCCGCGTCGGACCGAAGGACGCAGCGGTCGTCGCCGAATGGCTCGGCCCCGAGGTCTCACCCCAGACGATCATGCGCCTGCCCAATCATCACTGCATCGCGCGTCTGATGCGTGACGGAGTGCCCTTACCGTCGAGGGTGATCAAGCTCGTTGCTAGGGATGAAGCTTCTGCTGATTTACTTTGATAGTCAGTCACCAGATAGTCCCCCGAGCAAGTCGTAGGCGACTGCAGCAGCGGTTGCCCCATTGTTCATAAACAGCCGCGGCGACAGGAACTAGGTCACTGCGGGCAGATCGTTGCTGATCTCCTGCTCGAAGTTCACGCCAGTCACCTCATCGACCACCCGCACCCATACAGTGCTTCCGTTTGGCGCTGCCGCGATGAACAAAGTCACCACGCCACCAGTCGCGATGGCAAAGCTCGCTCCCATGTCGGTCAGCGTCGGCGCGCCTGTGCCGTCATTCGCGACCAGCTGCCAGCGGGTGTGGGTGCCGCGCTGGAAGCCTTGCCGATGCAGTTGATGACCGTGGCGAGAGTCAGCGTAGTGGCCAGAGCGGCGATGGAGCCGTAAAGGCCAAAGAAGCCCATGCCAGTTGCCTGAAGCGTCGTCAGCGAGATGCGTGTGACGAAAGTCCAGCAGCCAAGCCCGGCCGCATTGCCGCGCCAGCAAGCCCAGCCAGCGGAGCGCTGGTCGGCAACCGAATCCACCACCGCCGCCGAAGTCATGCGCCAACGGCGCATGCTGGCGGCCGGGTTTGTCGCGGCGAGCGTTGGGGTCGAGACGGTGCCGACCGAGGTAATGGGCAGGCCTTCGGTGGTTATCGTGAAGGTGACGGAGGGCGACCAGTTCGCTATCCGGTTGACGCCGAAGTACGGTTGCAGCGGAAAATCCCGACCGGAGGGACGCATCACGTCGATCCATGGGGCCCCCGCCCGGTTGCGGGCATAGACCGCAATCTTGCCAGACGGCGGTGGCGACGGCGCAGCAGCGAGCCGCGGCAGGATCGTCGGCTGCGGCAGTTCCACCTGGCCGCTGGTGCGGTCGATCCTGATGGCATCGAAGAAGGCCGAGCCATCCGGGCTGACCTTGAAGCTGAAGTCATCGTAGCCGAGCAGCCCGATCAGCGCCCGGACAGAAAACCCAGTCTTGAAGGCGAAGGCCGAATCATTCCCAGCCGTCGCCCTGTTGACCCGCACCGGCACGGTGATTTTCGCCAAGGGATTGGCCGAACATCATGATTTCCGCGGACTGAAAGCGTTCGGGCACATCGAGAGCCGCCACGAGACGGGTGGCATCGTGCAAACCGAAACCCGCCATTTCCCGCTGTCATAGTCGCCTGCACCCGACGTCTTCATGGTCACCCTGCGCGTCCATAGGGCGATCGAAAACGCCCTGCACTGGCAGCGTGATGTTTCGTTCCGCGAAGATGCCGCCCGCTACCGAATGGATCACGGCCCTGCCAACATCGCCATCCAGCGCCGCCGCGCCCCCGACCTCGCCAGAAGGGAGCCCTTCAGAGGTTAGCTCTTGATCAAACAGAAGCGGGCGGGCTGGAGCGATGCATTTCTTCTCAGCCTTCTCAAACAGTTAGCCGGCCCTTGGGTAAAAGGCGATTACCCTGGAACAATGTCCGCTTCTTGGAGGCCCCGATGGGGGCTTGGAAAAACAAAACATGTTGTCATATGGTCGGCGGGCTTGACCGAAGTGTAAGATCAGTTAAACTTTATCTAAAGCGGGTCGCCACATGGAAAAAGTTAGATACATGTGCTTAGAACTGGAAACTGCCTAATGGACGAAGGAAGTGTCCCAGCCGGACGCCAATTTAGCGGGCGAACAGAGATTATTGGAGATATAGTTGGCGATAACATCTTCATTCCAGAGGGTCATAAAATTGTTGGTAATATCTACGCGCGTGGATCACTTGTTATTGGCGGCGAGGTAAACGGAAACATAGTTTGCGGTGGGAACCTCACTGCAAAATCTACTGCTATTATTATAGGATCTGTCTTTCACAAAAGTATCGCGTTACAATCCGGAATGCATTTAAAAGGCGCTGTAAAGAGAGATCCTGATTTTGAAAAGTTAACACCCAACGGGTACTTAAAGGAACTAAAAAATCTCGAGGATGGCAAAGTGGTTGTCATCACAAAGAAATTAGGTGATGAAACCATTTCCAATCGTGTTGTGGTACCGATTGCACCATACCCTCAAACATCCCCAACAGGCATCTCTACTGAAGAGATTATTGTAAAAGCTGCGCGCGAGATGAATGTGATTAGTAAGGTTAGCTTCCCAGAGGCCGAGTTGAATTATAAGGGCGAAGTGACGGTTTCCGGCGAGGTGGTCGGGCGTCTCGAGGGGTTCCGGTTCCGTCAGGATACGTCCTCGTCGCCCGACCATGCGCGCAAGTTGCGTCAAACCGCCGAGGCGGTGCTGAAGCCCGCATTTCATCTGCGCGCGGATCGGGTTTACAACGCGCCCGACACAGAGTTCGACTTTACCGCGCAAGGCAGGCTGATGTGGGGCACCACGGCAGTCGGGAAGCTGGTAAAAGGCGGCGGGGTCAGCTGCCCGAGGGTCGACGTGTTCGTGGATGAAGAGGCTGGCTCGGACGTCGCAGACAAGGTGCGCCGCCGGTTGCAGCATTTCATCGACCGAAAGGTAGAGCACAACTTCGAACCGCTGCTGGCGATACTCCGGGACAAGACGATGGGCCGTCTGGCGCGTGGATTTGCCTTCCGCTTAGTCGAGGGGTTGGGTGTGTTGCCCCGAGATGCAGTGAGCAACGACGTCAAAGATCTGGACCATGACGCGCAGGCCGCTTTGCGCAACCATGGCGTGCACTTCGGTCAGTTCAACATCTTTATGCAACCTTTACTCAAACCTGCGCCGACCCAACTGCGGCTAGTGCTATGGTCGCTGTTCTACGGGCTGCAAGAATTTCCCGAAAGCCCGTCGCCTGGTCTGGTTACGATACCGAACCTGCCCGATGAGCCGAAGATCTATTACACTTTGGCTGGGTATCATCCGGCTGGGGCACAGGCGATACGCATCGACATTTTGGAACGGTTGGCCGATCTGCTGGGGTCCAAGAATAGGAAGACTAAGTTTGCGGTCAGCCCCGAAATGCTGTCGATCACGGGCATGACGCTGGAACAGTTTAAAAGACTGATGGTGGACTTGGGGTATGTCGATTTACTAGACCTTGACAACCCATTTCTGTTTTCAGCGGAGCGGCCAAAGGAGGGCGATGGAAATGGACTGTCAGCAAGCGACCAACTTTCTGACGGAAAGAAACCTTTAGGCCTTGGGGGTGCACCTCGTTCCGGACAGGTGAAGCAAAGCTTCAGCCATGGGCGCACGAAATCTGTGCTTGTGGAAACGAAGCGCAAACGCATCGTCCTCCCAGCAAAGCCTGATGCGGCGGGCGCTACCGCTGCTGCGGGTGGAAATTCTCATCTGGACGATCCGTCTAAGCGGCCCGCAGGCATTTCGGACAAAGAGCTTGAACGTCGTCTGGTTGCATTGCGCGCCGCAAAATCGCGCGAAGCCGACGAAGAAGCAGCCCGCCAATCCGAAGAAGCCGCCCTCGGCGAAACGCAAGCCAAGAAGGGCGATGGGCGCAGCGCGGAGAAAGCCTTCAATGCTGAGAATGTGGACGATTCACGCGCAGATAAAGAGCCGACTAATCACATCTGGCCCCAACCAAGTAAACACGCCGGGCACTTGGACGATCAAAAAACGCAAGGGCCTCCACCTTCCTCGAACACCAATAAACTAAGACGTCATGCATTGCTTATTGGCATCAGCGAATATGATGATCTGGACGAATTGGGGTATGCCAGAAAAGATGCTGAAGATATAGCGTTGGCTCTTGTTAAGTATTGCGGCTTCAAGGACCTCGACGTTGAACTTATGACATGCAATACACCAAAGAGATCGCGCGCACAAAAACAATATATTAAGCAATCACTGTTTGAGATCGAAGAGGCAAAAGGAGCCGATCTTTTCGTTTTCGGCTTTTGGGGGCATGGAATTGCTCAAAATCACGGCGAACTTCACTTGACTACTAAGGATACCAACAAAAAGGATATCGTTGGAACATCTATTTCTTTGGATTTTATTGTAGAGTGCGTCAAAGGTCTGCAGGCAAAAAATACTTTGATTCTACTAGATTGCTGTCAAAGTCAGCCATGGGTGCTGGGGCGGGATGCCCAAACCGGACTAAACCAAGATGCAGTTGATTCTATTCGAAAGGCAGCAGACAGACTTGTATCTTTCGACGATGGGCCCGAGGACTTGTTCGAATATAGAGCGAGTGCCATCTTCTCTGCTTGCCAATTAGGTGAGCGTGCTTACGAGTCAAAAAACATACAAAATGGATATTTTACCCATTATTTCTTGGAGGCTCTTTCTCATGGGTACACAAGAGTTACAGATATTTCACAATATGTTTCGCGATCCACCCATAGAGCAGTGAAGAAAGAAGTGGGAAGTATTCAACGCCCTTGGCTTGAGCTAAAAGGAAACAGTGATATCGAACTGTCGGCCAACTCAAGAAGCCATTTTGATTGAATGCGGTTGAGCCGTTTTAAGGCATATTTAAGGCACCTCGCTTTTTGACTTTTTACGCTGCCAAGGATCTGCAAGTTCCGCCTGAGGCGCGCAGTGGTGCGTCAGTTGACGGGTTATTGTGACAGGGCTGACTATGCTCAGCAGATTTCGGGGCATTATTTGATTGTGCGCAGGGCGATTTGCGTCTGTGGTCGACCGTTCTTCAGGCTAGTGTTCTGAGTCTGACACTTCTTACCTGTTTCCGCGAATTTCGTCGAGTTTGTCCAGCGCGCGGCGTTCTCGGGTGAGGATGTCCTCGGCGGTTTTGGGCCATTTGAAGCGTTTGGGCTTCTTGTTGTGCTGCGCCAGATAGTCGAAGATCGCAGCCTTCAGATCATCGACGCATGAATAGCTGCTGCGCCGGATGCGCCTCGATGTGATTTCGGCGAAGAAGCGTTCGACTAGGTTCAGCCATGAGGCGCTGGTGGGCGTGAAGTGCAGCTTGAAGCGTGGGTGCTTGTCCAGCCATGCTGTCACCTCGGGCGTCTTGTGGGTGGCGTAGTTGTCGAGCACCAGATGCACGTGACGACGCGCGGGCACGGGCTTGTCGACCTGCCGCAGAAATTTCAGGAACTCCTTGGCGCCCCTCTCGTGGTTTGCAGGCAAACCACGAGAGGGGCAATGGATGGCGGGGCATGCAATCGCCGATGACCTTACCCGATTTCACATCCAGCGCGGCGAACAGCGTGGTCGTGCCATGGCGCTTGTAGTCATGCGTCATGGTGGCGGCGCGCCCCTTCTTCAGCGGCAGCCCGGGCTGGGTCCGGTCGAGGGCCTGGATTTGCGACTTCTCATCAACACACAGAACCACAGGCCGATCCGGTGGATCAAGGTAGGCTCAGGACTCATAACCAGAATATGATGGTTGCTGCGAGGGCGATGGCGGAGAGGAACACTTTGGGGCATCGATCATATCGGGTTGCGACGCGCCGCCAATCCTTCAGCCGGCCAAACATCCTCTCAATCCGGTTGCGCCCTCTGTAACGCCTTTTGTGGTATCTCACGGTCTTTTTTGCGCGACTTGCGCCCTAGAATGCAGGGCCTCGTTCCCCTGTCTACTAAAGCTTCTCGGAACCAATCGGCATCATAACCCCGGTCAGCGAGTAACCATTCAGCATCTGGCAAGCTACTCAGTAAAGCCGCTGCACCAGTGTAGTCGCTGACTTGACCGGCGGTTAGGAAGAAACGGATCGGGCGACCGTTCGTGTCGGTAACAGCATGCAACTTTGTATTCATACCACCTTTGGTCTGCCCGATCAGACGTCCACGCCCCCCTTTTTCAGCCCCAGACTTGATGCTGTACGGTGCGCTTTGAGGTAGGTTGCATCAATCGAGATTGTCTCGTTATCGGGTGCCGCAGAAGCCAACCCCGTCATGATCCGCGCGAAGACACCCCTATCGCTCCAACGCTTCCAGCGGTTGTACAACGTCTTCGGTGGCCCATACTCAGCAGGCGCATCACGCCAGCGTAACCCATTGCGGTTGATGAAGATAATACCACTCAGAACGCGCAAATCATCGACGCGGGGCTTACCTCGGCTCTTCGGAAAATACGGCCGGAGCCGTGCCATCTGTGCCTCTGTCAGCCAGTAAAGGTTACTCATCATGCCCCCAATCGTTTGGGGTCATGAATCACGCACAGCAATCAAGCTCAAGGTAGTTAATGGGTCCTGACCCTAATGCGCTGCTGTTCTTCGTTCGGGTTCATGCCGCAAGAATATCAGATTTCGGCTATTTGCGCCATGCATTCGAGCGTGCTCTGGTTATCCGCGCCGTCGACAGGCTCGCGCCTGATCCCGCAGGACCGCGTAGTCGGCGAGCCAGCCGACGATCAGCGCGCCCTCCGGCAGGGCCTCGACCTCTTCTGCCACGCGCGTCTGCTCCGGTCGGCTGTAATCCACCACCGGCGGGCATGCCCACACGCCGCCCGTTTCAAAACCCACCGTCGCGCAACCGGTCAACCAGCTCGTCGCGATTACGAGGACGGCGAGCCGCCGCTTCCAGCATTCGGCGTTGCACATCATTGGCTTTCTCCGTGGTTGTGAGACGTTCCGCGAGCCGCCCAACGCGCTCTCCGGCGCGGCGGATCGACAGCAGGAACAGCAGGATGGCAAGGGCGACAGCGCTGTGGCGCAGCGCGGCCCGCGCCAATGGACTGGCGATAATCCCACCGAACAACGCCCCGATCATCGCTGCCCTCGCTTCCAGTCATCGAGCCGCGCATAGATCGCGACAGCAATCCCCACGAGGGCCACGGCGATGAACACCCAGCGAAGCGTGTTGAGATATGGCACCAGAGGCAGGATCGCCCCTTGGGTCTCGGCCAGGATGTCCTGCGCCACCTCGACGGCCGCGGCACCCAGTGTTGCCACACCAGCTGCCCCGCCACCTTGCATGGTCCG
>Ga0105055_10006425_pt1 | contig 16131 bp, 17 predicted proteins | sample BON03_FD_78090 | JGI IMG/M metagenome (GOLD analysis project Ga0105055, IMG submission 78090) | Freshwater microbial communities from Lake Bonney liftoff mats and glacier meltwater in Antarctica - BON-03 | ecosystem: Environmental > Aquatic > Freshwater > Ice > Glacier meltwater | place: Lake...
CTGCTGCTGCTGCTGCTGCTGCTGCTGCTGCTGCTGCTGCTGCTGCTGCTGCTGCTGCACGAGGCGTGTACTTCCGTGACCCCTGTAGCGGCCACCAGCTTGGACACATTGGCCACGCTTACCCCAGCGCCCGCCATGACCACCACGCCACTTCCGGCAGCGGCTTCGACCATTCTAGCAATAGTGTCCCGTCCCTCCCATGCCGAGCATGAACCCCCTGACGTGAGTACCCTGTCTATGGATCCCCGTGGCAACTCTCTCAGCAGGGTTTGCAGGCTGGCTACAGGATCTGGGGATAAATCAATGGCGCGGTGGAGGGTGACGCTAAACGGGGTGGGATGTGAAGCCGTGGCAGCCGAAATGAGGGTATGCATCGCGGTAAGATCAATGTCCCCGTCTGTCGCAGTCGCCCCCAACACGACTCCAGCCAGGCCAACGCGGCGAGCAGCCTCAATGTCCCGCTTCATCACCTCCAGCTCCATGGTTGAATAGCAAAAGTCCCCGGAGCGAGGCCGAATCATCGCAACCACCGCTGTGGGAGACTCCCCGTGCTCGTCTTGTCGTGCGGCGACCAAGGCCGCCGCCATTTCTATCAGGTCCAGCGACGGCGTCAAACCACCGACGTCCAAAGCACTGCACAACTCAATGCGGTCCGCGCCATTGGCCAAGGCCGTCACCACGCCCTGGGAGCTGTCTACGCACACCTTACGCAGTGGGGCGACGAGCGAGGTTGGTGCTTGGGTTGCTGGCTTTAGAAAAAGGAAAGGGGGGAAAAGATTGCACGTACCTCGAGCAGCACCCGCGGTCTTTTTCTTGACAGTCCTGCAGCTGCTGCCATGGCTTGTCTGCGCTTCTCTGTCTGTTGTGTGTGTAGTGGCACGGGTGTGAGATGGGTGCGGGGTCGTAAATTCTCGGCGCGCAACGGCTTCACAATAACGGCGGCGGTCTAGCTGCTGGCGGTCCCATTTGGGACATGCCCCTTGGGCCGATTGTTGTGCCGACCAATGCGGGCGAATTCATTTACGGACGCTATACCAACAACCATGCCACCACCACTACAGCAGCCTGGCCTCGTTGTGGTGCGGCTGCCTGCTCCTTTTGCCGGTCTCTGGGTTTTTACCACGCCATTTTTACTGCTCCCCCCATCTAGGGCAACCGCATCAACAACAAACGTCGTTCGAGCCCTAGATGCATGGTTCCCTCCCTTACTTTGCTTGACCTACGCGGCCAGCAAGCACCCTCGCAGCCACCGTGCTGTGCAGGAGTATGCTCAAGCGTAGCCGTGGCGACGGGAACTTTTTCCTCGTCGTCCTGCGTCCGTGCACACACATTTCGAGACTACTCTCGGCGCTCGATTTATATTATATGTCTCACCACCCCAATGTTTGGCCCACACCAAAGGGATTCATTCTAAGTAAGAATAGACACAAGCACAAGCCCATCCACTCACACCATCTAGCACACAACACAACATCCCATAGACAGGGCACCACCAACAACAACCCGTCGACTGGCATGGACAAGAACACGGCCTTGTCGGGCGAGCCGCGTGCGCCCACGGCCGCGTCTGACTCGCCTCCAGGGGGCCATCAGAAGAAAGGGGGTTCCTTGCATAGCGTTGTCTCGCCGCCTACCTCCGCGACTGGGGGGGCAGAGTCTCCTGTGTATCAGTCTGACCGTGTCAAGGAAATGGCCTCGGTCGAGCCCATCGAGGTCATGTGGGAGCACGTCTCGTTGCGGGTGCCAATCAAGGGCAGCACGGCCAAGAAGGCAGTGCTTTTGGACGTGTCAGGTCGTGTAAAGGCGGGACAAGTCAGTGCCATCATGGGGGCCAGCGGGTGCGGCAAGACCAGCCTTCTCAACGTGTTGGCAGGGCGGGTCCAAGCGGTAAAGAAAGGCGAGCTCACCGGCCGCCTCTTGACCAATGGCAAAGTTAGGGAGGAAGGGGAGTTTCGCAAGTTGGTGGGGTACGTCACGCAGGATGACACCTTGTATGCCTCTTTGACGGTTCAGGAGACGCTCAGGCTGGCGGCATTTTTCAAATTGGGCAAGAAATTGGCGGGAAAGGCATTGGAGGAATATGTGACGGGCATCATCAACGATTTGGGGTTGAAGAAATGTCGGCATACAGCGATTGGCGATGCGATGATCAAGGGCGTGAGTGGCGGGGAACGGAAGCGGGCCAGCATTGGCGTGGAGTTGATTTCTAATCCGTCTGTGTTGTTTTTGGACGAGCCGACGTCAGGTGAGTGAGAAGGGAGGGAGGGTTGGTCGTGTGGATAGGTGGTAGCAGACTGAATAAATATTTCCTCGCTCTCTGTCAATCTTGACGCCTGATTCATTCCCGTACATGTGGAAAGGAAGGGGTGATCGACTCTATCTACTCGTCTTAATTTACTTACATCTCTTTATCCCACCCTTCCTTCCCAATACCAGGTCTCGACTCTTTTCAAGCACTTGCAGGTGAGTTCCGTGTGTATATGTGTATGCATGTCCTCTCTCCCCGTCGTTTTCCCTCCTATTTTTGCTCCCTTCCTCGCTTCCTCTTCCCTCTGTTTGCTCGGGACTCCTCCTCACATTTTCTCTCCACCCTCCCCCTCCCCAGTCATGTCCGCTTTGAAGGAGCTAGCCGGCACGCAACGCACCATCGTCACCGTCATCCACCAGCCCCGCTCCTCCATCTTTGCCATGCTCGATCGCTTGGTCTTGCTTTCGGAGGGGCGCACCATCTACGTGGGTCCAGCCGTCGACGCACCTCTCTACTTCCATCGCCAGGGCTTTACCTGCCCCGCTCATTCGAGCCCTGCGGATTATTTGCTGGATGTGGTGGCGAAGGACTTTCGCACTAGCAAGCTGGAGGCATTGAGCCAGCAGCGGATTGACGTGTTGACGCAGGCTTATGAGGAGCATTGCCGCACGGAGGAGGCGTTGGTGCCGGCGCCGATGAGTGGGAATGAGAAAGAGCTTGTGGTGTCGTCGATAACCGAAGGCCGCAGCATGGTGTCGGATGATGGGACTTCTTACGGGGCGGGGTGGTGGACGCAAGTACGATTTCTGGCCTGGCGCAACGTGATGGTGGCGTCTAGGAACAAGATTGGGAGGATAGTGGGGTTGGCTCTCCCGATGTTCTTTGGGCTTCTCTTTGGTGCCATCTGGAGCAATCGCGACACGGACCCGCAGAAGGCGATCCAGGATCGGATCGGGTTGCTCTTCATGGCTACTATTTTGATGGGCTTTATGGGCATGTCTGAAATGCTGCAGACGTTCCCGATCGAGAAGCGCACGGTGCAGAAGGAGCGGGCCTCGGGCTTCTATTCTCTCTCCGCCTACTACATGGCCAAGGTGGTGACGAACGTCCCCTTTGCGCTTGCGGGGCCCATGCTCTTCTGCTGTATCGTCTACCCGGCTGCAGACATGCGGGCCGGTTTCGAGCATTTCTTGATTTTCCTGGCTGTGATTGTCGCGGAGGTGGTGGCGGCGAGCTCGCTGGGCATGTTTCTGAGTTCAATTGCCAGTGACCCGGAGATTGCCAACGCGATGGCACCGGCTTTCAATATCATCTTCACTGTGTTTAACGGTAAGGGAGTGATTTGTGCGTGTGGATTCAAAGAACGAGTCCATTACCGTTTTTCTTTTTGTGAGCCAATAAGGAGAGACATTAATCTGATTTCTCTTTCCACACACACTCCCCACTTGAAGGTGTTTTGATAAACGTCAAAGACTTGCCGAACGGGACGAAGTGGCTTGCCATCATCGGGTACAACCGCTGGGCCTTCGAAGTAAGTGCGGGCGGTGGTGATGGTGGCGGGGGCGAGGGGAGGAGAGGGGATCTTGCTTCTTGTATTGATTTTCTCGGCCTATCATCTACACCCCATGCTATTTCCCACCCATTCCTCCCCCTTCCCCTCCTTCTTCATAGGCCCTAGCTATAAACGAATTTCGCGACAGGCCCTACTCCTGCGGCTCGGCCGCCAACCCCGGAACCTGCGTGACGAATGGTAATCAGATTCTGAAGCTCTACACCTATGACCAAGGCAGCGTCGGCTTCTCCCTCATGTGGATGTTTGTTATATGTTTGGTCATCCATTCCCTCGCCTATTTAAATCTCTGGCACAACGCCACCACCTACCTCCCTATGCGTGCCCCTGCTGCTGCGCCTGCGCCTGTGCCTGTGCTGGGAGAGGCAGCAGCAGCAGCCGACGAGACGACCCAGACGAGCGTGACGGTGCGTGCCACGCCCCCGAGCAAGGAGGAGGAAGAGGAGGCCTTGGAGGAGGTGAATACCCGCGGCGGCGGCGCAGCCAACATGGCGCCTGTGCCAGCCGTGAACGTGTCGTGGCAGAACGTCACTTTGAAGGTCGGTGGTGGCAAGGGTCGAGCACCCAAGGTGGTGTTGGATGACGTGAGTGGCGAGGTTCGAACGGGGACATTGACGGCCATCATGGGCCCCACCGGCAGCGGCAAGAGTTCGTTGCTGATGGTCTTGGCGGGGCGCGTGGTGCAGGCCAAGGGGGTTAAGATGACGGCGGGCGCATTGCTGACCAACAACATCCCCCGGGACCCTGCCTCGTTTCGTCATATCTCTGCGTTTGTTTTGCAGGATGACCTGCTCTTCGGGCATTTGACGGTGAGCGAGACTTTCTTCCTCGCGGCGCATTTTTCCCTCGGCTCGTCCATCACCCCCGCGGAAAAGGCCAAGCTGGTGACGAGCATTGTGGATGAGATGGGGTTGGCCAAGACGCTTCATACGATCATTGGCGACGACCGCGCGAGGGGTGTGTCGGGCGGGGAGCGGAAGCGGGTCAGCATCGGGGTGGAGTTGATTAGTGGGCCGGCGGTGTTGTTTTTGGATGAGCCGACTTCAGGTAGGAGGGAGAAGAGGGAGGGAGGGATGGAGTGGTGTGTGGGTGCCGTGGTTGCGATTGTATCGCGTTTGTTTCCTTGTGTTATGTAAATGTGTGTCTACTCCAGTATATTAACTCACCCCCCTCCATTCCCTTTCCCTTCCCTCCACAGGTCTCGACTCCTTCCAAGCACAAAGCGTCATGGCCGCCTTGAAGAAGCTAGCCGGCACGCAACGCACAATCGTCGCCGTCATCCACCAGCCCCGCTCCTCCATCTTCACCATGCTCGACGAACTGATTCTCATCTCGGAGGGCCGCACCATCTTCATTGGCCCTGCCGAGGAGGCCGCGCGGCACTTTGCGGCGCAAGGGTTTGTGTGCCCCCCCCAATATAACGCAGCGGATTTGTTTCTCGACTCTATCTCGATGGACTACCGCACGGACGCCTTGGAACACGTCACCCGCCAGCGCATCGCCCAGCTAGCCAACACCTGGCGTGATCATCCTTTCCCTGACGACAACGACGACGGTAGCGAGGCGGGCATGACGGCTTCGACTCTTGTCCGCGGGCCAAGCTGCAAGGACCTGGCGGCGGCTTCGTATATCTCTCCGCAAGTGCGGGGTGGCTGGTTCAGCAATTTGTATTATTTGACGTGGCGGGCGGGCAAGTCGGCGTACCGCAATTCCTTTGCCATCACCCTGCGGATTGTGCTCAATGTAACTTTTGCGCTCATCTTTGCGGGCATCTGGCGCGATGTGCAAAACACGCAGACGGGCATCCAGTCGCTGGTGGGCATCCTCTTTATGTGCTCGACCAACGTGGCTTTCAGCAACACGCAAGCCGTCATCAACTCCTTTCCCGTGGAGAAGGGCATCGTGCAGAAGGAGCAGGCTTCCAACGCCTACTCCCTCAGTGCCTACTACCTTTCCAAGTTCTTCTCCGAGCTGCCTCTCAACCTGTTGGGGCCCTCAATCTTTGCCTCGATGGTCTTTTGGACCATCCATTTCAACCACTCCCTCGTCAACTACGGCATCTTCATCGCCACCATTTGCTTGTCGGCCCTGTCGGCCATCGGCCTTGGTACACTCATTTCGACCCTGGCGCCCAACACCGAGGTGGCGGCCGCTCTTTCACCAGTCTTCAACGTGCTCTTCTTGATCTTCAGCGGCGTCTTGATAAACACACAAAGCCTGCCCGCGGGTGCCCGGTGGGTTGCCAGCATTAGCCCTATTAAGTGGACGGTGAATGCGTTGGCCTTAAATGAATTTACGGGGGCAGTGTTTACGTGCACTCCTGGGCAGCGGTGTCTGGCTACGGGGGAGGAGGTCCTGTCTTTGTATAGTTGGGACGATACGACGATTGGGCACTGCATGCTGAGCATCGTGCTAATCATGTGTGGCTTGCTGACGCTGGGCTACGTGGTCCTCCAACTATCCTTGCCGCGCTACATCAAGGCGGAGGAGAAGGGGCAGACCAATGATGAGCAGCAGCAGCAGCAGCAGCAGCAGCAGCAGCAGCAGTCAGAGAAGCAAGAAGCGCAGATGCTTGCAGTAGTTTCATAATACATGTTGGAGTGATCCATCACATCGCCACAAAAATGAAGCCGAAATTTGTACTATATATGGTTGGTTCCATTGAAGTGGCAGAAGTGTATGTTAGGGCAACATAGGAAAAAAATGTATCGGGTAGCGAAGACGAGTGTCGAAAATAGGGGGAAATGTATCGGATAAAGGGGACGAGCGGTAATAAAAGCATGGAATGAAACAAAATCAAACTTATGTGTGATGACCTTTTGTCAGGATTAGCTCGGCCGATGTATGATGGAATTGCTTCAAGTTTCCCGAGTGAATTGCTTCTTGCTGCTTCCCTCTCTGTTCTCCTTCTAGGAACATACCGTATGAGAAAGGGTGGGGAGATTAGCTAGTCATTTAACGCCACCTCCGTGCAATGACAGAGGCCCAAAAGCTCGTGCATCCTTGAAAATGTTTGGCAAAGTACCAAGGGATCTTGTTCAGACCAGAAACATGCTTTATAATAGAGTGTTGACATCGATTTGAGAGGGCGACCGCGCCGAACGAATGACGAACATTGTGTGTAAGCAAAGCCCTACTCTCAACTCCCCCACCTCTCTTGTCTGCCCCAGCCCATCCCCCAAGCACGCACACAGCACACACAGAGCTACAGAAGCCCCGCACATACACACACCTGCAGAGGAGGGCATGCTCTATCTATTCGGCTTTGTCGCTGACCTCTTCTGATCTCGCACCCCTACCATCACACCACAGCCAGGCACCACCTTTTGCTTCTTTCTTCGCCCTCCGCAAGTCAAGCCTAGAATGCCTGCCCACGCTGCCAAGCTGGTCATGGCCGCCGATGCGGACGCCCTCAAGGCCGTCATTGCGGAGCATGTCGCAGCGTCGGCCAAGGCAGCGATTGCCGAACGGGGTCGCTACACACTGGCGCTTTCAGGAGGGTCCATGCCGGGCTTGTTGGGCGGGCTGGCGACCGTCTCCGATGTGGATTGGACCCGTGTCTACATTCTCTTCTCCGACGAGCGCTGCGTACCATTGGACGATGAAGACAGCAACTACAAGGCCTGCAGCAGTGCCCTGCTCGGCAAGCTGTCGATTCCCGCGAGCAATGTCTTGACGATCGATTCCGCCCTGGGCAGCGCCGACGCCATGGCACAGGACTACGAAGCAAATCTCAAGGCTTTGCTGCCCTCCCCCGGCGGCGTTCCCCAGCTAGACACGGTGCTTCTGGGTTTGGGGCCCGATGGGCACACCGCGTCCCTTTTCCCGGGCCATGCCTTGCTAGACGAAACGAGTAAGTTGGTAGCGGGCATCGAGGATTCGCCCAAGCCACCGCCTGCACGCATCACGCTGACGTTTCCTGTCCTGCATGCCGCGCGGGAGGTGTTGTTTATTGCCGCCGGTGCGGCCAAGGCTCCGCTCTTCCAAGAGGCCTTCTCGGCCCCAGCCCTCACTTCTGGAGGCAAGCAACCGCCGGCCGCTTGGGATGCAGGAGTGATAGACCACAGCATCGTCTCCGTGCGTGACGACTTGCCCTACCCCGCATTTCAAGTCCGACCGGCCACAGGAAGACTTTGGTATTACACGGACGCAGCCGGGGCGTCGTTGCTGCCAGAAATGCTCAGGACGATTGTGGCAACGAAAGCAGCTCTGTGAAGTGTGGGTGCGACAATTATTTGAGTCCAGATTACAAGTAAAAAAGCACAAGACATTCATATGAAGAAAGGTGAAGCCAAAATGTAAAAGCAATAATAGCACGACATTCAGAACAAGAGAGTTGAAAGCCAAAAGTATCAAATGCAAGCTTGCTTTCAGGTATGCCGTTTACTTTCTTTCTTCTTTTCGTTCGTTGTGATGGATTGTACAATCAAAGCGTTGGTCGGCTGAGCGTTTCTGCGTCTTTTCTCCCGTCTGCCTCGCCCAGGTGCGGCCCGGCCCGCCTTCCACTTCTTCTTTGTGTCGTTCCTCTTCTTTCTTTCCTTCCTTGCGTGATGTTGATTCCCCTTGTTGTTGTTCTTGCCATTCTTACTCTCGTTTTCTTTCCTCTCCGTACATACAGTAGTCTCTCGCGGTTCTTTTGTGTGTGGATGATATTCACAGAGCGAGCCCAGAATCGAAAGCTTCCTTCCCTCCTTTCGCTCCGGACCCTTTTGTCGGTCCTCGATCGTTGTTCTTTCCTTCTCGTTCGTACACCTTCCTCGTCGTCCTTATTCGTGCCCTTGCTCTCTTCGTTCACATTTTGCTTTCTTTGCATTCATTCTTTCTTCTTCTTGCCGTACCAGAACCGTCACACATGGCAAAAAGAAGTGAACACATAAGACCTTTCCTTCCTTTCTCACAGCTCGCGCATGCTCCTCTTTTTGATCACAAGTTGATGAGCAAGCGATTCCGCCCCGTCGCCTTCCCATCCCCGCCTTTGTTCGCCGCCGTCTGCGGGGAGGGTGTCACAAAGTGAAGTGCAGGCCGAAGCGGGTCATTGATGCTCAGGCGGATCGTGTTCGAGCCCGACTGGGCCATGCGCATCGGGGCTGCGCCCGCCGCTGCCGCCGCCGCAGCATCCATCCCTGACGAAAGGGCACCCGTGGCATCAGGAGCAGCAGCAGCAGCAGCAGCAGCAGCTGCCAAGGTAGAGATGGAGGGCATCATCCCCGTGCCGCCGCCCAAGGTCACAGTCTTCCGCCCACCACGCGCTTTACCGCTGCTGCTACTGCTGCTGCTACTGGACGCTGCGTCAGGAGTAGCCACAGCCTTCTTGGCAGCCTTGATACCCTTGCCCATCAGCTGGTAATGCCCGCTGCCCACCACCATGCTCATGCCATCCTCCTCCTCCTCTTCCTCCTCCTCGTCCTGCACCTCCATCTTGACTGGCGCCGCCTTCTTCCGCCCCGTTGATGCCGCCTTGGTCTGCTTCCTCCCTCCCCCTCCTCCTCCTCCTCCTCCTCCTCCTCCTCCTCCTCTTCCTCCTAGCTCCAACGCCTCACCCGGGAGCATCACCAAAGGCTCATTCATAGACAGCCGCGGGCGCTTCACCGAAGAAAAAGTTTTTTTGCCCGAGGACAAGAGGCGGGACCCCTTAGGCGGCGCAGCTGAAGAGGAGGAGGAGGAGGAAGACATCTCAGCAGGCGCCCTCGTGAGGGCCATGGCGGAGGAAGGGGTTGGAGCGGCGGGAGGGGTCTTCTTTCCTGCAGGTGTGGCTTTGGCTGCCTTGGTGGGTGCGGGTTTCTTGGAGGAGATGAGCAGCTTGGGGTGTCGGCTGGTGGAGTGCCCACATCCTACTTCTTGCAGGCCGTGGTGCAGCTCGAGGAAGCGGAGGAAGGCGGCCCAATAGGAAGGACGATGCTCCGAGTAGTCACTCCCGGCCAAAGCAGCGCTATGCAGAATGTCGACAGCTTGCGGTCCATCCAGCCCTCGTCGTCCTTCCTCCAGGGCTTCTAACGCCTCTCGGAGCATGGTTCGGATATGACTTAGGTAGTTCGCCGCGGAGGCCAGGGTAAGATTGTGCTGCTGAATCAGAAAGGCCTCCAGGCGACGTTCCAACACTCGATCTAAAGGCGTCTTGTGGATCTTGCCTCCTTTTTGGGAGTTCCTTCGCTTAAAATTGGAGGAGTAAGGAGGGGAGGGCAACTTACTACCGCAGCTGCTGCTGCTACTACCACCACCACCCTCCTCCCCTCCGGCCTTCTTCCGCCCCTCGCTGCTGGGCTGATAGATCCCACTGGCGACAAGCACGTTGGGGTCGTCCACGTCAAGATAAAGCCCCCCGAACGACTGCCGGCGCGCCGTCCGTCCCCCACCCGAGCGCATCACCACATTTTCCTTCGTCGCTTCCTCCTCCTTATAAACATACGGCTGCCCCGCCGCCGCGGGTATGTCGCTGCTGCTGCTGCTTTCGTAGCACCAACCACCACCCCCTCCTCCTTCAGTGCTCTTCCGACGCGGGGGCATCTTCTCCGCCTTCAGCCCCACGGCTTCCAGCAAAATGTTAAGCGCCGCCCGTCGTCGTAAAATAGAGGCCTCAGAGCAGGGAGGAGAGCCGGGGAACGTCTCGTCTTTCCTCATTCGATAGAGCTGCGTGACGACCGCCCGGGTGGTGCGTAGCAGCTGGGCGAGTTCTTCGGCTGTGTCGAGGGGTTGGCGAGGGGCTCCTAGGGCTTGCATCATCCAGATGGCGCGGGCCATTTCTTTGCGGAGGGTGTCAGCCCAGTATTGAGCGGAGACGTTGCGGCCGTAGGCGAGGTAGTGGTTGAGTTCTTGTTGGAGGGCGGGGCCGAAGGTACCGGTGAAGGCGACTTGCTCTAAGGAAATGGCGGAGGGGGAGAGGGCCAGATGCTGCAAAGGATTATCTCGAGGGACAGACATGAGCCCCGCGAGCTGCACAGAAGTGGTGCGGCGACGAGAAGGGGTGGGCGTCGCGTCAGCAGGCGAGGTGGTGGGCGCCCGGCCTGTTCGTCGCCCGCTCCGGCTGGTGGTGATTTTGACGGCCGTCTCTCCTTCTTGCGCTCCTCCTGCCTTGCTTCTTCCATTCCCTCCACCACTCCTGCTGCTGCTGCTGGCCCTCGGATCTTCAAACATCATCACAGCACCCGACGGAGCCACCACCTCCACACTCCCCAAGGGCAGCAAAGGATCCAACGGCAACTGCATGTGAGCATGCCCCCCCTCCTCCTCCTCCCCTCCCTGCCGACGACGCCGCCGCGAGGAGTAGAAGGAAGAGGAAGCAGCCGCCGGGCTGGGCATCGTGTCAAACTCCTCGCAAATTCGAGCAAAATCCTCATCGTCGTCCTCCTCCGCCTCCTCCTCCTCCTCCTCCTCGTCCTCGCTATCATCCTCCACCTCCTCATGCACGTAGTCCTCGTCCTCATCCTCATCATAATCAATGATCCCTTCCTCCCCCCCTCCCTCCCCCCCCGGTGCATACCCAAGCGCCACTGCGTAATCCAACATCTCCACTCCCGGCGGCCACACCTGCTGCCCTTCCCCCCCTCCTCCTCCCCCTCCCTTCCCTCCCCCAGCACTCAACGCGCTCGCAATCAGCGGTTGCGGATGCAACTGCTGCTGCTGTTGTTGCTGGTGCTGATACTGGTGGTGGTGATGGTGCAAACGCTGTAGATTTCCCCCTCCTCCTCCTCCTCCTCCGCCGCCCACCCTCCCCGCTCGAGAATGTGAACGCGACCCAGAAGGAGACATGGAAAGAAGGGCAGCCACCGCACCAGGCTCCCCTTGCTCCATCCCTCGGCGCGCTAGCCCCAAGGAATCATGCCCTCCCCTTCCCCCTCCTCCTCCACCACCGCCAGCAGCAGCAGCAGCAGCAGCAGCAGAGAGGCCTCGAAGAGGACTATGACCGTTGCTCCCTGCTGTGTGGACCGCTAAGCCAGGTATGTTCAGGGCGCCCCAATCAATAGCGTGATGCATAGGCAAGCCCTCCGTCCCTGCTGCTGGGAGGTCAAAGGCTGAGGAAGACGCTCCTGCTGCTCCTCCTCTCAGTCCTGCGGCAGGGCGGGCGTGCGAGGAGGAGGACGAGGGAGGAGCTGCGGTGGTAGTAGTGGTAGGAGCAGGGGGGATGGGCAATGTGGGGAGGATGACAAACGAGGCCGAGGGCCGCGATACCGCTGCGACCGTTGCTGCCGTCGCTGCTGCTGCGGCTGTGGCTGCTGCTGCTGCTGCTGCTGTTCCTTGTTGCAGGTTGGCCGCGGCTACGAGGTCAGCGATGGTGCTGGTGGGCCCTCCTCGAGCTCCTGCTCCTACTTGATGCTCCGCGTTGTGTCGCGCCGTGCCGTCCAACCACTCTGACATGCTTGTGTCCTCAGGCGGCAAGACTGCGCAGCCATCTTGATCTTGAGAACGGGGCTGGCTCTGCTGTTGGTGCTGCGGCGTTGAGGAGCGCGCCCGGTGGTGGTGGTGGTGGGGGTTTTGCCTCGGGGAGGGAGAAGACAAGGGAGGGCGTGCGACAGGCGAGCCAGCCCCTCCTCCTTCTCCTTTCAGTGCGGCAGCGCCCACATCATGTCGAAACCTAGTGGATGGGGAAAGAAAGAGAAGAGGGAGGAGGAGGAGTGAGTGGAAGGGAGGAGGCATTTCCATTGACTCGACACAGGAAAAACTTCCTACCACCCGCCCTAATCCTGCTCTCGTCGTACCTGTCAGAAGAAGGCGACGCTGCTCCATGCCCACCCTCGTCAAGACGATGGGCAGACGCCGAAGAGCGTTGGGTGGGAGACGTGAGGTCGCCGCCCGGGGGCGCGGGCAACATCAAAGGGTCGGTGGCAAAGCCCGCGCGTTGGGGCGAGTTGGCGTTTCCCATGGTGTCGTGGTTGGGTATTTGGTGTGCTGCGTGTGTGGTGTTGCGTGCGAATGGACTGCCTCAAGGCCTTTTCTCGCGCCGCGATGGTGGGTGGTGATGGTGATGAAGTGACGCGTGAAGGGTGACAGGGTGAAGAGGCCACAGAGGGTGGACGAGGGCAGCGAACGTCTAGAGGGCCCGCTCGTATGTCTCCGCCGAGGTGGTGGTGCTGCGACGTGGGCCTCCTCGAATAAGAAAAAGGGAGGCACGTCGGCCTCCTGTGTGTTTGGGTGTGTATGGGAGGGAGATGGATGTGAGCGTTATGAGAGGATGGTGATTGCCTTGTGTGCGTGTCGTCGGTGGGAAGGGGTTGATGCGATGGCCTCGCTTGACCTCGACGTTTGCTGCCTGGGCTGTCCAATCAGGGCGCACGCTCGCACCCACTTGGCTAGAGAATACGAATGACAGCATTGCAATTGCCTAGACAGGCAAAGGTGGAGCCAGCGCTGCTTGCGAGGCCTCCTTGGACAGGGCCGCGTCCGTTCCCTCCTCGGCACTAGCAAACGCAAGGCAAAAGGAGGGAGCGGGAACCGCAACAGGTGTTTCCACCACCAAAAGTGAAGCGATCGACCAAGACACCACGTCCCCTGCTTCGTCCTAGTGTCAGGGCTTGTAAATGGTGAGGTGGATCGAGGTAATGGGTGCTGTGGCGGACTGGGAAGCAAGGACAAGGGCCCCGAGGGAAACCAACTTTTCGTATTTTGCTTGGGCGGGAAGCGAAAATTGGGGCTTCGCGCCCTCGAGAATTGAAGCATGGCGTCAGTCGAAGAACACGGAGCCCTTCTTTTTTTCTCTTGTTTTGTGTACATTGGTGTGGTGCCTTTGATTCTTTATCATTTGCGTGGTTGTGTTGTTTTCTACATTTTAATATTCTGTTTGTTTGCGCGCGAGTCGTCGCTTTCTTGTTGTCGGTTGCTGCGGCCGTTATCGCCTTCACTTGCGTCAGCCTCCCCTCCCCTCCTTCTTCGTGTCCTCGTGCTTGCTGCTGCTGCTGCTGCTGTTGCTGCTGCTGCGTCTTTCTCTCCAAATCCTCAATCACCCACCCCTTTCCCCCTTCTTCGTGTCCTCCTGCTGCTGCTGCTTTCCCTCCACACCCACATCCACGCTACTACTACTACTATTACTACTACTGCTACTACTACTACTACTACTACCCAACCCCACCACAGGACCAGGACGGACAAACGACGTGCCAGCCACCTTCACAGGCTCCGCCGCCTCGGCTAAATCAATCTCCCTCCCTTCCTCGATACCCCCCGTCTTCATCCACTCCATTGCGGCTTGATGTCCCATGCGTTGTAATTCGTCGGCGACATCGTCAGGAGGGGCCACAAAAGCCCATCTCATGATTTGTGGGAAGGAGAAGGGGTAGCTCTTGCCAAGGAGGTGGGGGGTGACGTGCAGGTCGTTGCGGAAGAGGAAATGCCCGGGGAAGACACACACCTGTGCGTGTGAGAGTGCGAGAAAGAGAAAGAGAATATTGCCTGCGTTAATCATCCAGCATTTGCCTCAGGAACAAGAATGAAATTTAGTCCAAATCGGTGTCCTCCCTCCCTTCCTTCCCTCCTTCCCTCTCTCCTTTCCTACCTTGATCGACCCCGGCACCGGGGGGACGAGGTCCACCAACCCGCCATCCACATAAAAGCCCGTGCGAAATTTAGTCCAAAAAGGCTGCTCGGCGTCGAGATAGAGAGGGACGTGGCTAGAGGTCATTAGAGAGTCTAGTAGGTCTTGACGGGAGTGGAAGTACTCGAGGAGCTCGGGTTGGAATTGAAAGGCGGGCCAGACGCGCATTACCGCTATCGTGAGTCTGGAAAAAAGGAAGAAAGAGGGAGATAAAATGAGTATGGAGAAAACATTCAGTCTTCTTGTCGTGAGGGAAGGAAGGGTAGAGTGGGAGTCTAGTGGGTCTTGGCGGGAGTGGAAGTACTCAAGGAGCTCGGGTTGGAATTGGAAGGCGGGCCAGACGCACATTACCGCGATGGTTAGTGTAGAAGGAGGAGGGAGGGAGGGAAGGAAGGGTTGGGTGAGGGTTGAGTAGATCTTGGCCGGAGCGGAAGTATTCGAGGAGCTCCGGTTAGTCTAGTAGGGAAATTGAGAAGGAGAGGGGAAGAAGGAGAAGAACGAGGTCAGATTAGAAGGCAAAAGTAGCATTTCTAAAAATCAAAAATAGACTCTTTGAGCGATTCGAAAAAATGAATCATTAACCATCTCCTCCCTCCCTCCCTCCCTCCCTCCCTCCCTTCCTACCGTCGATTCGCCAATTCATGCGCATCTACAGGCAAGCGGGCCTCCAAGCTCTTATGTAACACTCCTCGGACCTTTCCCAGAAAGCCCGCCGCTCGACACGCGCCAGCCATTTCTTTGTACGCCACCATTTGATCTGCTGGAGAAATGCCACAGACCGTCGACCCGGCCACGAGAGCACCGCCCGAGGCGCCTGCCAGCTGCATACGTGTGTGTAGTGGTTGGAGTGGGTGTGAATGAGGGTAATAGAGGAAGAGAGGAATGTCTGTAACGCACGTACCTTGGTATGAGACGTGATGATGCCCTTTTCCTGCAGGGCTTGGACGACCCCTATATGGAAGGGCGAGAGGAAGCCGGCGCCTGCGAGTGTCGATGCGGGGATTGAGGTTTGGGTGAGCAATCGTCGACAAACACGGGATAAGCGTCTCGTCTTCTTTTCTTTTTCTACTATCTTTCGTCTTATCACCATCATAAAACCTTCCTCTTGCTCCTCCGTTTCCTTCTCACGCAACCCTCCCTGCCTCCTTCCTTCCGCCCGCCCTACGCACCCGAGAAGGAGAAGGAGGGCTGCTTTTTGCGGGGTGGAGCCTCCTGCTCGCCCTTGAATGGCCCACTAGACAACCACCGTGGCCGTGGCCTGCGAAGGTGGAGGGTGCTGGACGTCGACACGGAGGTGGTCCTCTGGGTAATTGTTCCATTTCCCTTGATGAGTGCGGCGAGGGGGGGTGGGGAGGTCGAGGTCGACGGGAGGGTTTTCAAAGCCGTCGCCTGGGCCAGCAGGCGCGGCAGCATTGCTAGGCGGTGGCGCAGCTGGCAGCAGCAGGAAGGTGGCTCTTAGTTGTGTGTGCCAGTGTGGAGGGTGGCGTGAGACTTGGATGAGCAATCGCTAGGAGCGTTTTCGTGAGCTTCTTCTTCAGTGCTGCCCTCTTGCCCTCCCTGCCCTTTACCACGTGATACCTCTGCATCGCAACCACAACTCATTTACCCCCCCTCCCACCTTCCCCTAAAACCTCTGCCACGGGTCGTCGTGCTGGTGCGGGTCCTCGCCTTCCTCGTCCGTCGCAAAAGCCAGGCAGCCGCTCGCCATCATCTCCCCGCCTACGCCCCAGCCTCCTGCCTTCCCCACCATCTCTAACAGCATCATGGCCAGCAGCAGCAGCAGCAGCAGCA
>Ga0105055_10006430_pt1 | contig 16124 bp, 7 predicted proteins | sample BON03_FD_78090 | JGI IMG/M metagenome (GOLD analysis project Ga0105055, IMG submission 78090) | Freshwater microbial communities from Lake Bonney liftoff mats and glacier meltwater in Antarctica - BON-03 | ecosystem: Environmental > Aquatic > Freshwater > Ice > Glacier meltwater | place: Lake...
GGTGTGTAGGGGTGAAAATAACAAAAAAAGAAGAAATAATGATATTTATTAGTATAAATAATCTATACAAAAAAATGAGGGGGTTGCTGTGTTCCGTGGGGTTTGTGTGGGGGGGTGGGGGGGGGGGGGGGGGGGGGGGGGGAGGTAGAGGCGGCCGCGGTCCGAAGAGCGAAAAAAAGGGGACGGCGACTCGTCCGAGACGCACAGGCGCGGCGGCAGAAAAGCGGAAACGAAAAAACAAAACACCCGCCGCCCGTCGCCTTCACGTTGGCCTTTCCCCATCGACTCAACCAAAAACAAACACGGCGTGGCCTCAGTTTTTTTGTATTTCTCCCTCTAATTCTGCGCGTGTGCTTGTCAAAGCTGCGCAGCTCGCAGTCTCGTCGACCATGGGGTGCGTGCGGACACGGCGTCGAGATTGGGACGCCGGCGGCCTGCCCCCCCTCACCCCCCTCCTTGCGCGCGTGTGTGTGCCGCCGCTGCCGCCGCTCCCCCGCCGAGCGAGCGCCGGACGCGACGAGCCGCGGGGCGCGCCCCCCCGCATTGTTTCGCGGGACGTTTCGCGCGCCGTCCGCCTCGCGCGCCCGGCGAGTGAAGGAGAGGCGCGTCCCCCCCACTTTCCGAGCCCGAGTGCTGCTGCGCGGACTGTCTTGTCAAACATGCAAACTGTGTGGTTTTGGTGCGCGTGCTGCGTAATGCAACTGTGTGGTTTTGGCGCGCGTGCTGCGTAGTGCGCCTCTGCGCCTCGCCGATTCTCTGTTTTGCGCCGCACCTGTCGTCGTCGCCCCGTCCTCGTCGGTGGCAGGCCCCGCCCCGCCCCCCCCCCGTCCCCCTCGGGATCCCCACCCAAGACGCTCACGCCCGCTTCCCGGCCTCGCGCAGCGACTGCTCGAGCGTCGCCAGGCTCGCGCGCGCGGCCCCCGCGTCTCTCGCCGCCGCCCGCCCCCTATCGAGCGCCTTGCGGAGGCCGGCCGCCGCCTCGACCGCCACGGCGGCGTGCTCCGGGAAGGCCGGCGCGCCGGCCGCCAGCAGCTCGCCCAGCACGCGCCGGCCGGCCGGCCTGCGGAGGACGCGCTCCATCACGTCGAGGTCCTGCGGGTTCGCGCCGGGGCCGTCCTGGTCTCCGCCCATGTCGTCGTCGTCGTACGCGCCCGCGTCCGGGTCGCCCTGGCTGCCGCCGTGCACCAGGTCGTCGAGCGCGCTGGCGCCCGACGCGCGCGTCGCGCGCCGCGTGGCCTCGGACGAGCGGCGCGAGGTCGCCACGAGCAGCCCCAGCGTCTCGTCGTCCTCCTGGAACCAAAAGTTGCGCGCCGCGAACATGAGCGGGGTGTAGCCGTGCTGGACGGCGACGTCCGGCGAGGCGCCGCGGGCGAGCAGCAGCCGCGCCGCCTTGGAATGCCCATCGTTGAGGCAGTGGGCGAGCGCGGTGAAGCCGCGAAGGTCCTTGGCGTCGACGTCCGCTCCCGCGTCTAGCAGCAGCCGGGCCATCGCCTCGCCCGTGGCGGTGTTGCAGAGCAGGAGCGCGGTCGCCCCGGTGTTGGGGCTGCGCTCGTCGACGGGCACCCGCGCCTCCTCGAGCAGCAGGCGCACGGCGCGCGTGTCCGAGCTGCGGACCGCCTTCATGAGCGGCGAGCGGCCAAACCGGTCAAAGACGCCCGACGTGCGCGCGCCCGCGTCGACGAGGCGGCGGACCTCCTCGGCGCCCTTTCCGGCGGCGATCGCCGCCCACACGGGGCCGAGCTCGTTGTCGTTCTTGCCGTCGGCCATTGTTTTTTTTGCGCAAAGGAAAAGGGGGGAAAAAGAGAAGCGCGGCGACGCGACGGCAGGAGGAAAGACGCACACGCGCGTTGTGTTTTGTGCGTTCGTCTGACGAGAGGCTCTCGTCTGTGTGCGCGGAAGGCGTTTGTATCGTTCGGAGGAAGCGTTTTGCGAACAACAAGCAAATGCTTGGGCGAAACAAGTGGTGACAGCGGAAAAGAAAGTGGCGGCGCCAAAAACGGCGGGGGCGGCGGCGGCGGCGCGGCCGGCGACGACGACGATGATGGCGGCGACGACGACGATGATGGCGGCGATGGCGGCGGCCGAGGCGGACGCCGAGGCAGAGGCGGACGCCGCGGCGGGGGCGGCGGCGGCGGCAGCGGCGACGACGGCGGCGGTGGTGGCGGCGGCGGCCGAGGCGGCGGCCGAGGCGGCGGCGGCAGCGGCGGCGGCGGCGGCGGCGTCGTCGGCGGCGGCGGCGGCGGCGGCGGCGGCGGCGGCTGCAGCGGGGGCCGAGGCGGGGTAGGCGGCGGCGGCCACGGCGGCGGCGGTGGCAGCGGTATGGGCGGGCGAGGCCCAGGCGACAGCCGAAGCGACAGCGGCGGCGGCGGCGGCGGCAGAGGCGGCGGTGCCGGGCCGAGCGGCGCGGACGCGGCGGCGGCAGCGGGCGGCGCGCTCGCGGCCGCCGAGCGCCAACAGGTCGCGCTCGCCATCACCACGCTGTGCAAGCAGAACTTTATTATTAAGGTGCCCGAGCTGCAGGCCTACCTGCGCGCGCAGGGCCTGCACCGGCTGGCCGACGACGGCCCGGCACTGCGCGCGCTGATGGTGGAGGCCGACGCGGCGACCGGCGCGCGTCGGCCGCTTGCGCAATTTCCCGCGCATCAAATTTGTGCCGGACGGGGACGAGATCTTCACACCAAGGACGCCCTTCACCCTTAATTTCGCTCTTCGCCCATCATCGGTCACGCCACCGCCGGCGCAGCCCGCCTGTCCCTTTTGCGACATATCCGCGCGCGCCCCCCGATACGTCAATTACGCGAGCGTCGCGTCGATCGTCAGGAAGGAGGGCGGCGGGAACAACAACGCCGCCGCCGCCGCCGCCATTGTTTTGTTTCACTTTTCGCGCCGTCAAAGGGCGCGCCAACCAACCACACTTTCCCCTACAGCTTTCGAGCCAGCTAGCTACGGCCCCTCCTCACCCGCTCCTTCACCCGCTGCTGCTCCCGCCCGCCGATTGCCGTCAGCGCCCCGTGCAGCAGCGCCAGGTCGTTCGGAGGAGGAGTTTTGGCGACCGCGTTTATCTTCCAACTTGGTGCCGTCAAAAAGGCGCGCCGACGAGCCACAATCCCCTTCTGTTAAGCTAGCTACCGCCCCTTGTTCAACTGCTCCCGCCCTCCGATCGCCGTCAGCGCCCCGTGCAGCAGCGCCAGGTCGCGCGCGCCGAGCCCGTCCACGCGCCTCAGCAGCGCCGACAGCGACCGCTCGACGCTCGGGCGCTTCTCGCGCTCGGTGAAGAACCCCCCGGCCTCGAGCGACGCGTACAGCCTGGCCAGAAGCGCGTCCACCTGCCCGGACGACGCCGCCGGGTTGCCGTTGTTGTTGTTCTTGTCGCTCTTGGTAGTTGCATCCCCGCCGCTGCCGCCGCAGCTTCTTCCGCCGCCGCCTGCTCCGTCCCCCTTCCCCTCCTGCTGCCGCTGCCCCCCTCCTTGCCTCACCCCCCACAGCTCGTACAGCACCGCGAGCACCGCCTGCCCCAGGTTGAGCACGGGGTAACCCGAACACGCGTCCACCTCGACCACCGCGTGCGCCAGGCCGACCTCGGCGTTGGTCAGGCCGCTGCTCTCGCGGCCAAAGACGAGTGCGACGCGGGCGGCGCCGTTGTTTTCGTCGGCGGCGTTGTCGTCGTCGGCGGTGATGGTGTTGTTGCCACCCAAGTCGCCTGCGCCTGCGCCCGCGCCAGCGCCGCCGTTGCTCCGCTCGACCGCCGCGCAGCGCCGCGCAAAGTCGGCGGCCAGCTCTCGAGACGACACGACCTGCAGCGCCTGCCGCCGGGCGCGCGCCGTGGCCGCGTACACGACGTGCCGGTCGGCGAGCGCCTCCTCGAGCGTGTCGTGACAGGTCGCGGAAGCGAGGAGGTCGGCGCCCCCGCACGCGACGTCGAAGGCCAGCGGCGGCGGGGGGAATCCGTCCCGCGGCCGGACCAGACGCAGCGTGCCACCGCCGCCGCCGCTTCTGTCTCCCTCCGCGGCGGCGTTGGGCGGGGCGATGCCGAAGTTCCGCATGGCGCGCGCGGCGGCGCCGATGTTCTCGCAGATCTGCGGCTCCACCAGCACGACGGCCACGTTGGCGCGGCGCGCGGCGGCGAGCAGGAGGAGCAGGTGCGCGCCGGCGTCGCGGTCGTCGACGCCGCTGTCGCCGCCGGCCGTCGGCGTTTGCGCCGCCGTGGCGCGGCCCCGGCTGAGCCTTGCGCACGGCGCCTTGCGGGGGCCGCCAGTCGCTGGTCGTCGAGCGGCCCAGTGACTGCAGGCATACTGGGCGCCTCCTCGTATCATATCGGATTGGTTGTCGTGTTAGGAGTTGGTTTCGGCGGCCAATGACCCGGGAGGAGGTCTCGAGAGACGACGGCTGAACAATCGATCAAGGGTTTTCGCTCGTTCGATACTAGGAAGACCTCTGCGCTATGGTCGTTGCCGCTGCTTCTGCTGCCCCTCGAGCTCGGCCAGCTTTTGCTGTCGCCGCCGGAGCGCGGCCGCAAGCTCGTCCTCGGCGTCGCCGCCGCCGCCGTCCTTCGGCCGCCGCCCGTCGTGCCCGTCCCCCGCCGCCTCCTCCTCCGCCTGCCCCCCCTCCTTTGCGGGCGCCGCCCCGGAGGCCTTCCGCGCCACCTCCTCGTCCTGCTGCCGCCGCCGCTGCCGCTCCTGCCGCCGCCGCAGCGCCTCCTCCAGCTCCGACGGCGCCGTCGCGCCGGCGCCTGCCCCGCCTGCTCCTCCTGCTCCCCCCCCGCCGGCGCCGCCCGACGCCGACGGCTCGAGCAGCGCCGCGACGGCGGGCGCCGGCCCTTCCTTTCCCGCGCGCCGGGCCAGCGCGGCCGACAGCTCGTACGCGTACGGCGCCGGCGAGGGGAGCGCGCGCTCGCGGTAGGGCCGGCCGTCGGGGGCCGAGGCGCCGCCCGCGCCGCCGCCGCCGTCCGAGCCGCCGCTGCCGCCGCCGCCGCCGCCGCCGCCGCCTCGTCCGTAGCTGACGACCTCGTACGCCGGGCCGTAGGACCGCCGGGCGCCGGAAGCGAGGGGCAGGGCGGCCGTGCCGAGGGCGGGCACGCCGCCCAGGGCCTTGAGGTGCTCGGCGAGCGAGTCGGCCGTCGAGGGAAAGGGCGGGAGGCGAGTGGCGGTTGCGGCGGCGGGGGAAGCGGCGGCGGCGGCGGCGGCACCGGCGCCGACGCCCGCGCCGTCGTCGTCGTCTTCGGCGCCCATTGTATGCGGGCGCGCGCGCGTGCTTCCTTGGAGCCGGAGTCCGATGCGTGACGACCAGAGCTGCGCTGTTCTCTGGGGGGACTGAGCCACGGCAAAAGGACGCCAAAGCGCGCGCGAGAGAGAGCGAGAGGAAACGGACAAAGGGTTTGGCGTGCGTCGATACAGAGCGAGGAGGCAGTTGGCGAAAGAGGATGGGAGGGTGTTGGTGGACGGACGAGAAGGGAAAGCAGTGGGTGTGGGGTCGGGTTGCAGACAGCGAGCGGGAGAGAGCGATTCTCACGACATCACGCCCGACGTCGACGCGCGCGCGCTGTGTCCCGCTCGCCGCCAACCGCCAGTGTTGATCGCCGCTGCTGTTTTGCGATACCTCCTCCTCCTCCACCTCCCCTCTACTCGACTCGCTCAAACGTGACGCACCAGTTGCTCTTGTCGAACAAGGCGTCGACCACTCTGCAGCGCGGCGAGCCGCCGCTCGAGCCGCCGCCGCCTCCGCCGCCGCTCCCTCCGCCGCCAACGCCGCCGAAGCCGCTCCCTCCGCTCCCTCCGCTCCCTCCGCCGCAGACGGCCGCCTCGACAAGGGCCTCCAGTTCCCCCGCGCCAAACAGGTGGTAGTACCGCCCGTACACGACCGAGCGCTTGCCCGGGTCGAGGCGCGGGGCGGCCAGCTCGGGCGGAACGCCGGGCAGGCCCGCGGGCGCGGGCGCCCCGGCGCCGCTGCCGACAACACCCGCGCCCGCTCGCGCTGCGGTCTCGCCGCCGCCGACAGCAGCAGCAGCACCGGCCGAAGCAGCACCGGCCGGAGCGGGCGAGCGCTTGGGCACAGGCATGTGCCACGGCACGAGATAGTCGCCCCCGTCGTGGGCGGCGACGGCGCCGTCCCCGGGCCGGCCCCCCTCTTCCTCCTCCGCCTCCTCCTGCCCCGCAGCGCCGCCCGAAAGCGCGCCCCCCGCCGCCGTCCCCGGAGCAGCGGCCGCCCCCGCCGCCCCCGCCGCCCCGGCGCCCACCGCCGCCGCCGCCGGCGCGCACATCGGCAGCCACCGCCCCAGCGTGCGCGCGGGGTCCGCCTGCTCGCGCGCCCACACGGTCACGAGCGCGCGCCCGCCGACGCGCAGGCACCGCGCGACCTCCCGTACCAGGCGCGCGCGCCGCGCGGAGCTGGCGGCGTGGTGGAGGACGGCGACGCACACGGCGGCGTCGCATCGCCCTCGCGCGAATGGCAGCGCCAGGGCGTCGGCCACGAGGGCGTCGGCGCCGGGCAGCTGGGAGAGAAGGGGCGGGGGCGGCGGCTGTTCGAGCGGCGGCGGCGCCGCTGCCGGCGCCGCCGCCGCTGCCGCCGCCGCGCCTTGCCCGCCCGCCGCCTCTGCTCCCCCCGGCCCTCCCGCCGCCCCGCCGCCTCCCGCAGGCTCCCCCAGCACCCGCCGTGCCGCCGCGGCCACCAGGCCCTCGGACATGTCGCAACCGAGCACGGCCACGTCGCGCCGGACGCCGAAGTACTTTCCGTTGCCGCAGCCGACGTCGGCAACGACCGCGCCCGGCGGCAGGGCGCCCAAAAAGCGCGAGACGGCCGGCCACACGGCGAACCGCGTGCGGTCAAAGTGCGGGGAGATGGCGTCGTAGACGTCGTGGACGTGGCGGCGCTCGAGGAGCGCGGCGGCGCGGTCCCGCTGCTGCGCTGCTCGGCCCTCGGAGGAGGAGGAGGAGGAGGGGGAGGCGGAGGGGCCGTCGTCGGCGCCGCCGGCGCGCGCGCCCGCTGCCGCTGATGCCGCTGCCGCTGCCGCCGCCGCTGCTGCCGGGGCAATCGGTTCTGTCGCCGCCGCCGCCGCGAGCTGCGCGCGCGTCGGGGGCATGCCGCCGCCCTGGTCGTCGCAGCAGTCGCGCCACGCGCAGCGGCACGGCGGGGCGTCCGCGGGACGCACGCGGCGCAGCGTGAGGGACACGCGCCGCGCGGCCCGCGGGACGAGCTCGGGGGACCCCGTGCCGCCGCCGCCGCCGCCGCCGCCACAAGCGCCGCCGCCGCTGCCGCCGCCGCCACGACCGCCGCCGGCCCCGCTCGCCGCCGCCGACCCCGGCGGCAGCATCGGGTCCGCCTTGCGGTGCGGGATGTAGTGGTGCCAGCCCAGGCGCGCCTCGCCCGACAGCACCAGCAGCGAGCGCGGCGGCAGCGCCAGCGCGCCCGGGCGGCCCTGGCGCGACGGGCTCGGCGCGGGCAGCGGCGGCGGCGGCGGCGCCGGGGGGCCGTCTCCCGTGCGCGCCGCCCCTCCCTCCGCCGGCGCCGCAGCCTCTGGCCGCCCCTTTTGCAGGCCGTACCGCCGCATCTCGACCACGCACGGCCCGCCCAGCGACAGCGAGATGACGGGCCCCGCGAAGGCGGAGTGCGTGTCGACGTGCGGGGCCAGGCCGACGCCCGGGGCGTACTCGTTGGCCGTCGCTTGGTTGAAAAAGGGGGTTTCGGCGGAGGAGGAGGAGGAGGAGCAGCGGGCGGGAGGGTGCGGCGCCGCCGCTCCCGCCGCCTCCGCCGCTCCTTCCTCGGCCGTCCCTTTTTCTGACGCGGCCGCTCCTTCTTCTCGTGCGTCCTCTTCGTCTTCCACGTCAAGCAGCAGGCCCCGCTCGCGCAGGGCCGCCTCAACGCGGCGCGCCAGGTCCGACGCCCACTCGGGGAGCGGGGGGGGCGGGGCGGCGGCGGCGGCGGCAGCGGCCGGCGGCGCGGCGTCGTTTCCGTTTTTGTTTGCGGCCGCAGAGAGGCCGGCGCCGCCGGCGCCCGGCGGCGCCGCCGCCGGGAGCACGCCGCGCGTGGCGTAGTCGAACGCGGCGCCGTAGTGCCGCACGCGGCGGCGCGCCAGGCTGCGCCAGCGGGACCCGCCGCCGCCGCCGCCGCCGCCCTCCTCTTCCTCCTCGTCGTCCAGGCGCGCGAGCAGGCGCCCCTCCTCCTCGAGCGTCACAAAATCGAGGAGCAGCGCCAGGCCCGGGATGCCGAGGTCGGCGGCGAGGCGGTGGGCGGCGAGCGGCGGCCGCGGCGCCTGCGCTGCCACCGTCGGCGCCGGCGCCCCTGTTGCCGAGCCCACCGCTCTTGGGAGCCAAGGCGATGATCGATCAGCTGCGTGTCCTGCGGCGGGCGGCGGTACGAGCGGCGGCCGCGGCGCCTCTGCCGTCGGCGCCGTCGTCGTCGCCGATGTCGAGCCCATCGCGCTTTGGAAGCCGAGGCAATGATCGGTCAGGCGCGTATCCTGCGCGCGGGCGCATAGTGCCGGGCCATCGTTCGGGCACTCGGGTGTCTTGATTCTTGTGGGGGCGGCGCGGGCCGATCGAAAGGGGAGGGGTCCCGGCTGGCTGTGTCGTCGGCCGTTCTCCTTCCGCCTGTTTCTGCGCGTGTGCTCGATGAGGTGATGGGTACTAGGGTGGAGAGAATGAGGCCGATCGATGAGACGCTTGCTCCAATTGCTTGGCGCGCCCGTCGAGTTGATTTGGAGCGTCAGCGCGCCGGCGTCGCTGCCGTCGGTCTCCCCGTGCAGCGGGGTCGCCGCGGGACGAGCGCAACCGCATTTCTACTCGAACGTGTTTGTAGGCAAAGGGTGGGATCAACTAGGCGTGCTCATTTGCGCAACACCGGAGAAGGAGGGATCACCTCGCGCGCGCCGTCTCTATCTTCACGACGCTAAAAGGGCTCCGCCGCATCTGTTTCACGCCCCCGCGCCGACGCTAACGACGGCGATGGCCGGCGCGCGGCGGGCGATGGCCTCGGCTCCGGCCGCCGACGCGAGCGCGAGGCCGCTCGCCTCGCGCGTGCTCGCCAGCTTTGGCAAGAGAGTGCGCGCTCGTCTACGCCGCCTCGGGCCCGCGCGGGACGACCGCCATCGCCGCGACGACCGCAAACACGGCCGCCGCCCACAGGCCCCTGCCCAGGGCGCAGGGCGGGCGGCCGCAGGCAGCAGGCTCGGGCGTCAGACGCGCCGCCTCCTCCTCCTCCTCCTCCTCGTGCTCCACCTGCTGCCGCTGCTGCTGCTGCTGCTGATGATGCCGCGCGGCCGCGGCAGCCTCCTCCTCGCCCGCCGCCCCGCCGGCCGGCGGCGCGGCGGGCGCCCCGCCGCCGCCCCCCCCCTGCTGCTGCTGCAGCAACAGCACGTCCGAGCAACCCGACAAAGACGACGGCAGCGACGCGCCGAGCGTGGGCGTGCCCGTCGACGTCGTTCCCGCCGCGTCCCGCCCCTCCACGACGACGGTGCGCGAGATCACGTCAGAAGGGTGGTTGCCGCCGGGTCCGCCGAGGCCCGCGCAGCCCTCGCCGCCGCCGCTCGAAGCGTCGTCCGCTCGTAAAACGTGCCACGAGGACGACGCCGGCGAGCGCGCGCGTCGGCCGTCGGGGGAAGGCGGGGGGGCATCGGCAGCAGCAGCGGCAGCAGCGACTCCGTCTTTGCCCCCGCCGAGCCTGCGCAGGGCCGAGGCGAGCATGGAAAAGGGGCCGTTCTGTTTCGTCGTTCGGTTCTTTTAGTTTTTTCGGGGCGCGAGGCGGTGACAGCGTCGGTTTTGGTTTTATTTGTGTTTTTGCGACTTTGGTTCTTACTCAAAAAGGGTACAAAGGAGCGGATGTGAGGTTGTCGTCGTGCGCGTTGCTGTCTTGTTGTTTTGTTGTACTTGGTGTTCCTGCCGCCAAAAGGGGAAAAATGCAAAAAGCAAGCCGAAAAAAAACTCAGACCTCCCCGCGTCTCCTCCTTTTCAGCGCCGCCCCGCCGCCGCGGCCGAAAACCCGCGCATGGCGGCGCGCACGAACTGGCGCGCAGCGGCAGGCCGCCGCAGCACCGCCAGCATAACTATCGCCACCATGGCCGCCGTCAGCGCGCCGAGCCACGCGTCGGCCGCCGACCGCACCTCGTCCTCGGCGGCCGAGCGCGCGCGGTGCCGGTAGGCGGGCGGCGCGGCCGCGGCCGCGGTCGCGTCAACGTTCGCCGCCTCTTGTTGCTTCCCGAAGACTTTTCCGTCCTTCTGGCACGCGGCGCCCATGATGACGTCCTCGTCCTCGTCCATGTCCGCCAAGCCCAGCAGGGGGTCGACCACCTTGGCGCGCAGCCACGCGCCGAAGCGCGACAGGTGGTGGCCGAGGGAGGCGAGAGGGTCGAACGGGTTGTAGTCGCCGTCGCCGTCCGATTTGGCACGCGCCGTTTCGCCCGCCTCCTCGCCGCCGCCGTCGTCGCTCTCGGACGCCGGCAGCAGGGCCGCCGCCGCCGCAGCCTCGTGCCGGCGGCGCCGCTGCGCGCTGCCGCCGCCCAGCACCAGCAGCGCCCCCTCGCCCGCGCCCACGGCGGCGGCGCTGCCGCCGCCGCCGTACACCGCCCGCGCCATCATGGCCACGAGCTCTGGGTCGCGCGCGACGGCGCCCTCGATCGACGCCTGCATCGCCGGGTTGTCGCGCAGCAGGCGCGCGGCGGCGCCCACGACGGCGCCGACGGGGCCGGCGCCGCCGCCGCCGCCGCCGGGGACCGGCCGCATCTGCAGGGCGCCGGGGAGGTGGGCGCGGAGGGCGAGGAGGGCGCCGCCGTCTTGGGCGCGGTCGCCGTCGCCGTCGTCGTCGAGGCCCGAGGCGCAACGGATCACGGCGTCGGCGGCGCGGCCCTCGCTGCCGCCGTCGTCGTCGTGGCCGCCGCCATCGCCGTCGGAGGAGGGCGGGCAGACGGCCGCCGGGGCGCCTCGGCGGCGGTGTGCCCGGCCGCCGCCGCCGATCAGCTCCTGGAGGTCGGCCGCGGCCGCGTCGAGCTGCGCGGGCGAGAACAGCGGCACGGCGGCGTCGTGGTCGAGCACCTCCCACTCGTCCGTCAGGAGGGGCGGGGCGGTCTTGGCTCCTTGCTGGTGCGCGGGCGCGGGCGCGGTCGCCGTCGCGGTCGCGGCCGGCGGCGGCGCGACGCGCGCGTGGGCCGTCGGGGCCTGAGTCGCAGCCGCCGAGGCCGCGGCGGCCGCGCCGGCGAGTCCCGCGCGCGATAGCATCTTCTCGTGCTTGGTGGGTTTGAGGCGGCTCGTCGTTCTCAGGTGCCGCGCAGTGGAGAGATTTCCGCGGGGCGGGAAGAGAGCGACGAATCCGGAAGCTGACAGGGAAGTTGCGCGCGCGGACGCCGATTCTGCTCGATCCAAGAAGGCGCGCACGCCAGGCAAGAGATCGGAGCTTTGAGGTTGGTATGAGATGGGTGGCCGGGCAGGCACGCGCGGCTTCGAGCGTCGTTTTGCAGATCGACGACCAGGACGCCAAAAACGACGCCGACGAGGCGACTTTTCTCCTGCTGCTGCGTCGTCATAAGAGCGGGTTGCCTGGTACGCCAGAGCGCAAAGACAAACGATCGCCCCCATCGCGCATCGGCGACGACGACAGCACCATGGACGTCGCCAGCAGCAGGAGAGGAGGGGCCGCGTTCGAGGTGCGTTCCCGGAAGGGCAAAATGGCCCTTCATCTTTTGACAGAAGGCGCTTCCGCCCGCCCAGCACTCGGCCCCCGACACAGCCGCGAGAGACGATCATCATCGACCCACACAAAGCTCCGCCAAACTCACCAACCGCAGCAACCACCCAAACGGACGCAGGGCCACGAACAGAACGCCGCCGACAACGACGCAGGCGCCGGCGCCGCAACCGCCGACGACGAGAGCGACCTCTGCGCGCTCCTGTCCGAGCTCGGGCTTTCCGGCGAGGGCGGAGGCGCGGGGCTGTTTGGGGGCGGCGCGTCGTCAGACGCCTGCCCGCCCGACTTTGAGGCGCGCCTGGCTCAGGAGGTCGCGCGCCTCGAGGGGGCCAACGTGCGCGCGCTGCTGCTGCTCGGCTCGGCGGCGGGCGGCCGCGGCGACGGCGGCGGCGGCGGCAGCGGCGGCGGCGGCGGCTCGCCAGCGGCAGCGGCAGCGGCGTCGGCCGCGAGCCCCGAGGCCGAGGCCGAGCGCGACCTTTCTCTCGCGCTCGGGCGCGCCACCTCCCTGCTCGACGACCTCGCCGAGTCCCTGCGCGTCTTCGGCTTCAAGATGGCGCACATGCGCCGCGACATCGCCGCCATCGAGCGGAGCGGCGGCGCGCTCAAGGCCTCCGCGCGCAACGAGCGGCGCTTGCTGGCGTCGCTGGGCCGGCTGCTAGCGGATACGGCCGAGGGGGAGGGCGGCGAGGAGGAGGGCGGGGGGGGCGGTCTGGCGGCGGGGGGACTGGGGCCGCCCAGCCTGGACCCGTTCGGCGGCCTGAGGCGGACGGTGGCGGACGCGTGGGCGCTGAGCGACAGGCTCGCGCGGCTCGGCGGGGGGGCAGGAGGAGGAGAAGCGGCGGAGGCGGCGGCGGCGGCATCAGCGGCGGCGGGCGGCAGAGGCGGCAGAGCCCCCCCGCCCGCCGCGCCCCTGTGCGACACGCGCGCCGTGCGGGACGCGCGGCAGCGCGCGCGGCAGGTGGCCTCGCGGTTCGTGGAGCGCGCGTCGTCGCACCTGCGGTCGCTCGTGGCGGGCCTGGCGGCGGAGGCCATGGCTGACTGCGGCGGCGGCGGCGGCCTCGGCGGCGGCAGCGGCGGCGGCAGCGGCGCCCCGTCGTCGTCGTCCGCGTCCTCCCGCCGGCGCCTGCGCGCGCCCCGCCGCGCCGCGCTCCGACGCACCCTGGCGCGCCACACCCCGCTCGTGGCGGCCGTGGCGGCGCTCGACCCGGGCGCCCTGGACGCGCTGCGCGCCCACTACGCCCAGACCATGGGCGCGCTGCTGAGGCGGGAGCTGCGCGCGGCCGCCGGCGACCTGAGGCGGCTGGCGGCCGCGTGGGCGCCGCCGTCCTCCTCTTCGTCGTCGTCCTCGTCGCCGCCGCCGCTGCCGCCCTTTGCCGCCGCCGCCTTTGCGCTCGGGCCTGTCCCGTGCGACCTGCGCGCGCTGCTGATGCTGCCTTTGTCCGCTGGTGGTGGCGATGACGACGACGACGAAGATGAGCAACAAGCGGGCGACAACGGCGACAACAACAACAGCAACAACAACCGCGCCGCGCTGCTGCTGCTGCAGCGGCGCGACGAGGCGGCCGGGGCGGCGTGCGCGGCGGCGGCGCGGAGGCGCGGCGAGCGCGCGCGGGCGGTGCTCGCGAGCGCGGCGGCCGGCGCGCCCGTGCCGCTGGCGCGCGCGTTCGAGTACCTGCTGGACGCGTTCCTGCCGCACCTGATGCGCGAGCTGAGCTTCGCCTCGCGCTTCCTGCTGCTCAGGCGGGGGGACGGTCCGGGGAAGCGGCGGCCGCGGCGGCGAGGGGAGGGCGACGACGAGGAGGACGAGAGCGAGAGCGAGGAGGAGAGCGAGGAGGAGGAGGAGGATGGCGGCTGCGGAGACAACGAGGACGAGGCGGGCGCCCCTGCAGCTTTGCCGCTGCTGCTGCCGCGCCTCCTCCCCTCGGTCGAGCTGTCCGACGAGGGCGCCGCCGTCGCTGAGGCCCTGGTGGAGGGCGTCGCCGAGGAGCTGGCGTTGCTGGCCGACTTGGCGGCGGGAGGGCACGGCGGCGGCGCCGGCCGCGGCGCCGGCGGCGCCCGGCACGGCAACAGCGGCGGCGGCGCCGCCGCCGCCGCCGCCCTCAACCCGTCGCCGCTGGCGTCCCCGCGTGGATGCGCCTCCTCCTCCTCCTCTTCAGACCTGTGCCTCGCCCCCTACTCTGGTGCCCCCGCGGCGCAGGCCGTGCCCATGATGCTGGCCGTGCGGCGATGGCTCGCGCGCCTCTCTGCCGCCGCCGCCAGCGAGCCGGGTGGCGGCGCAGACTTCGGCGGCGGCGGCGGCGGCCAGGCTTCCGCCGCCGTGCTCGCGCGCCCGCTGTCCGCGACCGCCGCGCGCCTCTCCCGCCACCTCGAAGCCGTTGTCACCGCCCAGATCTCGGCGGCGGACGGGTACGACCCCGCGCGCGCGGGCGCGAGGGCCGCGCCGGCGCTGCTGCTGGCGGCGGCGCCGGGCGAGACGGGGCCCGGCGGCGGCGGCGGCGGCGGCGGCCTGGGCGGCGGCGACCGCGGCAGCGGCGGCGGCGGCAGCGGCGGCGGCGGCTTGGTCGGCGGCGGCGGCGGCGGCGGCCCGGGCTGCGTCAAGTCTTTGCACGTGCTCCCCGCGGTCTCGGCCTACGCGCGCCTCGCGTGCGACGTCGAGGCCCTGTTCGAGGACGCGCTGGAGCCCGCGGAGGCCGCCGCGCTCGCGGCTTCGGCGGCGGCGGCGGCGGCGGCGGCGGCGGCGGGCGGGGGCGGCGAGCCGGCGGCGGCGGCCGCGAGCGTGGCGGCGGCCGTGGCGGCTGCAGCGGCGGCGCAGGCGGTCCAGGCCGCCGACGACGCTCAAGGAGACGCAAGGCGGGGGCGGCAGCGGCAGCGGCAGCAGGCAGGAGGACGCGACGCCCAAGCGGCCGCCGCCGCCGCCGCTGCGGCCACGGCCGCCGCCGCCGTCGCCGCCGCCGAGTCGGCGCGCGCGGCGATGGCCGTGCGCGCGGGCGTCGACGCGCGGCTGCACGGCGCGCTGGCGGGGCGGGTCCTGGCCCTGGTGGCGCGCGCGCGCACGCTCGACCCGAAGCACGGCGACCGCCTGGCGCTCGAGAACTACTGCGTGCTGGCGGACGCGCTCGAGAGCGGCGTGTTGCTGCTGGCGCCGTCGTCGTCACCGCTGTCGTTGCTGTCGGAGCAGCAGCAGCGGCAGCGGCAGCACGGGCGGCCGCGCCGCCTGCTGCCGGCGGTCGCGGGCGCCGCCGCGCAGGCCGCCGCCGGCCGCGACGCCGCGCTCGGAGCCTACGTGTCCGCGCAGCTCGAGTACGCGGGCCTCGCCAGGGCCGTCGACGCTGCCGAGCGCCTGCACCACGCCGTGGTCGTGCGGCGGCGGCCGATCGAGGCTGTGGCGGCGGCCATTGCGGCGATTGCGGCCGGCGGCGGCGGCGGCATCGGCGGCGGCGGCGGCGGCGGCGGCGGCGGCGACGGCGGCATCGGCGGCGGCGGCGGCAACGACGACCCTTCTTCCTCTCGGTCCGACCGCCCGCCCCTGGGCCCCGCCGAGGCCAGGCAGGCCCTGCGCCTCGCGTCCGAGGGCGGCGGCGCCGGGCGGCGCGCCGAGGCGGCCGCGCAGCGCGTGCGCAAGCACCTGCTGCCGGGCGCGCCGGCGGCGGCGGCGCTGGCGTGGCGGGCTTTTGCGGCGCGGCTGCTGTTCGCCTGGCGGCAGCTCGAGCTCCAGGGTCCGGCGGCGTACCCGGGCCTGGTCGTGCGGCCCGCGACGGAGCGGGAGCTGCGCGAGGCGGTGGAGAGGTGCGGGGCCGGGCTGGTGGGGGTCGGCGGCGGTTGAGTGCGTGCGTGCCACCCGCCGCCGACCCCCACACAAGTGGCGGCGGGTTACTTTTTTTGCCACTGGGGTGGCTTGCGAGTTTGGCGTCATTCCTCTGAAAACGCTCCTCTCCACCGCCGACAAGTCCTTCATCGGCATTCGCCTCGTAGTGAAGCCAAGACAAGCCCCTCGCCCTCTCCCTCCCTGCGCGCGCACGTCGATCGATCCCCTCTCTCTCGACAAAAAGTAGCGACAATGCCCGTGCGCCACCCCAAGAACAAGGCCGAGTGGACGGCGATCCTGGCCGAGGGAAAGACGGTGCGTTTGCCGGCCACCAGTGACCGGCGGGCGTGGAGGGCCATTTTGCAGGGGCGGGGGGAGAGGGTTGGTCGGAAGGAGAGCCGAACCTCACCCGTCCGAATCAGTGTCAGCACAGTCGGTGCCTCCAGCCCAAGCGCAAGCGGCGAATCAACCGCGCACGCGCGCCGCCCGGACACGACAGAGACTCTGCTCAAACGCGTCTCTCTCAGTGAGCGCGCGGTCGCAGGGTGGTCGTCGCCGCGCGGGGGGCGCCCGGTCGTCGCCGTCGTCGTCCCCTCCTTGCCAAACCCCCCCCCCCCCCCCCCCCCCCCCCCCCCCCGCACCCCCCCAACAC
>Ga0105055_10006438_pt1 | contig 16114 bp, 18 predicted proteins | sample BON03_FD_78090 | JGI IMG/M metagenome (GOLD analysis project Ga0105055, IMG submission 78090) | Freshwater microbial communities from Lake Bonney liftoff mats and glacier meltwater in Antarctica - BON-03 | ecosystem: Environmental > Aquatic > Freshwater > Ice > Glacier meltwater | place: Lake...
ATCCAGCTCTGCCGTCATCTTCTCGGTGTTTGTCGTGAAGTAAGGCGACAGGTAGCCACGGTCGAACTGCATGCCTTCGACGACATCGGTCTCGGTCTCGAGGCCTTTGTTCTCTTCGACGGTAATGACACCCTCGTTACCGACTTTTTGCATCGCATCAGCAATCTGACGACCGATTTCAGCTTCGCCGTTTGCAGAGATCGTGCCGACCTGTGCAACTTCGTCGCTGTCGTTGACAGGACGTGAAGCTGCTTTGATCGCTTCGACGACTTTGGCTGTTGCCAAGTCGATACCGCGCTTCAGGTCCATCGGGTTCATGCCGGCGGCGACTGATTTCATGCCTTCGCGGACGATAGCCTGAGCCAGAACGGTTGCAGTTGTCGTGCCGTCACCAGCTTCATCGTTGGTGCGCGACGCGACTTCCTTGACCATCTGCGCGCCCATGTTCTCGAACTTATCTTCCAGTTCGATCTCTTTGGCGACAGAAACACCATCCTTCGTGATGCGCGGTGCGCCGAAGGACTTATCAAGAACGACGTTACGACCCTTTGGGCCGAGAGTCACCTTGACGGCGTCTGCGAGGATGTTCACGCCGCGCAGCATACGATTGCGGGCGTCGGTGCCGAATTTGACGTCTTTAGCTGCCATTTTCATTTGCTCCTAAAAATTGTGTAGTGGGTTGGAAAAGCGGTAGGCGGCTAGCGCCCTGCCCCGACATCAAACGATGCCAAGGTATCCTGGCATTACATGATGCCGAGGATGTCGCCTTCCTTCATGATCAGCAGGTCTTCGCCATCAAGCTTGACCTCGGTGCCGGACCACTTGCCGAACAGGATCTTGTCGCCAGCCTTGACGGCCATTTCGATCAGCTCGCCGTTGTCCTTGCGGGCACCGGTGCCGACAGAGACGATTTCGCCTTCAGCAGGCTTTTCCTTAGCGGAATCAGGGATGATCAGACCGCCCTTGGTCTTGTCTTCGCCTTCGATGCGACGGACCAGCACGCGGTCGTGCAGAGGTTTAAATGCCATCTTGTGAACCTTCCTTGAAGCGTTTCAAATTTCGTTAGCACTCACCTAGGCCGAGTGCCAGCGGGGTGTATTTAGGCACCCGCGCGGCACCTGTCAACCGGATTGAACGCGATCAGCCAAGGCTTCTGGCGCACCTTCGCATCCCGCCTTAAGGTCGGCGAAATGCCGCCACCCAAGGAGCCGCAATGCGTGCCTTTCTGATTGCTTTTCTAATCGCGATGACCGGCCCAGCGCAGGCCCTGTGCAGTGGCCCCGACGTGCGCAGCATGCTCACAGATACGGACCAGGCCGCGGTCGCGCAGGCGGTGGCGGATACACCTTATGGTCAGGGCAAGTTCTTTAATGCGGCCAAAGGCGATGCGCAGATCACTGTCATCGGCACAATGCATCTTTTCGATCCCCGCCTTGTCCCGCTCGCCGCCCGCGCGGCCCCCATCGTCGCGGCAAGCGACCTGCTGCTGGTCGAGGCGGGGCCGCAGGAAAAGGCCGATCTGATGCAGGCCATGGCAACGGACCCAACACTTATTTTCATGCCGGACGGTCCGACCCTGCCCGAGCGAATGGACGAGGGGACTTGGCAATTAATCGTGCAGGCCGCTGGCGACCGCGGTATCCCCGCGATCCTCGTGGCCAAGATGCAGCCTTGGTATGTCGGTCTGACACTAGCGATTCCGCCCTGCGCCATCGCTAACCTACAATCAGGCAAGGACGGGCTGGACGGCATGATCATCGATCAGGCGGTGGCGGCGGGCGTGGACGTGCAGCCGCTGGAGCCGTGGGACACCCTTTTCAACCTGATGCGCAGTGCCCCTATCGACATGCAGGTCGATCAGCTGAGGCTGACCATGTCGCCGCCCGACCTGCAGGTCGCGATGTTCGCCACCATGCTGGACAGCTACTTTGCCGGGAATATCGCCGAACTCTGGCACGTCTCGCGCGCCGCAACCCACCTGCTGCCGAACATCAACGCCGCAGAGGCGGACACCCTATTCGATCTGTCGGAACAGCAATTGCTAACGGACCGCAACCGCGCCTGGATACCCGTGATTGAAGACGCTGCCGCCAACCACGGCCGCATCACCGTCGCGGTCGGCGCGGCCCACCTGCAAGGTCAGACCGGCCTGATCAACCTACTGAAACTGGCGGGGTGGGCTATTACGCCACTCTAGCTTTCATCCCAATCCGCCAGCCCCCGCCGCCCCGCCGCCGTCAGGTCATAGACGCCGCGCCGGATGCGGGTGAACCAGCCATAGTGGTCATCCGCCATAATTCGCGTGGCGTCAGGGACTTCAGCCCAATCTTTAATCCGCGCGCCAGTGGATTCGCCGTGAACCGCCAGAAACCGGGCGCAGGCGACAGCATCTTGCCGATACCCGGTCACCAACCCATGCCGCGTCGCGCCGCCTGCGTTGGGATCACCCTTTAGCCGCGCGAACTTCTTCTTGATCGCCTTCGCCTTCTTGGGCGACTTGCGCGGCGTAAAGGGTGCAGGATCGGCCAACACCTCGACAAATCCATCGCGCAATCGGACAGTCATCACCCCCAGCCGCAGCCGCCGCGCCAACCCTACATTGGTCAGCATTGCTTTGCGCTGCCCGCCCGCGGGCACAGCAAGATAGACGTGATCCGTCACCGCCTGTCGCGCGATGCCCTGATGGAACAGCGCCAGTGAAAAGCCGGTCTTCAGCTCGACCACCAGCATCTGATCGGACTTCATGCCGACAACGTCGGCCGCGCCAACCTCGCCCTTCACGTCATAGCCGAGGCGGGTCAGATGTGCCTTAATGGCTGGATATAGGTCTGCTTCGCGTGGCTTGGCCATTGTGTTCCCGACTTGCGTGACAGCACGCGCCATCACTACTATAAGGCGGCCAAATCATTCCTGAGCATAGGCGAAATGACAATGACCACCCTGATCTTCGGCCACAAATCCCCTGACACAGATTCCACCGGGTCCCCCCTGATCTGGGAATGGTTTCTGAAGGACGCAGGCGTCGATGCCAAGGCCGTCCTGCTGGGCAAGCCCAACACCGAGGCCGCCTTTGTCGCTAAGCGCTGGGGGTTTGAACAGCCCGAAATCGTCCGCGACGTGACTGACGGCCAAGCCTGCGTCATCGTTGACACCAACAACCCAGCGGAATTGCCCGAAAACATCAACGGCGCTGATGTGCAGGCGATCATCGACCACCACCTGCTGGTCGGCGGCATCAAGACCAAGGGCCCGATCGACATCACGATCCGCCCGCTGGCCTGCACCGCCACGATCATGCATCAGCTGATGGGCGACAAGGCCGCCAAGATGCCCGAAGACATTAAGGGCCTGATGCTGTCCTGCATCCTGTCCGACACGTTGGCCTTCCGGTCGCCCACGACCACCCCGGTCGACCAGAAGCTGGCCGAAGATCTCGCCGCTGATCTGGGCATCGATATCGCCTCTTACGCCGAAGAAATGTTCGCCGCCAAATCCGACGTCAGCGCCTTCTCTGACGCCGACCTGCTGCGCATGGACTCCAAGGAGTACGAGATCGACGGCACCAAATTCCGCGTCTCCGTTTTGGAAACCACTTCGCCCGCGGTCGTGCTGGACCGCAAGGATGCGCTGATCGCCGCCATGCCCGCCGTCGCCGCCGAAGACGGCGTCGATCAGGTGCTGCTCTTCGTCGTGGACATAATCCGCGAAGAAGCTACCATGATGCTACCGAACGATCTGACGAAACAGGTAGCCAAGGCATCGTTTGACGCCGATACCACCAACGACACGGTCGTCCTGCCCGGCGTGATGAGCCGCAAAAAGCAGATCATCCCGTTCCTCAAAAAATAAGCGGGCCTCAAAAAATAAGCAGACGGCCCCCCCGGCCTTTCCTCGCTTTCTCGCCAAAATACTCCCGCCGGAGGCACCGACACTTGCCACCGGCGCACACGCCCTGACCGGCGCACCATACGCCATTCAATTGGCCAGATATACTCCAGCCGGAGGCATCCTAGCCGCCGCCAACAGCCCCCTCGCAAAAGGCACCGCCATGACTCAGATTGTCCATAGCTTCCTCGATATCGCCGGTGACTATGACGCCGCCTTCGTCGACCTTTGGGGCTGCATGCACAACGGCCTGACGGCCTTTCCGGACGCTGTCAAAGCGATGCAGGACTATCGCGGTCTCGGTGGCCGCGTGATCCTTGTCACCAACGCCCCGCGCCCTTGGATCTCGGTTCAGAAACAAATTCAGGGCATGGGTATTCCAGACGACTGCTGGGACGCCATCGCAACATCCGGTGACAGCGCCCGCGCTGCCATGTTCGCAGGTGCCGTCGGCAAGAAGGTCTGGTTCATGGGTGAAGATCACGACCAAAGTTTCTTTAAACCGATGGAACTGCTGTCCGATCAGGTCGAAATTGCCCAAGTCCCGCTGGACGAAGCGGACGGCATCGTCTGCTGCGGCCCCGCTGACCCGCACGCCGATCCCGCCGTCTATCGCCCGCAATTTCTGGCTGCCAAGCAGCGCGGTCTTAAACTGCTTTGCGCGAACCCCGATATCGTCGTTGATCGCGGCGAAAGCCGTGAATGGTGCGCCGGGGCGCTGGCAAAACTCTATACCGAAATGGGCGGCGAAAGTCTGTATTTCGGCAAACCACATCCGCCAATCTATGATCTTGCCCGGCGGCGGCTGTCGCAACTGGATGGCGGCGCGGACCTGACGCGGATCATCTGTATCGGTGATGGCATCCACACCGACATCCTTGGCGCGCAACAAGAGGATCTGGATTCGCTGTTCATCACCGGCGGTCTGGCCGCGGCAGATACGGAAACGACCGACCTGCATCCCGCCGGCCCCGCGCTTGAAACCTACCTTGCCACGCAGCAGGTCAACCCGACCTACGCAATCGGTTTTCTGCGTTGAACCAGTAGCCTTACGAACTAAGGCCCAGTTGACATTTTGCACTCGCAGCGTAATTAAGTTACAAAAAAGAACCTAATTGAGGTTTTTTGTAACTTTTAGGAGTACGCCATGCTCGACAACAGCCCCCGCGGCACCATCGTGATTGAAAACTTGGAAGTCGGCATGATGCGGTCCCTGCGCAAAGTCGTGACCGATCAGGACATCGAAATGTTCGCCGAGGTCAGCACCGACCGAAATCCGGTGCATCTGGACGACGCCTATGCGCAGGACACGATCTTTGAAGGCCGCATCGCCCACGGCATGCTGACAGCCGGGCTAATCTCTGCCGTGATTGGCGAGCAGCTGCCCGGCCATGGCACTGTCTATCTCGCGCAATCCCTGCGTTTTTTGGCCCCTGTGCGCCCCGGCGACACTGTTACGGCAGAGGTCGAAGTCACCGAAATCGACCACAAAAAGCGCAAGGTGACGCTGGACACCCGCTGCCTTGTGGGCGGAAAAAAGGTGCTGACCGGCGAAGCCGTCGTTCTGGCCCCCTCCGGCAAGTTCGACTAAGAGGCTACCGCCCGGCCTTGCGGGCGGCTTGCGCCAAACGTCATCTGCGGGCGACTTGCGCCCGACGCAGCGCCGCGATACGCAAACTCCATGCGCATCATTCGTGACACCCTCTACCTTGATCCCAGCGACCGCGGTGCTGCCGCGGCCATCGGCAACTTCGACGGTGTCCATCTGGGCCACCGGGCCGTCATCGACGCCGCCCTTGATGCCGCGACCCAGCTTGGCGCGCCACGAGGACTGATGACGTTCGAGCCGCATCCACGCGAGTTCTTTGCCCCGGATGCCCCGCCCTTTCGCCTGATGAACGCCGAAGCGCGCGCGAATGAGCTGGCCAAACAGGGCGTCGAAAAGCTTTACGAGGTGCCGTTCAACGCCGCCCTCGTCGCGCTGAGCCCCCGTGATTTCGCACAGACAGTGATCCATCACCGCCTTGGCCTGGCCCATGTCGTGATCGGGGCCGACTTCTGCTTTGGCAAGGGTCGTGCCGGGAACGCCACTGACCTGCAACGGTACGGTGCCGAAATGGGCTTTGGCGTCACCATCGCCCCTATGGTCGCGCTGCAAAGTGGGCGCGTCAGCTCGACCGCGATCCGTACCGCGCTGACGGACGGCAACCCGCGCGAAGCCGCCGCTATGTTGGGCCACTGGCATCGCATCGTTGGCGAAGTCATTCGCGGCGACCAGCGCGGCCGCGAACTGGGCTATCCCACTGCAAACATGTCGATCGCGGGCCTGCACCCGCCCAAATTTGGCGTCTATGCCGTGCGTATCGATATCGCAGCTGGGCCGCATCAGGGCCGCTATGACGGGGCCGCCAGCATCGGTGTGCGCCCGATGTTCGACGGCGACGCCCCCAATTGTGAAACCTTCATCTTTGATTTCAAAGGCGACCTTTACGGCCAGCACATCAGCGTCGCCCTTGTCGATTACTTGCGGCCCGAGCTGAAGTTCGACGGCCTGCCCGCCCTAATCGAACAGATGGACGCCGACTGCGCGCAAGCGCGAAGGATCCTGTCCGATGTCTGACGCCATTGACCGCAGCGGCCTGCGCCCCCGCTTCTGGAAAACCATCGCGATGGAAAAGCTGTCCCGCCCGGAATGGGAAGCGCTGTGCGACGGCTGCGGCAAATGCTGCCTGAACAAGCTGGAAGACGAGGACACCGGCGAAGTCGCCCTGACCCGCGTGGCTTGCCGTCTGCTGGACAACGAATCCTGCCTGTGCGCCCGTTATGAAGTGCGGCACAAATTCGTGCCCGAATGTATCGTGCTGACGCCCAAGACCATTCAGGACAATATGTATTGGCTGCCTCAGACCTGCGCTTACCGGCTGGTGGCCGAAGGGCGCGATCTGTACCCGTGGCATCCCCTGCTGTCAGGTGATCCAGACAGCCCCCATACCGCCGGCGTCACCATGCGCGGGCAGACCCTGTCCGAAGTCGAAGTGAACGACGACGAATGGGAAGACCACATCATCGAGGAACCGACGTAAATGTTTTTCACCTCTGACAATGCTGGCCCCGCCCACCCTTGCGTCCTGCAGGCGCTGGTTGACGCAAACACCGGCTATGCCAGCGGCTATGGTGCCGATGAAGGCATGACCCGCGTGCGCGCCATGATCCGAGAGATTTTTGAGGCCCCCGAGGCCGCCGTGCATCTGGTCGCCACCGGGACTGCCGCAAATTCCCTGAACCTCGCCACGCTGACCAACCCGTGGGAGACGATCTTTTGCAGCCCCATGGCGCATATCCACGAAGACGAATGCAACGCGCCTGAATTCTATACAGGCGGCACAAAACTGACGCTGGTTCCCGCTCAAGATGCCAAAATGACACCCACCGCCTTGCGCACGTCCATTCTGGGCGAGGAAACACGCGGCGTTCATGGCCCCCAGCGCGGCCCAGTGTCAGTCACGCAGGCCACGGAAAAAGGCACGGTCTATTCCGTGGAAGAGCTTCAGGCGCTGACCGGGGTCGCGCGTGACTTCGGGCTAAAAACCCATATGGACGGTGCCCGTTTCACCAATGCGTTGGTGTCGCTCGATTGCTCCCCGGCTGAAATGACGTGGAAGGCCGGGATTGACGCTGTCAGCTTTGGCGGGACCAAGAACGGCCTGCTGGGCGTCGAGGCCTGCATCTTTTTCGACCCCGGAGCGTCTTGGGAATTCGAGCTGCGGCGCAAACGCGGCGCGCATCTGTTTTCAAAGCACCGCTTTCTGTCCGCCCAAATGGAGGCTTATCTAACGGGCGATCTTTGGCTCACGCTGGCCCGGCAGGCCAATGTCGCCTGCGCCCGTATGATCGCAGGATTGCAAACTGCACCGGGCGTTCAGGTGCAGTTCGCGTCGCAGTCCAACGTTGTTTTCTTTGAAGCGCCCCGCGCCCTGCATCAGCGGATGCTCTCAGCTGGTGCGCATTACTACGTTACGTCCGGCGATCCGGACAACGGCCCGGCAGACGAGGTCCTGACCGGGCGGCTGGTCTGCGACTGGTCAACCGATCACGCCGCGATCGATCAGTTCATTGCGCATCTAACGCTATAATCCTCGCCACGTCGGCCACATGGGTCATCGGGACCATGTGGCCAGCCCCCTGCACCACATGATCCCGGGCCTGCGGCACCGCGGCACAGATGGCGGCATGGATCGCCGGGATTATAGGCAATGACAATTCCCCACGGACCAGCGTGACCGGCATCGACAGTTCCGACAGTCGAGCTGCGACGCTGTGGATATCATCATGAATCGACGGCCCGCCCGCGATGATCAGCGGCATCCGCTTGGCAACCGCCGCGCGGGTATGATCCGGCAAAGCCTCCCATGCCCCCCCGCCCCAATCACCGTGAAACAGCCGCGCTGCGGTATCCAGATCATCGGTGCCATAGGCGTCATAGATCGGCGTGAACCGCGCCACGTTATCAGCCAGCGCTGCAGGATCGGTGGCCAGCGCAAAATACACTGGCTCTATCAGCGTCAGCCGCGCAACGGCCTGCGGGTGATCCAACGCCATGCGCAGGGCGATTGTCGCGCCAAACGAATGACCGATGACATGCATCGGCCCTTCAAACAGGTCCAGCGCAGCAACGGCGTTGGCGGTCTGATAATCGCTCTGTCGATCCCAACCCTGCGATTTGCCATGCCCCAACAAGTCCATCAGGACCGATCCGCCCGGCAAGGACTTTGCCAGAGACACCAGCGCTTCTGACCGGGCAAGCGTGCAGTGCAGCAACAAATTGGCTGGGGCTTCGCCCAGCCTCAGCACGTTGACGTCGTAGCCTGCGTGCGCCTCGACGCTCATCAGATGCGTCCGGCCAGATGCGCTTCCAGATCGTCAAGGCGATCCTCGCCCCAGAACCGCTGATCGCCGTCCGTGATGAAGAATGGCGCACCAAAAACACCAAGACGCACTGCGTCCTCTGTGTTGCGGTGATAGGCCTCTGCCCCGTCCAGCAGGCCTTTATCGGCCAGCATCGGATCAAAGCCAGCGGCTGTCAGGCAATCGCGGATCACGTCATCCTCTGCGATGTTGCGATCCTCCAGCCAGCAGGCGCGGGTGATGCCCGCAACCAAAACCCCAATATCGCCACCACCCGTAGCCTGCGCCGCGATCACGGCATAAGAACTTGGTGCGGGATTCGTCGGAAAAAACGCAGGCTTGGCGTTCATTGGATTGCCCGTAATCGCGGCGCGCCGGCGCATGTCCTGCATCCGGTAATCCTGCCGGTTTGGATGCCGTTCCGCCGGCGGCTGCCCTCCGGTGCGCGAAAAAACATTCATCAGGTCAATCGGGCGATATGTGATCGTCGCGCCATGTGCCTTTGCAATCTCTGCCGGGCGCACCCCGCACAGATAGGTATAGGGGCTGATGGTGGCGAAGAAGTAGTCGATGTGAGCCATTTTAGTCAGCCTTTCAAGCGTTGGTGTTTTCGGGACCGTAGCGGTGTGCTAGGCGGTGTCAACGCGGGCGATTCCGCAAGCATTCGATAAGGACCCCCCATGGCGAACCTGCACGAACCCAAGCTGATTTCCGGCAACGCGAACCGTCCTCTGGCCGAAGCCGTCGCAGCGCGCATGTCAATGCACCGTGGCATGGACGTCAACTTGGTGGATGCGCGGGTCGAACGGTTCAACGACGGCGAGATCTTTGTCGAAGTATTCGAAAACGTGCGCGGCGAGGATATGTATATCATCCAACCGACGTCGAACCCGACCAACGACAATCTGATGGAGCTTCTGATCATCGCCGACGCCCTGCGCCGGTCGTCAGCAGCCCGGATCACCGCCGTCATGCCCTATTTCGGCTATGCCCGCCAAGATCGCCGAAGCAAGGCCCGAACCCCGATCACTGCCAAGCTGGTCGCCAATATTCTGGTTGAGGCGGGGATCGAGCGCATTTTGACGCTGGACCTGCACGCCACGCAGATTCAGGGGTTTTTCGACATCCCTGTCGATAACCTTTATGCTAGCCCGGTTTGGGCGCTGGACGTCATGCACAACTTCAAGGACCAGATGGACGATATTATGGTCGTATCCCCGGACGTCGGCGGCGTGGCCCGTGCCCGCGATCTGGCCCAGCGTATTGGCGCACCCCTGTCCATCGTAGACAAGCGCCGCGGCAAGCCCGGCGAAGTCGCCGAGATGACTGTCATCGGTGACGTCAAAGACCGCGTTTGCCTGATTGTGGACGACCTTGTCGATACTGCCGGCACCCTATGCAAGGCTGCCGAAGTGCTAATGGAAAACGGCGCACGTGAAGTGCATTCGTACATCACGCACGGTGTGCTGTCGGGCCCGGCGATTGAACGGGTAAGTAAGTCCGTGATGAAAAATCTGGTGATCACCGACACGATCATGCCAAAGCCGGAAACTGTCTCCTGCCCGAACATCCGCATCGTGAAAACCGCGCCTATCTTTGCGCAGGCGATCCTGAACACATGGAACGGCACCTCTGTATCGTCGCTGTTCAACCACAAGACGCTACAGCCGATCTACGAAGGCGTGTACAGCCGTTAAAGATTTCAGGTATCGTCGCTTCCGATCTGGCCAACGCTCACCCCTGCCGCCCGGACACGCGCAACGCGCGTGTCGCCCCAGGTGCGGAAGACGATATCAAAGCCTTCGTGCGTAACATTCTCGAACGAGACATCAGCCCGCGCGTTTGCAACGTTAGAAATATCCCACATCGCCAGCGAGACATGCACGATCGGTACGGCTTCATAGCTTTTAGCTTAGCGGACGGCACGACGGTTCAGGCGCGGCCCCTCGCCGGTCCCAATTTTCCCATCGTCCTCGAAATCAGAGAACAGGACTACGTCGCCCTGATCGATGCCAACAGTATGGCTCGCGAATTTCCGCATTGGTATTCAGTCCTAAAAATAGATTAGATGATCAACTATGCTCCAATCTGTGAAAAAATGCTCTTAAGACAGAAAAAAGGCCCCGAAACCCGGGGCCTTTTTGAACTTGTTACCGAAATACAGCGATTAGCCGAAGTTTGATTGCTTTGGATCAAGTCCGATGTGGGTGCCAACGGCCACCATATCCGCAATCAACTTGGCCGCGTCGTCGACCGGGCCGGGTTCGTTGTCGAACAGGTCCTTGGCCTTCGTCATCTCGGCATGCGCGTCAGCCATCAGTCCATTAAAGACTTCTTGCGTCATCTCACTGCGCGGCAGCGCGCTTTCGGCCAGAACTGACACCGACGTCGCCGTGATTTCAGCGAAACCGCCAAGCACCACGAATTCGTCAACGCCGCCGCTGCGGACAATGCGCAGAACGCCCGGACGCAGGGTTGTGATGGTGGGCGCATGGCCCGCCATCGCCGTTAGGTCGCCGTCGGCACCGGGGATTTGCACCTCAGAGGCCTCGACCGAGGCCAAGCGGCGCTCGGGCGAGACGAGATCGAATTGCAGAGTTTCTGCCATGATCGCTCCTTACGCCGCGTCTGCGGCCATTTTCTCGGCTTTGGCGATAACCTCATTGATGCCACCAACCATGTAGAAGGCACCCTCGGGCAGGTGATCGTAATCACCAGCAACAACCGCCTTGAACGACGCAATCGTGTCCTCCAATGCGACCTGGACGCCCGGGGAACCGGTGAACACCTCTGCCACGTCGAACGGCTGGGACAGGAAACGCTCCAGCTTACGGGCACGGGTGACTGTCATCTTGTCCTCTTCGGAGAGCTCGTCCATGCCAAGGATGGCAATAATGTCCTGCAGGGACTTATACCGCTGCAGCATCTGCTGAACGTCGTTGGCCACCTTGTAGTGCTCTTCGCCCACGATGCCCGGATCGAGCAAACGCGAAGTTGAGTCCAGCGGGTCAACAGCCGGGTAGATACCCTTTTCCGAGATCGCACGGTTCAGAACCGTGGTCGCGTCAAGGTGCGCAAAGGACGTGGCAGGTGCCGGGTCAGTAAGGTCGTCGGCGGGCACATAGATTGCCTGCACGGACGTGATCGAACCGTTCTTGGTGGACGTGATGCGCTCCTGCATCTGGCCCATGTCCGTCGCTAGCGTCGGCTGGTAGCCCACGGCAGAGGGGATACGACCCAGAAGTGCGGAAACCTCTGAACCAGCCTGCGTAAACCGGAAGATGTTGTCCACGAAGAACAGAACGTCGGTACCAGACTGGTCACGGAAGGCTTCTGCCATCGTCAGACCTGACAGAGCAACGCGCATGCGGGCACCCGGCGGCTCGTTCATCTGTCCGTAGACAAGCGCCACTTTGGACTTTGTCAGGTCTTCCAAGTTGATGACTTTGGATTCGATGAATTCGTAGTAAAGGTCGTTGCCCTCACGGGTCCGCTCGCCCACGCCAGCGAACACGGAATAGCCCGAGTGCACTTTAGCGATGTTGTTGATCAGTTCCTGAATCAGAACCGTCTTGCCCACGCCGGCACCGCCGAACAGGCCGATCTTGCCGCCTTTTGCATAGGGGGCCAGCAGGTCGATGACCTTAATGCCGGTCACCAGCACTTCGGACGCCGTCGACTGCGCCTCAAAGCTGGGGGCATCGCCGTGGATCGAGCGACGCTCAGTCTCCCCGATCGGGCCACGTTCGTCAATCGGTGCGCCGACGACGTTCATGATGCGGCCTAGGGTCGCGTCGCCGACGGGCACGGTGATCGTGTCATCCATATCGGTGACTTCCTGGCCACGGACCAGACCTTCGGTCGCGTCCATAGCGATGCAGCGCACAGTGTTTTCGCCAAGGTGCTGTGCCACTTCGATGGTCAGCAACTTGCCATTGTTGTCAGTCGTCAAAGCGTTCAGAATCTGGGGCAGGTGATCCCCGAACTGGACGTCCACGACGGCACCAATCACCTGTGTGATCTTGCCTTTTGCGTTTGCCATAAGTGTTTCTCCAGTCTTCTTAGAGCGCTTCAGCGCCCGAAATGATTTCGATCAGCTCGTTCGTGATCTTGGCCTGACGCGAACGGTTATATTCGATGGTCAGGTCGTCGATCATGTCGCCCGCGTTGCGCGTTGCGTTGTCCATAGCGGACATACGTGCGCCCTGTTCGGACGCGGCGTTTTCCAACAAGGCGGCAAAGATCTGGGTTGCGACGCCGCGCGGCAGTAGGTCGGCAAGGATTGCCTCTTCGCTGGGCTCGTAGTCGTAAAGCGTGCTGGCGGCATTGGCGTCCGCCACGGCTTCGAACTTTGCCGGGATGATCTGCTGTGCGGTCGGGTGCTGTGACACGATATTTTCGAACCGCGAAAAGAAGATAGTTGCGATGTCGAATTCGTCCGCGTCAAAGCGGTTCAAAACATCCTTCGCGACGCGCTGTGCGTCGGGATAGGACATCCGCTTTACCTCGGACATGTCGATGTGACCGACGAAATGATCGCCCAGTTCGCGACGCAGACTGTCACGACCCTTTTTGCCGACGGTCAGAATTTTGACAGTCTTGCCTTCGGCAACGAGCTTTTTCGCTTGTACGCGGGCCAGCTTGGCGATGTTGGCGTTAAAGCCACCGCACAGACCACGCTCTGCGGTCATCACGACCAGCAGATGCGTTTGGTCCGACCCAGTGCCAGCCAACAGCTTTGGCGCAGAGGGCGAACCCTCTGCTGCTTGACTCAGGCCTGCCATGACCGCGTTGAATCGCTCCGTATAGGGGCGTGCGGACTCGGCTGCGTCCTGGGCCCGCCGCAGTTTTGCGGCGGCCACCATCTGCATTGCCTTGGTGATCTTGCGGGTCGATTTGACCGACGCGATCCGGTTTTTAAGGTCCTTGAGACTAGGCAAAACCTAAACTCCTCTCTCGGGCAAAGGTTACGCGAAATCCTTGGCGAAGGCGTCGATAGCGGCCTTCAACTTGGCTTCTGCATCGCCTTTGATCTTGGGATCTTCGTTCGTGATCATGTCCAGAACGTCTCTGCCCTGTGTACGCATATGCTTCAGCAGACCAGCCTCGAAACGGCCGACTTGTTTGGTGTCGATCTTGTCTAGGTAACCCTTAGTGCCGGCGTAGATGACCGTCACGATTTCAGCGTTGGTCAGCGGCGAGTACTGCGGCTGCTTCATCAGCTCCGTCAGACGAGCACCGCGGTTCAGCAGACGCTGAGTGGCCGCATCCAGGTCAGAACCGAACTGCGCGAAGGCCGCCATTTCGCGGTACTGCGCCAGTTCCAGCTTGACCGGACCTGCAACGGATTTCATCGAGTTGGTCTGCGCCGCAGAACCCACACGAGACACAGACAGACCGGTGTTCACAGCAGGGCGGATACCCTGGAAGAACAATTCTGTTTCCAAGAAAATCTGACCGTCGGTGATCGAGATCACGTTGGTCGGAATAAACGCGGATACGTCACCACCCTGCGTTTCGATGATCGGCAGTGCCGTCAGTGAGCCCGAGCCGTTGTCTTCGTTCAGCTTGGCCGAACGCTCCAGCAAGCGAGAGTGAAGGTAGAACACGTCACCCGGGTATGCTTCACGCCCTGGCGGACGACGCAGCAGCAGCGACATCTGGCGATAAGACACGGCCTGCTTGGAAAGGTCATCATAGATGATCAGAGCATGCTTGCCGTTGTCACGGAAATATTCAGCCATCGCGGTGGCAGAATACGGTGCCAGATACTGCATCGGTGCAGGATCGGATGCTGTTGCAGCGACGATAGTGGTGTATTCGATCGCGCCGGTCTCTTCCAGCTTTTTCACCAGCTGAGCCACGGTCGAACGCTTCTGACCGATGGCGACATAAATGCAGTAAAGCTTCTGGCTATCGTCAGTGGCCGCGTCGTTATACGACTTCTGGTTCAGGATGGTGTCGAGGGCGACAGCGGTCTTACCGGTCTGACGGTCACCAATGATCAGCTCGCGCTGGCCACGGCCAATCGGGATCATACTGTCGATGGCCTTCAGGCCGGTCGGCATCGGCTCGTGAACCGATTTACGCGGGATGATGCCCGGCGCTTTGACGTCTGCGACGCGGCGCTCGGATGCATTGATCGGGCCTTTGCCGTCCAGCGGATTGCCCAGACCGTCAACAACGCGGCCGAGTAGCTCGGGGCCGGCAGGCACATCCACGATGGACTTGGTACGCTTGACTGTGTCGCCTTCCTTGATGTCGCGGTCGGAACCGAAGATCACGACGCCAACGTTGTCTGTTTCAAGGTTCAGGGCCATACCGCGGATACCACCGGGGAATTCGACCATCTCGCCAGCCTGCACGGCATCAAGGCCATAGACGCGGGCGATACCGTCACCGACGGACAGCACACGGCCGACTTCGGCCACTTCGGCATCCTGACCGAAGTTCTTGATCTGGTCCTTCAGGATCGCAGAGATTTCAGACGCTTGGATCGCCATTTATCCGACCTCTTTCATGTTGTTCTGGAGTGCGTTGAGTTTGGACGCGATCGACGTATCGATCATCCGCGATCCGACCTTGACGATCAGACCACCTAGAATGGAAGCATCCACGGTTTGCTTGATGCTGACCGACTTGCCGACCTGTTCGGTCAAGGTCTTGGCCAGGTTGTCGCTTTGGGTCTTGGTCAGAGCCTTGGCGGACGTCACCTCTGCGGTGACCTCGCCGCGGTCCTCGGCCAAAAGATCGCGTAGCGTGCCAACAATGCTGGCCAGCACGAACAGGCGACGCTTATCAGCAAGCAGGCCAAGCAGATTCGCCATCGTGTCCGACAGTTCCATCTTCTGCGCGATCGCCTTTACGGCGGATGCCTGATCTTCACGGCCATAAAGTGGCGATGTAATCAGATCGCGAAAATCCGCACTCTCGGACAAAGCGGCGTCAAGCGCGTTGACATCCTGCTCCATCGCCTTGATATTGTTGCCGTCTTTGGCGATGTCAAACACCGCAGACGCATAGCGCCCAGCGATGCCCTGAGTGATCGAAGCTGGTTCGGACACGTCCACCCTTCCGATATAAGGCCACCATAACCCCAAAGGGGTCCGGAGGCGTTCACGTCTCCTCGAAGGTACCGAGGCGTTAAAATCAGCGTCGATCTAGCAGAGGAGTTTGCGCCCCGCAACATGTCAAGCCGATGTTTCGTAACTGCCCAGCATGTTGTGTTGAGGAATATTGTTGACTGAACGGCTCAAGCGTGAATCAACGGATACATGTCTGAAGGTTCAAAATTCGTAACTGCCCAGCATGTTGTGTTGAGGAA
>Ga0105055_10006444_pt1 | contig 16102 bp, 14 predicted proteins | sample BON03_FD_78090 | JGI IMG/M metagenome (GOLD analysis project Ga0105055, IMG submission 78090) | Freshwater microbial communities from Lake Bonney liftoff mats and glacier meltwater in Antarctica - BON-03 | ecosystem: Environmental > Aquatic > Freshwater > Ice > Glacier meltwater | place: Lake...
AAGATAGCGAGGGAAAAGACAGCGAGGGAAAAGACAGCGAGGGAAAAGACAGCGAGGGAAAAGACAGCGAGGGAAAAGACAGCGAGGGAAATGACAGCGAGGGAAAAGATAGCGAGGGAAAAGACAGCGAGGGAAAAGACAGCGAGGGAAAAGGCAATAATGGCAAACAACTAGGAGCTGCTGATGAAGACAAAGATGATGAGGGAAAAGACGCCTTTGGGGGATTGGCAGACGATGAAATTGATTTTGAACAAATGATGAAAAACGTCAATGAAAATTTTAAATTAGGCAACTCTGCGGAATCTATACAAGCCGAATTCGATTCGCAGACTTTATCGAACGCATTGTCAACGCCATTAGATAAAATAAAAAATATATTCAAAACAAAACAAGTGGCTAAATCTGCAATTGGCAAGCAAGAATTGTTTAGTACCGATAATGAATCAAGAATTAATAATGTTTTAAACGAAATTTTTAAATAATGGAAAATATAAATAAACAAGAATTGATGAATATGGTTTCTAATTCAGGAAATCCACTGATACAAAATCTCGCAAAACAAAAAATGCAAGACGAATTTGAGGGCGATGCAGTTGCTCAAAAAATGATTCAGCTATCTCAATTAATTGGTCAAAGAAATAATAACAGCAATAGTAATTTCGACGAAGCGGCAATAAAGAAAATTATTCGTGATGAAATTGAAACTGATAAAATTAAGTTTGACGATTTAGATGTTACTATCAAAAAAATGTTAAATAATCAGCCCACTAACGTAACGCTGACTATCAAACAAGGAGCTCTTACTAAGACTGTGAAGACAAATATGTCGCCATCGATAAAACGACCAATTGTTCAAAAGATATTAAGCGATTTGTTGGCTAGAAATAATGTTTATTTATATGGCGGTGCCGGAACAGGGAAAACTTTTCTTGCTTCTCCATTAAAAGATTTATTAGGTTGGAATTTAATTGTCGTGAATTGTAATCAATTCACATCTTCTTTAGAATTAATAGGGGGTCAAACTATTGATGGATATCAAGAAGGTAAAGTAATACGTGCTTTTGGAAATATAAATCCTGATGGTTCTCCTATGAACAAAGGATGTATTTTACTATTAGACGAGCTTCCTAAAATTGACCCTAATACAGCTGGTATTTTGAATTCAGTTTTAGCGTCAATCGGTGAATATGACGAGGTGGGTAATCCAAGACCCATACAAAACGCTAAGGGTGACATTATTCAGCGTGGAGAGTGTTTCATTATGGCGACCGGTAACACGTTGTTAAACACAAAAGATGCCGAGTACGAAGCTAATTTTAAACAAGACTTATCTTTACAAGATAGATTTGCTGGCTCAACATACAAATTGGTTGTTGATGAAAAATTTGAATGGGAAAATATTTTAAATAAAAAATGGGCTTTTATTTTTTTATATTTAGCTAAATTGAGAAAAACAATCATCGATGAAGGGTTCACTTCAAAAGCATTTGTGTCAATTCGTTTAATGCTTTCTGCTCAAAAAACGTACAATGTTTTTCGTAGCATAAAAGGAATTACTAAATCAAATAATACAGTTGAAGAGGTTGCCGACATTTCGTTTACTCCTGCTCCATTAGGGGCTGTTATTTATGCAATTGAACCAACTAACGTAAAAACCGTACAAGACACCTTAGATGAGTTTTTAGCGTTATTTACACAAGAACAATCAGATATATTAAAGCTGAAAACCGATTACGCGGGTTGGCTAAAAATTGTTTCTGAAAAAAATAAATTCCCAATAGATATGATTAATTCTGACGTGGAACTTCTGCAAATTGAGCAAATGCTTAAATAAAAAAAAATGATAGATAATTTATTTGAAATAATTAAAAAAGTTGGTCAAAAGCCTTATGAAACATTTGTACGAAATTGGGCTGCAAAGAGTATTCAGCTTAATTCATACGATAGCTCTCACATGAGTAAAAATGGATTTGTTTTTAAGCAATATAAAAGTTTGGAGGATGCTTTTAATTTTATCAATGAGATTAGAAGCAAATCTTCTAAATCTTCTTATGAAAAGTCCGCACTATCTTTTGTTTCTGATAATAAGTTTAAAGATATAAAGTCTTTTAAAGAAGCAATAAAACAACCAAGACCACAATTTGATAAAATAAAAAAAATTAGTAAAGTTATAACCTCTAATATAAAAACTCTTATTAATCTTGGAGGGCTATATAAATATGACAAAATAGAAATAACCGAAGATACAAGAGGGGTTTTTGACTTTGGTTTAGCTAGTTTAGGGCTGTATAGACCAATAGAATTTTATTCGGAAGAATTAAAAGAGGATATAAAAAAAGGCGATACAAAAGACCCTTTTCAAGTTGAGGGTTTAGTTTTTGGGGTTATTAATCCAAATAGAGTTGATAAAAAAATTGTGGGAGATACTGTTTTTTTTATTTTCAATCACAATAGCAAACAGTATTTTTGCGAAAAAAGACAGCGAGGTGCAACTAGCGTTTTTAATACATTTGAAGATAAATGTTATCTAAAGGAAAATCAAGATGGCATCATCATTACTTATGATTTGAGCAACAGAGAGAAGGTCTTTAACGGTATCGGTAGCGTGAGGCTTAAATACGCATCTAGCAACAAAAAGTCCTATTTGATTTACAGTAAAAAAGATGATTCGGTAAAAAATGTTGATATTTTTATGCCAGTGAATTTTATTGGGCACGTAAATGATTCGAGTAGAGGATTGTTTTTACTGCCGGCCTATTTAATTGCCGAAACTTTAGAGCAATATGGGATTCAATCAAGAATATCTGCGTTGCGAACAGGTAGCGACAAGGGCACATTGGTAACGGTTTCAATTCCCGTTAAAGAATATGAAGAATCTTGCAAAGAGGCTTTTGAAAGTATTTACGCTTTGTTATCTACAGATGCGTATGCTGGTAATTTCTTTGCATTCTTTAAAGTTATGGCAGGAAATGAGGGAATTCAAGCGCCAAGTACATACGATGTATCTTCTGCTTTTTCTGAAGTTGATTACCACAATAGGGTTCACATGAATTCTACGCTTCAAAGGTATAAGAATTGGACTGAAGAAAACAAAAACCAATCGTTTGTGAATACAAAAGTAAGTAATAAAAACTTTCAATTTGCATTAAATACAACAGGTAATGATGTCGCAGATGATGACGTAACTTATGACAACATTTTAGATTATATTCACGATATTTTTTACACTTTTTATTATTATATGGATTTTTTGGCAATTGAAATGTTGCCTATGAGTGATTTTTTACCAAGTATTTATAAAAGAATAACAGAAGACATAACTTTTAATAAGATATTTGAAAGACCAAAAAATAAAACAGAAATTATAGATTTGTTGAGGATTTATGTAATAGGTATTTTAGTTGAAAAATATCAAGTTGTCGCATCAGGCTCTTATTCTGATAGTCAGCAACAAATAGAACTTAAAGAGCGAACATTTAAAGAAAAAGTCTTACTTTTGAACGAAGTACTAAATATAATTTAATATGAAAAATACAGCAAAAATTACAGACCAACAATTAGAAGCTATGCAAAACTACTTGAGTGGTTTTGTTTTCGTGGATAAGAAAAAAAGACAAGATTTAAAGTTGTTATACAGTGCTTTGACGCCACAAGATATTTATGTTAAATATACGTCTTTTGAATTGCTTGGCGATAATGGAATTCAGTCTACATTCAAAATATTATGTATAAAGCCTGATGGTTCTAATCAAAACTGTGTTGACCAGTTTGACAACATTAATCAGAAAATGGAATTTGAGAGTAATTTGGTGGAGGTTGATTTAGACGCTAATGGTAATATCTTCTTTGTATGAGTTCAATAGAAAAAATATCGAAAGAATTAATCTCTATTGCGTATATGGACAAAATGGATAGGGTAAAGAGTATTGATAAATTGGAAAAAGATTTTCAAGGTTTTTCACTTGATATTCCAAATACAGAAAGTGAATTGATTAGAGAAATTATTGTTGCATTAAAAGCTGACGCTAAAAAAGATGAATTATTTCTATTTGATGATAGCGCTAAATATACTGTTGATAATAATAATTTAGAAACAGAAATAGAGGTTGTAGAACCAATAATTATCCCTAACGATTTAGTAAATAAACAAAAATCAAGACGAAGTAAAATAGCTAAAGAAAAAACAGTAGTTGAAGAATCAGACTTTTCATTTTTAGACACAATCGAAGACGCATTTTAATATAAAATAAATTATGATGAACACAAAACAAAAATTTGACAGAATAGACCAAACTAAATTGGAGAAAAATCAAATCGATATTTTAAAAAATATCGAAACTAAAACAAATAGTTTCAAAATAAAAGATAAAGAACTTTCAACTAAGGTCGATTTGGCTTTAGATAAGATTATTGCTTCATTATTAGAAAAAAATCCCTCAGCGATTAAACCTTTAAGGGTGGCTAGTAAAAATGGAGCAAAAAAAACAAAAACAGTTGTTAAGCGTAATTTAACTGCGAAAGGTTCAGCCAACAACATTATGTCTGTTGCCAAAGAGATTCAAAAACAAGGAGAGTCTTGGAAAGATGCTTTAGAGCGCTCTAAACAAGTGCTCAAAGAAAGAAGAGAAGCCGCTAACGTTAAAGTTAAAACAGAATTAGACAAACTTTTAGCACTTGTAAAAAATAGAAAAGAGCTAAAGGGTTTTGCTAATTCCGACATAAAACGGGATGCGGTAAGAGAGGCTAGGGTCAAAGGAGTAAGATTTGTTTCTGAGGCAGGATTTACTACAAATGCTTATGGCACATTTCCGAACAAATTAGGGAGAAAATATTACGAAAACCGAGACAACCGTTCCGATAGATTAGCTCCAAATTATCCTAAAGATATGCCTATGCTTTCTAAGGGTGGGAGTTCTTCTCAAAAAATAGTTTTTTGCGATGCAAAAACACAAAAAAATCGAGATTTGTTTTATTCCGAAATAAAAAACTTAATGCCTAATCACTATGTTGTTAAGTTGGGCGATTTAGCTGTTCAAATAGATGCAAACCCAACTGATTTGCTAAATATTGGAAAAATAGCAAAAGCAAATGAAATTGCTTTGTCTTACGAAGATGGGGGGCTTACAGATTTAACTATTCAAGAAGTTGTTTTTAAAAAAGGGGGCAACCTAAATCCTTTAGATAAATTACTTAAAGAGCTAAGAACGCTTCAAAGAGATTTGAATAGCCATCGATTGTCAACGTATCGGGAAGGTGATGATTCAGCCGAAGAAATGGCAAGACAAAAAGAACGTGAATCAAAGCTTAATCGCTTTGAAGAGGTGTTGAAAGAATTAAGAGAAATCGACGCTAAATCTACGGATGTTAAAGATACAAATAGTTTTGAAGAAGGAGGCGATATCACTGATGTTACCGATGCTGTTTTTTACTCAAACGCAAAAAAAGGCAAAATAAATACGTCTTTTGGAGACAAAACAAGAGAGGGCTTATTGTCAATGATAACAAATCTTGAGTACAGCGTTAAAGAAATTTCAGATGCTATTTTTGAATACAATGAAAGCAAAGGAATAATAGAAACAGGATTTGGAAGAAAAACAAAAGAGGGCTTATCAGAAATGATAAAAAACGCTAGAAATACTTTTGAAGAAGGAGGGAGTATGTCAAAATTAACAGAAGAAGATTTTCTTAAAAAATATTTTGGAGCAAGTGTCTACACTGAAAACCCGTCACAATACTTTGAAATTAAAAAATTGTCAAGCAATAATGACGATAAAATAAGTGCCTTTGTGAAAGAATTAAAAGCAGATGGATTTAGCGTAAAAAAAAGAGCATATTCTGATTTTACTTCGGTAATGGGTGTTAAGAAAAAAGTGTCCCTTGAACTTGGCGGAGCATTCGTGTCAACAGATTTAGCGGGTCATTTAGGTGGCGAATTTGGCGTTGCAAGTCAAGTGCCTATAAATGGAATTTCAGGAACAAACTATAATGGTCTTGTTGGCGAGACAGGGGCTTTATCAAGCGGAGAGTTGTTTGAATTAGGAGGGGGTGTAAATGATGGTAAAAACGGCTATATTGCTTTTTATAGAGGAAAGCAAATGGAAGTTCACGCAGACACTTCTTATGAAGCACAAAAGAAAGCAGCCACGGCTTTTAAAGCACGCAAATCTTATGATGTATCGGTTGTTCTTGCTGAATTAGATGGAAAACAAGTGATTTATAGTCCCTCTTTTCAAAGTGGTGGTGTAACAATGTTTGAAGAGCCTATTGCAATGTATAAGCCTGTTAGTGGTAAATTAGTTAGCAATTCTATGTCAAGTGAAATATACAGTTCTGAAATAGACGAATTTGTTGATTACGTTGAAGGATTTTATGGTAAAAACGGTATTTATAAAAAAGATTTGAATGGTGGGTTTACAAAAAAAGAAATTATAAACGCAGTAGATAAATACCTACAAGATTTAGGAGAAACACAATCTTGGGGTGGTGGAGACTCTTTAGACCGAGAGAGGGTAAGACAATATTTAGACCCTTCGTATTCGTTATTAAAAGACGGTGGTGAGCTTACAGACTCTGCATCCAAAAAAATAAAAGAGCAAATGTATTTAGCGTTTGATTTGTTTTTATCAAATAAAATTAATGACGTTCAATTAACAGCAAAGCTTGAAAAAGTTTTAGGAAAAAGAAAATGGTTCAGATATTTTAAAGGAGACACCCTTGTAAGTACTCCTTACAGTGTGAGTAAGTTTTTAGGTGATTCAAATAGAAAAGCAGAAATAGAAAGTATGTCGATTTCATTAAAAGAAAAAGAACTTCAAATTTATGATTATTCCGGAAATGAGATGTTAGAAAGCGGTGGCGCAATGATGCAAAATCAAAGCGTAATTGATGGAGCTTCTCAAAATTATGTAATAACCGAAGGATTAGGTAATCCTGCCCAACATCTTGCAAAAGGGGGTAGAGTTATGAGTAATTACGTTAATGAAATAGCATCGAGAACAGGATTAAGTAAAAAAGGTGTTGATGACTTTTTTGTGGAAAATAAATTGACTGATAGCGATATTTTAAACATAATGGTTGGTTTAGGTAGAGGAAAAATAAAATCAGCTGACATTTCCACTGCCGTTTCAGGGGTAAAAGGAAATAAATATAGTAATGAATTGATTGCTTTTGCTAAAAGCGATGAAGCGATGAAAATGTATGATGGAGGATTGACTACTGTTTATGCAAATGGCGGAGCGGTGAAAGGTAATTTAAACAAAAAAGTAAAAGAATTAGCAGAAAGTTTGGGCTACACGATGGATAAATTAGGTCGTGATGAGTATAATAAAATTATGACTCAAGCTTTGGTAGAAAGCCTTACAGATGCTAATTTTCACGAAGAGGCAAAGCAAGTTGTAGCTAAATACGAAAACGAAATTTGGTCTGATGCTCTTTATCGCTCAGAATCTTTTAGTCCTGAATTAGAAGTAGCAGAATTTGGTAGAACAGTCGCATTCAAATGCGAGTGGGATGGTGATGATATTTTAAATGCCTACTTCTTTGTAACAAAAATGCAAGGGTCTAAAGTAGCTGGAATGATTGAACAATTGTTTTTTAAAAAAACTCAATCATTTGTTCCATCAGTAAAATTTAATACTGGAGATGTAGTTTGGCAGAAAGACGAAAAGAGATATGCTACTGTAATGAATAATTATGGAAATGCTATCAGCGGAGATAGTGGAGATATTCGACTTGACACAAGTGGCAATACAATTATTTTTACATACGATGAAAAGACATTTGAAAACACAGGGTATAACTTAATAAAATTAGGAGATAAAGAAGATGCGGGTAAATTCACTCCAAGTGTTATTTCTGAAATGAAAGAAAGCGCCAATCGTCTTATTGATTCAAGAAAAGAATCCAAAGACCAAGAGGGGGTTGCTTATTACAAAGATGTATATAAAAGGTTGCTCAGTGGAGATTTTGATTCAATGGTAAAAGGTACTGTCAAGCCAACCAAATATATAAATAACTCTGCTATAAAAAGCGTCACTTTAAAATTGAAAGGCAAAACAGTAACTGTTTTGGGTGAAGATGTTTTAAATGGAGCAAATATTTTAGAGGAGGGAGGGGATTTAAGTTCAAAGGCTAATTATGTTGCTAAACGTGATATAATTGCGGTGACTCTTAAAAATGGACAAACTATTGAATCGGCAAATGGTTATTGGGTAAAAAAGACGGCAAAACCAATTCCAACGCAAATTTCGACAAACGCTGTGATGTCGTCTCTTAAAAACATTGATGAGGAATTAGAAAATTTCGATTTAGACGATTTAGACCCATTTGAAATGATGCAGTATTCTGATTTTAAGAAAAATATGTCCAAAAAAGAAGCGTTGCAAATTATCATTAATAATGTAGAGGGAGATTATTCTCAATTGAGCAATGAATTAGGCGAATTAGCTGAAAAACAAATTTCTCAAGATGAGTTAAATAAAATGATGAATGATGATTATGCGGCTTTATTGCAGTTGCGAAGGTCGGGACTGCATATTTTCGGAAACCACAAAACGTAATGCGAAACGTGAACGTGATGCTACTAATAAACTCGCAATTGAATAAAACCGCTGTTACCTGCTGGTGTGGGTACTTAAAACAAAACTCAAATGATAAGTATAACAAACGAGTGCAACATGGCTTTAATGTCTGAATTACCTAGTAATTATATAGACCTTACAATAACATCACCACCTTATAATTTAGGAGAAAAACATCATACTGGAAATAAGAAATTTGATGCTTATGATGAATATAAAGATAATTTGCCTGAAAATGAATATCAACAAATACAAATAAAAGTATTGAATGAAATTTTTAGAGTTACAAAAGAAGGAGGAAGTTTAATGTATAATCATAAAAACAGAATAAAAGATGGTAAACAAATAACACCTTATGAATGGTTGTTAAAAACAGATTGGACTATAAAACAAGAGATAGTATGGTTTAATGGCTCTCAAAATTTTGACAAATGCAGATTTTATCCAATGACAGAAAGGATTTTTTGGTTATCAAAAGGAATAAAAACAAATTTTGTAAACACAATAAATCAACATGATTTACTTAAAGATACGCCAGAGGGAACTGATAAAGAGCACAAAAGAGCATTTCCTTTAAAATATGAAAAGAATGATGGTTATGCTGATGGTGGTACAATAATACAAAAGGGCAATAGAGTTAGAATTGTAAATACTCAATATGATGGAAAAGAGGGATTAGTTGTTTCTAATGATTTGGAAAATGGTAATTACCAAGTACAAGTAGATGGAGAAGTAAAAGGATTTCCGTTTGAAAACCTTATGCTTTTAAATCGAAACACCTATGCTAATGGGGGAATGTTTGATGACAATGATGGTTTTATGAAGTCGAAAAATGGTAACAATTACAGACTTCCTCAAAAACAGGTTTTTAAAGACGCAATTGATGAGCCAATAAAATTAGTCGATAATGTTGGTGCGTTTAAAAAGAAAGCTACTGTCGAAAGCCTTAACGACAAAATAAATTTAGACGATGATAAAAACATAAGAGCTAGATTAGGCTATGTTAACGATAACAGAAATGCCGATAAGCTTCGTGCTGTAAATCCTAGAATGACACTTACTGACTTGCCCAAAGTTTCTCCTAAAAACCACAAAAAAGCATAAAATAAGTAATTAAATAATTGTGTAATTAATTGAAAGACAGATTATTTTAAAAAAAAAAATATAAAAATGAAATTATTTAATAAAACAATAGACAGACAATTATTTAAACAATACCTACTTGCAAGCGACCTCTCTAAACAAGAGGTTGTGGTCAAGATATTTAACCCTTATGGTAACGGAACTTGGTTTATATTGAATTCCGACCCAAACGAAAGTGATTACCTATGGGCAATTGTAGACTTAGGTTATGGGGCTGAAATAGGTTCAGTAAGTAGAAGCGAACTTGAGGAATATAGAAATAAGTTTGGTTTTGGTTTTGAACGTGATTTGAGCTTTGAGCCTGTAAATGCTGAGGAGCTTTATGCAGGGCTTTTAAACGGAGAATATTACGTCAGCGGAGGCAATCTGTCGAGAGACCAAAAATTATTAAATCGCAGTGAGGATTACGAGGTTAGATACGTAAAAGGAAAAAGCAGAAAAAGTTACAAAAGTAAATTTGACGACGGAGGAGACGTTCCAAATGACCCTATGATTTATTATTTTTATGATGAAGAGGGGAATCAAATTACATTTACATCTTTAGAAAAAGCTACATTAGAAGCAAAAAAATCAAAACAACAAAAACTTCGAGACAATTTAGGGGCTGAGTATTTTTTGGATTATAAAAACGGTGGGGATATTGATGCTTTTAGTGATAATCAACAAATGATTATGAATCAAAATATTGAATTAGAACATCATCACGAAGAATTAGAGGATATTTTAGAAGACAAAGTACAAATTCCTGCTTGGGTAGTTGCTAAAATGGCGACTGCCACTCAAAGCGTTTCTGACATAACGCACTATCTTAGTGGTAAAAAAGAATTAATTGAAGAAGACAAGGAAGACGATGATGACAACGATTTTACTCAATTAAAAGACTTTGATTATTCTTCAATAGACCCAACAGGAAATAATTTTAAAAACACAAATGTTGTAGAACCAATAAACGCAGTAAAAGATACAAAAGTAGAATTGACAAAAAAATTCACAAACGATGCTTTGGGTAACTTGAAAGGTTTCTTAAAAGGAATGGAGGGAGTTGATTTAAGAGAGGACTATACTTTCGATTATAACGACAAACAGTATGAAATCGAGCCAATAATCAACTCTGATGAAAACGGTGTTTCTAATGCCGTGTTTACGTTTTATGACGGTGATGGCGAAGCAGTAGGAGAGGTTAATTATAGCCGTCAAGAAGCAAAACAAAAGTTTACCGCTAATTCTACATTTTTTAATTGGAATAATACCAAGTTTGAGGATGGGGGTTTTATGAATGACGTTTACGCTAATGGCGGAGAAATTGCTAAAGCCGAAATACTTGGCTTAAGCAAAAACATAATGGGAACTACTGATATTGAGATGAAAATAACAGGAATGAGAAAGCATCAGGACTTTATTGTTTATCCAATAGGTAAAGACGATGCAGGTAGCGTCATTACGATTCAGTCAAATACAAGGATAGGTCAAATTAATTTAGTTAAAGGCGTCGGAGTAATGAGCCAAAGCCATTCAAGCGGTGCTTATTTTATTCACTTACAAATGGACAAACTAACTTCATTTACTTTGACCGAAAAAGACTTGACAGACTTGAAATTATTCATTAATAAAACATCTAGTGTTAATGCCGGCAATTCTATCGTTAAAAGCGATAATTCAGGGGCTTCAAGAATTTTAGCAAAAGGAGGCGTTATTTACTATAATAACGACAATGAAAGGTTAAGCAGACCTAATGGAAGCATTGAAAAAGAAATATTGGAAAAAGTCGCATTCGGTATTGAAGCAAAATATTTTGCTGGAAATTTTGGGTGGAAAGCACATCAAGGTAAATTAGCCGACGGCTATCTATATAACCTTGACGATTATGATAAAAATTTAATTGACAAGTTAAAACTTAAACAAGGAGAAAAGGTGTTTAGGTATGTTAATCGAACAACTGCTATTGGCGGTATGATGCCTTTCATAAAAATTAATTTAGAAAAAGCTCTTTTGTATTTTCCTGTTATTAATAGCGAAGACGAAATAGTTTTTGAAACAAGAGGGGTTAATCCTTTGTGGGTAAGTTTAATTGAAGCCAATTTTGAAGAAGGTGGAAATGTAAATATGCTTGAGCTTTTTTATGTTATGGATTCTAATGGGAATGTTAAAAACATTTCAAAGACAGATGAACAGGCTAAAAGATTTTTGCAAAACTCTTTGAAATATGATGGTAGTTTGGGACACGCTTATGTAAATAAAGCAGATTATTATATGGATAAAATTAATCCATCAAATATTAAAAAAATGGCTTTTGGCGGCTACATGACTAATGTTGATGAAAATCGAAGTCAAATTAGAGTTGGGGACAAATACAAATCTAATTGGAGTGATTCGCAAAACAATAAAGGTTTTGATGTTATACAAATATTGAAGCAAAACGTCACAAGTTCTCGTGATTTTAGAACAAAAGTTATGATTACTGAAGTAATAGAGAGCTCTGAATCTAATCGTGTTGGGATTAAAGAAGAGCAATATAGACCAAATTTTAATAAACTTATTGAAAACGGTTTATACGAACCTTTAACTCAAAGGCATAAAATTCTAAAAGATGACGAATATTCCGTTGGGGGTAAAATCTCTAAAATTACAGAGAAAGATGTAACTGTGGGTTCTAAATTTAAAATACAAAAAGGAACTGAATTTATTATTGATAAAGTATATGAAGACAGTGTTTTTGGTGTTGCCGTAGAGTCAAGTATGGTTGGAGGTAGAAAAGGAGATTATAGAGACACATTGGTTGATTTTGTTGCTTTTTTAAATGAAGAAAAAGCAGTTAAAACGATTTTACGTGGTGGCAAAACAGAAATCAAAAGTAATTACAAAGGAAGCGAAATTCTTAAAAAAGCAAATTTGTTAGCTAAAGAAATACGCAAAGACAACGAATCGTGGCAAGACGCAAAAAAAAGAGCTTTTACGCAATTAAAAAAACAAAATGAATAAGAAGTTATTTTATACAATAAGTGTTTTAATTGGAGCTGCAGTAATGCTCTTTACAGCCAATAAGTTCTTCGGCAAAAAGACAAAATTAGTTGGAAGTGTTCTTTTTGTTGGAGACTCCATTACTGCTATTGAACATAACAAAAAGCCTATAAAAACCACTTATCCCAATATCATAAAAAAAAAGATAGTAAATAAAAAAACTATAATTGACGTTTTGGCTGTTGTTGGAAAAAATACTGCTTGGCAATTGGAGAGTTTGACTAATAAATTAAAAACAAATACATACGATAGGATTTATATTTACGGAGGGATTAACGATATTTTTAGTTCAATTCCTCGGCAAAAAGTGGTGCAAAACATTCAAAAAATGGTTGATTTAATTAGAAAAAAGGGAGCTGAAGCTTATGTGATAATAGGATATGATTCTCAACATTTTATGGACGAATACAAACTAACATCAACAAGAAAAGTAGCTGACAAAACAAGCATATTAAATTTTAAGAAAAAATACATAGATTATCAAAATTCAATATCTTTTGGCATAAGAGGAGCTACAATTGTAGATAAATTTTCAATACCAAGCAGTATGACTTTTGACGGAATACACCCTACGCCACAGGGACAAGAAATTATTGCGGAAATTTTATTAAAAAACTTAAAAACTTAAAACCTTTTTAAAATTAAATTTATAAAATTTTCTAAAAAAATAAAAATAATCTAATAATTACCACTATAAACAATATTTTTTTATATTTGTAGATTAAAATAACTTTTTTAAGTAAAAAAACTATGGAAACAATTAATGATTTATTGACAGCGTTGGACAACCAAGTTCCGAACAGTTCAATTGTTAAAAGACTAGAGGGTCTTAAAAAGCTTCAAGAGAAATTAGCAGAAGTTACAGCTGAAAACAACGACAATCCTAGCGATGAGTCTAAAGAAAAGTTAAATGAAGTAAGGGAATTTGTATCAGATACTTATGAAGATTTAAGAGATGACTTAGCTGAAATTGTTGACCAAAAAAGAGAAGAAGATTTTAGAAAGCAACAAATGGTTGCTAAAAATAAAGAGGTTGCACGGCAAAAAGAAGTTGCAAAACAAAAAGATATTGATTTAAAGGAAAACGAATTAATAGAGCAAAAAGCGTTATTGGAAAAAAATGCTTTAGAGCTAAAAGACAAAGAAGAAATTAAAAAAGAACCTGAAATCGGTTGGGGAAGTCTATTGTTAGGAGGAGTTGTGCTTGTCCTTTCAGCTGGAGCAATTAATTATTTCAATAAAAAATAAACAATGACAAAAAGTCAAAAATTTTTACTAATACTAGGCACTGTAGGTCTTCTTATCGGAGGCTTTGCTATTGCAAAATTTCTGACACGTAATGTTAGAAACATTAGAGGCGGAACTGTAAAATTACAAACTTACGACGTTCCTCCAATTGAAGAACCGTTAACCGAATAATTATGGGAAAGTACACAACAGTAGAGGTTAAAGTTCCTGACATCAATAGGAGTTTTGTTCAAGGAAATTACAAATACTCCAATGAGAGTGTTATTAAAGCAAATGTCTTATTGTTAAAAAGCGTTGTAAAAAATTACTCCGCTTTTATTAATACGTGGGGTACAGAGTTTGAAATTGACAATTCTATTATTGCCAGTTTTATCGTTACTGAAAGCGGTGGAAGAAATGCTCCACCAAATCGATTTGACGCAACGGGCTTAATGCAGGTGACACCAAATACAGTTTGGGAAATTATTGCAAAATGGCAAGTAATGACTAAATCTCCTTTGTCTGAAAAAGCAAAGTCTTTTTTTAACAAAGCAATCCCATCAAGTAAAAAATACAACCCTAATAAACTACCGTCGGCAGCAGAAAGAAGCGAAATTCGGAAAGCATTGCAGAATAATCCACAATTCAACATTGCAATTGGGACAGCGATTTTAAGATGGCTTTTAGAGGCTTTTAAAGATGGGGATGTGGCTAGTTTAAACAAGGTAATGGTTTCTTATAATGCTGGGTATTATTCTATGAGAAATAAAGTAAAGGGGAAGTTATCAACTAGCCAATTGCTGAATAATAAATCTATACCATTAGAAAGTAGAGCTTATTTGTTAAAAATGCTAGGCGTAAATGGATTATTAGATTTATGGTTTAAAAACGATATTAAATTTTAAAATAAAAATTATGAAAACAAGTTATTTGGTTGGTGGGTTATCTGTTATAGGCGTAATTGCACTACTTATTTGGCACAAAAAACCAAGAGGTAATTCAGAAGGATTTTACAGTGCAACAGGTGACTGTGGCTGTGGGGCGAAGTAATAATTAAATTTTAAAAAAAAATGAAAATAAATTATATTTTAGGAGGTTTAGCCTTGGTAGGCACATTAGCTGTCATATCATATCTAAGAAAACCAAAAAGAAATTCAGAAGGATTTTTCAATGCTGAGGGAACAAGGGCTACGTGCGTGAAAAAAAACCGTAACGGAAGTACGACAATTACCACTTCTATGGGAGATTGCCCAAAAGGCAGTGTTTACGTTAAATAATTTGCTAAAAATTTATTTAATTTTTTTTATGTTTTTAATACATTAATCTTTTAAAGTATGTCTTATAAGATTTTACCGTATTCAAAGAAGCAAGCTAGTAAGTTGGGGGTTACTATTAAAATCTCCATTAATAATCTTAAAAAAATTGATGTTTTCAGAAATGGTTTAAAAATAGCTTCAATTGGAGCTTTAGGCATGAGTGATTACCCTAATTACTTGGAACAAGAAAAAAAAGGGTTAGTCTCAAAAGGATATGCTAATAAAAGAAGGATTTTATATAAAACACGTCACGAAAAAGACCGTCATAAAAAAGGTACGAATGGTTGGTATGCTGATAAAATATTGTGGTAAATGGCTCTAATATACGAAAATAAAATTCCTGCCTCATACAGAAGCGGGTTTGTTCAAAAAATTTCTCAAATTTCAGAAAAACTTGGCATAAACCCCGATTGGTTAATGGCTATAATTTATTTTGAAAGCGCTAGAACATTCAGCCCTTCTAAAAGGAACAATATTGGTTGTACTGGACTAATTCAATTCTGCCCTAATAGGGGAAAGAATTATAAAACCATAAATGGTAAAAAGTACCTTATGTCAAACATAAGTAAGATGAACTACTCTGAGCAATTGGATTTGGTCTACGAATATTACAAAGAATATACCGGAAAACTTAAAAGTTATACCGACACTTACTTTGTAACGTTCTTTCCGTTGGCTGTCGGAAAACCAGACGATTGGATAATACAAGGAGGTGGACTTTCCGCAAAAGCTATTTACGATGATAATCCTGCGTTTACCAAATTAAAAGATGGTAAAATTAGAGTTTGGGAAGTAAAAAAAACAATTTTAGAAAAGCTC